>Ga0105248_10005128_pt1 | contig 14458 bp, 14 predicted proteins | sample KBSS34metaG_FD_81524 | JGI IMG/M metagenome (GOLD analysis project Ga0105248, IMG submission 81524) | Switchgrass rhizosphere microbial communities from Kellogg Biological Station, Michigan, USA - KBS S3-4 metaG | ecosystem: Host-associated > Plants > Roots > Rhizosphere > Soil | place...
CGTTCCCGTCGGAGTCAGCACGGCAGTGCGGGCGAGGGGAAAGTTGGAGCCGGAGCGCCGGGCCGCCCCAAGCCCGGCGACATCCCCTCGGGGGATCGGCTCAGGTACTCCTGAGACGAGGGGCCGTCATCCCTCGTGACGGATCGCACTCGAGTGCGAATCGCGCCGCGATGGCGACGAGAGATCGACTCGAAGCGAGGGGTCGTCTCCCTACAATCGCGGCCATGCGCATCCTCGTGGCCAATGACGACGGCTATCTGGCCCCCGGGCTTGCGGCGCTGGTCAAGGCATGCGAGGGGCTCGGTGAACTCGACGTGATCGCGCCCGAGCAGAACGCCAGCGGCACCTCCAACTCGCTCACACTGAACCGCCCGCTCTCGGTCTACACCGCGGGCAACGGCGTGCGCTACGTCAATGGCACGCCCTCGGACTGCGTGCACGTTGCGCTCACCGGCCTGCTCGAGCATCGCCCCGACCTGGTCGTCTCCGGCATCAACAACGGCGCCAACATGGGTGACGACACCATCTATTCGGGCACCGTCGCCGCGGCGATGGAGGGCTATCTCTTCGGCATTCCCGCCGTCGCCTTCTCGCTGGCCGAGAAGGGCTGGGCCAATCTGGATGCGGCCGCGCAGGTCGCGCGCGAACTGCTGCAGAGGGTGATCGCGCAGCCGCCGGCCGCTGGCGCCTGGCTGCTCAACGTCAACATTCCCGATCGCTCTCGCGAGGCGATGGCCGGCATCCGCGTCACGCGGCTCGGCCGGCGTCACGCGAGCGAGCCGGTGATCCGCCAGACCAACCCGCGCGGCGAACCCATCTACTGGATCGGCGCCGCCGGCGATGCACGAGAAGCAGGCGAGGGCACCGACTTCCATGCGGTGGCCCACGGATTCGTGTCGGTCACGCCGCTGCAAAGCGATCTCACCGACCATGCCCGACTCCCAGCCTGGCAAGGCTGGTGCGCCAAGGCATGACGCGCGACACGAAGCGCGGCGCCGGCTTCCCGTTGCGCCTGGACCAGGTCGACCCGCGGCGCGGCACCTCGCCCGGCACGGTCCTGCGCCCGCAGCGGCCGCTGCGCGAAGCCGCGGCCGACCTCGCGCGTGTTCCTGCGGCAGCGGGCCTCGGGCTCGACTCCGACGGCGTGCGCCAGCGCATGGTCGATCGCCTGCAGGCGCAGGGCCTGCGCGACGAGCGCGTGATCGCGGCGATGCGCGCAGTGCCGCGCCACCTGTTCGTGGACACCGCTCTCGCGGGCCAGGCCTACGAGGACACGAGCCTGCCGATCGGGCTCGGTCAGACGATCTCCAAGCCGTCGGTCGTCGCTCGCATGATCGAGCTGATGCTCGTGCGGCAGCCGCAGGGTGCGTTGTCGCGCGTGCTCGAGATCGGCACGGGCTGCGGCTACCAGGCCGCAGTGCTTGCGCGCGTGGCGCGGCTCGTGGTGTCGGTGGAGCGACTGCGCCCGTTGCACGAGCGCGCCCGCGAGAACCTGGCCGGCCTGCGCAGCTCGGGCCTGCGCCTGGTGTACGGCGATGGGCGCATCGGCCACGCGCCGAATGCGCCCTATGACGGAATCATTGCCGCCGCCGGCGGCGAGGACCTGCCCGCGGCATGGATCGACCAGCTCGCCCCCGGAGGCCGGCTGGTGGCCCCGATGCACGACGCGCGCACCGGGGGGCAGGTGCTGATGGTGGTGGACCGCCAGCCCGACGGGCGAATCGACAGATCGGTGCATGAAGCCGTGAAGTTTGTCCCCCTAAAATCCGGCGTCGATTGATCGAAGGTCCGAATGCAAGCAAAGACGACGACGCCGCGGAACGCGGCGTCATCTGCGTTGAAGTGGGTGGCAATCGCCTTGTGCGCGGCTGCGCTGGTGGGTTGTGCGTCATCGGGACGCCGCGCTCCGGTCGAAGACCGGGCCACCGGCCGCACGAGCTCCGCGACCGGGGCCGACCCGGCCAAGCCTCTGCCCGGCGCCGAGAACGCGGGCAAGCCCGGCTACTACACCGTCAAGCAAGGTGACACGCTCATTCGCGTCGGTCTGGAGAACGGCCAGAACTGGCGCGACATCATGAAGTGGAACAACCTCGACAACCCCAATGTGATCGAGGTCGGCCAGGTGTTGCGCGTGGCACCGCCGGGCGTCGACCCGTCGGTTGCGGCGTCCAAGCCGGTGGCCAGCACGCGGGTCGAGGCACGTCCGCTCACGGCGCCGATGCCCGGCGCGTCCGCGGCGTCCGCTGCCACGGCGGCCACCTCCGCCACCCCGGCCGCGTCGCAGGCGGTCGTCGCCCCGACGGCCGTTGCCACCGCCCCCACGATCACGCCCACCCCCCGCGAATCGGCGGCCGAGGATGATGTGAACTGGTCCTGGCCGGCGAGCGGTCCGGTCGTCGCCGCCTATGACGACGCACGAAACAAGGGCCTTTCGATCTCCGGCAAGGCGGGTGATCCGGTGCTCGCTGCCGCGGACGGTCGCGTGGTCTATGCAGGGTCGGGGCTTCGCGGTTATGGCAACCTCGTGATCGTGAAGCACAACAACACCTATCTCACGGCGTACGCGCACAACCAGACCCTGCTGGTCAAGGAAGACCAGGCGGTCAAGCGCGGGCAGAAGATCGCCGAGATGGGCTCGACCGACTCGGAGCGCGTGCAACTGCATTTCGAGATCCGCAAGCAAGGGCGGCCGGTAGACCCGGCTAAGCTGCTGCCACCACGCTAGGCATCAAGAAGGACTTTCATGACCTTACGGAAGCGCACGTCGATCAACGGCCACTCGCTTCCGGCAGCGCGCGGCGTCATTGCGCGCAGCGACGACGAAGGCTTCGACGGTCCACGTACGGGCGACGAACCCGCCGCGTCTCTCGACGACTCGCGCGAAGCGGTGGCCATCGCCGCGGCCGACAGCGATGTCGGCAACACGCTGCAGACCTACCTGCGCGAAATCCGCCGCGCCCCACTGTTCACGCCCGAGGAGGAATACGAGACCGCGACGCGGGCGCGTGCAGGCGACTTCCGGGCGCGCCAGGAAATGATCGAGCGCAACCTGCGGCTGGTCGTGAGCATCGCGAAGAACTACCTCGGGCGCGGCCTGCCGCTCACCGACCTCATCGAAGAGGGCAACCTCGGCCTCATGCACGCCATCGGCAAGTTCGAGCCGGAGCGCGGCTTCCGTTTCTCGACCTACGCGTCGTGGTGGATCCGCCAGAGCATTGAGCGGGCGATCATGCATCAGGCCCGTCTGGTGCGGCTGCCGGTGCACGTGGTGCGCGACCTGAACCAGGTGCTGAAGGCGCGGCGCGCGCTGGAGGCGGGCGCCGCCGGGGACCCTACCGCCAAGCCCGTGCGTGTGGACGACGTGGCGCTGGCGCTGAAGCGGCCCGTCGAGGAAGTGTCGGAGCTCTTGAAGTTCGCGGAGCTGCCGACCTCGCTCGATGCGCCGCTGGAGCGCGACAACTCCGAATCGATGCTCGACATGGTGGCCGACGACCAGGCCACCGACCCCATGGGCCACACGCTCAGCAATGAGGTCGAGCAGTTGCTCAACCACGGCCTCGAAGAGCTGAGCGACCGCGAGCGCGAGGTGCTTGCCGGGCGCTATGGCCTGCGCGACCGCGAGCCGGAGACGCTGGAAGTCCTTGCCGAGCGGCTCGGCCTCACGCGCGAGCGCATCCGCCAGATCCAGCAAGAGGCGCTGCTCAAGCTCAAGCGCCGCATGGCCCGTCACGGCGTTGACCGCGACTCCATCTTCTGACCCCCGCGCGCGGCGTGTCGCGCCGCGCGCATTTCCTTGAATTGCACGAAAGGCATCCGTGGCCTGGCCCGTCCTCGTCTTCGACATCGAATCCATTCCCGACCTTGCCGGCCTTCGCGCACTGCGCGCGACGCCGCCTGAGCAGACCGACAGCGAGCTGTGGGCCGCATTCCAGGCTGAGCGTGCGGCCGAGGGCAAGAGCGACTTCATGCCGCACTACCTGCAGCGCGTGCTCGTCATCAGCTGCGTATTCCGCAATGCCGAGGGCTTGCGCGTGCATTCCTTCGTGGATCGCGAGAGCGAGGGCGCGAGCCAGGAGGCACGCGTGATCCAGCAGTTCTTCCAGACGATCGAGAAGCACGTGCCTCAGCTCGTGAGCTGGAACGGCGGCGGCTTCGACCTGCCGGTGCTGCACTACCGCGCGCTGCGACACGGCCTCGTCGCGAACAAGTACTGGGACCTCGGCGAGGACGACCGCGAGTTCAAGTGGAACAACTACATCTCGCGCTATCACATGCGCCACCTGGACCTGATGGACCTGCTGGCGATGTATCAGCCGCGCGCGAACGCGCCGCTGGATGCAATGGCCAAGCTCTGCGGCTTCCCCGGCAAGCTCGGCATGGACGGCTCGGCGGTGTTCGACGCCTATCGCGCGGGGCAGCTGGAGGACATCCGGCGCTACTGCGAGACCGACGTGATGAACACCTACCTGCTGTACTGCCGCTTCCAGCTCATGCGCGGCGGCTTCACCGAGCAGGAATACGCGCGCGAGATCGAGCTCGTGAAGTCGACGCTCGCCGGCATCGAGGAGCCGCACTGGCGCGAATACCTCGGGGCCTGGAAGTCCTGAGGGCGCGCGGTGCACGCGGGGCGGCCCGGATAATCCGCCCATGAATCAGGCAACCGGAACGAAGGCAGGCGAGTGGCTCAAGGTCGAGTCGCTCGACCTGGAAGCGCAGGGCGTGGCGCACAACGCCGAAGGCAAGGTCGTTTTCATCGAAGGCGCGCTGCCCGGCGAGGAAGTGCAGGTCGCGGTGACGCGACGCAAGAGCAATTGGGAACAGGCGAGCGTGACGGCGCTTCGGCGCGAGAGCTCGCAGCGCGTCACGCCGCGCTGCCGCTTCTTCGGCACCTGCGGTGGCTGCAAGATGCAGCACTTCCACGTCGGCGCGCAGCTCGCGGTGAAGCAGCGCGTGCTCGAAGACAACCTGTGGCACCTGGGCAAGGTGAAGCCCGAGCGGATGCTGCGCCCGATGGAAGGCCCGACCTGGGGCTATCGCTACCGGGCTCGACTGTCGGTGCGGCACGTGGCGAAGAAAGGCGGCGTGCTGGTGGGCTTTCACGAGCGGAAGTCCAGCTATGTCGCCGACATGACGAGCTGCGAAGTCCTGCCCCCGCATGTGAGTGCGATGCTCGTGCCCCTGCGCGAGCTCATCGCCGGCATGGACGGGCGCGACCGGCTGCCGCAGATCGAGGTCGCGATCGGTGGCGACGACGGCGAACTTGTGACGGCATTCGTGCTGCGTCACCTTGAACCGCTGAGCGCGCGGGACCTTGCTCGCCTTCGCGAGTTCGCGGCGAAGCACACGGTGCAGTGGTGGCTGCAGCCGAAGGGGCCGGAGACGGTGCACCTGCTCGACGAAGGCGGCACGCCTCTGCGCTACGTGCTGCGCGAGTTCGGGATCACGATGCCGTTCAAGCCCACCGATTTCACGCAGGTCAACCACCAGATCAACGAGGCGCTGGTGCACCAGGCGGTGCGCCTGCTCGACCCGCGGCCGGGCGAGCGGGTCATCGACTGGTTCTGCGGCCTCGGCAACTTCACGCTGCCCATCGCCACGCGCGCCGACTACGTCGTGGGCATCGAGGGCAGCGATGCGCTTGTGCGGCGTGCGCATGAGAACGCCGCGCACAACGCGCTGGCGGACAAGACCGAGTTCCATGCACGCAACCTCTTCGAGATGACCGCCGAGGACCTGCGTCGTGACGGGCATGCGCAGCGTTGGCTGGTGGACCCTCCGCGCGAAGGCGCCTTCGCGCTGGTGAAGGCGCTTGCGGACGCGGTGCAGGGAGGTGACGAAGGCCTGGCGCCGGGCCGCATCGTCTATGTGAGCTGCAACCCCGCGACCCTGGCGCGCGATGCGGGGCTGCTCGTGCACCAGGCGGGATATCGATGCGTCGCCGCAGGCGCGGTCAACATGTTTCCGCACACGGCGCACGTCGAGTCGATCGCGGTCTTCGAGCGGCCGTGATCGTCGGGGGAGGAAAGGAAAACGGGGCCTGAAGGCCCCGTTTTCATAGGCCCGCCGATGCAGGCCGAAGGCAAGCGACTTACTCGCGTTCGCCACCCAGCACGCCGAGGATGCTCAACAGCGACTGGAACACGTTGTAGACGTCCAGGTAGATGGCCAGCGTGGCGGTGACGTAGTTGGTTTCGCCGCCGTCGATCACGCGCTTGATGTCATAGAGCATGAAGGCCGAGAAGATCACGATCGCCAGCGTCGACACGGTCAGCATCAGCGCAGGCATCTGCAGCCAGATGTTGGCGATGGAGGCGGCGATGAGGCCGATGACGCCCACCATCAGCCACTTGCCGAGGCCGCTCACGTCGCGCTTCATGGTCGTGGCGAGCGAGGCCATGCCGAAGAACACCACCGCGGTGCCGCCGAAGGCCATCGCGATCAGTTGTGTGCCGTTGCTGAAGCCCAGCACCGCGCCGATGAGGCGCGACAGCATGAGCCCCATGAAGAAGGTGAAGCCCAAGAGCAGGGCCACGCCGACGCCCGAGTTCTTGAACTTCTCGATGGCGAAGAAGAACCCGAAGGCGACGCCGAGGAACACCATGAAGCCGATCAGCGGGCTGCCCGCGAAGAAGCGGAAGCCGAACTGCACTCCCACCCATGCGCCGATCACGGTCGGCACGAGCGAGAGAGCCAGCAGCCAGTACGTGTTGCGCAACACGCGTTGGCGTTGCTGGGCCTCCAGCGCGATGCCGGAGTAGGAAGTCTGCAGGGTTTGATCCATTCGTGAACTCCTCTAGGGACTGGGGCCGGGCGAAACCCGCTCCGGGCTATCGAGCCGAGCGTGCGAGTTTAGTTCCGGTTGTTTTTCGTTTTGCGCATCTTTGTGCTGCACCCGCGGTCGGAAAATGCACGGATTCCAATGACGCACATCAGGAGAATCGATGAAGACCAAACCGCAACTCGCACTCGACGACGTGAAGCGCATCGCCGCGGCCGCGGAAGCCAAGGCTGTCAGTCACAGCTGGGCGGTGACGATTGCCATCGTCGATGACGGCGGGCACCTGCTGTGGCTGCAGCGGCTCGACGGCGCCGCGCCCATCTCGGCGCAGATCGCGCCCGCGAAGGCCCGCACCGCGGCGCTGGGCCGACGGGAAAGCAAGGTCTATGAGGACATGATCAATCAGGGCCGCTATTCCTTCCTGAGCGTACCGACGCTGGAAGGCATGCTCGAGGGCGGCGTGCCCATCGTGGTGGAGGGCCAATACGTGGGCGCCGTCGGCGTGAGCGGAGTGAAGTCGAGCGAGGATGTGCAAATTGCGCAGGCGGGCATCGCCGCGCTGGGCGCCTGACGGGTCAGGGCCTGGCATCGGGGTCTCGCGAATCCCGGTCCGACCAGGCCCACCATGCCGCCAGCAGCACGACCGGCAGGCTGGCGAGCATCCACATGTTCGGTGCCGGGTCAGACCAGGGCCGGTTGAAGCTGAATGACGGTCGTGCCGGCGGAACGCTGGGCGGCGTCGAAGACCGCCCGGGCGCAGTCGCCGCAGTTGCCGCAACCGGTACCCACGCCAGTGTTCCACTGCAGCTCTTCGAAGTGCTCGCAGTGGGGGGCTTGCTTCTCGATCTCTCGGTCGGAGATGCGGTGGCAGACGCAGACGATCATGGGAAGGGGCGCGCGAAAAGGAATCAGTAAGCGCACTATAAATAAGAATGATTCCCAATTCAACGCAAATCCCTGACGTCGGAATGTCCGCTTGGATGCGCTCACGCTGGTCCGGCGCCGCAGTCCCCCTCACTCGCCCGGCTCGCCCATCGCCGATTGCAGGTAGTTCTCCTCGCCGACCTTGCCAACGAGCTGAAGCTGCGTCTCAAGGAAGTCGATGTGATCCTCGGTGTCGTCGAGGATCTCGAGCAGCAGGTCGCGCGAGACGAAGTCGCGCACGGTCTCGGCCTGCACGATGCCGTCCTTCAGGCAGGTCTGCGCCGCCTGCTCGAGCTTGAGATCGCAGCCCAGCGCCTCCACCACGCTTTCGCCGATCAGCAGCTTGCCCAGGTCCTGCAGGTTGGGAAGGCCGTCGAGCATCAGGATGCGGCTCATGAGGGCGTCGGCATGCTTCATCTCGCCGATCGATTCCTCGTACTCCTTCTTGGCCAGCTTCTCGAAGCCCCAGTGCTTGAACAAGCGGTAGTGCATGAAGTACTGGTTGATGGCCGTGAGCTCGTTCTTGAGCTGCGCGTTCAGGGCCGCAACGACCTTCGCGTCGCCTTTCATGTAGGCCTCCTCGGAGTGGTGTCGAGAAAAAAGAGCGCGCCGATTATGGGCGGGCAAGTGCGCGAGGTGCGCGAAGGGCCTGCCGCGAGCGGGCGGCAGCCCGCCTCGGATATACTCCCGTGGTTTACCCGCACCCCACCCGCCGCCCACGAAACTCCCGCTGTTTCCCCGCCGGATTCATGCCGAAAGAGCTGAAGCTGGGCGCGCGCAACTGACGGAGTTTTCCCGTGCTGCCCAGTCTGCCCCACGCTCTCCTCGCACTCGCAGACGGCACGGTCTTTCAAGGCACCTCGATCGGCGCGCCCGGTCGCACCGTCGGCGAAGTCGTGTTCAACACGGCGCTGACCGGTTATCAGGAAATCCTCACCGACCCGAGCTATGCCCAGCAGATCGTCACGCTGACGTATCCGCACATCGGCAATACGGGCGTGAACGAGGAAGACGTCGAAGCCTCGAAGGTCCATGCCGCCGGTCTGATCATCAAGGACCTGCCGGTCCTCGAATCCAACTTCCGCAAGTCGCGCACTCTCCCGCAATATTTGCGCGACGAGCATACGGTGGCCATCGCCGACATCGATACGCGTCGCCTCACGCGGCTGCTGCGCACCAACGGCGCGCAAAACGGCTGCATCCTCGCGCTGCAACCCGGTGAAGCCATCACCCGAGCGCACCGCGAGGAGGCCATCGCGCTTGCGCGCTCCGCACCCAGCATGGCCGGCCTCGATCTGGCCAAGGTCGTGAGCACCACCATGCCCTATGCCTGGACGCAGACCGAGTGGGTGCTCGGCAGCGGCTACGGCAAGCAGGAGGCGCCGAAGTTCCACGTCGTCGCCTACGACTTCGGCGTGAAGAACAACATCCTTCGCATGCTCGCCAGCCGCGGCTGCCAGGTGACGGTGGTGCCTGCGCGCACGCCCGCATCCGAGGCGCTGCTGCTCAAGCCGGACGGGGTGTTCCTCAGCAACGGCCCCGGCGATCCCGAGCCCTGCGAATACGCGATCGAAGCCACGCGCGAGCTGATCGAGCGCGGCGTGCCCACCTTCGGCATCTGCCTGGGCCACCAGATCATGGCGCTGGCTTCGGGCGCGCGCACCTTCAAGATGAAGTTCGGCCATCACGGCGCCAACCACCCGGTGAAGGACCTCGACACTGGCCGCGTCAGCATCACGAGCCAGAACCACGGCTTCGCAGTGGACGAGAAGTCGCTGCCGGCCAATCTGCGCCCCACGCACGTGAGCCTCTTCGATGGCACGCTGCAGGGCCTCGAGCGCACCGACCGGCCCGCGTTCTGCTCCCAGGGTCACCCGGAAGCCTCGCCGGGCCCGAGCGACATCGGCTACCTGTTCGATCGTTTCACCGGAATGATGGCTGCGCGGCAGGCGCAGAAGACCCATGCCTAAGCGCACCGACATCAAAAGCATCCTCATCATCGGCGCCGGCCCGATCATCATCGGCCAGGCATGCGAGTTCGATTATTCCGGGGCGCAGGCCTGCAAGGCGCTGCGTGAGGAGGGCTACCGCGTCATCCTCGTGAACAGCAACCCGGCCACGATCATGACCGACCCCGAGATGGCCGATGCGACCTACATCGAGCCCATCACCTGGTCGGTGGTCGAGAAGATCATCGCCAAGGAGCGCCCCGATGCGATCCTGCCCACCATGGGCGGGCAGACCGCTCTGAACTGCGCCCTCGACCTGCATCGCCATGGCGTGCTGGAGAAGTACGGCGTCGAGATGATCGGCGCCAACGAGCACGCGATCGAGAAGGCCGAGGACCGCCAGAAGTTCAAGGAGGCCATGACCAAGATCGGCCTGGACTCCGCCAAGAGCGGCATTGCCCACTCGATGGAAGAAGCCTGGGATGTGCAAAAGCGCATCAACGCCGAGATCGGTGGCACGGGCTTTCCGATGGTCATCCGCCCGAGCTTCACGCTCGGCGGCACGGGTGGCGGCATTGCCTACAACCCGGAAGAGTTCGAAGAGATCTGCAAGCGCGGGCTCGACCTCTCGCCCACCAACGAGCTCCTCATCGAGGAGTCGCTGATCGGCTGGAAGGAATACGAGATGGAAGTCGTTCGCGACAAGGCGGACAACTGCATCATCGTGTGCTCCATCGAGAACCTCGATCCGATGGGCATCCACACCGGCGACTCCATCACCGTCGCGCCGGCCCAGACGCTCACCGACAAGGAATACCAGCTCCTGCGCAACGCCTCGGTAGCCATCCTGCGCGAGATCGGCGTGGACACCGGCGGCTCCAACGTGCAGTTCTCGATCAACCCGAGCAACGGCCGGATGATCGTGATCGAGATGAACCCGCGCGTCTCGCGCTCTTCGGCGCTGGCCTCCAAGGCCACGGGCTTCCCGATTGCCAAGGTCGCGGCCAAGCTCGCTGTGGGCCACACGCTCGACGAACTGCGCAACGACATCACCGGGGGCATCACACCCGCGAGCTTCGAGCCCAGCATCGACTACGTCGTCACCAAGATCCCGCGCTTCGCATTCGAGAAGTTCCGCGAGGCCGATCCGCACCTCACCACGCAGATGAAGTCCGTGGGCGAGGTGATGGCCATGGGGCGCACCTTCCAGGAAAGCTTCCAGAAGGCGCTGCGCGGCCTGGAGACCGGCATCGACGGCCTCACCGAGCGCAGCACCGACCGCGAGGAAATCATCCAGGAGATCGGCGAGCCCGGTCCCGAGCGAATCCTCTTCGTGGCCGACGCTTTCCGCATCGGCATGAGCCTGACGGAGGTGCACGAGGAGACGGCGATCGACCCGTGGTTCCTCGCGCAGATCGAGCAGCTCGTGAAGATCGAGCAGGCGCTCGTGGGTCGCTCGCTCGCGAGCCTCACGCGCGACGAGCTCTACTACCTCAAGCGCCGCGGCTTCTCCGACCGGCGCATTGCCAAGCTCCTGGGCAGCAACCAGCACGCGGTGCGCCAGACGCGCCATTCGCTGGACGTGCGCCCGGTCTTCAAGCGGGTGGACACCTGCGCGGCCGAGTTCGCCACGCAGACCGCCTACATGTACTCGACCTACGACGAGGAGTGCGAGGCGCGCCCGACCGATCGCAAGAAGATCATGGTGCTGGGCGGCGGGCCGAATCGCATCGGCCAGGGCATCGAGTTCGACTACTGCTGCGTCCACGCCGCGCTCGCCATGCGCGAAGACGGCTACGAGACCATCATGGTCAACTGCAACCCCGAGACGGTCTCCACCGACTACGACACCTCGGATCGGCTGTACTTCGAGCCGGTCACGCTCGAGGACGTGCTTGAGATCGTCGACAAGGAGAAACCCTCGGGCGTGATCGTCCAGTACGGCGGGCAGACGCCGCTGAAGCTGGCGCTCGACCTGGAGCGCGCGGGCGTACCCATCGTGGGCACCACGCCTGACAGCATCGACATCGCCGAAGACCGCGAGCGCTTCCAGCAGCTGCTGCACACCCTCGGCCTGCGCCAGCCTCCGAACCGCACGGCTCGCACCGAGGATGCGGCGAAGGCGCTTGCGGGCGAGATCGGCTATCCGCTCGTCGTGCGCCCGAGCTACGTGCTGGGTGGCCGTGCGATGGAGATCGTGCACGGCGAGAAGGACCTGGAGCGCTACATGCGCGAGGCGGTGAAGGTCAGCGAGAAGTCCCCCGTCCTTCTTGACCGCTTCCTCGATGACGCAGTGGAAGTCGATGTCGACTGCATCAGCGACGGCGACGCCGTGATGATCGGCGGAATCATGGAGCACATCGAGCAGGCGGGGGTGCACTCCGGCGACTCGGCATGCTCGTTGCCGCCGTACGCCTTGCCCCAGTCATTGCAGGAGGAACTGCGCCGGCAGACTGCCCTGATGGCGCGTGCGCTGAAGGTCGTCGGGCTCATGAACGTGCAGTTCGCGATCCAGGGCGAAGGCGAGAACGCGACCGTCTATGTGCTTGAAGTGAATCCGCGCGCATCGCGCACGGTGCCGTTCGTGTCCAAGGCCACCGGCCAGCCGCTGGCGAAGATCGCCGCGCGCTGCATGGTCGGGCAGAAGCTTTCCTCGCAGCGTGCGCTCGGCGGCGTGGCCCCGCGCGAGATCATTCCCCCGTACTACTCGGTGAAGGAGGCGGTGTTCCCCTTCAACAAGTTCCCCGGGGTCGATCCGGTGCTCGGGCCCGAGATGCGCTCCACCGGCGAGGTGATGGGGGCCGGGCGCACCTTCGGCGAGGCAATGCTCAAGAGCCAGCTCGGCGCGGGCTCGCGCCTGCCGGCCAAGGGCACGGTGTGCATCACCGTGAAGAACAACGACAAGGCGCGTGCCGTGAAAGTGGCGCGCGATCTGGTGGAGCTCGGCTTCCACGTCGTCGCCACCAAGGGCACGGCCGCCGCCATCGCGCAGGCCGGCGTGCCGGTGCGAACGGTGAACAAGGTGAAGGACGGGCGCCCACACATCGCCGACATGATCAAGGCCGGCGAGATCCAGTTGGTCTTCACGACGGTGGACGAGACGCGCACGGCGATTGCCGATTCCCGTTACATCCGAACTGCCGCCCTGGCGAATCGAATTTCCTACTACACCACCATGGCAGGATGCGAAGCGGCGGTGGAGGCACTGAAGCACCGCGATGACCTGGTGGTGCAGTCTCTCCAGGAATTGCACGCCGAACTCCACTAAACTTCGCGGCCTCAATCGACGTGGCCGCCTCGGGGTTCTCCCCGCGGCGGCCCGTTCTTTTGTTGCCCTCATTCCCGAACTCGAAGAGAAGACCATGGCCACCGTCCCGCTCACCCGCCGCGGCGCCGAGAAACTGAAACACGAGCTGCAACGCCTGAAGAGCGTCGAGCGCCCTGCCGTCATCAATGCCATCGCCGAAGCGCGTGCGCAGGGTGACCTGTCCGAGAACGCCGAATACGAAGCCGCCAAGGACAAGCAGGGCTTCATCGAAGGCCGCATCAAGGAGATAGAAAGCAAGCTGGCTGTGGCGGTCGTCATCGACCCGCAGTCGCTGGATGCGGGCGGTCGCGTGGTGTTCGGCTCGACGGTCGAGTTGGAGGAAGAAGCCTCCGGCGAAGTCGTGACCTACCAGATCGTCGGCGACGACGAGGCCGACCTGAAGGAAGGCCTGATCTCCGTCAGCTCGCCCATCGCCCGTTCGCTGATCGGCAAGGAAGCCGGCGACGTGGCCGAGTACCAGGCGCCTGGCGGCACACGCCGGTACGAGATCGTCGACGTGCGCTACCTGTGAGCGCGCAAACATCGCCCTCGCGTGCAACCACAGGCGGACTGGACCGCCTGAGGGCGGTGCTGCCCGGCATCTGGTCCGGCATGCTCCTGACGGTGGCCTTCGTCGCCGGCGCGGCGTTGTTTCCCCTGCTGGAGCGCGGCGTCGCCGGCATGGTGGCCGGCCGGATGTTCGCCTGGGAGGCGCGCATCAGCCTCGCGTTCGCGGTGGTGCTGTTCGTGATCGAACGCCGTCGCGCCGCGGAGCGCGCCGAGCGGGGCGAGGGCTCTCGCCTGAGCACCGAGCTCGTCCTTCTGCTGGGCGTGCTCTTTTGCGTGGTCGCGGGCTACTTCGCCCTGCAGCCGATGATGGAAGCGGCTCGTTCGGGGCAGGGGAGCTGGTCCTTCGGAACCCTGCACGCGGTATCGACGGTGTTCTACGGGCTGCGCACGCTGCTGGTTCTGGTGCTCGCCCTTCGTGCCGCCCGCGGCTGAGGCGGGCAGGGCGGTCTTCGGGTTCGAAGGCCTTCAGGTGGCCTTCTTCTTCACGCTGGTGATGCGCTTCTTGGCGCGCTTGACGGTGCCGCCGGCCGTGAGGCGCTCGTTGCCGAGTACGGTCAGGCGCTTCACCTGAGCGCGGTGGCTGCCGCTCTTGGAGAACTTCAGGATCTTGACGACCTTCGGGCCGGCCTTGCGGTCTTCGTCGACCGGCTTTTCCTTCGCGGGCAACGGGCGCCACAGGACCAGTAGCTTGCCGATGTGCTGGACGGCTCCGGCGTCGAGGCGATCGCACAGCGCGGCGAGCAGGGTCTCGCGGGCTTCGCGATCGTCGGAGAAGACTCGGATCTTGATGAGGCCGTGCGCCTTGAGCGCGGCGTCGGCTTCCTTCAGGACGGCGGGCGTGAGGCCGTCGCCGCCGATCATGACCACGGGATCGAGGTGATGCGCGTCGGCGCGATGAGCTTTGCGCTCGGTGGGGGTCAAGGTGAGGGC
>Ga0105248_10005130_pt1 | contig 14456 bp, 10 predicted proteins | sample KBSS34metaG_FD_81524 | JGI IMG/M metagenome (GOLD analysis project Ga0105248, IMG submission 81524) | Switchgrass rhizosphere microbial communities from Kellogg Biological Station, Michigan, USA - KBS S3-4 metaG | ecosystem: Host-associated > Plants > Roots > Rhizosphere > Soil | place...
CCGGGGCATGCGAGAGGGCTCCTGCCGTTGCTCTGGAGGGAACGCCAGGTGCCCTATGACACGACGCGCTCGATCGAAGAGCTGATCGTGGTCCCCGAGGATGCCCAGTATTTCGCGGCGCTCGGCGCCGTGGAGTTCGGAGCGCAAGAGGTGCTCGACCACCCCGACCTCGGCGTCTTTGACGGGGTCACCGCACTCGAGGCCTACCTCACCGAGGGGCGGGGGCGGCAGAAGCGGGGGGCGGGGCGGCGAGCCCTGTGGGCGACGACCGAAGAGCTGGAGCGCTTCCGGGAAGCGTATCGCCCTCCCGCCTGGACGCCGCCCACCCTTGCCTCCGGATCCGTCGTCCAGGCGCACATCGGCGTCGACGGAGGCAGTACGAGCACGAAAGGCGTCCTTCTGGACGTCGACGGCAGCGTGATCGCCCGCGCCTACCAGCTCTCGAACGGCAACCCGATCGAGGACACCGTCCAGATCCTCGCCGCGCTCGAGGGCCAGATCGCGGCCCAAGGCTGTCGACTCGAGGTGCTCGGTGTCGGAACGACCGGATATGCCAAGGACATATTGAAGGACGTCCTGGGGGCGGACGTCGCCCTGGTGGAGACGGTGGCGCACGCTCAGGCCGGGACCTACTTCTACCCGGACACCGACGTGATCGTCGACGTGGGCGGTCAGGACATCAAGCTGATCATCCTGAAGAACGGCCAGGTGAAGGACTTTCGGCTGAACACGCAGTGCTCGGCGGGCAATGGCTATTTTTTGCAGTCGACGGCACAGACATTCGGCTACTCCGTCGGGGACTTCGCCGAGGCTGCGTTCAGCGCGGAGCGCATGCCGAGCTTCGGGTACGGCTGCGCCGTGTTCATGCAGTCGGACATCGTCGATTTCCAGCGGCAAGGTTGGGCGCCCGCCGAGATCATGGCCGGCCTGTGCGATGTCCTGCCCCGCAACATCTGGCTCTACGTGTCGCAGCTCCCGAACCTCTCCCGGCTCGGTCGCACGTTCGTGCTGCAGGGTGGCACCCAGCACAACCTCGCGGCCGTCAAGTCGCAGGTGGACTTCATCCGGAGCCGCTTCCGGGGCTGCGCGGAAGAGCCGCGCGTCATCGTGCACCGCTTCTGCGGGGAAGCCGGGGCCATCGGCTGCGCCGTCGAGGCCCGGCGCCGGCACACGGAGGGCCACGCGGCCACATCCTTCATCGGCTTCGAGCGAGCCCGCGGTATCGCCTACCGCACGACGCGATCCGAGGCCACGCGCTGCTACTTCTGCAAGAACAAGTGCCTGCGCACCTTCATCGACGTCAAGACCGGCTCTACCACCACGCCCAGCGCGCCCCGTCTACCGCTCGCCGAGCTCAAGCGGACGTCGAAGGTGCCGCTCGCCGCCGGCGACCAGCGTCTCATCATCGCCACCTGTGAGAAGGGCACGGTCGAGGATGTCGATGAGATGCGCCAGATCAAGAGCGGGCTCGACACGATGAAGCGCGCTCACCCGAACTTCGCGGAGATCTCGGCGCGCGAGGCTTTTCGGCCGGCCGGCGTAGCCTCCGTTGCCGACCGGCCGCCCCGCTTGTGGTGGCGCCGGCGCCGCCACGCCGAGATCATGCGCCGGCGCCGCGAGATCCGGATCGGGATGCCGCGGGTCCTGAACATGTATTCGCTCGCCATGTGGTTCACCGCGTACTTCGAGGCGCTGGGGCTCGTCCCCGAGCATCTGGTGTGGAGCGACCCCACCAGCCCCGAGCTCTATCGCGAGGGCGCCAAGCGAGGTGCCATCGATCCCTGCTTCCCGAGCAAGATCGCCATCCCGCACGTCCACGACCTGCTCGTGCACAAGCACTCCGCCCAGGAGCCCCTTCACTACATCTTCTTCCCCATGATCGACTCGCTTCCCACGTTCCTCGACGGCGTGGTGGACAGCCGGGCGTGCCCGACGGTCACGGCCACGCCGGAAGCCGTGAAGGCCGCTTTCACGAAGGAGTCCGATCTGTTCGCGGCGGCCGGGCTCGAGTTTCTCGACACCTTCCTGAACTTCAGCGAGCCGGCGCTCCTCACCCGACAGATGTACGCGCAGTTCAGCGAGCCGCTCGGTCTGTCGACGGAGGAAAACGATCGGGCATGTCAGGCGGCATGGGACCATCAGGCGGCGTTCTGGTCGAAGCTTCGCAGCGACGCGCGGATCGTTCTGGACCGGCTCGAGCGAGACGGCGACATTGGGGTCGTGCTCCTCAGCCGGCCGTACCACCACGACCCCGGCGTGTGCCACGAGATCCCCGCCGAGCTCCAGAAGCTCGGCTTCCCCGTGTTCACGGCCGATGTCCTTCCGCGCGATCCCGATCTCCTCAGCCGCCTCTTCGGTGACGAGATCCACCGCGGCGAGCTCCGGAGCGCGCTCGGCGTCGAGGACGTGTGGAAGAACGCGTACAGCGAGAACACCAACCGCAAGGTGTGGGCGGCCAAGTACACCGCGCGCCACCCGAACCTGGTAGCCCTGGAGCTGTCGAGCTTCAAGTGTGGCCACGATGCGCCCATCTACTCGGTCGTCGAGGAGATCATCGAGACCTCCGGCACCCCCTACTTCGCCTTCAAGGACATCGACGAGAACAAGCCGTCCGGCTCCATCCGGATCCGGGTCGAGACGATGGCGTACTTCCTCGGGCGCTACCGCGAGGAGCTGGTCCGCCGGCGGCTGGCGATGAAAGGAATCGAGGACCGGCTCCGCGAGCTCGAGAGCGTCCTCCGTTCCGAGTCGACGGCTCCCGGCGCCTTGCCGCCGGCGATTGTGCCATCGACCACGATTGAACGCCGCGTTCCCGCGACGCTCTGACAAGAGGCCACTCGCGTACGTCATGATTTGTACCGCCTCCCGTCAGCTTCCTTCCTCCTTCTTGGCTCGGACGGACGACGCGCTCGATCGTCTCAGCCGGGTCACGTTCGCGGATAGCTTTAACAGGCGGAGCAGCAAGTTCCAGCGGCGGGCCGGCGGGGGAGGTGGCGCAGCGGGGCCGGGCGGCGGCTCGGGTTCGGGAGGATGCACGAGGCGAGCGAAAGCCCGGTTGCCCACCTTGCGTTGCAGGTTGAGCGCGAGACCGGCCCCGAAGGGAGCGCGGGGCGGAGTCCGGGAGGACATTCTCTCGGGCATGCCCTCTCCTCAGGATGTCGTGGATAGGATAACGTGAACGACACCCTGCCCGCCCGGAACCAGCGAACCGTGACAGCGAGGCCGGCCGCGGAGTTGAGCGAGCAGGCGCGCGAGCCGGCGCGCCGGACCGGGCGGAATCGGACCGGCGGCGGAAGAGAGCGTGTAATGCTCGACGGCGGCTCCGCCGATCGTTCCCACCCCGGCCGAGAGGCGTAACCCTTCGGAAGTGCGGAAGACCAGCGGCTGCCGATCCCGATGGGCAATCGCCAGCAAGTTGGCGAGCTCGTGGACATGGCGGGCTTCGAACCAGGCGAGCCAGGGGCCCTCGCGGCGGCGGTATGCGGCGATGGCCAGCATGGCCAGAGGCAACACCGGTGCAAGGACTGGAGCGGGGGCGGCGAGACCGACGCCAAATGCGGCGGAGGTCCACTGTGCGACGGAGAAGCCCGCGACGTAGCCGCGGCCGTCATCGCCCCGAAAGAATTCGAGCGAAAAGCGTAAGAGCGCATATCCGGCGACGTAGACGGTGAGTGCCGTGCCCGGTTGAGCGTGGCGCCAGACCAGGGATGCGGAAATCGTGGTGAGCGCGGCCACCAGAGCGGACTCGATCCACTGAACGGGGAGCAGGCGCACGCCGCAGAGGGCGGCGGGGAAGCCGGCTTCGGCGTGCGCGAGACCGTAGACGAAGCCGCGGGCGGCGGGCTTGCCGTAGCAGCAGCCGACCGAGGCGCATCCGAGGCGGCCGAAGGCGAGGAAGACCCCGAGCCCTATCGCCGCCACATCGAGATACGCCAGCAGGGGAAACCCCAGGAGGCGGAGGACGGCGCCGGACACGGCGAGAACGGCGATCTCGTGGTGGTAGTAGATGAGGCATTCGGTGCGGAGGACCATCCTTGTGGCCATGGCAAGCGCGTAGAACACCGCCGCGGCCAGCAATTGCAGCAACAGCACAACCGGCACGAACAGGCCGGCGCTCACGGTGAGCGTGATGGTGAGCGCAGCCGCCGCGGTGTACCCGGCCACGCCCCAGACGTGAAAGGCGCAGCGGGATCGGCCGCCCAGCAGGATGGTGGGTCCGGGCGCGGTCATGGAGCGGCTCCGATGTCGGAGAGCAGGTCGTTGGCAAGCTCCGGACTGTGGTCGGGGTGATCGGCAATGCCGGCGCGAAACCGGGTGAGGTAGCGGCGGAACTCGCGGCGGAAGCGCTCGACATCGCCCACCGCTTCCGGTGGCGTGCGGTAGTGCTGGAGCAAGCGGGCGCGGGAGGCCGCCTTCGGGCCAGGATTGGCGGCCGCGTAGTACTGGGACAGTGGTGCGAAACTCGGCCGCTGCGGAAGGGGAAGGCCGGCCCGATAGTACTGGTGGAAGTAGTTGACGAAGTCGTTGGTCCAGGTCTCCAGTTCCTGATCGGCGTCGCTACCGGCGGTGCCTCCCCGGTGGTGGGTGGCGTGGTACAGCTCGTGTTGCGCGTACTGCCGGGTGACGATCGGGGTGGTGGTGTCTTCAATGGCCGCGGGATTCAGGATGGAGAAGGCGTCGGTTGTGCCCCGGCTGAAGGTGTGGCCGGGGTTGGGACCGATGCGCTCCGTTCGGCCGTACTTCTTCTTGCCGCTGTGCTGGGGATCGAAGTTGATGACATTGGCCTGCTCACCCGCCTGGACGTAGTCATCGGGATGCTCCTGGTCGGGATGAGTCTGCGTCGCCATGTGAACGCGGATCCCAAGACCGCAGACGGCGTTTGCCACCAGCCTTCCGAGTGCGGCGGCTTTGCGGGCGCCGTCGGTCTCGCGATTTGCGGCTTGCACGGCCTGGCGCCAGGCATCGCCTTCAAGTGGGGTAGTAGGACACTCGATGACGCCCGCGGCGGAACCGCTTTGCGGATCGGCGCGCACGGCGCTCTGCCCTCCGCCGCAGCGGGCAAGCGCGAGGCCGGTACGCAGCGCGGGCGCGTGAACCATGCCGCGGATGCCCCCCCAGAGGCTAGCCATGACGCCCAGCGTGGCGCGCGTCGCGTCGCGCTCGGCGGCCGGGGAGACGGAGATTTCAGGCGCGGAGGCGGACCGCTGCTGCGCGACGTGCGCCAGTTCGTGGGCGAGGAGCGCGTCGCCCTGTGGGGAGCCGGGCTGGAATTCGCCGGGTCCGAAGACGATGTCCGGCCCGACCGTGAACGCGCGCGCACCGGCCTGGCGGGCCAGGTCGCCGGCTTCCGGGCCGGTGTGGATGCGGACGTCGGGGAAACTCAGGCGGAAGGCCGACTCCAGGCGCGCGCGCACCGGCGACGGAAGCGGCCGGCCGGTGCGGAGGCGCATTCGCAGCAGGCGCGGATCGAACTGGGCGGCGCTCGTGCCGGGAACGTCGAGCGGCACGCCGTCGGGCGCGCCGGTAACCTCGCCCGAGACGGCCCAGGTATCCACGGCGCGCTGGATGCGCGCAGTGATCAGCGCGATGAGGGTGGCGGGGTCGCGCAGCCCGGCGGCTTCGGGCGCGAAACGCGGGATGGCGCGCTCGACGAGAGACGCGGGCTGCGTGGCGTAGTACCCGAACCAGTACGTGAGGTAGGGACAGTTGGCGGGCGTGAAGCCGGTGCCGGCAAGCGATTCGGCGGCGGCGCGCTCGACGGAGTCACGGAGCGCGGCCAGGAACGCGGGTTTGCCTTCCTCGGTGAGCCAGGGCTCGGAGTTCGGCCCATCCGCAGGGTTCGAGGGGCGCGGAGGAGTGCCGCGCGGGGCGAACGCTCGATTCCCGAATGCTCCGGCGGCGCGCGGTGCCTGCACCTTGGGCCGTTCGGCGCGGGGCACGGTGGCGGGCGCCGCCTCCTGCGAGGGCGCTGGCATCATCGCGCGGAGCTTCATCGGCTCTCCGGAGGAACCTCCTGCACGGCGGAAAGCGCGCCGGCGAAGAGGGTATCGGTTCCCGTGAGGCTGGCTCGCTCGATTCGCGCACGGAGGCGGGCGCCGGGTCGGCGCCACGGCGTCCCGGGGGACGGAGGCGTGTCGTGGAAGATCATGAGCTGACGCCCGCGGAACTCGATGGGAGCGAGAATATCGACGCGCGTGGCGTCGAAGCTGGCGAAGCCATCCTTGTAGTCCTCTTGCATGGCGTTGGGCACGTACCCCTCCACGCGTACTTCGATTTGCAGCGTTTCTTCGCTCATGGCTTTGTCCACCCGCCCACGACCCTCTCGCCTTCGTAGCGCCGGCCGATGCGTCTCTTGCCGGTCGGGTTGTAGTGTTGCGATCCGGTGACGCTCTGCCTGATCTTTTCCTTGTTCACGGTGCCGTCCGCGTTGCGGTAGCCGGGCACGGATTCCGGCCACCCTTGCTGGATGTGGAACTCTTCGGTGGCGATGCGTGCGCTGCCCTCGTCTTCCAGGCCGGATTCGGAGCTCATGGCGTGGCGCGTTTCGTGGAACAGGGTACTGGCGGCCTCGCGGTTGGTGAGGTCGGTCCGGAGGCGAATCTTCTTTTGGTCGCGGCGGGTGTTTCCCATCAGGCCCGTGATCTCGTTTTCGGTGACGGAGCCGTCGTCATGCTGCCACTTATCAAACGCCTTCTCGAAGCGGATGATGGTCCAGCCCTCGTCGGCAATGAAGCGGATGGTCTCGGGGTTGGTCTTGGCAATGATGGCGGCGACGGCCTCGGCCTTCCATGGGCTGGCGAACTCGTCGGGAGCCTGTTCGGGCCCCTTGGATGTGGTCGCACCCTCCTTCTTCTTGCCGCAACTTGAAAGCTGGAGACCGAGGCCGGTGGGGGCGGGCGCGGCGACTGGCGCGCCGCCGAGGCCGGCTATGCGCGCCAGGACCCCTGCGGCGGCACGGTCAGCGTTCTGCTCCATGTGAGGCCGCCGACCTTCGGCATCCGGAGAGCCACGCTCGCGCCGTCCGGCGCGCTGCTGAAGGACGTGGGCGAGCTCGTGAGCCAGAAGCGCGTCGCCGAACGGGGTGCCGGGGCGATACTGGCCGTCGGCAAAACCGATGTGCTCACCGGCGGTAAAGGCCTCCGCGTTGAGGCGTCCGGCCTGCTGCCCGGTCTCGGCATCGGTGTGGACGCGGACGCTCGAGAACGTCGAGCCGAATGCCGATTCCATGCGGGCGCGGGCGCCGGAATCGAGCGGCTTGCCGCCGCGTGAGGCGGGCTCGGACAGCAGCCGGCCGGCGTCTTGGTTGCCGAGGCCATTCAGGGGATGGCCGGGTTCCGGCTGCTGGGGCTTGGGCTTCGGCACCCGGCTTGGAGAATCGGGTTCTACAGGCTGCTTCGTACGCATGGTTACTCCGGATGCTCCCGGACTCCGCTGGGCGGGCGGATGTCTGCAAGGTATCGATCGAGGGTGGTGGGGGGGAAAACGACGATCCGCAGCGCGACGTGGTTCCCGGGATTGATGGCGGCGGCGAATCCTCTCGCGGCATAGACCCACTCCGCCTGTTGAAGCTTCACGACGTCGAAGTCGTAATCGAGGCGGGCGTCGGGGGTGCCCCAGCCTTCGATGGTGGCCGGCAGGGGCCGGTGCAGTTGCGGCAGTCCGGTTTCGAGCGCGACGATCCGCGGGCCGTCGAACCAGACGCGGACGTGTTGCGGATATCCGGCGGCGCGGACCACGCGGAAGCGGCGCGGCAGCGACGCGCCCAGCCAGCCGAACGCCTCGGCGTCGGCGACGGGCGGCATCACGGCCTTCACCGTCTCCCAATCGCAATCGGCCGGTAGACCTCGCCATGCGGCGAAGTCGCGGTCGCGGAAGACCTCCAGCGCTCTTCGGCATTCCCGGTTCATGGCGCGTCGCTGCCTCCCACCAGCTCGATTTCGCCAAGGAAATACGCCGCCATGGCGTTCTGGAGACCGACGATGGCGATGATGGCCTCGGCGTTGCGATGGGTCTTGTAGTAGCCTCTCGCCCGCGCCGGATCGACGTCGGGCGATGTCACGAACAGCGATCCTTCGATGACCTTGCGCAGGTCCACGTTGCTAAAATCCACCCCTTCCAGGACAACTTTGGTGAACGCGTCGGTCATTCCTTCGCGCATGGTGTGTTGCCGGAACTCGTCTGAGATCTTGGTATTGACCCAATGGTTGTATCTGGAATGAGTGAGTGTGTGGATGTACTCGTGCACCATGGTTCCGAACGCCTGGTACAGCCTGTAGCGCCTCGCCCTGTCGGATTTTGCCAGATCTTCCGCCGAGGTCGAAGCCGGCAGCGGGAGGTCCCGCTGGATCTCGACCGTTCCGGGAGGGGCCGCCGCAGGCCACCCCTGATGGATCTCGAGCAGCTCGTCGAGGTGGGCGGGGGCCAGCTCATCGATGATTTCTCCTATGACCGCTTCGCCTTCCGAGCCCGGGGTGTATCCGTGCAGGCGATAGATCGCCTGCACGGGGACGTCATCCTTGAGGATCTTCAGGACGCGCGCTCTGGCGGTGCCGAGCTTGACGTCGGGGGTCATGGCGGCAATCTTTGTTTCCATGACTTCCCAACGATCCACGATATTCACGTGGGCGGCGAACGGCGGACGGACTCCGTAGGAGCCGAAGACCTTGCCGGTTTCGATCTGGGCCGAGTTGGCAATTTTCTCGAGGTGGTCCCACTCCATCAGGCCGCCGGGCGCGGTGCGAGACGGAAGACGCCTCTCGAACTCACTCGCATGCTGCCTCGCAATGGCGGCCTCGACGGCGGGCTTCAAGCGGTCTTTGAAGACCGTGCCGTCAACCTTGTCCTTGAACTTGACCTTCTTGCCGGTCTGGGGATCGACCTCGGCCATGGGGCTCATCGCCGCATTCACCTTCTTCTTCTCGTCTTCGCTCAGCGCGCGCGTGCCGCCCATCAGCTCGGCGGGCGCCGTGCCGCGGGCAAACTCGGTTTCGGGGCCGACGAAGCCCGGCTTCTGGCTGGTGGCGACGTCGTGATAGAGGAGGCTGATGACGGTATCGAGCTTGCGGATGGCGTCGCCGATCGCTGTGTATCCCTCGGCGCTCGCCTCTAGCGTTCCGAAGAATTTCACGTAGTCCCGGCGGCCTTCTTCCAGGTCTTTGAGCGCCTCCTGGCGGCGGGCGGGCGTTCGGGCAGACACGGTGGAGTAGATCTCGTCGGCGCCGGTGAGCTCGTCGTCGACCATCTTCTTGAGCTTTTCGTCTTTCCACTTGTAACGCTTGGGGCCGCTGTCGCAGCGGCTGAGGCGCAGGCCCGTGGACACGCGCGGCGCGGCGCTGCCGGAGCCGGGGCGCGAACTCCAGAGCGCCACGGCGGCACGGACGGCCGACCGGTTGGCGTCGCGTTCGGCGGCGGCCGGCGCGGCCGGTCCTTCCTGTTGTTGCGCGACGTGGGCGAGCTCATGGGCGAGCAGCGCATCGCCTTCCTGGGTGCCGGGGCGGTATTCGCCGGGCGCGAACCCGACCTGGTTGCCCACGGCAAAGGCGCGGGCATTGAGCCGCGAGGCCTCGGAGGTCTCGGCGTGAACGCGGACGTGGGCAAAGGAGCGTCCGAAGGCCGATTCCATGCGCGATTGCGCGGCGCCCTCCAGCGGCCGCCCGGGCCCCAGTCGGCTGGCGACCGAGGCGGCCTCTCCGGGAGAGCCGGGGCCGGTGTCCCGGCTGAGCGGCGGCATGGCGAAGCCCGGTTCTTCGGGCACATTCGAGAGCTCGCCCGAGAGCGCCCACTGCCCGGCGGCGCGACGGGCGCGCGCGGCGATGAGCGGCAGCATCTCGTCGGCCGTGGTGGCCACAGTGGTTTCGGGGGCATAGCGGCGGATCGCCTGCTCGACGCGCGCGGCGCTCTGCGTCTCGTAGTAGGCGAACATCCGCTCGATGTAGGGGCAGCCGGCGGAGGTGCGTCCCGTGCCCGCGAGTCCCTCATCGGTGGCGCCGCAGACGGCCTGCCTGAGACGGGCGAGGAAGCGGGATTTGTCGGACTCCTTGAGCCATGCGCCGTCACGGGGCGCGGTAGCGGGCTCGTCACGTCCCGAAGCGGCGGAACGCGCGGTTCCGGAAGCGGCCATCCCCTCCGCTCCGGGAAGCACCGCGAGCATCTGGCGGTTGCCGACCAGCGACGCCATGTCCGGCGCGGCGGGCGCGGGCCGGGTCGTGTCCTTCGCGTTGTCCGCCGTTTGTACGCCGACGCGATCTCGCATGGTCTGTCTCTGCGTCTCGGGCATGGCGGGGGCATCCCGGAGGCCTGCCCCGCCGGCTATCCTGCGTCGCTAGTGCGGCGTCTCAGGGGGAGGCGTGTCCGCCGGCGCGACCGTATTGCTGGCGGGAGGCGTCAGCACCGGATCGTTGCACGGGACCCACCATCCGGCCATCGACACCACCACGCGGCGGCAGGCGCAATTGTCGATTTCGGTGACCGCGCCGCGGCCGTCCACGTTGACGCGCGCCAGCACCACCCATGGCTCGGACGGGCACGCGGGGCAATCGGGCATGGGCGCGGGGCGCGGGCCTTCAATCTTTGGCGGCGTGGTGTGGGAATCGGGGCAGCGGTCGAGGACGCAGATCTCGTAACCGTCGCGCCAGCGGGAGTATTCGCAACTGTTCTCGTCACAGCCACACCCGGCGGGCTGGACGCGGACCGGACGCGAGGGAAATTCCTTGTAGCGGACGGCAATCCAGCGGAAACCGGTCTTGGGCGCGGCGGTCTGGCCGCCGCACGGGGCCGGGACGCCCTCCGAGCAAGGGTCCCCCGTGACCGCGGTGTAGCAGCGGTCGCGGAGATCGAAGCAGATCGCACGGTCGAGGACAATCTCGTCGCCAAAGGGCCCGAGCACGTAGCCCGGCTGGATCACGACCTTCCAGGGGACGAGCGGATCGGGAAAGCTGGCCTCGGCGCCGCACACCACGCCCCAGCCGTGCAGGTAGCGGATGAGGCGGCGCATCTTCTCGCGGAGGTAGTTCTGGCCGAGAGTGAGATCGTCGGGCGTGACCAATTGGCGGGGGAAGAAGCGCGGACGCTCGAGGACGCCGGCGCCGCCCTGGCCGGAGCAGTCTTGCATATGGTTCGTCATAGTCTCCTCACTCTCCTGCTCGCAAATTAGGACTTGGCGCCGCGGCGGCTCTGAGGTTCGATGCCCGCGGCGAGCATGATTTCGAACAGCAGGTCGAGCCCGTAGACGATCGGCCGGACACAGATGTCAATGTCCTCGATGTCGCATTCCGAGGCGGGCCGGCGGACGCTGGCAAGCGGCAGGCAAGGGTCCTGCCCCTCGTCAATGCAGGGCGCGCAGCTCCGCGTGACCCATTCGGCCAGCTCGCAGTAATCGAACGGGCGGGAGCGGAACGGATCCCGGAACCGCGGCGTGAAGTCGAGCTTGGGCGCCTTGCCGGGGCGCGGCTCCGGGATGTAGTAGGTTTCCCGCGTGGTGCCGTATGTGCAATTCGGATCGCCGTTGCAGCCGGCCGACAGGACCGGCTCGGGGCCGGTGGCGCACTCGCGGTAACAGATCACCACATGGACCCAGTCGTCCTCGCCGTCGCAGTATTCCTGCTGCTGGCCGGCGGCGTCGTATGAAGCCTTCTTGTCCTTGTCCTGGGACGGGTCCTCGCGGGGGGCAATCGCGATGGACTTGGAGTCGGAGGCGACCACGATGTCACGTCCCCAGGGGTCGAGAGCGAGTCCAGGGGTCACGACGACGTTGGCTCCTCCGGCCGCGGCGGCCTGGACGTCGAGACCGCAGACGACGCCGTATCCGTGGATGAGACGGTTGATCAGCCAAAGCTTGCCTCGGAAGTACTCCTGCTCGGACTCGAAGTGGCGTACATCGAGAAGCTGCCCATGAAAGTAGCGGGGGCGGTCGAACGCGTGCAGTTGCGCCAGCCTGGCTGAGGAGAAATCGGTACAGTTCATACTGCCTCCTTGGCGGGTGTCTTTTTCATAGACGAGTTGAGACTCCGACCCTCGCATCGGAGCTGATGTGTCCGGCGGGCGGGCCGCTCAGTAGAAGTTGCGGATCGCCGAGGCGGCTGCCCTCAGGCGGCGCGGCTACGACGGAATCGATACCCAGAGTTGCCTGGTATCCAATACGCATTTTCGCGGGAATGACGCAGAGCTGCGCGAGCGTGTGCGCGGGCTTTTCGCGCTCGACGACCTGGCGCACGCGCTTCATGGTGCGCTCGCAGGCCGCATCGCGAGCATAGACGTAGACTGAGAACTGGTGGGCGGCCTCGTCGAACATCGGCGCGCCATATTCTTCGGCGGTGAGCAGGTGGGAGCGGTCGAGCGTGGCGGTTACGCCGACCACGGCGCCTTGCGGCTCGCAGGCCCCGAGCACCGTGTCGAGGCCGAGCAGGCCGCCGAATACGGCGGGCTGGGGCGGGCAGCCTTCGTCCGCGGCAAGGCTCCACCAGCCAACCTGCTGCACGGGTTCGACAATGGCGGCGGTGACACCGGTCTCCAAGTGAATGGCCTCGAGGATCGCGGCGGGCGTGCCACTGCGCGCGGACCGCACGTAGGCCGTGGCGACCAGATCGCGGCGTTTGGCCGCGGAAAGCTCGGGCGGCAGTTCGAGGGCAAGGAATCTCGCGAGCCACTCGAGGCGCGCGGCATCGACGGCATAGGGATGCAGCAGAACGTGGAGGAGCTCGAACTGGCGCTCGACATCTTGGAATTCACCTTCGAGCAGCGACAGCAGCCGGGTCAGGAAACCGGCATCGGCATCCTCACGGTAGATGGCGGGCAACTGCTCGATGTAGCCGGGGTGATCGAACTCGGCGCGGACCTGGCGGAGCACGGGGGTGGCCGTGCCATCGCCCAGGATGCGCGCGCCGACCCAGAGGTACTTGGCCTGCTGGTCGCCGAGGTAGAGGTCGGAGAGGTCGGGGCCGGGACTGGTCCAGGGGTCGGGGAAAGGCTCGGGGCTGCCGGGCTGGACGGCCGGCGGCCGGTCTTCGAGATCGAGATGATAGACGAGCTCCACGCGCGTGCCCGCGGGGACTTCGCCGATGAGTTCCAGGCGGCGCCAGGCAACCGTGCGGAGGCTGGCGTCGAGCGTGGCGCTCCACAGCAGGCCCTCGCGCGTGTATGCGCCTTCGGCGGACATGGCGACGAGGTGTCGCGGGTCGCCGGTATGGATGACGAGGGCGCCGGCGGGGTTGGAAGCCACGGCGGCGAGGGGCGCGCGGAACCCCTGCGCGGCACCGCATTCGACCCATCCCGCGGCAACCTTGCGAAAGACGTGCACGGTTCCCGACGCTAGATCGCTCACGTAGACCGAGCCGCCGATGCAAGCAAGGCCCCGTGGAGAGGCCAAACCCTCGGCGGCGTAGCCGTTGAATTCGCCATCCTCGTCAAAAATCGCGACCGCGCCGGCGCCGTCGAGCACGTACACCAGGCCCCCATCGAGGGCCACGGCTTCGGGCGAAGTGAGATGAGGGGACGCGGCGTCGCCAAACGACGTGCGGTCGCCCGTCGCGGTGAGCTGGTCGACACGTCCGGCGGCGGGGTCGCACACGTAGAGCACGCCGCCTTCCGCTGCCGCGAGCGCCACGGGACGGGTGAAGCCGTACCAGCGGAGGCGCTCGGTCCAGGTCGTCCAATCGAAGGCGTGGATCACGCCGGTGTTAGCGTCCGAGACGAAGATCATCCCGTGGGCGGACGAGACCGCGATGCCGGTCGGGCGGGAGAGCTGAACCTCGAGCGGCACTTGCACGGGATCGCCGCCGCAGTGCGAGAGGAAGAGCACACGCCCGCCGCCGGGGGTCGTGACGAACACGGAGCCGTCCGGAGCGACGGCAATCCCGGCAAGGTCCGGCCGAGGGACCAGCGGCAGGTCGACCGAGGGGCTCACCAGAGGAAGCGAGATGAGCCGCAGACTGCCGTCGGGAAGCGTTTCGAGGCCCGACCAGGAGAAGTCCAGCCACGCGCCTTCGCGATTGTAATACCGGAAATTGCCTCGCGCACCGGACATGCTAACCCTCGACTCCAATCCACTCGGCGCGCCACTGATTGGTGTTCGTCGCGGCGGGCGCTTCGAGAGCGCCGGAGAGCGCCAGGCGCACCTGGGCGGCGGTCATTCCGCCGGGCTGGCGCAGCGCGGCGAGAAAGGCCTCCGGCACCAGCATCGAAATCCGAAACTGCTTGTCGGTGGCGCCGGAGATGTGCAGATAGCCATCCACGATCAAGGTGGCGATGCCCCCGGCGGCCGCAATGCGGAAGACGCGGTCGCCCACGATGTGCGCGTGATACTTCGGAGGATTGCGGAATCCGGCGGCGGAGGTATCCACGGTTCGCGAAATCTCGTAGCCGAAGCCGAACGTATCCGCGGGGGCTTTCACTTCCCACCCCTGGAACGCGGTGTCCCCGCACGCCACGTAGGGGCGGTCTGGCGGGCGGGCGTTGCGGCG
>Ga0105248_10005134_pt1 | contig 14445 bp, 11 predicted proteins | sample KBSS34metaG_FD_81524 | JGI IMG/M metagenome (GOLD analysis project Ga0105248, IMG submission 81524) | Switchgrass rhizosphere microbial communities from Kellogg Biological Station, Michigan, USA - KBS S3-4 metaG | ecosystem: Host-associated > Plants > Roots > Rhizosphere > Soil | place...
CTCGCCGAGGCGCGGGTCATTTTCAAGGATGCGCTCGACAGCCTCAGTAGCCTCTTTGCGGGACGGCAGCGGATGCGCGCCGACAAACAGATTTTCCTCGACCGTCATGTCTGGAAAGACTGCGTTGGTCTGCAGCACATAGCCGAGCCGCGCGGCCATCGGCTTTTTTTCCGCAGCAAGCCGGGTGACGTCATGGTTCGCCACCATAACTTGCCCGCCAAATATTTCAGCAAGTCCGAATATGGCGTTCAACACGGTCGACTTGCCGGCGCCGTTCGGTCCGACGAAGCAGACCGATTGGCCGCGTCGTACGCTGAGATCGATGCCGTGGATGACTTCCATGCTGCCGTAGCCGGCCCGCAACTGCTGGAGCTCGAGGTGAACCATGCCTTGCGCTCGCGTGGCGTCCGCTCGATCGTCGCCAGCCGTGAGATTGTCCATCAGTGGGCCCCGAGATAGGCGTCAATAACCCGCTGATCTTTCCTGATTGCTGCGGGTTCGCCCTCGGCCAGCACCTGGCCGCGGTTCAGGCAGTAGATGCGGTCGGCCAAGCCCATGATCACCGGCATATTGTGCTCGATCACTACGAGCGTAGTGCCAAGCTCATCCCTGACGCGCCGCAGGCAATCGATCAGCGCATCGATCGCAGACGGATTGACCCCGGCGGTTGGCTCGTCAAGTAGCAGCAGCCTGGGTTCGTTCATCAGCACCATGGCGATCTCCAGCAAGCGCTGTTGCCCGAACGACAGTTGGCCAGCAATCCGATCGGGCGATGCCTGCAGACCGACCAGATCGAGAATTTGGCGCGCACGCAGATCGATAGCCGCGGGAGGCGGCACCAACATGCGGCTCAGGGTCAGATGGTGCGACGGCAGACTGATCCGAACATTGTCCAGAACCGTCATCTCGCGATAAATGCGACTTTGCTGGAACGTTCGCAGGATACCAAGGCGCGCGGTAGACTGAACCGGCAGACCGGTGATATCGCGCTCTTCGTAGTAAATCGCGCCGCCGTCGAGAGCATGATTGCCGACGATGGAGCCGAACAGCGTCGTCTTTCCGGAACCGTTTGGGCCGATCAGACCCACAACCTCGCCATCGTCGACGTGAAGCGTGATCCGATCGTTGGCCAGCACGCCACCGAACCGCTTGGACACGTTGCGGAGTACGAGCTTGGGCAACTCAGCCTCGATCCGATGTGCTTTGGCACTTCCAGCCGATTATCGGCATTGGCCGGCCAACGACAAGAAGGGGGCGGCACGGCTGGACGCGAATCAGGCGTTCAAGTAGCGATGAATCGGTACAGATATCGCAATCAGGAATCTGCCAACCGGCATTCGACGTGAAGGCTACGACCTTGGGATCAGACATACACCGACTTTTCAACCCTGATTCGATCGTCGTCGTCGGAGCGTCCAACAAGCCCGGCAAGATGGGCAATTTGTTCATCAATCGCCTGGCCGCTGGATTTAGCGGAAAGCTGTTTGCGGTCAATCCCGGCGAAGACATTATCGCCGGGACCACCACCTGCCGCAAAATCGAGGATGTGCCGGGACCGGTCGACGTGATGATCGCGCTGGTGCCGGCATCGAGTCTTGTCAAGCTTGTCGACGCATGCCGAGAATCCCAGGTGCGGTTTCTGCTGGCCGTCCCGAGCGGCTTTGCCGAAGCCGCGAAAGACGGGCCGGAACTGCAACGCAGCCTCATCGAAGCCGCGCGCCGTCGCGGGATGCGCGTGCTTGGGCCCAACATTGTTGGGGTCATGAATGGCGTTCTTGGCCTCAATGCATCGATGATGCCCGAGCTGCCGCCGGGAGGCGTCGGACTGAGCTGCCTCACCCAAAGCGGTGGTTTTGGAATGGCGCTGTCGATGTATGCCTTGGATCACAATCTTCCGGTCGCGAAGTTCTGCGACGTCGGCAACACCTCCGATCTCGAGATTCACGAGGTCCTCGACTACCTGGCGCAGGACGCCGAGACTCGGGTGATCGGCCTGTTTATCGAGTCGGTGCGTGACCACGACCTGTTCTGGCGCGGGCTCGAGAAGGCTGCGGCGGCAAAGCCCGTGGTCCTGACACCTGTGGGCGTGACGCCCGCCGGCCGCCGCGCTTCGCTTGCACATCTTGGCATTGCGGCTGAGGCGGTCGCCCTGCGAGACAAATTGCCACGCGGTGTTGTCGTTGCGGACACTGCACTCGGCCTGCTCCACAACGCGAAGGCACTGATGTGGCAGCGGAACGCTCGCGGACGGCGCGCCGCGGTCCTGACCGGAACTGGCGGGATCGGGGCCGAACTTGCCGACCTTGCGGTGCGGCAAGGGCTCGATCTGCCGAGCCTGTCGCCTCAACTTCAGAAGCGGATGTTTGAACATCTGCCGTACTATGCCGGTGTTTGCAATCCGGTCGATTGCACCCCGATCTGGTGGGACTATGCAAAGGTCTATCCGTCGGTCCTGGACAGGCTGGCGGAGTCCGGCGAGGTCGATCTGGTCATTGTCAGTGTCACCGACGTTGCTGCGACGCTCCCGGCCCTCGCCACCGCTCTCGCCACATGGTCATCAAGCGGGCGGTCGCTGCCGATGGTGGTCTATTGGGGGGCGCGGGACCGCGACCGCGAAAACATGAAGATTTTAGAGCAGGCCGGCGTTCCCTGCTACCGCACGACCGTTGAAGCGGCCTCAGCGGCTGCAGCCCTTGCTTCGTTAAGCCGACCTTAACAAAAAAAATACCGCGCCGCTCTACAACGCGCTTTGCGAAAGGCAAAGCCGTGGCGACGAATATCAGCGACATGTTGGTGCCGGGGATTGCCGCCGGCACCGCCGAAGTGCAGTCCCGCAGGGACGCCTCGTGTGAAGTGGCTGTCTTCGAGGGTGCAGACGCCATCGAACACGCCGCGTCCGCATGGAAAGCCATCGAAGATGCCGGTGGGGTTAATTCCCCGTTTCAATCGCTGGCCGTGGCGCGGGCTGCGGTCCCGGCCCATCTCGCGAACGGTGAGATGCCTCGCATCGTCACGGTGCGGGATGGCCATCGCCCGATGGCGATCTACCCAACCGTGGTCGGTCACTGGCTCGGCATTCCTTCGATCCGATTTCTTGGCGAACCGTTTGTGCAGTATGGCGATGTCATTGCTCGCCCGGAAGCGAATGCAGCGCATCTGGAAGCCGCCCTGGCAGCCGCAGCCGACGAGCGCATTGCCAGCGTTGCTTTCTTCCGCAGGGTGCGCATTGACGCAGCGATTGCCCCAATTCTCGTGCGTCGTGCGGCGGTCGTCACGGATGACGGAGCGCCGATCGTCGACCTGCGGGATGGAGCGAGGCTGAAATCCCATCACGCGCGAGAGCTGCGCCGCCTCCGGCGCCGGCTGTCCGAGCAAGGCGACGTAGTCTTTGAAGTGCTGAGCGGCGCGGCTACACGCGAAATCCTCCATGAGACCTTGCAATTCAAGCGAGCTTGGCTGATCGAGCGCGGCTTGCCGAGTACCCTGTTCGGCAATCCTCACTGGGAGCGGGTCATACTCGATCTCGCGGGAGCGAGGTGTGGAGCAACCGAAATGATGGTCGCGCGCGTCGTCGTCGGCGGCACGACGGCGGCCACGGAGATCGGGTTTGTCGACCGCGACACTTGGTTTGCCTATATGGGCGCCCTGGCTCCGGACGTGGCCCGATTTGGACCTGGGCATATCCTGATGGACGAGCTCATGGCGTGGTGCCGCGCCCGTGGGTTGAAGGCCTACGACCTGCTACCGCCGATTCAGCCTTATAAGCTCGCCCTGACATCCCGGACGATCCCGGTGCGCGATTATGCGCTTGCGCTCGGGCTCGCCGGCTTCCCCGCGATTCTTGCGGCGCGCGTAGTGCCGATAGGCAAGCGGGTGGCCGCTGCCGCCCCGCTGTCGTGGCGCCGTTGGATCGTCCGCCGCCATCTGCGGGCGACGACATGACCGGAACAGTGCAAACTCAAGTGCCCCCGCTCAGGCTGCTTCGGATTTCAGATTCTCTTCGATTCGGGCGACCGTTTCGTGCACCGCATTTCGCCGGTCATATGTCGCATCGGCGCTCACCAGCCGAGACAGGCTGACCTTCTGTGCAGGAGAGGCCGGATTATTGGCCGCGACAGCGGGCATGTTCCAAACGGCGTCGAAGAATTCGGTAAATCGCTTGATGTCAATTGCGTCCTTTGACCAACTACCGACGGACACTGGATTGTATGTGCTGGCCTGATACAGAAGGTTTTCTCCATATAAGCCGAACTCGATGCAATTCGACGGGATCGCATAGTCGATCATGCAGGAATTCCAATCCGGACCGAGGATGATCTTTGCGGTCATCTTGTCGTGACTGGCAAAAAATTCGAGGAGCTTCTGAAGGTTCGCAGCCTCAAGCACCTGACGGCTTTCACCGATGAACATCGTGCGGATTTCGAGGGCCCCCGATATCGCCATCGTGGAGGTCAGTTCGAAGTGTCTTCGCCAGGCCGCGTCATCAAACAGTCTTGCGCCTACGTCTACCTTCCAGGTGTATCGGAACACCCGATTGCTCGAGCCGAAGGCGCTGGCCAGAAGCTGCGCGCTTTCAAATTCATGACCCGTTACGGGAAGCTTGCTCCTGGTCGAGGCACCGACAAAGGTCCCGGCCAGCGCTTCCAACTGCTCCATCAGATGACGCACAAACACATCATTCTTTCCGCATTTCGCGATGCGTTTGAACGATTCACGGATGGCCTGCAGGTGCCTGTCGGCTTCGCCCGCGAGATCATCAGAGCCGGAGTCCGCGCCGAGCATGTCGTTAAGGGCGTGAAGCAGGCTGGAAAGCTCTGTGCGCGCAGATTCGGAAAGGTCCATTAGCTCTCGTCCTATTGCGGGTTCATCAACCCGAGGGGTCACATGAGCGTTGGTGGCCCAAAGAACCCGTTGATGCGCACGGAAGGCCGGTGGTGGCTCTCCCGGAATTTTTGCCAAGGACAAAGCTTGAATAGACTTGATTGATTTTTTGTTAATCCTGTTTTCCCGCGAGTCGAACGATTTTATCGCCGATGTTGTGAAGAAATCCGACACGCCTTGCTGGCTTGGCCTGCGGGCCCATCTCTGCGCTCGTGCCACCACCGGCCACGCAGCGGCCGCGCCGCCTAGAAACTAAAGAAATTTCCGTCGCCTCATCCTCCCTCTGGCGTTGAAGCGAGCATCGCATCGGCTCAAATTGGCTCTCTGGAAGGATCGCAAGCGGCTTCGCGCGCAGGTTCGTGGTGCGACTGGCCGATGTCCGCTTTGGGTCAAAAGCGGACCTCAGGCCTCAATGCGCGATGTCCGCTATCCCTCCGATAGCAACCGAACAAGCGACATCACTTGATGTCGGCGAAGTGCCGTTAGGCGACATCGGCCTTTATTCGATCACCTCGTCGGCGACGGCGAGCAGCGTCGGCGGGATGGTCAGGCCGAGTGTCTTCGCAGTTTTTAGGTTGATTACCAGCTCGAATTTGGTCGGCTGCATGACCGGCAAATCGGCCGGCTTCTCGCCCTTGAGAATGCGGCCGATGTAAACGCCGACTTGGCGGTGCGCATCGGCAATATTGGGTGCGTAGCTCATCAGTCCGCCGGCCATCGGGAACTCGCGCAATGTGTAGATCGTGGGAATTGCGTGACGGGCAGTCAGAACAGCCAGTTGCACGCGATGGGCAGTAAAAAATGCATGACCAGTGATGAGCAGGGCACCTGCTCCCTGTCTAACGAGCGTCGCGAATGCCATTTCGAAATCGCGTTCGCTGTCGACGCTGAGGGCGAGGATTCGCAGACCAAGGGTAGGAGCTGCCGCCTGAATATCTTCTAACTGGGTCTCGGAATCCAAATTGTTTTGGTTCACGAGCACGGCGATCACGGTGGCCGTGGGGATCATCGCGTGTAGCAGCCCAAGTTGCTTTGGCCCCACCTGGAGGGTAAACAGTGACATCCCTGTCACGTTGCCACCAGGCCGATTCAGGCTTGCGACCAGGCCCTCCTTGACAGGATTGCCGCCTGCGGCAAACACAATCGGAATTGTGGTTGTCGCCATCTTGGCCGCAGATGCGGCCGCAGTGCCACCGGTCGCAGCAATCACCGTGACGCGGCGTCGTACCAGATCGGCTGCCATTGTCGGCAGTCGATCGAGTTGAAAATCTGCCCAGCGGTATTCGATCGCGACATTCTGGCCTTCGATGTAACCGAATTCCTTGAGACCTTGGTGAAACGCAGCCAGGAGGTGTGTATCCACGCCGGGCGGCCTGGGGCTGAGAAATCCGATCACCGGCAACGCGGCCTGCTGCGCCCACGCGCCACGCGGTCCCGCGACCGCAGCCGCCCCAACGCTCGCAATGAACTCCCGTCGCCTCATGCCCCGCCCCGTGGCTCAGGAGGGGCCATCGTAGCGTCTGAAACCCGGTCTCAGGAAGGCCAGGAGCGATGTCCGCTTTGGGTCATTAGCGACCATTGTCGACCTTTGGCCCGATGTGCGTTCTTCCCCCAATAGCGACCGAAAAAGCGGACATGCAGGATGTCGGCTAATGGGCCATTTACCGGAGGCGGCCTATTTGTCCGCTAAGTGCCAAAGAGGCGACGTATGCAGCAGAGCATATTGCAGCCTACTCAATCACCTCGTCAGCCAGCGCGCGGAGCCGTTCCGGAATGGCCAGGGCGAGTGCCTTAGCGCTGTTGGCGTTAAGTACGAGTTGGAACCGCGTGGGTTGCTCGACTGGAATGTCGGCCGGGCTGGCACCGCGCAGAATCTTGTCCACATGCGCCGCCGATCGCCGCGTAATCTCATCGAGGTCGGGACCGTAGCTCAAGAGCGCGCCCTCGCGCGCCCAGGGTCCCCAGCCGGATGCGAGCAGCAGCCGGTGTCGAGCGGCAAAGGCGATGATGCCGGCGCGGTTCACAGTCATCAGGCGCGACGAGATCGGTATCAGCGCCTCTGCGCCGACGCTCAGCGCGGTTTGGTACGCCCTCTCAAAGTCGGCCCGCGACCTCGCCTCCAATGAATGGACTTGGATGCCCAAGGTCTTACCGGCGGCCTGCGTCTCCCGATATTCCGGATCGACGTGGTCGGGATTCCAGAGCACCGCGACGCGGGCGAGCTGCGGCGCCAACTCGTGCAGGAACTGCAGTCGTTTGGCGGCAAGATCAGACGCCACGAAAGTAACGCCGGTGATGTTGCCGCCTGGGCGCGCGAGGCTCGCCACCAAGTTGGACTGCACGGGATCGTTGCTCACCGCCATGACGATGGGAATTGTGCTGGTCGCCGCTCGCACGAACGGCGCCACGTCGCCACCAAGCACATAGATGAGATCGGGCTTGGCCGCGATCAGCTCGCGCGCGAGGACAGGCAAGCGTTCCGGCATGCCTTCGGCAGAGCGCGGCTCGAGTGCGATGTTCTGGTTCTCGATATACCCGAGTTCGCGCAGGCCGCGGCGGAAAGCGCCGTAGTTCGGGTCGGTTTCGGCCGTCCCGTAGAGCAGCACACCGACCCGTGGAACCCGTCTGCCAACGTGTTGCGCGTTCGCCGGGAGCGGCAATACCGCCGCACCGGCAAGCAACGTGATGAATTCGCGCCGTCTCACCGCCAGTGCTTACCGTGCTTCCGAAGAAAAAGATACCATAGCGCTGCTGCGCTGCAGGATTTCAATTTGGCCTATGCGCGCTCTGGGTCATTCGCGGACATGATGGGTCCTTTTTGGCGATGTCCGCTTTAGCCCGGAAAGCGGACATCAGATGGTGGGCTGCAATGTCCGCCAAGTGCCAGAAAGCGACATCGCGCGCTTGTTAGAAATGAAAGAGGCGGCCTACTTCCTACCGTTGGTGGCGGGACTGATCTCACAAGCGATCCGCTCCCATGTCTCGGCCATGTGTTCGAGCATGACTCGATGACTGTCGATATGCGTGCGCTTCGCCATCTCGCGACACTCAAGAGCTTTAAACTGGGCTTCCCCGGCGGTCAGCCGGCGCGTCTTGTCGTTCATAGGCACTCCCGTCCGTACAGGCGGGAGCGCGGTCGCGTCTCTCAGCCACCGACGCCCGATGATCGCTGCCGGTGATAACGAGCAACGCCCACATCCAGCGTTAGTTCAAATCAATGCCACCGGGGCAGCCTTACTCCAGCGATGTTTTAGGTTGAGGCAATTGCAGAGCGTTCCACACACAGGACCGAATGTCGGTATGATCCCAGCCGTTGCTTACGTATTGCAAGACTTCAAAGGCGATCAAGTCGCGGAGCCGATCCTCGCGATTGATGTCCGCTCCAGGTCTTAGCAGACATCAGACCTCAATTCTGCAACGGCCGCTTTACCTCCGATAGCAACCGAACAAGCGACATCAGGTGATGTCGGCGAAGTGCCATTAAGCGACATATGCAGCGCAGCAAATTGCACTCTATTCGATCACCTCGTCGGCACGCGACAGTAGCGTGGACGGCACCGTTAGGCCGAGCGCCTTGGCGGTCTTAAGACTGATCGCCGTTTCGTATTTGGTCGGAGCCTCCACCGGCAGGTCGGCCGGTTTCTCTCCTGAGGCAATGCACCGCAGGTACGAACGAACTTTTGCGAGATCGTAGCCGCCCGCTAATCACCATCTAAATTAGCAGAGCTAGGCGATCGGGTATTGCCTCCCGCCATCCGTGGAATATTGGGGAAGCTGCAGTTCGCACCAACGATCGAGGTTGTACTCGACATGCATCGCAGGGATTGTCGCCTTCTGGCACTTAGCTGACAAACGGACCGCCTCCGAGTTTGCCCGCTCTTGGGGGGTACAGCGGGCATCGCAAAATTAAGCAATCACGTCTGCTTTTGTCCCATTTCGACGGCGGGCGCTCTGGATTACCGCAACGCAAATTGACAGGCTGCTCACTCTTCCCCCGACTGAAATTTCATGCTGAGGTCGGGCAATGCTGCAGGATCGACCCGGGGACGTCGTTCTAGGAGCGCATCCATTTTCTCGCTCTTTTTCGCCTTGGATTTTTACGGCAAGTCTCGCCGTTGCGGTCGGTGTTGCCTATTTTCTGGCGGCAAGGTTAAGCCTTGCGCTGCTTACCCCTGATGGTGTTGCTGTTTTCTGGCCAGCTGCAGGAGTCTCGGCGGGCGTGCTGATAGCATTAGGGCCCAAAGCACGGCTGTCAGTCATTACCGGGGTAGTAGCTGCGACCATTGCCGCCAATCTGTTTGGCGATCGCAACATCCCGGGGGCGATCGTTTTTGCCGGGTGCAATGCTTTCGAAGCCGTGCTCGTCTCGGATTTGATTGGACGATACTTCGGAACCCAATTCAGACTGGGCAACCTGCGGCGCGTGCTCGGTTTGGTTGTGGCGGCAATCATCGGAGCCGCCGCCTCTGGGATCGGCGCTACGGTGGGCTATTTATTGTTCCACCAATCGGCAACATCCGCTCTGACAATTTGGTACCATTGGTTCGGGTCTGACGCCATTGGGATCATCGCGGTTGCTCCATTCGTGATCGGTCTCATCACCATCGCACGCGATCCGCCATCCCTCAGAAAATCCGTCGAAGGCACAGCGGCTCTATTGATTTTAGCCGCCGCGAGTTCGCTTTTTATCTTCATGCCTGGCGCTCCATGGGACGACGTCGCTCTCGTCTCGATCTTTCCGATATTGTTATGGATTGCTGCACGATGTAGGCGGCGGTTTGTCACGGCAGCCCAATTCATAATTGCGCTTGCCATCGTTTGGATGACAACATTCGAGATTGGATTGTTCGGCGACAAAAGCGTTGCGATTGATGATCGCATTCTCACCGCTCAAGCGGTTATTCTTACGTTCTCGCTCTGCGCACTCTCTCTTGGAGCACTTTTTGCCGAGCGCCGTGAGCATGAGACCAAACTTACCGAAAGTGAGCTGCGTTTACAGGATGCGCTGAGGGCCGGGCGAGTGATGGCCTTCGATTGGGACGTCCGCAGTGGCGGTTCGCAGCTTAGCGACAACGCGGAGCAAGTTCTTGGCCTTAATCGAACAGGCACCGCTGCCAGCTTTCTCGAACGGGTCCATCCAGACGATCGGGTCCGATTCAATGGCTGCGTACGTAATCTCCGCCCCGGTAACCCGTCGTATGCCATCAGCTACCGCTACTTACGGCCGGACGGCCAGCAAGTGTGGATCGAATCAACCGGAAGAGCCGAGTTCGACGAGGCAGGGCGAATTTTACGTATCAAAGGTTTGAGGGCTGATATTACCGAACGCAAGCGTTTCGAAGAGGAGCTGGTTGAAGCTCGAAAGGCAGCGGAGCAAGCAAACCGCGCCAAATCCGCGTTTCTCGCCGCGGCAAGTCATGATCTGCGTCAGCCATTGCAAACCTTGAAGATTTTGCAAGGGACACTGGCGCGGCAAATTCACGACAGCGACGCGCGCAAGTCGATTGTCGGCATTGGTCGCTCGCTGGAGACTATGACCGATATGCTGACCAGCCTCCTCGATATCAATCAGCTCGAAACCGGAAATATCCGCCCCTCGACAAGCGATTTTCCGGTGAGCGACATACTTGACCAGTTGACTGAAGATTTTCGCGAACGCGCAACGGAAAAGGGCTTGCGATGGCGATTGGTTCGCTCCCGGATTACGGTCCATAGCGACCAGCGCATGGTCACGGAAATGGTGCGCAATCTGGTTTCAAATGCGGTCCGCTACACCGATCGCGGGAGCATTCTGCTGGGCTGCCGTCGTGCCGGCGACAAGATCCGCATCGAGGTCTGGGACAGCGGCGTCGGGATTATGGGTGCACAGATGCCGCACATTTTCGAAGAAAATTATCAGGGCCCGCAAAACGTTCAGTCGGAAGGCTTCGGACTGGGTCTCGCCATCGTGCAGCGATTGGGAAACATGTTGGGCCATCGCATCGCCGTGCGTTCCACGCCAGGCAAGGGCTCTGTCTTCTGCATTGAAGTTCCGCTGGGTCGCGACTTAGCCATAGCGGGTATCCAAACCGAATTGCCGCTGGACACATCGAATACTCTTGTCTCGGGCACGATCCTCGTTATCGAAGACGAAGGTTCTGTGCGAACCGCGCTGGAATCGTGGTTGAGATCGGAAGGATTGGACGTGGTTTCGGCGGCGAACGGAAATGAGGCGCTGGCTTTGATTACCGATGGAGTTCGCCCGAACCTGATTCTGTCCGATTACAACATTCCAGGTTCGCTGAACGGAATTGAGAGCGTTAACGCCTTGCGTGAGACACTGACTTGGAAAATCCCGGCCATCATCCTTACCGGCGACACACAATCACACGTGATCGACGCGATCGCAAAACATGATGTCGCTGTTGCGATCAAGCCTGCGAAATTGGATCAGCTCAAGGAGCAAGTTGGAACTCTTCTTGGCGGTTCGAGGGCAATCCAATAGTGGTACGCACTGTAGTGCACTGCACATGGCGCCGACCGATTTACCTCTCACGTAACAAGGAACAAGCAGGCCCTCGTCGGCAAGCGGTAGCGCCGTGCTCAAATATGCTCAATCCGTCCAGAAGGGCACAATTTATGGAAGAGCAATCCACATTGGCCGAGCGGATTCTCGATCAGGTCGCTGACGCTGTCATCTATGCGGATCACTCGGGAGCGATCATACGCTGGAATCATGCCTCGATCGCGTTGTTTGGCTATTCCGCCGAAGAGGCACTCGGTCAGAACGTCGAACTGATCATACCCGAGCACCTGCGAGCCGCACATCGGAGCGGCTTCGACGCCGCGATGAAAAACGGCGCCTTGAAGCTTCAGGGCCGTCCGACACTCACCCGCGCTCTGCACAAGAGTGGACGCAGGCTATATGTCGAGATGACCTTTGCGATTGTCAAAGGCGACCCCGAGAGCGAAGTGCTTGGCTCGGTCGCCATGGCGCGCGACGTAACAGAGCGTATTGAGCGAGAACGAGCCGCAAAGCGCTCATCCTGAGTACTCTGGCGGGTAGCCTCCCCCCGAGGGATAAGCGGACATTGTCCGATTGTACATTTGTGATGTCGCCTATTGGCACTTAACGGACATCCGGGAGACTCTGATCCATGTCTGTTATCGGGAGTAAAGCGGACATGCGCCGGCAATAGCCGGAGCGGACATAATGCTTGGAAGCAGGTTGCATCCTTCCGCGCGCCCTAGTCGCCAACTCCTGAAGGGACACTAGTCACCACAATAGCGTCCGCCTTTTGGACATTGCGTTGCCGACGATCACGACGCCCACAGTCACAATGAGGGCGATATAAAATGCAAAAATGCCCCAAACTGTTTTTTAGAAATCCTGCGCTCCTCGGGTGAGAGCGAGCTTAGACGAGACGTTTGCGTGGGGATGTATTCGCTTTCGAGGGCCATAGTCCTCCTAATTTTCGGAGGCTTTAAACCAGAAGCCATATGTCAGCGCCATGTGAAGTGCCTCACTCAGAGTTGGAATTTAACGATTATATGATGACGATTGCGCAATTGCGGGTTCTTAGGAGAGGGCAGCATGAAGGCGTTTGGAAACGTCTTGTTGGTCGCGTGCCTGATGATGGCAGTTGGGTGGATTTGGCTGACGTCCACTCTTCATCAGCAGAGGAGCGCAACCGTTTGGTTGACGGCAGGCGCACTTGTTATTGTCGGCATTATTCTCCGATCCTTCTTCGCCGCGAGCAGTAAGGCATAAGCGCACATCGAGATCCGAAAGCGCACATCAACCGCCCGCAACTAGCACCTGGGTTCAAAGTGCTCGTTTGATCCGCTATGGTCCCAGTCATGGCTGTTTGTTGTATTCGCGTTGAAAGGTTTCATCCAAAATCTTCTCGACGCTGGCATCGAGGGATCTGACGTTGCAACAGTCACACACACCGATCATGACCATGGCGCTGCAGTGGATGTATCCTTTATCGCTCCATTGACGAAATTTCATAAGCTCGGCGGACTTGATGATCTTGCCCTTTCGGCAGAGTTCACAAAATTCAGTCCCCATCCAAGAAAATCTATTTCGGGACCTTGAGTGCATCTATGATCTAGTTCACCGAGCGGCTACTTCACCATTCAAAACCCGATCGAATGAGGTAGAGCTAGTGTTGGTCGATGTCTGAGTTTGGCACCTAGCCGACGTCACGTGATGTCGCCTGTTCGGTCGCTAGCTGAGGGAAAGCCGACATCCTGGAAACAGGCCGAAATGTCGGCTAATGACCCAAAGCGGACATCCGCTGCTCTAGGTCCTTTCAGTGCCCTGGCTTAAGCCGCTACTCTGCGCCGAGCTGTGAAGGCGCCACAGCCTAGACCTTGGCATATTCGCTTAACGGCACACCCGGTCGCAAAACCTATACCAACATCCACTCCGGTCTTCCCTAAGTTCAATGGAAACTGCGGGTGCAGCAGCCTTGTCTACGATCTCCGCTGGAGGACCGTCACGGCGCACCCCACCCCGCGTCTGACGGGGCTCCATCACCTTTCGGTTCGCGTGCGATAAGGAGGATCACCATGTATCGGACGAAGAGTCTCTCGCCTAAGTCAGTGACAGTTGCGGGAATTGCGGCCAGCCTCATGTTGGCGTTTGCAGGTGTCACTCTCAGTCCAGCACCGGCTAGTGCTGTAGTTTACTGCCAGTACGTTGCGTATCCGGCCGGTTGCGTGGCGAGGGCCGGTGTCGTTCTCAGGCCCCGTCCGGTGGCGCGCGCTGCGGTCCGTCATAACGCCGGTGGCAATGCAAATGGCGGCGTCAATCGCGTTGGGGTGCGGCGGTAACCCGCACCTAGCAATCCGCAGTCCCGGCGCGGCACCCCCGTCGGCAATGCCGCCGGCGGTGGTGCGCTTGTTGCAAACCCGGAGATGGAAAGTTTGCCGACCGGCAAAAGGCATGGTTAGCAGTTGAAACTAAAACATGGGGAGAAAACTAATGATCAGGTTGATCGCCATTGCTGCCTTTGCCTTAGCCGTCGCAACACCGGCGCAGGCCATGTCGCCAGCCCCGCTTCATCATCCAGACGCCATGATCACGCAAGTCGCTTTCGGATGCGGACCTTTTAGGACACGAGTTGCCGGTGTCTGCGTGGCCCGAACCACTAAACGCCAAGTGCGAAGGCATGCCCGCAGGTGCGCGTTATGGGGTGCGGGCGGCGCTTGCGTCCGGTGGTATTGAGCACAAACGCCCAAGGCGTTCGCGCGATAAGTTTGGCGAAATCCGTATTGCCGGGGTGACCGCGGCGCCATGGCGCTTGCTAAGGACCCATTGTCATGAGCTACGTTCAGCGCGTCTTGCAGCCCGGTGAGCAGGTCCGGCACACCTCGTCCATTCATTGGATCGTGTACTGGCCCGGCATTGGCGTTGCGATCCTAGCGGTGGTCGCTTACTGGCTCAGCGGAACGCTGCTCTTGACGGGATTTTGGCGGTATACGGCATATGCCTTCGCGCTTGTTGCGGTCGTTCTCCTGATCCAGGAATGGTTCCAGTGTTGGATCACCGAGATTGCAGTCACCAACCGGAGGATC
>Ga0105248_10005140_pt1 | contig 14436 bp, 13 predicted proteins | sample KBSS34metaG_FD_81524 | JGI IMG/M metagenome (GOLD analysis project Ga0105248, IMG submission 81524) | Switchgrass rhizosphere microbial communities from Kellogg Biological Station, Michigan, USA - KBS S3-4 metaG | ecosystem: Host-associated > Plants > Roots > Rhizosphere > Soil | place...
CGCGCGACACAGCTGCTTTCCTTTTGCGCCGCGCGCTGTCGGCGCGCGCCCACATGCAGGCACGGCGGGAGCCGGCATTCGCGCGTGCGGGTCGCCGGTACTTTCGAATGACCCGAACTCGAACGGACCCACCGTGAAAGCACGACAACTCGCCTGGCTTCTTGCCGCTGCCACCGTCACCTTGCTCGCTGCGTGCGGCGGAGGCGGCTCCAACGACAACCTCGACGACCGCCTCGGCATCGCCGACCCGAAGCTGCGGCTCGTGCACGCGGTGCCGGGCGGACCGGACGTCAGCCTGTGGCGCAACGGCCTGAAGGATGCGGACGCCACCGGCATCGCCTACAAGACCGCGTCGAAGTACTACGTCATCAACGAGGGCCGTACCGATCTCCAGATCAAGACGGCCTCCGGCGACACCGCAGTCGCTGCGGCGCAGCTCGACTCCAACCGCGGGCATCGCTACACGCTCGTCGCGCTGCCGGGCAGCTCGGGCGTGGACGTGCTGGCCATCGACGACCCCTACCAGAAGGGGCTGACCAGCGAGAAGGCGCGCGTGCGCGTGGCCAATGCGGCCGTCAACACGCAGGCCGTGGACATCTACCTCACCGCGCCGAATGCGGACCTCAACACCGCTGCGCCGCAGTTCGCCTCCGTGGGCTACAAGGCCGCGAACCCACCCACCGGCAACGACTCGGTCGAGTTCGACGGCGGCGACTACCAGCTGCGCGTCACCACCGCCGGCACGAAGACGGTCATCTTCAATGCGGGCGTCACGCTCGGGAAGAACGTGGACTGGCTGCTCGTGAGCATCCCCGATGCGGGGCTCGCCGGCGTGCTCACGCCCAACGCGATCCGCATGATCGTGGTGAAGGCCGACGACAACGCGGCCACCGCTTCGCAGGAACTCACGTCGCACTGATGCGCGAGCAGGCCCGGGAAGACCCGGGCCTGCGTGCTGAACCTCACACATTCGCAGGGCGCCAGCTCAAGAAAGCCCGAGGGCAGTCGAAAGGGCAGCAAGGCACGCATTCGACGTGCCGCAGGAACGGAGACTGTCATGGCGCGCATCCATCACTTGAACATCGGCACCCGGCTGGGCTTCGGCTTCGCCGCGGTGCTGTGCTTGCAGCTGCTCGTCGCCGGCATCGGCATGAGCCAGATGGCGACGCTGTCGGACCGGCTCACCGAGTTCACCGAGGTGAGCGAGGCCAAGCTCAAGGCGCTCGGCGACGTGGAGCGCGCCGTGGCCGCGCGCGCCATCGCGGCACGCAATCTCGCGCTCGTGGACCTGCCCATTCAGCAGAAGGCGGACCTGGAGCGCGTGAAGACCGCGCAGGCGCACCTCGACGACGGCTTCAAGGATCTCGGCCGGCTGATGTCGGCGCCCGGCACCGATCGCCGCGAGCGCGCGATGTTCGAGCAGCTCAAGGAGCTGGAGGCGAAGTACCTGCCGATCGCCAACGACGTGGTCAACCTCGCCACGACGCTGCGCTCCTCGGAAGCCGTGCAGCGCCTGTCGAAGGACTGCATGCCGCAGCTCACGCTGGTCACCGAGCACCTCGCGACCTTCGGCTCGCTGTTGCGCCAGCAGGCCAGCGACGGCGCCGCTGCCGCGCACGCCGACTACGTGCGCGCGAAATGGGTGATGGTGCTGGTGGCGCTCGGCTCGCTCGTCGGCGGCTTCGTCGTCGCGTGGCGCCTCACGCGCTCCATCACGCGGCCCATCGGCGAGGCCGTGGCCATGGCCGAGCGCGTGGCCACCGGCGACCTGACCAGCCGCATCGACGTGCATGGCAGCGACGAGGCCGCCAAGCTTCTGGCCGCGCTGCGCCGCATGAACGACAGCCTGGTCGAAGTGGTGGGCCGCGTGCGCCGCACGAGCGACTCGATGGCCACCGGCTCGTCGCAGATCGCCGCCGGCAACGCCGACCTGTCGCGCCGCACCGAGGAACAGGCTTCGAGCCTGCAGCAGACGGCCTCGTCGATGGAGGAGCTCGCCTCCACCGTGAAGAGCAATGCCGAGTCGGCCGGCCAGGCCTCGCAACTCGCGGTGGACGCGAGCGCGGTGGCCGCCAGGGGCGGCGAAGTGGTGGGCCAGGTGGTGACGACCATGCAGGAGATCAGCGCGTCCTCCCGCAAGATCGCCGACATCATCGGCGTGATTGACGGCATCGCTTTCCAGACGAACATCCTCGCCCTCAACGCGGCGGTGGAAGCCGCTCGCGCCGGGGAGCAGGGTCGCGGCTTTGCGGTGGTGGCAGGCGAGGTGCGCAGCCTCGCGCAGCGCAGCGCGCAGGCGGCCAAGGAGATCAAGGCGCTGATCGGCGCGAGCGTCGAGCGCGTGGAAGCGGGCTCGCGCCTCGTGAACGACGCGGGCGCGACGATGCACGACATCGTCAATCACGTGCGCAAGGTGAGCGACCTCATCGGCGAGATCAGCAGTGCCACCGGCGAGCAAAGCAGCGGCATCGACCAGGTGAACGGCGCCGTGAGCCAGCTCGATCGAGTGACGCAGCAGAACGCCGCGCTCGTCGAGCAGTCCGCCGCGGCAGCGCAGAGCCTGCGTCAGCAGGCCGGGCAACTGGTGGAAGCGGTGGCGGTGTTCCGAGTGAACGAAGAGCAGGGGATGCGCGTGCCCGCGGCTTCGCATGTGCCTTCGGTGAAGCAGCCCGTGCCTGCACCCGCGAAGGTGCCGACCCTCAAGGACCTGCTGGGCTCGGGCGCGGGCGTGCGCATTGACAAGCCAGCGAGCACTGCGAAGTCGCAACCCGTGCCCGCGGTCGCCGCGGTGGCCGAGACCGAGGACTGGACGAGCTTCTGAAGGTCAGTGCTTGATCGACCCGGCCAGCGCAGGCGATCGTCTGAATAGCGGCCGCAGCCGGCGGCATGCCTCGCGCAAGGGCGCGACATTGCTCGCCATCCCTCTCCTGACGCAGGCGAGCGCATACGTTCGATCGCGCTGCAGGTGACCGAGGTCGACCCACCACCCCTGACCGGCCATGAGCCACTTGAAGTCCACGAGCTCGACCCATGCCACGGCGCCTGGGCCTGCTGCGATTGCCCCCTGCGGGGCGGCGGCGATGAGTTTTTGAGCTGTCATGCCCCTCATGAGCAAACGGCGGGCCTGACCCGCCGCGCCGGTGCCACCGATCGCCTCGCCGCTCAGGCGACCCAGCGCTTCGCCGCGGCCTCCACCACGGCGGGCAGCGGTGCATCGCGGCCGCGCTGGCGACGCAGCCAGCTGGCGTCGTTGCCCTCGAAGAGCGTGTCGCGGATGCGCTGGCTGCCGTCGAGCGCCTTGAGGTCCAGCGCATGCTCGTCCACGCGCGCGAGCGTGCGAAGGATGTCTTCGCGGATCTTGTGCCGGTGCTTGGTCTTCGGGTCGACGATCTCGCCGTCGAGCCCGAAGCGGCAGGCCTGGAAGCGGTTGAAGGTGTAGACGAGGTAGTCGTCCTCGGCGGGCTCGAAGGGTCGCTCCTCGCGCAGGTAGCGGCAGATCGATTGCAGGTAGCAGGCCAGCGCGGCGGCATGGTCCACCGTCAGCGGCGTGTCGCACACGCGCAGCTCGATCGTTCCGTATTCGGGCTTGGGCCGGATGTCCCAGTAGAAGTCCTTCATCGACTGCACGACGCCGGTGGCGGTCATCTTGTCGAAGTACCCGCCGAACTCGTCCCAGCTCGTGGTGAAGGGCGCGCGCCCGGACAACGGAAAGGCGAACACCGAGTTCAGTCGCGCGGAGTCGAAGCCGGTGTCGTGGCCCTGCACGAAGGGCGAGGACGCCGACAAGGCGATGAAGTGCGGCACGTAGCGGCTCAGCGCATGCAGCAGCCACAGTGCGTCGTCGCCGTTCGGGCAGCCCACGTGCACGTGCTGGCCGAACACGGTGAACTGCTTGGCGAGATAGCCGTAGAGCTCGCTGAGATAGGCGAAGCGCTCGCCGGGGTAGATGGTCTGCTCGTGCCAGTGCTGGAAGGCATGCGTGCCGCCGCCTGCGACCTGGATGTTCAGCCGTCGCGCGGCGCGCACGAGCTGATTGCGCATGTCGCGCAGCTCGGCGAGCAGCACCGCGTGCTCGCGCTGGATCGAGGTGCCGATCTCGATCATGCTGCGCGTGATCTCGGGCTTGATGTCCCAGCGGCCTTCGTGGCGCGCGGTCTCGCGCAGCAGGTCGCCCGCCTGGGGCGCGAGGTTGTAGTCGCGCGTGTCGACGAGCTGCAACTCCAGCTCGACGCCCAGCGTCAGCGGCTCGGAGGGGGCAAACGGCTGCAAAGACATGGGGCGGTAGGTCCTTCAGGTTTCACGATTGGTTTCGCGCGCGACGAACTGCAGGCCGAACTGCGCCCACCACGGGCCCGTCACCTGCATCAGCGTGATGCCGATCAGCACCGCCTGCACCACGCCCGCGTGGACGGCGGGGACATCCGCCGGCCAGCCGAGGGTGCTTGCGCCCGCGAGCACCGCCAGCGGCGCGGCAGGCTGCAGGGCAATCGCCAGGCCGAGCGACTGCCGCCAGCCCAGGCCGCTCGGCCGCGCGAAGGCCGCCACGGCGACCAGCTTCGCGACCGCTCGCGCGAGGAGGAAGCCGAGCACCCAGGGCCACAGCCGCCCGAGGCCCTCGAGCGTGAACAGCAAGCCCAGGCTCAGGAAGAGCAGCACCGTGAGCGCGGCGCCCGCGGTGCCGAGCTGCGGCTCGACGAAGAGGCCGTGGCCCAGGCGATCGCGCACCACCAGGCCCGCGATGAGCAGCGTGAGCAGCGGCGCCAGGCCCCAGCCGGTGGCCAGGAGCGAGGTCAGCACCACCATCGCGATCTGCATCACCGCGACCGCCTGGGCGTTGCGCAGCGGCCGCGACAGCCACGCGAGGAGCAGGCCCACGGCCGCGCCCAGCAGCACCGAGCCGCACAGCGCATAGGTGGCGTTCACCGCCGCCGAGACCCATTCGCCATGCCCGACGAAGTCGCCGCCTGCGGCCAGCACTCGCCAGGCCTTCAGCGCCAGCACCGCGAGCACGCTGTTCACGGCCGACATCAGCAGCAGCCGCTCGGTGACCTGTCCGCGCGGCTGCGCCTCGTTCACCGTGGCCATGGTGATCATGGGCGAGGTGGCGATGGCCACGCCGCCGGCCAGCGCCGCCGAGGTCGGCGGCGCGTCGAGCCAGTACAGCACCAGGGTGACGGCCGCGCCCGACAGCAGCGCCTCGGCGGCGCATTGCAGCGCGAGCCCGGGGTTGTCGACGAGCCAGCGCGGGCGGATGCGGCTGCCGAGCTCGAACACGAGCATGCCCACGGCGAGGTCGAGCAGCGGACTCCACGGGGTGAGGTCGGGCCCGCTCATCAGGCCGAGCGCGCCGGGGCTGGCGAGCGCGCCCGCGAGCATCTGGCCGACCGATCGCGGCAGGCGCGTCCAGCGATGCACGAGCTCGCCGGCCACGACCGCCGCGATCACGAGCAGCGCGAGGCCGAGCACCGGGTCGAGCCCGCGCAGGCCTTCCAGCGCGATGGCCGGCGCGGCCTTGAGGAGGGCGGACAGCGAAAAGGAGGCGGCCGCCGCCGAGGCGGGGTCGGCCGCCGAAGCGGCGGCGCTGGCGGCGGCACTGGCGGCGTAGTGGGCGGCGTCTGTGAAGTTCATGCGTGTGGTCGGGCGCAGCGCCAGGGCCGCGCGTTCGATGAGGACGTCGTTGGGCGTGTGATGCCGCTGCCCGGGCGGCGTCCGAGGGGAGCGCTATTGAAAGCCAGCTCGGGGCGCGCTTCGACCCGGGGACGCATGCAAGGTGTAAGGGAATGCGTGGCTCGCGCAAACCCCTGGAACCCGGTGAAAGCCGACGCGATTGCGCACTCCCCGGCCTTGAAAGTGCCTGCGCCGGCCCCATGATCGCGCCTTGCGCGAACGCGCCCGGTGGCGCGTTTGGCAGCCCTCACGATCAAAGACCGAGACACCATGGAAAAGAAGACTCATGCATTCCAGGCCGAGGTGAAGCAGCTGCTGCATCTCGTCACCCATTCGCTCTATTCGAACAAGGAGATCTTCCTGCGCGAGCTCATCTCCAATGCCTCCGACGCCTGCGACAAGCTGCGCTTCGAGGCCCTGGACGACTCCTCGCTGTACGAGGGCGCGAGCGAGCTCGCGGTGCGCGTGAGCTTCGATGCGCCCTCGCGCACCATCACCATCAGCGACAACGGCATCGGCATGTCCGCGCAGGAAGCGATCGAGCACCTGGGCACGATCGCCAAGAGCGGCACGCGCGAATTCATGGGCCGCATGTCGGGCGAGCAAGCCCGGGATGCGCAGCTCATCGGCCAGTTCGGCGTGGGCTTCTACAGCGGCTACATCGTGGCCGACCGCATCACCGTGGAGTCGCGCCGCGCGGGGCTTCCCGCGGACCAGGGCGTGCGCTGGTCGAGCGAGGGCACGGGCGACTTCGAGGTCGAGAGCATCGACAAGCCCGCGCGCGGCACCGACGTGACGCTGCACCTGCGCGAGGGCGAGGACGAGTTCCTGAGCGCGTGGAAGCTGAAGTCGATCATCAGCCGCTACTCGGACCACATTTCGCTGCCCATCCTCATGAAGAAGCAGGAGTGGGACGCGCAGAAGAACGAGAACGTCGAGCGCGACGAATGGGAGACGGTGAACCGCGCGGCGGCGCTGTGGACGCGCGCCAAGTCCGACATTACCGACGCCGAGTACCGCGCGTTCTACGAGCAGATCAGCTACGACAGCGAGCCGCCGCTGGCCTACACGCACAACCGCGTGGAAGGACGCAGCGAGTACACGCAGCTGCTGTACGTGCCGGCCAAGGCGCCGTTCGACCTGTGGAACCGCGAGAAGCGCGGCGGCGTGAAGCTGTACGTGCGGCGCGTCTTCATCATGGACGACGCCGAGGCGCTCATGCCGGTGTACCTGCGCTTCGTGAAGGGCGTGATCGATTCGAGCGACCTGCCGCTGAACGTGTCGCGCGAGCTGCTGCAGGAAAGCCGCGACGTGAAGGCGATCCGCGAGGGCAGCGCCAAGCGGGTGCTGTCGATGCTCGAGGACATGGCGGAGCACCGACCGGAGGACTACGCGAAGTTCTGGGGCCAGTTCGGCTCGGTCATGAAGGAGGGCGTGGGCGAGGACTTCGCCAATCGCGAGCGCCTGGCCAAGCTGCTGCGCTTTTCCTCCACGCACGCCGACGAGGGCGTCTCCTTTGCCGACTACGTCTCGCGCATGAAGGAGGGCCAGGAGGCGATCTACGTGATCACCGCCGACTCGCTCGCGGCGGCCAAGAGCAGCCCGCAGCTGGAGATCTTCCGCAAGAAGGGCATCGAGGTGCTGCTGCTCACCGACCGCGTGGACGAATGGATGCTCACGCATCTCTATGAATACGAAGGCCACTCGCTGCAAAGCGTGGCCAAGGGCGCGATCGACCTCGGCAAGCTGCAGGACGAGGAGGAGAAGAAGCGCGGCGAGGAAGCGGGCGAGGCCTTCAGGCCCACGCTGGAGCGGCTGCGTCAGGTGCTGTCGGCGAAGGCGAAGGACGTGCGGGTCACCACGCGTCTCGTGGAGTCGCCTGCGTGCCTGGTGGTCGAGGAGGGCGACATGAGCGGCCACCTCGCGCGCCTGCTCAAGCAGGCTGGCCAGAACGCGCCGGGCTCGCTGCCCATCCTCGAGGTGAATACCGAGCATCCGCTCGTGAAGCGCCTCGCCGCCGACGCGCACTTCGACGAGCTCGCGCACATCCTGTTCGACCAGGCCCTGCTCGCCGAGGGCGGCACGCTGGAGGATCCGGCGTCGTACGTGCGGCGGGTGAACGCGCTGCTGGCGGGCTAAGGCGAGCGGCGGCCTCTCAGGCGCCGCCGCTCATGCGCTCGATCTGCTCGAGGAGCTGCTGCGTCTGCTCGGACCAGTAGGCGCTCGTGCCGAACCACGGGAAGGCCGCGGGGAACGCGGAATCGGACCAGCGCTGCGCAAGCCAGGCGCCGTGATAGATCTGGCGCAGGGTGCGCAGCGGCTCGATGAGCGTGAGTTCGCGCCGGTCGAACTCGCAGAACTGCTCATAGCCTTCGAGCAGGCTTGCGAGGCACCGGCGCTCGCCGTCGGCGTCGCCCGGCAGCAGCATCCACAGGTCGTGAACGGCCACGCCGGTGCCGCAGTCGTCGAGGTCGACGAAGTGCGGGCCGGCCTCGGTCCACAGCAGGTTGCCGGGGTGGCAGTCGCCGTGCACGCGCCGCCAGCGCAGGCCGTCGATCGCCGCGAAGCGCGCTTCGCAAAGATCGAGCGCCGTGCTCACGGCCTCGCGCCAGCGATGCGCGACGTCGGGCGCCACGGCGTCGTGCTCGATGAGCCAGCGTGCGCTGCGCCGCCCGAGGGTGTCGACGTCCAGGCGCGCGCGGTGCTCGAAGCGCCCGGCGCTGCCCAGCGCATGGATGCGGCCGATGAAGCGACCGATCCATGCGAGCACCTCGTCGTCGTCCAGCTCCGGCGAGCGCCCCGCGCGGCGTGGCGTGACCGCATAGCGCAGGCCGAGCGCTTCGGGCAGCCGGGCAAGCGTCGGCGGCGTGCCGAGCAGCTCGAGCTGCTCGGCGTCGCTTGCGCCCGAAAGCGTCAGCGGTGCGACGACCGGCACTTCGGCTTGCGCGAGCTCGAGCGCGAAGGCGTGCTCCTCCAGGATCTGCGCGTCGCTCCAGCGCGCGGGTCGGTAGAACTTCGCGACCACGCTGTCGCCGTCCTCCAGCCAGACCTGGAAGACGCGGTTCTCGTAGGAATTGAGCTGGAGCAGCCGGCCGTCGCCGCGCAGGTTCACGGCATCGAGCGCGTGCAGCACGACGTGCGGCGTGAGTTGCGCGTAAGGGGCGGGCGAGGTCGGGGCGTCGGGGGTGTGGGGCATGGGCCGCATCGTCCCATGAGCGCGCCGGCACGCTGTGCGCGGGGCCGGCGGGACGAACTCAGCCGGCGAAGGCGCGGCTCTCGCTGCGCACGGCAGCCAGCTCGCTGCGCGTGCGCCGCGAGGCCTCCTCGGCGGCGCTGATGGCCATCGGGGAGAAGTCGCTGTTGGCGAAGGTGTCGTAGCGGCTGTCGGGCATGAAGAAGGAGTCGTGCGTGAAGCCCGAGTCCGACCAGCGCTGCGTGCGCTCGGCACGCTTGGCGCGAACCGTGTGGGCGAGGGTGGCGCGCGCCTCGTGGAAGGCCGGCGCGCTGTGCAGCGGGGCGGGCCGCGAGACCTGGCCCTGCTGCGGAACGAGGAGCTGCAGCTCGTGGTGCGACGGGAACTGGTCGGCGCTGCACTTCAGATGACGCACGCGACAGTTTTCGAGCACCGCCGCCTTGATCGCCGCGGCCCGGCGCGAGGTGGGGCGCCGCCCGTCGAGATCGACCGCTGCGACGACGCGCCCGTTCGGGCTGCACACCGCGAAGCTCACGTGGATCGCGCCCAGGAGGTCATACCAGTAGCGGCCCTGCTGCGCGTCCAGCGGCTGGCACAGGCGCACCAGCGGGAGCTTCGCCAGGATGATGTGGTGAGGAAGCGCCTCGCGAAGTTGTCGGTAGGCGCGTCGCTCGTCGCTCGTGAAGACCGGTCGCGCCATCAGCGCCCATTCAGTGGGCAGGGGGGGCACGCCGGGTCGAGGTGCGGGGCGCCGCCAGAGCCACAGCGCGCCGGCCGCACAGGCCAGGATCACGAGCGCAATGGTCCACAGGGGCACGAACATGAGGGGCTTGGCTGGGGGCAGCGCAGCAGGTTCGTTGAAATGACGAACGATGCAAGGATGCTACAGATCGTGTCCGTATTTCGGCACCCCTCGTCTGATGGGTCGCGCAACTGTGAACAACTTCGCGCTTCCCTGCGTTGCGTGCGGGCGAATCGCGCCGCGTGGGCCAGCGCTTACTGCGATCCGGCGCGTGGTCGCTTGCCGATCTCGGCCTTCACTTCGGCCACGGCGTCGATCCATTGCTCCAGGCGCATGGCGTGCTGCTTCAGCTTGTAGTTCATCTCCGCCGCATGGGCCTCCAGCACTTCCTCCACCTGCGACGCCAGGGTGTCGCTCGGCAGCTTGAGGAAGGCCTGGGATTCCGCGCCGTCGCGCTGGACCGTCGCGCCGGCCTTCATGGCGATCTTCAGCATGGCGGTGTTCTCCGTGAGCGCATAGATGAAGAGCTCGCTCACGCCGCGGTTTCGCGCGTGCATCACCGCGTGGTCGAAGAGCCGCCCGCCATAGCCGCGTCCGCGCGCGCGCTCGGAGACCGAGACTCCGAACTCGGCCATGGCGGAGCGCGTGGCGTGCTGGGCCGGCGGCGCGTAGGCCAGATGCGCCATGGCGATCAGCTCGAGGCGGCGATTGAAGATGCCGAACACCTCGTCGCGCTCGAAGTCGATGCCTTCGGCGTAGCGGCGGATCTGCTCGTCGCTGGCCGGGTAGCCGAAGCGCAGATAGCGGTCTTCGGGCGCGAGCGCGAGAAGGTGATCGCAGATCCGCGAGCGGTGGCGCGGCGCGAGCGAGCGCACCGGCACCCACCGGAACAGCCCGGCAAGGACCTCGGAGGCCGACGCCGCGCGGGCGGGCTGGGAAGGGGCGGGAACGCTGCTCATTCGACTAAGGGAAAACACGTAGATTTTAGGCGATGCGTCTCGTGCACGCCCTGTCTCGCTCGGGCTGGCCCCGGGTACGCGCCTCAGGACAAGTTCTGATAGAATCACCGGCTTTCCTGCGCTCGCGGCTGCAGGAAACATTGCATGACCGCCTAAGAGGCCTCCCGAACAAGAGGCACCGACCGCGGGATCTCCCAAGCCGCAACAACGAGTCGAACCCTCATGAAAACCTTCAGCGCCAAGCCGGCCGAAGTGAAGCACGAGTGGTTTGTGATTGACGCGACCGACAAGGTTCTCGGCAGGGTTGCCAGCGAAGTGGCCCTCCGTCTGCGTGGCAAGCACAAGCCCATCTATACGCCTCACGTCGACACCGGCGATTTCATCGTCATCGTCAACGCCGACAAGCTCCGTGTCACGGGCAACAAGGCGACCGACAAGGTGTACTACCGCCACTCGGGTTTCCCGGGCGGGATCTACGCGACCAAGTTCAAGGACATGCAGGCCAAGCACCCCGGCCGCGCTCTGGAGAAGGCCGTCAAGGGCATGCTCCCGAAGGGTCCCCTGGGCTACGCGATGATCAAGAAGCTGAAGGTCTATGCCGGTGCCACGCACCCGCACACCGCTCAGCAGCCCAAGACGCTGGAAATCTAAGGAGCGGTCGATGATCGGTAATTGGAATTACGGCACCGGCCGCCGCAAATCTTCGGTGGCTCGCGTGTTCATGAAGAAGGGCACGGGCCAGATCACGATCAACGGCAAGCCGGTCGAGCAGTACTTCGGCCGTCAGACGTCGATCATGATCGTCAAGCAGCCGCTGTTTCTCACCAACAACGTCGAAGCTTTCGACATCAAGGTGAACGTGCATGGCGGCGGTGAGTCCGGCCAGGCCGGCGCGGTGCGTCACGGTGTGACCCGCGCGCTGATCGACTACGACGCGGCGCTCAAGCCCGAGCTGTCGCGCGCAGGTTTCGTCACCCGCGACGCGCGGGAAGTCGAGCGCAAGAAGGTCGGTCTGCACGGTGCGCGTCGTCGCAAGCAATTCAGCAAGCGCTGATCTGTCTGCACCGGAGTCGGGACATGTCCCGCGGAGCAAAAAGGGCTGCCTCTTGGCGGCTCTTTTTGTTTCAACATCCAGACGAATCCACACAAAGTGCCAGAGGGGGCTCCCTAGAATCCAATTCCCCCTCTACGACGCTGCGGATGCGCTGGAAACTCATACGTCGACGACTGTCGGTCAGTGCTCCGCGCATGATCGTTCGCAGTCACTTGCCCTGGCCCATCCGTTGGGTGATTTTTGCGCTGGCCCTGGGCTTTTCCGCCGCCGTTGCGCTTTGGGCCTTCGAATTTGGCAAGGACATCGCCGGCCTGCGGCCCGCAGGCGGTTTCCAGGCGCAGTCCGCGACCGAGCTGAAGGACGAAATCGAGAAATTGCGCGCCGAGCGTGATCAGGCTCAGTCCATCGCCAATACCGCGGACAGCCTCCTGAAGGCCGAGCACGTCACCCAGACGCGGTTGGCCGCGCAGCTCAAGGCGCTGGAATCTGAAAACCTTGCGCTGAAAAACGACCTCGGCTTCTTCGAGCGGCTGCTGCCCGCCGGCTCATCCCAGGGAATTGCCGTGCGAGCGCTTCAGGCCGAGCTTGCCGGTCCGGGTCGATTGCGTTTCCAGCTCCTGGTCATGCAGCAAGGGCGCAATGCCGGCGAGTTCAACGGGCGCTATGAAATGACGCTTGTGGGCACCCTGGACAGCAAGCCCTGGACGCAGCCCGTCACCGACGCGGCACGTCCCTTGCAATTCAAGCAATACAAGCGTGTCGAGGGCACGCTCGCATTTCCCGCCCAGGCCGTCGTCACGCAAGTGCAGGTCCGGGTGGTGGATCAAAGCGGCGGTGTGCGCGCGAGCCACACTGCCACTCTTTGAGCGGCACGGTAGGAAAACAGCCGCCTTAAATCGTTGGAGGAACCCCATGTTTGGCAAAAAGAACCCTTCCATTCGGACCCTGGTCGGCGAGGGCACGGTCATCGACGGTGAACTTCGCTTCACCGACGGCCTGCGGATCGACGGCGAGGTGGTGGGCAACGTGATCGCCAGCGGGGGGGAGCGCAGCATCCTCGTGATCGGCGAAAAAGCCCGCATCACGGGCAAGGTGAAGGCCGGGCACGTCATCGTGAACGGGTACGTGCGCGGTCCGGTGGAGTGCCTGGAGCTGCTGGAACTCCAGCCGAAGGCACGCATCGAAGGTCACGTCCGCTATGAGCGCCTGGAAATGCATCAGGGCGCGACGGTGCATGGTGAATTCCGCCCCTTGAGCGCCGAAGAAAAGCCTGCACTTAAACTAGCGACTTCCAGCGCATTGCCCGCACCCACCACGACCACAGACACCACGCAGGCTGCCGCAGCGTCCACCCCGGCTCAGCGCGCAGCCTCCGCGACCAGGAGTAATCCATGAGCGCCGTCGCAGAACACATCGACACCGACATCCCGGCCCCGATCCTCTTCACCGACAGCGCGGCCGAGAAGGTGCGCCAGCTCGTCGACGAGGAAGGCAACCCCGACCTGAAGCTGCGCGTGTTCGTGCAAGGCGGCGGCTGCTCGGGCTTCCAGTACGGCTTCACCTTCGACGAGATCGTCAACGAAGACGACACGCAAATGAGCAAGAACGGCGTCACCCTGCTGATTGACGCCATGAGCCTGCAGTACCTCATGGGTGCCGAGATTGACTACAAGGAAGATCTCGAAGGCGCGCAGTTCGTGATCAAGAACCCGAACGCGACCACCACCTGCGGCTGCGGCTCGAGCTTTTCGGTCTGAGTCCGCGCGGCATCCTCGCCGCCGCCACGCAAAGCCGCCGCAAGGCGGCTTTCGTCTTTCGATCTCCTCAGAACGCCGCCAGGCGCTGCCGCACCTCGATCTCGTCGGGCTCCAGCGGCGAGGCCGCGGGCGCGCTGACCTGCCGCGCGCGAACCGACGCAGCGCACGTCGCTGCGATCCCGAGCGCCAGCGCCGCGCTCGCGTGAACCCCGGCTCGTGTGCACATCCGGTCCTCCACGGCATGAATCGCCGCGTCCCTCGGTCACTTGCCGGCAACATTCACGGCAATTTCATCGGTCACTGATGCGACGACCTGGTCCCCCAACGGCGAGCTCGTTGAGCACCGCCGGGTCCTGAATACGCACATCCAGCGTGCGCCCGCTCGGGCCGAGCAGTCGCGCGACCGCACACGGCGGGCGGCCGAATCTGTATAGGTGCCTCAATAGCGTTTGTCCAACCACTAAAAAGGTTGGACCTTTGCCGCAGGAGCACCTAATTTGGCTCCATGTCAGCGTGACGGTCACGCGTGGCGCGGCCGAAGCTCATGGAGGCGTCAATGAAGGGGCAGATCAGCCTGGCTGCCGTGTGCGCGGCATTCTTGGTGGCGTGTGCAACGCCTCCCTCGCCGACGCCGACAGCGCAGGTGGGCGAGGCCGAAGAGCGCAACGGCACGATCACGCGCATCGACCCGGTCCAGATCGAGGGCGAACATCAGCTTGGTGTGGGCGCCATCCTGGGCAGCGTGGCCGGCGGCGTGCTCGGCTACCAAGTGGGCAGCGGCACGGGGCGCACCGTGGCGTCGGTGGCGGGCACCCTGCTCGGCGGCTATGCGGGCTCGAAGGCCCAGAACTATTCGCAGAAGCAGCCGGGCCAGCACATCATGGTGGCCCTGCCGGGCGGCGTGACGGTGGGCGTGACACAACCGGTCGATTCCACGTTGCGAGTGGGCGACCCGGTGCGCATCGACGGCAGCGGCACGGCGGCGCGCGTCACACGCCGCTGAGAGCCGGCGAGCGGCTCGGTTCGGCTTCGGATCGAACCATGAAGAAGCGCTACTCGGTGGA
>Ga0105248_10005141_pt1 | contig 14436 bp, 12 predicted proteins | sample KBSS34metaG_FD_81524 | JGI IMG/M metagenome (GOLD analysis project Ga0105248, IMG submission 81524) | Switchgrass rhizosphere microbial communities from Kellogg Biological Station, Michigan, USA - KBS S3-4 metaG | ecosystem: Host-associated > Plants > Roots > Rhizosphere > Soil | place...
ATCTCAAACAGAACGCGTTGCTCGCTCGGATTCGCGGCGGTGAGGCCCGGGTGATCACTCGCACTGGACGACAGTGGCTTGCTTCAACCGACGCGCGCCGCTTCTATTCATACGAATTCGCCGAAGACGGAAGTCTGATCGAGCCTGCGGTTTACGAGCTCGACGCCGACGCCGTGCATCTCGCGCAAGTCGTAACCGGTAAGTCGGCGACGTGGATCGACCAGAGCCACTTGAAGATCAACGAGACCGAAACACTCGCGTTGAAAGGCATGGAAGTGGAGAGTCACACCGCGCCGGAAACGGTTTTTGCGGGGGTGGATTCGCCGACAGTGTTCAAGCCCACGATCGACAAGCCGTCACAACTCAGCGCAAATGATCTCCAGACTTACTTGCGCGCCGCCAAACAGCGCGGGATGGACGTCTCGGCGCTTTCCGTGGCGTTGCAGCGAAAATACGCTGGTCCGTTCAGCATCGTGATCATGGCGATCATCGGCATGCCGCTCGCGGTTTCATTTGGCCGAAAGGGAACGATTATCGCGTTGTGCGCGGCGGTCGTGGTGAGTGTGGCTTACTGGGCAGTGGGCGGCGGGTTTCAGCAACTGGGAAATCACGGGTTGTTGCGTCCGTCAGTTGCCGGTTGGTCCCCGCTGCTGATCTTCGCAGCAGCAGGGACCTACTTTCTTTCGCGGGTGCGAACTTAAGTTCCGGTTTCCCAGCTCGTGATGTACTCGAGCTGTTCGGCAGTGAGCGTATCGATCGCGATACCAAGCGCGCGGAGTTTGAGACTCGCGATTTCAGTATCGACTTCCGCCGGCAGCAGGTGAACTCCGGCCGGCAGCTCGCCTTTGTGCTTCACGAGATACTCGACGGACAGCGCCTGGTTCGCAAAACTCATGTCCATCACGCTTGCCGGGTGACCTTCAGCCGCGGCGAGATTGATCAAACGTCCCTCACCGAGCACGCAGATCCGGTTGCCGTTCGATTGCAGTTTGTACTCCTCGACAAACGGCCGCATGATCACGGGATCGCCGGCCATCTCGCGCAGCGCGACGAGGTTGAGCTCGAGATCGAAGTGACCACTGTTGCAGACGATCGCGCCGTCTTTCATCTTCGAAAAATGCTCGCCGTCGATCACGTGACGATTACCGGTAACAGTGACGAAGATGTCGCCGACTGCAGCCGCCTGGGCCATCGGCATAACGCGGAAACCATCCATCACGGCCTCGACTGCCTTGATCGGATCGATCTCGGTGACGACCACGTTCGCGCCCATGCCACGCGCGCGCGACGAAACGCCTTTGCCGCACCAGCCATAACCAACAACAACCACGGTACGTCCCGCGAGCAGGATATTCGTCGCGCGAATGATGCCGTCGAGCGTCGATTGTCCGGTGCCATAACGATTATCGAAGAAGTGTTTCGTCTGGGCATTGTTGACGGCGATCGAAGGGAAGGGCAGCACGCCGGCGGTTTCCATCGCTTTGAGACGCTGAATGCCGGTGGTTGTTTCTTCAGTGGAGCCGATGATCTCGCTGATCTGACCGGCGCGTTCTTTCAACAACGTCGCCACGACGTCAGAACCGTCGTCGATGATGATGTCGGGATGCGAATCAAGCGCGGTCCTGACGTGACGATTGTAGGTGTCGGTTGACTCACCTTTGATCGCGTAAACGGGAATGCCCCAGTCGGAGACGAGCGATGCGGCTACGTCGTCCTGCGTGGAGAGTGGGTTGGAAGCAATCAGCGTTGCTTCCGCGCCGCCCGCCTGAAGCGCACGCGCCAGGTTTGCGGTTTCCGTGGTGATGTGGGCGCAGGCGACGAGTTTGACGCCGTTCAGTGGCTTTTCTTCCGCGAAGCGCTCGCGAATCAAACGCAGCACCGGCATCTCTCGCTCGGCCCATTCGATGCGCTGCTTACCTTGCGGCGCCAAACCAATATCTTTCACGTCGAACTCGACGGAACGTGTTGCACTCATATTCGATGATTCCTCTGTTGATTAACTAAATGCCGGCAGAAGCGCGCAGCGTTTCGGCTTTATCGGTGCGTTCCCAGGTAAAGCCCTCTTCGCTGCGGCCGAAGTGTCCGTAAGCCGCGGTGGCTTTGTAGATCGGCCGGCGCAAATTGAGTTCTTCGATGATCCCGCGCGGAGTCAGCTCAAAGTTGTCCTGCACGAGCTTCGCCAAAGCAGCTTCGCTGATCCGTCCGGTACCGTGTGTATCGACCAGCACGGAAACGGGTTTCGCGACGCCGATCGCGTAGGCGAGCTGGACCAGACAGCGATCCGCGAGTCCGGCGGCGACGATGTTCTTCGCCACGTAACGCGCCATGTAAGCGGCCGAGCGATCGACTTTCGTCGGATCTTTACCGGAGAAAGCGCCGCCACCGTGAGGCGCGTAACCGCCGTAGGTATCGACGATGATCTTGCGGCCGGTCAGGCCGGCGTCACCCTGCGGACCACCGGTGACGAATCGTCCGGTCGGATTGATGTGATACTTCGTGTTGTTGTCGAGAAGCTCGGGCGAGACTGTGTGCTTGATGACCTTTTCTTCGATTTCGGCTCGCAGTTGCTCATTCGTGATGTCGTCAGCGTGCTGCGACGAGATCACGACCGCTTCGAGCCGAAACGGCCGGCCGTCGCGATACTCCACCGTCACCTGGGACTTGCCGTCCGGACGCAGATACGGCAGCTCGCCTGACTTGCGCACCTCTGAAAGACGGCGCGCGAGCATGTGGGCCAACTGGATCGGCAACGGCATCAGTTCCGGCGTTTCATTACAAGCAAAACCAAACATCAACCCCTGGTCGCCGGCGCCACCAGTGTCCACGCCCATCGCGATATCGGGCGATTGTCGATCGAGAGCAGACAAGACCGCGCAGGTATCGCAGTCAAAGCCATATTTCGCACGCGTATAACCGATCTCGCGAACCGTTTCGCGCGCCACGCGCGAGTAGTCGATCACGGCGTCGGTAGTGATTTCACCGGCAACAACGACGAGGCCGGTGGTGACGAGGGTTTCGCAGGCCACGCGAGCCGTGGGATCCGCCGTCAAAGCAGCATCCAGCACCGCGTCTGAGATCTGGTCTGAGATCTTGTCGGGATGTCCCTCGGTAACGGATTCGGAGGTGAACAGGTAACCGGATTCGGTAGTCAAAACAACTCCTTTGCGCAGATAGACTTGAATTTACCGCAGAAAAAGACCGCGTAATTTAACAGTCCGCGTTTGCGGGTGTCAAGGAAGCGGCCCCAAAAGTTCACGTAAAGCGTGAAGTAATGTTTCCTTCACGCAGTACATATTTATTAGCAGTAGTTGTTATGAAAGCACATCCCTCACTCCTGGAAGTTACCCGTGCACTCTCGAATTGCGCCCGCGCAGCAGACTTCGATTTTGGGTCAGACACCGCAATCGTTGCCGTGCAACACATGCTCTGGCAAACGATCGATCTCTTCAGCGCCGTGGTTGGGTTGGGTGTTAAACGAGAAAACATCTTCGCGCTCGGTAAGGTTTATTCGAACAGCCCGGTCGTGATCGGAGCCCTGCGCGATCGTGGAATCACGGTAGTCGACAACAATTTTCCGGCGCCCGGTCAATTCGAACGTTATCTCGAGCGCGACGTGGACCGCCTCTGGGAGACCGTAAGGAGGAACCTGGCGCAGCGCGATGTCAAACGCATTCTGGTGCTGGACGACGGGGGCCAGTGCATCACCCGGGCGCCCGCGGAAGTGCTGCAAAAGTATGAGCTGTGCGGTGTCGAACAAACGTCGTTCGGGATGTTTTTATTCAAAGAAAAGCCGCCCCGTTTCGCGGTGATGGCGTGGGCCCGAACGGCTGTCAAACTAAACATCGGTGGGCCGATCTTCTCGCATTGCCTGCTGAACAAGTTCGAGAGCCGCATTCTCGGCGGCGGTCTGCTCACCGGCGCAAACGTCGGCATCATCGGCCTCGGCAGTATCGGCGGCGCGATGGCAAACCTGACGGCGCGGCAACACAACAACGTCTTCTTCTACGATCCTGACTTGCAGTTAGAAGTGCCGCAGCGTCTTGCCGGACGGATTGTGCGCGTCGAGTCGCTCGAGGAGTTGATGTTGCGCTGCGACTACGTGTTTGGTTGTTCCGGCTGCCAACCGTTCCGGGATCACTGGCCGTTGAAGTACCGGCCGGGAATCAAACTTTTCAGCGCGTCGGGCGGCGATCAGGAGTTTGGCGCGATTATCAACGATTTAAGAACGCGCCCGGATTTCAGTGTTGCGCCTCAAACGTGGGACATCTGTTCTACAAAAGGACCGTGCGGTCGAATCTCGATTGCTTACCTCGGCTTTCCTTACAACTTTGTTTCGCGCGATCTCGAAGCCGTTCCGACGAACGTCGTGCAGTTGGAAACCGGCGGCTTACTCGCGGCGTTGATCCAGGCGCGCAACTACTTGTCGCTGTGCGAAACGGGCGACGCAGAAAACAGCGGCATTCATCGCATCTCCCCCGAGGCGCAAAGCTTCGTCTATCAAAGATGGCTCACGATAATGAAAGGAAAACGCATCGATCTGCAACGCGTCTACGGTTGTGATCCGGCGATGCTGGAGGCGGCGCGTGATCGCTGGTGGTTTTTCAACTCGAGCGAGCCGTATCCGTCGCTGACTTACGAGCCACATCTCGAAGTCGAGAACATGATGGCCAACATGATCGACGGCGGCGGCGAGTCACTACTCGGAGCGGAGCGGAAGCTTGAGGCGAATCTCTGTTCCTTTTGAAATCCGGGAATGGACTTCCACCACTCCGCCCGCCGCGTGCGCGCGTTCCTGCATGCCGAGCAACCCGAGTGTAGCGGCGCGCGGCGCTCGTCTGTGGAGCGCTTCGTGATCGAAACCGACGCCATCGTCCTTCACTGACAAAACCAAAATGGCGTCGTCTTTCCGCAGGCTCACCAGGACGGCCGTCGCACGCGCGTGACGCACAACGTTCGTCAGTGCTTCCTGTGCGATGCGAAAACACGCGGTTTCCAATTCGCGCGAGAAGCGTTCGCTGGGATCCTTGAGGTCAACAGTCACTTCCGCCACGATCCCGGTGCGTCTGGCGTAGCGATCGACGTACCAGCGCAGCGCTGTGACGAGGCCCAGGTCGTCAAGCAGAGGAGGCCGCAGATCTACCGAGAGGTCGCGCACCAGCCGCAACGCTTCATCGACCGCTTCGATGTTGTCCTTGATGTGCGCGCCTTCTTCTGTCCCGTTGCACACGCGCTGGACCGTGTGCAAGTTCATCTTCACCGCGGTTAACACCTGCCCGATCTGATCGTGTAACTCGCGCGCGATGCGCCGCCGTTCTTCTTCCTGTGCTTCGATCAACTGGCGCGAGAACATCTGCAGGGCGTCCTGTGCCTGTTTGCGATCGGTGATGTCGCGCGCAGTGCCCTGGACGCCTACGATCTCGCCGTTTTCATAGATCGCACGGCTGCTGACTTCGACCGGCACGCGCCGGCCGTCTTTGGCGATCACGTCGACTTCGTAGCTTGTTTGGCCTCTGGTAGCGAGCTTTCCACAGAAACTGTTACGCACCTGTTTGACGTGTTCGGCGGAGATGAACTCGGCGAAGTTGTGACCGACGATCTCGTCGCGGCTGTAACCGGTAAGCTCTTGGGCCGCGTGATTGACGGAGATGTATGTACCTTTTAGATCGTGAACGTACATCGCGTCGCGCGCATTCTCGAACAACTCACGATAGCGTTCTTCACTCTCGCGCAACGCGGCTTCGACGCGATTGCGTTCCGCGATCCGTTCTTCGAGCTCGGCTACGTAGTGCTGGCTCTGTTCGAAGAGCTGCGCGTTTTGAATCGCACTGGCCGCGCGGGCCGCGAGTGATTCGGCCAGGCGCGCGTGTTCGGGTTGGAAGAAGGCCGGCTCGATCTTGTCGAGTGAGTAAAGACCGATGACTTTGCCGGAGACGACGAGTGGAACGCCCATCCAGTTTCGCACGTGATACGCGCCGGCCATCCACTGCCAGTTTGGCTCGAGGCGAGTATCGGGAACGACGACGGTCTGTTTCGTGTCGCAGATGCGCTGGATCAGCGGATTCAGCTTGTTGTCGAGGGTGATCGCGCGCGTCTCTTCGACGTTCTGAAATCCCTCGTAGCGCCGCAACGCGCTCACGACGAAGTGCGTGGCGTTGGTGCGCAACATCACGTTCGCGCTGTCGTAGGGCACGAGCTTGCTCAGGTAGTCGAGCAGGGTTTCGAGCACTCTTTCGAGACTGAGGTTTTCGGTGAGGGCGATATTCGCGTCGCGCAGGATTTCCGTTTCCTGCCGTATTGCGTGTTCCCGAGCCAGCAGTCCGGCTAAATCAGAGGTCATGTGAGTTACCTCGCCAGAAAGTTAATCAGTTGCCGTTGACGGTCGTAACGTGAGGCTACCCACACGTAGATCACACGTAGAGCGGAATACATCGATTCAGGGCGAGTGTTGGAATCCGCCTTGTCAGGTCAACCGAAACGTGTAAATTCTAGCACGGCCACAAGAATAACTTGATCGCCTTACTCGGGGCGGACGAGTTTCCGGTGCGATCTACCGCTTTTATGTAGAACTCATTATCGCCGTGGATGGTCCCGTAAACGAAGTCGAGATCGACTCCCGCCGAAACCGGCAACGGACTCAGGACGCCGTTCACGTAGATCTCATACTCGACTTTGTCCTGCGGATCTGTTTCGTCGGTAGCCTGGGTCCAACCGAGCCACACTTCGCCGCAACCGTTGGTGTCGACCATCTTGAGACCGGTGGGCACCGTTGGCGGTGTCGTGTCGTTACTCGACGGCGTGGAGGCGTTGGCAAGGTTGCTGTTGGTCGTATTGCCGCCTGACCAGTCGGAAACGGCGACGATAAAGTTGTAATTGGTTGCGGGCGCGAGATGGCGAATGATGACCGAGAGCTTGTCCGGCTTGTCTGCTGAGTAGGCCCAGTTGATGTTTTGGGTGAGTGGGGCGCCATTCATAGTGAAGGCGTAGTTGCAACAGTTGTTGGTCACGTTGTCGGTGGACTTGGTCCAGAAAAGTTGCACTTGCGACGGCGCAATCGCGATCGCCTCGAGCACGGGCGCCGTTGGGCCGGTAGTATCCGGCAGGGTGCTTGCGCCAACGGTGTTGCTGTTCGCGGAGCGATTGCCGTTGCCGTCTACGGCATAAACGACAAATGAATAAGGCTTGTCGGGCGAAAGGAATTTGGCCGTGTAAGTGGTTTGCGTTTGGGCCACCGTTGCGAGCGTGGTGTAAGAGCTGTTCAGGCTGTTGATTTGGACCCGATAGGAAAATTTTCCCGAGTTGTCGGTGGAGGCATTCCAGACCAGGGTGACGGTTGTTTCGCTGATGGACGTAACGGCCAGGTTTGCGGGCGCTGTGGGCGCTGACTTATCGCCCTTGCCGGCCGAGCTAACCGAAACATTCAAGACAAACATCACGAAGAGCGAAAGCGCGACGGTCCCGACTGCAAATCGAGTAAGGCTGCGAGTAGTCATGGTCTGTTTCCTCCTGAGTAATCTCAGCTAATGACGTCAGCTAGCGTTCACCAGGCCGTTGGGGTAGGGAATTACACTACACAGATAGCCGCCTCCCACGATGGCGCTGCGCACATCTGAAAATAAGTCGAAACCTTGCGAGGGAGGCGCAAGATTATCACAGCTCTTTAACTTTGTACTGTTCTAAGTTCGTTGCGCGATCTTGACGAAATCAAGGCAGCAAGATTCGCCAATGGGGGCCATGAACCAGCGGTTACTTGTTTTGACCAAACGAGTGCCCTTAACGCGTCGCGGGTTTGGCGCTCGCCGGAGCGACGGTCGACTGCGGCGCGATCAGAAACACCTGAATCGTAGCGCTCGCGCGCAGGCGCTCGACAAAAGCGCGTTGGGCTTGTCGTAACTCGATCTGTTCGAGGTATTGCTTGATGGCGTCTTTGGTCTGCGTGAAGTCGCCGCTGACGCGTTCTTTATTTTGCTCGAAGAAGACGCGGGTCTGTTCGTCAGTAACCGGTTTTGGTTTCACTTCTGCTTCGAGCAGGGCAGTGGTCGTGATCTGCCGCTTCTGCGCTTCCGCAGTGAGTAACGTGTCGTTGATGGTCAGCTCGAGCTCGTCTTTGCGGAGCTTGTAAACCTGTGCCTGCACGTCTGAGATCAGCGCGAGCAAGCCGTCTTCAACATCGCCGGAGGTGATCTTCTCGTCTTTGATAGTAGCCAAAACGCGCGCGCGCTCCGCGGCATTCGCCGGCGGCGTGACTTCGGTGACGTTCACTTTAACGTCGTTCTCAGCGCGCAAACGGTCGGCGAATTTCTTCGCCTCCTCCTGTTGCCGTTGCTCGGAGAGGTAGGCCACGATGTCGTCCACAACGTCTTTGAACTCGCCCTTGATGCGTGTCTTGTTTTGATCGTAAAAGATCTGCGCCTCGGCCGGCGCCGGTTGCTTCACCTTCGCCACGACTTCCTGCTCGAGCAATTTCACCGTGGTGAGGCCGCGCTTCTGTGCTTCGAGTGCGAGCAGTTTTGAATTGATGATGAGGTCGAGCTCGCGTTTGCGTGCTTCGACGATCTGGCGTTGCAGTTGATCCACCGCCGGGCCGGTCGATTTCGTGATGTCGCCGCTGGTGATCTTCACGCCGTTAACGATTGCGAGAGTGTCCGGCAGCACTTGTGATTCGCACGCACAATCCTCGCGGGCAGGCGGCGCGGCCGGCGTTTGGGGTGTTTGCGACTTCGCTATCGGCGTACAGACAAAACTCAAAAGGATGAGGACAACGGCCAGTCTGAACATTTCAATCTCCTTGCGTTGTGGTATTATCCGGCGGCGCGATTAGGTTGTTGTTAGCTCCGCTGTGGCTCAGTCTTCCTGCAAGAGTTGTGCTACAGCAGTTTTTGCTACGTGTCTTCTCCGCTGGCTTCATCGTTTGCGGAAAACTCCACAACAAGCGCGAAAGTTCTCTCAACCGCGTCCTAAAACCAAAACAGGAAAGTGATCCCTTCTCAGGGAGGCTGGTGGGAGACAGCCTTTTACCGGGAACTGCTTATCCACCGGAACCAGCGGCGGTACCCGCCAACGAGAGGAGCCAATCGTGACTACTCGACCCTCAAAGAAGATTTTGGTCGTTGACGATGAACCAAGTGTCACCGGATCGATGGAACTGATCCTCAGTGAGGCGGGTTTTGAAGTCCTCACGTCGCACAGTTTTGCGGAGTCCATCAGGCAGTTGGAAGAAACGACGGTGGATCTCGTGATCACCGACCTGCGACTGTCAGGCGCTTCCGGAATCGACCTGATCAAACACATCAAGCGAAACACGCCGGAGATCGAAGTCATTCTCATGACCGCGTACGGCTCACTCGACATCACGATCGAAGCGATCAAAGCGGGAGCTTATTACTATCTCGAAAAACCTTGCACGCCCGATCGTCTCTTCGCGCTCGTCGATCGCGCGCTTCAGCTAGCCGAGTTGAAACACGAGAACGAAACGCTGAAACGCACGCTCGCAAGAGACAGCGAGACCTTCGGCATGATCGGCCGCGCCGCGCAGATGTGTCGAATCTTCGAGACGATCCGCACCGCCGCGCCGTCTGACGCCTCGGTTTTAATCGAAGGCGAGAGCGGTACCGGTAAAGAGTTGATTGCCACGGCTTTTCATACCCAGAGCCAGCGCGCGGCTGGTCCGTTTATTCGCATCAACTGCGCGGCGATTCCAAACGAGCTGATCGAATCCGAACTGTTTGGTTATAAGAAAGGCGCGTTTACCGGCGCGGACCGCGATAAGCGCGGGCTGATCGAAGCGGCAAACCAGGGCACGCTGCTGCTCGACGAGATCGCCGAAATGCCCGCGCACTTGCAAACAAAGTTGCTGCGCGTGCTTCAGGAGCGAAAACTGCGCCGGCTCGGCGACGAACACGAGATCGACGTTAACTTCCGTCTCGTCTCCGCCACCAATCGCAACACACTCGCGCTGCTCAACGAAGGGCAACTGCGTAAAGATCTCTACTTCCGCATCAGCACGATCAAGCTAACGGTCCCACCTTTGCGTGAACGTCTCGATGACGTGCCGCTGATCGCTGGTCGTTTTCTCAAGCGGTTCAACGAGCAGTACGGCAAGAACATCCGGGATATCTCGCCGGAAACCGTAATGCGGCTGGTTCGTTACGACTGGCCGGGCAACATTCGGCAGCTCGAAAGCGTCATTGAACGCGCGGTGCTGTTCTGTTCTGGAACTGAGTTACTGCCAGGCTGTTTGCCCGAGGAATTTCAAACTCGCCCGACCAGTTCGACGTTTGTTATTCCGCCGTTGCTGCCGATGGAGGAAATCGAGCGCGAGGCGATCCTGCAAACGCTGGAACGCACCGCCGGCAACGTCAAGAAGAGTGCGCAGATTCTTCGTTTTCCGCGTCCGACGTTTTACCGGAAGCTGAAGAAGCTGGGGATTAAAGTTGAACGACGGGATTCGCACGTGGTGGCGAAGCCTTAAGAGAATGGCGGTAACGTGTCCGACAGCCTCACAAAAAAGAGACTCCGAATTCTGGTAGTTGATGACGAGCCGAGTGTGGGCGACGCGCTCAAGCTCGTGCTTGAGTCGAACGGCTACGAGGTCGTGCTTGTTACGACAGGTCTGGATGGGATTGATCGCGCGCGGCGGCAGCAGTTTGAGTTTAGCGTGGTCGATCTGTTTTTGACGGACATCTCGGGGTTTCAGGTGATTACGGATCTACGGAGTCTTCAGCCGCAGATACCGATCGTTTTGATAACCGCACAGGGTAGTCCGCAGGTTTTTGCGGAAGCGAAGAAACTCGGCGCCATCGGCGCGCTGGCGAAGCCGTTTCCTCCCGCCGAGCTCCTCAAACTGATCGACACTCACGTTAACCTCGTCGATTGATAATCATCTGGTCCAACCCGCTGATTCACGTTGAACCACCCTTGAGCCTGTCTGTCTCACCCTGAGACATACCTTCAGCCCCCGATGCGTGGACAGCAGGGCGTTGTTTCTGTCGCAGTTATCAATAAAGAGCGCGGATCGTGCGCGGGCATAAGCGTTGCTACAGCAGCGCCGAACTCTGCGGTTGGGTCTCCTGGCCGCAAAAGGAGTGCGGCCCTGCTGCTGGGGTAGGGCTGCGCTCCGCGTTCGACCACGCAACTCGTTTCCCTTGTTCAGCCGAACTCGCAGCCGTACTTCAAACGCCAACCGCGTCCCGCAGGTTTGGATTGAGCTAGTGTTGGAGTGACGCTGGCGGTTAGAATGCGCGGGTTAGGGAATTCGGAAGTGTGAGACTTCGGAGGTCGGTAAATGCCAGGATTGTTTTCAAACCTTGGGCTTGACTTCGTGCAAATCTCGGCCGGCTTCCTACTCGTGATGGCGCTTGTGTTTGGTGAGAAGAGTAGACGGCGATTTTGGACCAACTTGATGCATGTAGTCTTCGCGCTTCAGTGCCTGATGATCATCGTATTTCGCGAGGGCGCGTTGCCGAAGTTATTTGCTGCCCTCATGCTCCTCGCGACCGTGATCGTCCGGCTGGTCCACACTCGCCGCACACACATAGTAAGCAAAAGCTTAAGTACTTAACCCCGCCCGCCACTGACGCATGACACAACTGTTCTTAATCGGACTCGGTGGTTTTGTGGGCACGGTGGGCCGCTATTGGCTGGCGAACCTCGTCGCCAGACGTTACGGCGAGACTTTTCCTTACGGAACTCTGGCCGTAAACGCACTCGGCTGCTTTGTGATCGGTTTCTTGTTCTACCTGCTCAACGATCGCGCGCTCGGGAATTCAACCGCGAGAGCCGTTATCTTCATCGGTTTACTCGGCGGCTTCACAACGTTTTCCTCCTACGGTTTGCAAACTCTCAATCTCGTCCGCGAGGGCGAACTTCTCCTGGCCCTGGCCTACATCGCCGCCTCCAACGTGCTCTGTCTCGCGCTCGTCTGGTTCGGCTACGCGTTGGCAAAAGTGTTTTAGTCGTTCGACCCCGAATGGTGATATAAGTCGCGGCATGACTAAAATCTCCGGTATTGCGCCGCTCTTCATCGTGAAGAATGTGCCCACCACGCTCGCGTTTTATCACGACCGGCTCGGGTTTGACATCACGTTTCAAGGACCAGAACCTGACGACATCTTCTTCGGTATCGTCCAGCGAGGCGCTGCGATGATCATGTTCAAGGACGTCGGCGTCGAGCCGGTGCCCAACTACACGCGAGACATCAAACAAGGTATCGCCCGTTGGGACGCCTACCTCTACGTCCCCGATCCGGACGCGTTGGCCGCAGAGTTCTCGTCGCGCAATGTTGAATTCTTCGAAGCACTCACAGACACCGATGATGGCTTGCGTGGATTCGAGCTCCAGGACAACAACGGCTATGTCTTGTTCTTCGGTCGCCCTCGCTCTTGACACGTGTCCTGATTCGAACGAATATCACCACCTCATCGATGGGCCACGTCGCAACGGCGCCGGCAAACTCGCGCTAACCTGACCGAAAATGCGGTCCCTTCACAGGAGGAACTCACAGATGATTTACGGCTCACACAAGATACTCAACAAGGCCCGTCCGGGCCGCTGGTTACCTAAAAACCCGGTGGAGATTGAACGCTGGATTCAGAGGCTAAAGAAGCGCTCCATCGAGCAGCCTCAGCCCCTTATCCAACCCATCGCGGATCTCCAGCAGATGGTCTATTCCGACCCAGTGCTGTATGGAAACGTCCAGGCGATGTTTGCCGAGGCGTACCGGCTAAAGAAATTCACACCGCTCGACTGGGAGCCGGAACCTCAGACCTTCGAAGACTTCCTGACCTTGCTCAACACGATCATGTTCACGGCGCCGGAGGCCTACCAGACGGGAGCCCCACCGAACCAGCAGGCAGCGGGTTTGATCGGGTTTCCCATCAATGCCTTGCTCGACTGGCCGATGGGTACCACCTACGGCTACGACGTGTTCTCGAACGCGCTCGTCAATCAGCAGTTCAAAAAGATTCTTACTTACTGGTCGAACTTTTTGGTCACCGGGGCCTCGACTTACGTGTTGACTCAAGGTGACCCGGAGCACGACATCATCGCGTGGCTGAGTCCGACAGCGCAGGCGGAGATGGTCACGGTGGCCCAATCAGCACTTGGACCATCACCCAATCCCATTCCGCCCGACGCGCAGTTCTACGAGATCTTCGACTGCAACCCGAGCGACCCGAACTACGGTTTCACGTCGTGGGACAACTTCTTCACCCGCGTCTTTCGCGAGAACGCACGGCCTTTGGCCGACCCGAATGATCAGAACGTAATCTGCAATGCCTGCGAGTCGGGTCCGCTCCAGGTGAAGCAGAACGTCAAAATGTCGGATTCGTTCTGGCTCAAGGATCAGTCCTATTCGCTCGAGAACATACTCAATTGGGACGAGTACGCGTCGCAGTTCTCGGGAGGAACGGTCTACCAGGCGTTTCTCAGCGCGCTCAGTTACCACCGTTGGCACAGCCCGGTGACCGGAGTCATCGATAAGGCCTATGTGGTCAACGGATCCTACTACCTCGAGAACCTTGACCAGGGTTTCTTTAATCCTGATGGAGCTGACCCCAGCGCGCCCAACGACTCCCAGGCATATCTCACAGCGATCGCCACGCGCGCGATTATCTTCATTACGGCCGACAATCCCGCGATCGGACGGATGTGCGTTGTGCCGGTCGGCATGGCGGAGGTGTCGAGCTGCGAAATCACGGTGAAGCCGGGTGACCGCGTCAAGAAGGGTGATCAGTTGGGCATGTTCCATTTCGGCGGGTCAACCCATTGCCTCATCTTCCGCCCGGGAGTGAATCTCACGTTCGACTTTTACGGCGAGACTCCTGGCGTTGAGGCGCCCAACAACATTCGCGTCAAAACCCGGATCGCCGTGGTGACATGATCCCTCGGACGCCACCAGACCCGAGGCGGTCGCGATAAAACTCCAGCCGAGTAAACATGGGTCTGCCGGTTAAATTCAGGAATGTTCACTACTACCGCATCGCGGGAAAGTACATCTTTGCCGGTGACCTGTTCGTCACTCGTGGAGCACTCTATTTCTTTCCCGAAATCGACTTGGACCAGCAAAGGCATGAAGTGACGCAGTACTTACCTCACAACCTGGCAGTTGTTGCTCTCGCAGTGGTCTACCTTGCTCAGAGGTTTGGCGGCTCTTATTCATCGCGAGTTGATTTTTATAACCAAACAATTGGCGATGAAGCGTTTCAGACAACAGCCGGGCAATACATTCAAAAACTCGAATACCAGCGAGCCGGCGCTGCTTTTTCAGAGACGTTGCCGGTCCCGACGCGCGTAGTTGTAAGTGAAATTTCAAATATGCGGTTGAGTTGGAGTGGTACCTTGTCCTTCTCAGCGCAGTCCGATACTCACGACTTCAATATTGGGCTTCTCAGAAAAAAGTCATTGCGAAATGCACTGTGGGAGGCTGGGTTGGGCAAGGTG
>Ga0105248_10005143_pt1 | contig 14434 bp, 14 predicted proteins | sample KBSS34metaG_FD_81524 | JGI IMG/M metagenome (GOLD analysis project Ga0105248, IMG submission 81524) | Switchgrass rhizosphere microbial communities from Kellogg Biological Station, Michigan, USA - KBS S3-4 metaG | ecosystem: Host-associated > Plants > Roots > Rhizosphere > Soil | place...
AACGGGTTCTGCACGAACCGTTCGAAGCCCCTTCCTCGGGTGTTGAGGCCCATCCAGGCATCGGCGATCGCGCCGATGTCGAGCGCGATGCCGCCCAATCGCCTGATGCGCGCGCAATAGACCTTGCCCAGTATCCCGCCCGCAACCAGGAAGCAGGCGCCGCGATGAGGTACCTCGATCTCCGCCATCAACCGATCGAACACCCGGGGGAAATGTTCACCGCGATTGGCACGTTCCTCGGCCCGGTCCAGGCGGGATTCGCCGGGGATGAGATATTCGGCCCAAGCAGGAATGCCGATGTGCCTTGCCAGGCGATCGGCCAAGCCGCGGTGCGGCGAAATGACGCCGATGAACGGCTGGCCCGAAAGCAATTCCCGAAAGAACGGGTCGCGATCATTGACGAAGAGCAAATTGGCCGCCTCCGTGAGCATCTTCATCCCCGGACTTGCGATCTTGCCTGCCCATATCTCCAGAGCCGCACGGTAGGCCCAATGCCGCCTGTCGGTGTCGAACACCGCTCCCGACGTCAGGCCCAGCATATCCGCGGCGCGATAGGCATCCTCCACCTGGTCGACGAGCCCCTCAAGCCGCACCTGCTCGACGGCGCGGATGTCCTGCCCGAACCAGCAGGACCATATCTGCTGCAGCATCGCCGCGAGGTCGGCTGCCGCCATATCCGGGAACAGTTCAGGGTTCATGGCTGCCGCGAACCTGCCTTCTCCGTCACTGCCGCGGATCAGGGAGAATGGGTCGCCGGCTTCAATCCGTGCCCTCAGATATCGCCACAGGCGATCGAGCGGGATCCACCGATCGTCCGCTTCGCGCTCGCGCAGCGTGTCGACGAAGCCCGGAGGGATCGTCGCCGCGAGTTTGTCGTGGGCGGATGCGGCGTGCGTATTGACGATATTGGCGGGATCATCGAGGTCGAGGCGCCGTCGAACCGATGCGGGCAAGCCGGAAAAGGGCGTATGCCGGCGCATGAGTTCGGCCAGCGAGACGCGCGTCGCCGGATCGTCCTCTTGCCTTTGGTGCAACATCATCAGCGGAACCGCTGCGAGCTCCGGGCGCGGAGATTGGACGAGCAGACCTGCCGCCCTCTTGAGGCCGGGTGGATCTGTCCAGCGCAATTCTATCGCGAGCTCCGCCAGCGCGTCGGGATTGCCGTCGATCATGCGCGTTTCGATCTCGCACAACTCGAGCGCCATGGTTGCGGTGGCCCGGCCACGGAGCATAGCGCCTCTCAGCCAGCGAGCCGCCTCGTCCATGCTCCCCGCTTCCCGGCAATGCCGTGAATAGGCATGCTGCGTCGGCGCCGTCGGCCCGTCGAGAGTCAGCGCGTGGCGAAGAATGTCGAGTGCGGCCTCCCGTTCGCCGTGGGCGGCAAGATAGTCTGCCGCCTCGATCAATATCTGCGGGCATTGGCGCCCGCCCTCCGCTGCCTCCCTGACCCGGCTGGTGGATCCGGTCGCCTTTGCCGCTGCGAGGGCATGGGCTGCGCGCTCTGTCGCAAGGACCTCTTCAATGAACATGGCCGGACCAACAGCCAGAGGCGACGTCCGGCGCCACGTGCACGAAAATATGAGGAGATGAGTGAGATAGAGTTATCGAGGTGCCTGAAAAACCCGCCAATATCTTAGCTTCTTGTCGGCCCGCCTTTATCAGACAAAGAGGAATAGCCTTCATATTGCCACGACAATTTTCGCCTGACTGGGCGCCCTCGAAAAAAGGGGCATTCGGTTCCGGTCTTTGAACGGATTTTTACCCAGAAAGGCCTTGCGAGCAGCGCTTCTTACGTCGTCCGATCGCAGGAATTCAGGAGCTTCGATTTCGATCACGCGATGCTTCGCGTCAAGGGTAAGCATCATTCTTGCCGGCACGGCGATATTCGCACGCTCGCACAGGTCGCGAAGGGCCCGGAGAAGGTCAGGCCTTATCTCGCTCGCGCTCATCGTCGGTGCCGCTGCCGCCGCTCGCTGCATCGAGCCGGCAGAGCCCGGCGACGGCGGCAGCCAGCGCGGCGATGCCCCGGCATAAGGGTCATATCCGCCGCCGCCCGCCGCACTGCCCTGGGCGGACGAGGATGCCGCCGGCTGCGGGGATGTGACGGCCGGCGCGGCGATCAGCACGGGCGCGCGAATCTTGCTGACCGACCATTCGACCGGGACGGCCGCGGTCGAGCCGTCGACCTTGGACGCCTGCTTCGCTACGGGCTGAGCCTGCGCCTGATCCGCCGCCGCGCGCTGCTCGGCGGACTCCGCATGTCCGATATCGACGAACGTGAGCGTTTCGGCCGAACCCTTTCCCGGCCCCGGCCCGACATCCGACAATTTGAACAGCAGGAACAGCAGGAGGGCGAGATGGACGGCCACCGTTCCGACAAAAGCTTCCAGCCGGCGAGCGGGCGTTGCGCTGATGCAACGAACAATCTTGTCCATAATGGAGGTAAAGGCGAGGCGAGGCCGCACATCTACGCGACCCCGCGCATCGATCGTCCAGCTTTCGACCTTATGAAACGCCATGTTTTCCAGCGCGCCGCTCTTGTCGGAGCCCAATTCAATGAATCGCCGAACTGAGCAATCGACCCCGTGACAGGCGTCCACCTTGCCGATTATTCTGCGGTGGGCAAAGGGGGAAATTGCCGCGTGGACATGCTGTTGCGGTCGCTTCGGACCAGCAATCTGCTCGACGAAAACGATCTCGCGCGCGCCGAGCAGGTACGTGAGCGGACCGGCGGGCGGCTGGCCGCAACCCTCGCCCGGCTGGGGCTGATCGCAGAGGACGATCTCTGCCGCATCTTCAGTGACGAATTGCTGCTGCCGCGTGTCGGCCGGGCGGCGCTTCAACCCGATGCCGAGCTGCTGGCCGGTTTCAATCTGCGCTTCCTCCAGCGGAAGGGCGCGCTGCCGCTTGCCGTCGAGGACGATCATCTGCTCGTCGCCATGGCCGATCCCGAAGATGCCGAGACGGTCGATGCGCTGCGTTTTGCCAGCGGCCGCGAACCGCGGCTGACGGTCGCCAATCTCTCGGACATCCTCGACGCGCTGGGAACGGCCGCGATCGACCATGGCGCGCTGGCCGACGTGCTCGACGATTATGCCAGCGGCGCCGAGCAAGACATCGATCGGCTGATCGAGGATTCGTCCGACGCGCCGGTGATCCGCCTCGTCCAGTCGATGCTGACGGCGGCGGTCAATCGGGGTGCGTCGGACGTCCATATCGAGCCGATGGCGCGCCATGTGCTGATCCGTTACCGGATCGACGGCCAGTTGATCGAGGCCGAGCGCCATCCGCACGCCTTCGCGGCGCCGATCGCTTCGCGGATCAAAGTGCTCTCCGGGCTCGACATCGCCGAATCCCGCCTGCCGCAGGATGGAAGGCTGCGGTTGACGGTGCGGGGGCGCGAGGTCGACGTGCGCGTCTCGACCTCGCCGACCGCCTGGGGCGAGAGCATCGTGCTGCGCCTCCTCGGGCGGAGCGCGGTGCCGCTCGATCTCGACCGGCTGGGCCTACCCGATGGCGCACTCGCAGCGCTAGGCAACGCGCTGAAACAGCCTCATGGTATCATCCTGCTGACCGGGCCAACCGGAAGCGGCAAGACGACGACGCTCTATGCCGCGATCTCGCGGCTCAAGCGTCCCGAGGTCAAGATCTTGACGGTCGAGGATCCGGTCGAAGTGCTGCTCGACGGGATCAACCAGGTCCAGGTCCGCCCCGAAATCGGTCTGGGCTATCCCGAAACGCTGCGCGCCTTCCTGCGGCAGGACCCCGATATCCTGATGATCGGCGAGATTCGCGACCGCGAGACCGCGGACATCGCGATGCGCGCGGCGCTGACCGGCCATCTGGTGCTCTCGACGCTGCACACCAACAGCGCGCTTGGCGCCTTCACCCGTCTCGCCGACATCGGCATCGAGCCTTATCTGACGGCATCGACGGTGATCGCGACGATCGCGCAACGCCTGATCCGCGCGCTGTGTACCGAATGCCGCGCGGCCCGCCCGATCGATCCCGATGAGCGGGCGATCTTCGCGCACGCGCATATCGATCCGCCCGAGCGGCTCTTCGATGCGGCCGGCTGCACGCATTGCCACGGAAGTGGCTATGCCGGCCGCATTCCGCTGATCGAGGTCGTCGAGGTCGACGATCGTTTGCGTGCGCTGATCCGTGCCGGCAATGCCGAGACGATCATGGGTGAGCGCCCCGCCCAGGCGACTCTGCCCGGCCACGGACTGACCCTGGTCGCCAATGGCCGGACCACGCTGCCCGAGGTCCAGCGGGCGGTGCAAGCCCAATGACGCTGTGGCGCTGTCTTGTCGTGGCCGGTGGCGGGGCTTCGGAATGGCGCACCGTCGAGGCGCCGAGTCGGGATATCGCGGTCGCGCGGCTGATCGCCGGCGGCCTGACCCCGCTCGATTTGCGCAGCGGACAGAAAAGTTTGAGCGAGCTGCTGCAGCAGCCGGTGCGTCTTTCGCGCAGCCTGCCGATCGCCGAGCAGGCCCTAATCCTGCGGCAGTTGGCAACGCTGGTACGATCGGGCGTTCCGGTCGATCGCTCGCTCGACCTTCTGCATGATCAGAGCCCACGTGCCAGCGTGCGGCGTATGCTGGGAAACGCGCTGACGCGGGTGCGCGGTGGCGGCAGCCTTGCCGTGGCGCTCGAGGAGGCGAGCGCGTTCCCCGGCTACGTTCCGGGCGTCATCCGCGCCGCCGAGCGCAGTGGTCGCCTGGGGGACGCGTTGACCTCGGTCGCCGAACGACTGGAGCTGTCGGCTTCGGCCCGCCGTCAGCTTGTCACCGCCTTGAGTTATCCCGCCGCGGTGCTGGTGGCAACCGTCGGTGCGCTGATGCTGGTCCTGACGATGGTCGTGCCGCAGTTCGAGCCTTTGTTCGAGGGCCAGGAGGCGAAGCTCCCCTGGCTGACCAGGCTGGTGCTGGCGATGTCGGGCCTCGTCCGCGAACATGGTGGCGCGCTGTTGCTGCTTCTGGTGGTCTCTGGCGTCGCTGCGACATGGCTGCTGCGCTCGCCGCTTGCGCGGAGCGCGATCGAGCCTGTCCGGCGCCATCTACCGCTGGCCACCTTGCGCGATCAATATCTGGCGGCCCAGTTCGCGGGCACGCTCGGCACGCTCGTTCAAAACGGCCTGATGGTGGTCGACGCGCTCCCTCTGGTGCGCGGCACGCTCGGCAGCCCGCGCTGGCGCGCCTGGGCAAACGAGGCGGAACGCGATGTCAGGGCGGGCCACCGCTTGTCCGCCGCGCTTGCGCGGGGGCGTCTTCTGCCATCGACAGTGGTCCGGCTGATCGAAGTCGGCGAGCAGACCGGCAAGCTTGGCGATACCAGCGCCCAGGCGGGCGCGATTATGGCCGAGGCGGTCAAGGCGCGGATCGACCGGATCGTGGTGCTCGCAAATCCGGTGACGATCATAGCGTTGGGCGGGCTGGTCGGCATGTTGGTCGCCGGCGTGATGCTGGGAATATTTGCGATGGGGGATTTCGCCGGATGATCCGGGGACTTGCGGTCAGGAATGAGCGGGAGGACGAAGGCTTCACCCTGATGGAAATGCTCGTGGTGATGGTCGTCATCGGCCTGATCGCCGCCGTTGCGATACCCCAGGTCATGAAGCTGCTTGGTAGCGCCAAACACAAGGCCGCGCGCATCCAGCTGGAAACATTGTCGAACAGCCTCAACACCTATCAGCTCGATCTTGGTAGCTACCCGACCACCGAGCAGGGCCTTGCCGAACTGTGGAAGGATAACGCGGCCCAGCCCGACTGGAATGGCCCTTATGTGCGCCGCGAGCGGCAGATCGTCGATCCCTGGGGGCGACCGTTCATCTACCGCCAGCCTGGCACGGGGCGGGCCTATGAACTTCTCAGCTATGGCGCCGATGGCAAGGAGGGAGGGCATGGCGACGATGCCGACCTGTCGGCCGCAGACTGATCGCCGGGCATCCGTGGCAGGGTTTACGCTGATCGAGCTGCTGGTGGTGATTGCGGTCATCGGCGTGCTCGCGGCGTTCGCCGTCCCCGCGATTTCGCGCAGACCCGCCTTCATAGAACGCGAGCGCGCCTTCACCGAGCTGCGCCGCGGCATCGCGCGCGCGGCTTCCGACGCGCAGACGCGCGGACAGATGGTCCGCCTCGATCTTTCGGCCTCGATATCCGGGGCGGTGAAACCGCGCTTCGTTCCCGCGATCGGCGACGCCGCGATACCGATCTTCTATCCGGACGGCTCGAGCAATGGCGGCACGGTCAGCCTCGGTGACAAGGGTCTGGCGATCATTTCCTGGCTTGATGCGAGCGTCAGCCATGCGCCGCGCTGAGCACGGCTTCACCGTGATCGAGGTGCTCGTCGCCCTCACCGTCTCGGCAATCCTGCTTGTGATCGTGATCGACGGTGCTGCGGGCGCGCGCCGCCGCGAACGTGCAGCCAGCCTTCACGCCGATGCCGCGCGGCTGGGAAGCGCCATATTGTCGCGGGCGGCGAGCAGTAGAACGTTCGGCGGGGAAGAGGGTAGCGAGGCAGGGCTGCACTGGCGGCTAACGCGCACCATCGTCCAATCCGATCCACGCGGTCTTTTCGCGCTTGCCGAGCTGAAGATCGCAGTGCGGCAGCAGGGCGGCCCGGTTCTGGAAAGCTTCGTCACCCGGCGTATCGAGCGGATTGATCGCGAATGATCCGAACGAACGGCTTCACTTTGATCGAATTGCTAGTGGCGATGGTGGCCGGCAGTCTGCTGCTTATCACACTCGGCTGGACTGTCGGATCGCTGGGCAGCGAAGCGCGTCTCGGTGGCGACGAACGACAGGCGATCGATCTGGCGCGCCTCGCGCCGACACTTGACCGGCTGGCAAGCGCGATCATTCCAGGCGACGGGGCGCTGGGCAAGCTGCACCTTCGCCCCGACGAACTCACCGCCCGGATCGCTCCCCCTGAGGCGCTCGGCGCTATCGGTCCAGTACAGATGAGCCTCGCGGTCGAGCGCGAAGCTGAGGGGGAAGCGTTGATCTTGAGGCTGAGCGCCTCGCCCCCCAGTGGGGAGGTTCCGCCCCGGGCGTTGGAGCCGCTCCGTTTGGCCTATGGTTTCCGGTCGATCGGGTTTTCGCGTGAGGAGCGCCACCACGCGGAGAACGCGGCCCCGATCACGTTGACTTTCGTGGGGGACGATGACGAGCAGCGCACCCTGACGATGGTCCCCCGCGTCACCACCAGCGGCGCCTGCCGCTTCGATCCTATTTCGATGGCTTGCCGGTGATTGCTGGACGTTTATCCGGATCGGTCGCCCCGATAGCCGCAGGCCTCTGGCGCTGGTGGAGCGGTGAGCTTGCCGAGGCGGTACGATTGCTGCGACCGGTGGCGCGGAAGGGCGACGGCGAAGTCCGGATCCTGATCGAACAACACCGGGTGTGCATCGAGCGGGTCATCGGCGGCGCCGGCGAGCGCTTCATCGAGGAGCAGCCCTTTGAAGCGCTTGATGCCGACGCCTTTGCCGATATCGCGGGACTGGTCGGCAATGAGGTTCCGTCGCTGATCCTGCAGCCGCCCGACGTTCTGCCGCTGTCGTTGACTTTCCCAAAGGCAGCGGCTTCGCGCCTTTCTGCTGCAATCGCGATCCAGATGATCGAGATTGCGCCGGTACAACCTGAATTGTTGACCTGGTCGATCGCCGAGCGGCGGGTTGAGGGGGGCAATCTCCATGTCCGCCTTGCGATGGCGAAGACAACGCGTATTGCGGCGCTCCGTGCGCGTTTCGAGGAGCATGGTCTTTGCGCGCCGCCGGTCTACGCAGCCGATCCGTCGGGGGACGTCCGCCTTGCGATAACTGATGACGATAGCCGCCCGGTGATCGATTGGCGCGGAAAACGCTTGTGGCTGGTGGCTGCGGCGTTGCTCGCAACCATTCCCTTCACGACGCTTGTGGGAAGCGCAATTCTGATCGCCCGCGTCAACGCCGCCGCTCAGGCGCTCCAACCCGATGTCCATGAGCGGCAGGCTATGCGGCGCGCGGCTCAGCGGATGGAAGAGCAGCGTGAGCTCCTGTCACCGCTCTATGGACAACCGGGCAGCGCGGCAGTCCTCAACGCGCTCGCCAAGCGTTTGCCGCTGGGCGACTGGTTGCGGCAGATCGAGCGGCGTCCCGACGGATCCCTGCATTTTACCGTCACGACCCTCGACGAAGCGGCGCTCGACGCGGCCCTCCGATCCGAGCCGCTTCTGCCGGGAATCCGTGTTGCGATGCGCTCCGAGCGGCAGGACGGCAAGGTCGATGTCGATTACGAAAGCGACGCGCCATGATCGAAACGCTGTCGCCCTTTTCGCGCCGGCTGATCGCGATCGGCTCGCTCCTTCTTGCGATCCTCACGCTGTTGAATCTCGTCCTCGTGCCGCTCTGGCAGTGGAACGTCGACAACCTCGACGAATTGGCCGCCGCGCGCATGCGCTTGGCGCGCATGCGCGCGGCGGTTGCGGCCGACCCACCTGCCAAGGGCGATGCCGTTCCGGCAACCGCCATGATCTTGGCGCCAACCCGCGAAGCGGCGGTGGCGACCTTGACCGCGGCTATTCAGGCAAGCGCCGCCCGCGTCGGGGTCACGCCCCAGGTGGTTGGTCCTGCTCCCTCACTGCGGGGCAGGGAAATGAAGATGGTGGTCAACATCAATGCCTCGGGATCCGAAACCGCGCTGGTCGACCTGCTGGCCGACATCGAGAGCAACTCGCCCGCGATCAGGCTCGAGCGATGGGCGATCGTTGCAGGCGATACCGCCGATAGCCCAGCGCACCTCGAGGCGCGTGCTGTGGCGCTTTGGGCCGCACGGCCGTGAGCGATGGCGCGCCTGTCTCGCTGATCACAGCACCTCGCCTCGCCGTGGCCGCGTCAGCGCTCATCAGCATAGCCGTGCCCTTCTGGCTGCTAAGCGCTGACGTCTTGCAGGCCGACATTCCATCCAACCGGCCGAACACGCCCTTCGACATACTGGCCATGGATCAACTGGCGGAGGCATCTTCCGCTCCGCTGTTCAATGCCGATCGCCGACCATCCGCTGCCGAGGATGCAGTCGACGGCAACATGGCAGCAGCCGAGGCCGCGCCTCCCGCGTCTGCGCCGTCGCTCGTTGGCCTGATCGTCGGCCGCGCCGCGCCGGGACTGGCGCTGATCCGCGGGGACGACGGACAAACCAGGCTGCTTCGTCTGGGCGACGAGGCCAATGGCTGGCGGTTGATCGCGCTCTCGTCGACCGCAGCAACCTTTGCGATGGGTGAGCAAGTCCAGCAGATCGGCCTGGATTTCAGCAATCGGCCCGAAAGCTCAGCCGCAGCCTCCCCATCGGCCCCGACCGCCGATCTGTCTTCCGCGTCAGGACAATGACATGACCAGTTCTTTCCGCTCTTCGCTTACTCTGCTGCTGATGGGCGCTATCCCGATTGCGTCGTTGGCGCAGACGGCGCCGCCATCGCCGGGGGCTGATCCAGCCGGCCAATCGACATCAAACCGTCTCCGCTATGACGTGCGCAACGGCTACAGCTTGGCTTTCGTCGATGCCGACGTCCGCCGCGTCGTCGACGCCATATTGGGCTCGATGCTGGGCGTTGATTATAGCGTCGATCCGGCGGTGACGGGCAACGTCACCCTGCGTACCGCCAAGCCGGTCACGCGCGAATCGCTGCTGCCGCTTCTCGAGAATGCCTTGCGATCGGTCGACGCGGCGGTCGTGGTGCGCGGGTCGAGCTACGCGGTCGTGCCGCGCAAAGCCGCGCGGGCATCGAACACCGTCGCCGCCGCGGACAAGGAAGGGACCCCGGTAGCGGGCTATGCGACCGAGATCGTGACGTTGAAAAACGCCGGTGCCAAGGAAATGGCACGGCTCGTCGAGCAATTCCTGGGCAAGGAGGTGGTGGCCGGCACCGATCCGGCGCGCAACCAGATCCTGATCAGCGGCAGCCAGGGCGAACGCGAAGCGGCGCGAACGATGATCGCGCGCTTCGATGTCGACGCACTGGCAGGCATGAATTTCCGGACCTATCGGCTCGAAAATGTCGATCCGGATACGATGGCTGACGAGATGGACGAGATTTTCCAGCCGCCGATCGACATCATCGGCTCGCGCGTTCGGCTGATTCCGCTGCCGCGCCTGCGCTCGGTGATCGCGATCGCGGCCGACCCCGCCGATTTCGCGCGGATCGAACCGTGGATCCGGCAGCTTGACGCCGGCTCGGGCGGCAAGCCCAAGCTTTACAGCTACGCCGTCCAGAACGGCCGTGCACGAGACATGGCAAGAGCGCTCCAGCAGGTGCTGGGCAATGCCGGGACAGCCGACGACGAGCGGACCGTCGAGCCCCAGCGCCATGAGCCCAATCTGGCGCTTCCGACCGGGGCGTCTTCGGCCTTGGGCGAGCGGGGCGGCGATGCGCCGGCTGCGCCTCGCGCGAACGTCAACGGATATGAACTCTCCACCACTTCCGCCAAAGGACCCCGGATCGTGCCGAGCGACGAGAATAACTCGCTGCTCATTTATGCGACGGGCGAGCAATATGAACTGATCCGCGAGGTTCTCGAGAAGATCGATCGTCCCGTGGCGCAGGTGTTGATCGAGGCAACGCTGGCTGAGGTGACGCTCAACAAGGATTTCGACCTGGGCGTCGACTGGTCGTTCCTCAGCGGCAAGAACAGCTTCGATCTGCGGAATGCCGCGACGGCTCTGCCGACGAGAATCTTTCCCGGCTTCGCTTATGGCTATGCGGGGGCCGATGCCCGCATCGTGCTCAACACGCTTCAATCGCGGACCGACGTCAAAGTACTGTCGGCACCACGCCTGATCGTGCTCAACAATCAGACCGCGACGCTCCAGGTCGGTGACCAGGTGCCGATCGTGACCCAACAGGCGCAGAGCGTGTCATCGGCGGGGGCGCCGATCGTCAACAATGTCGAGCTTCACGACACCGGTGTGATCCTCAAGGTCACGCCGCGGGTGAACGAAAGCGGCGCGGTCACCCTCGATATTGCGCAAGAAGTGAGCGACGTCGCGCAGACGACGACGTCAGGGATCAATTCGCCCACCATCCAGCAGCGCAGGCTTGCGAGTACGGTCACCACCCGATCGGGGCAGATGATCGCGCTTGGCGGCCTCATTCGCGAGCGGGTACGGAAAGGACGGTCGGGGGTGCCGCTGCTCAGCCAGATCCCGGTGATCGGATCGGCCTTCGGCCAGCAGAACCGGACGGGCTCGCGCACCGAACTGATCATCCTGATAACGCCGACCGTGATGCGCACCACCGAGGATGCCAAGGCGATCGTCAGCGACATCATCGACGGGCTCGATCAGACACGTTCGATCGTCGACCGGGCCAGGGCGCGGCAGGTCGGTGGTAAGCGGCAATAGCCGGCGAGGCGGATATGCCCTTTCGCGACAGGATCGACCGCGCTGCGCCTAGCGGAGAGCCCAAGCCGCCGGGGAATGCGCATCGAGGGCTGCGGCCGGGCGTCGAGGCCGACGTGCCGACCGGCGAGGGCGGTTTCGTTCTCGTCACGGCGATGTGGTTGCTATTATTGGGTGCCGCACTTGTTAGCTTGATGATGCTGCGAAGTGCCGGCCGTTCGGAGACCAACCGACAGGCTGGCGAGCTCATCCAGGCAAAGTTCGACGCGCAGGCCGCCGTGGACACGATCGCTGCCGACCTGCTTACCCGCGGCAGCCAGAGCGCATGGGCGCGATTGCCCGCGCATGGCATCATCAGGATCGGCGGTCGAGACGTAACCGTCGACGCCAGCAGCGAGGAGGGCCGCCTCGATCTCAACGATGGCGATCCCGCCGTGATCGACCGCGCGCTCCAGGGTTCTGGGATTGCACCCCAGAAGCGCGCGCTTTTCCTTCAGACCTTGGCGTCCCTTCGAGCAGGCGGGCGGCGCATGACGAGCATTGCCGAAGCGTACCCACTGCTGCAGATGGTGGAGGACGCAGGTAGCGACAGCTGCGTCGATTCGTGGTTTACGCTCTATTCCGGCCTGTCTCAGCCGAGCGAGGGCCGGATGTCGAACGACATGGCCCAAGCGCTCGCCACTCCCGCAGGTGGCGCATTCGAACCAGCGCCCGTGCGCCCAGGAGAAGCGATCAGGCTCCTGATCCACACGTCGAACGGTTATAAGCCGCTGGTAGTCGCCCGCATTATCGGGGTCAGAGCTTCTGACTATGAGATACTCCAATGGAGCGATAATCATTACTGCCGCGCAAGATCATAGAACCTGCCCGGAGCGGACGCATGCCCGCTTCAAAGGAGGCCCGGATCATGAATTTGAAGTACACGACGGTCTGGAACTGGGCGTAGCTGCCAGCCCAAATCCCTCCGGTTCCGGGATTCGTAAGCGGCGAACTGTCGGTTGCGCTCAGAACCTGGTTTCCATCGACCAGAAGGGTGATGGCGCCGTTGTCTACACGAAGATCGATTTGCCTGGTCACGCTTGATGCCTTGTGAAAGCCGAAGTGGACGCCCCCTTGGCAAGGGCATTTTGTCGGGACGGGTTTGGTCGGTTGCTTTCATATGTCCGGCCTGTTTGTGCGGCGTTGTTCTGGCCGCTGGCCCTGATGGAAATCCGCCGGTGAGGTCCCTAAACAGGCCGCCGCAAGACGGCACCGCCCAGTCTCCCGGACAGTGCCGTCTGCCTCGCTAAATTTCGATGTGCAGACAACAGGTTAGCCCGCAGGGGGAGCCATTGCTTTTATCTTGCAAACGCTCTGAACACCGCAAGGCAGCTCTAATTTAGAATCCCGCTTTGTGGATGAAGCCACAGAGCGCAGAACTCACCATCGTCACCGACCTCGACAATCACGCCCGGCATGACCATTGCCGCTGCTCTTGGACGGCCTTTACCCTCGATCTTAACCCAGCCTTGATTTCGGTCCACGAACGTCGGCAGGTACTCCTTCTCGGGAGTAAGTCTGACTGAGACTGATTGCTTCAGCGGAGCAGGTGTCAGTACAATCACCTCAGCATCTACTGCACTCGGCGGTGTTAAAGTCGCATCTTTCCATCGCGTATGTGGGCACATTCCCCACACTGAGATGACCTTGCCGGACTTATCGACCTCAATATTAAGATCATCTAGGAGTATGGTTGTGAATCCCGAAACAGGAGCTGGAACTACGTCAAACGAGAACTCATTTGGTCGATACACCAGAGAGGCGTTCGTAGCCCCGCCTTTCCCCGGCACCACTTGAAATTGCATGTTAGGGACCGCTCCTGAAAAGGAAGTGGTAGATAATTCGATCTTCGGGATGAATGACTAGTTCGTAAGCGCCCGTACTTCCTCTAAAGCTGCCTGGTACATCATAACGCAAAGCTCCAGGGATGCCGCCAGGATCGGGGACACCTAAGCCCGTTGACTCGATCTCCTGCACCGTAAGAGGTGAGTTGATGTACGGTCGCGTGGCCAAGTTGTTCGTGGCAGTTTGAGTAAGTGTGTACTCGCTCGTCGCCGCTGTTTCTGTTGCCGCTGCCCCTCCTGCGGCATAGCCGGTTAAGCCAAGTGCTCCAATCTCCACCGCGAGGGGTCCGGTTGCCGCAATCACACCCATCCCGACAGCGGTGTCCACGGCTGTCGAATGAAAGGTTAGCGAGTTTCCGTTATTTACATAATATCCGCCATAGGCCGCAACGGCAGAATTAAAACCGAGCTGTCCAGGCGAAACATAACTAGTTCCTGCAAACGACTGGCCATTTAGCGGGCCACCTTGAAAGGTGGGGCTTGACCCTGTCGCAGCCGCAATGGCGGAGTTATTAAAGGAATAACCGTCTGCATCTGGCGCGGAAAGCCCGCCGCCACCTCCGCCACCCGAGCCGGCGCCCGCCGCCCCTCCTCCACCGCCGCCCGTTTGAGTATTAGGTTTACTTGCACACGGATGACCGAGATCCGGATTATAGCAAACTGCAAAGGTTCCGCTCGGATCCCGTCCATTCACGGGATCATTTCCAACATAAGCATACCAGTTGGGTCCATCGTCATATCCGATGGGATCGGTCTGGAGGAAGCGGCCGAGGGTGGGGGAGTAGATGCGGGCCTTGTAGTTGTACATCCCGATCTCGGGCAGCCAGGTCTGGCCGGTGTACTGGAAGCGGCCGATGTTGGTCGACTGCGGGATGCCCCAGCTATCATAGCTGTTGATCGCGATGATCGCGCCCGCGCTATTGGTGATCGCGGTCACCGAGCCCTTCTCGTCGGTCGATAGCCAGCGCTTGTCGGTAGTGCCTGAGCCTTCGTACCAGACAAGCGGCTTGTCGTCGCCGAGCTCGTGGACATAGCGCCTGAGCAGCGTGCCGGTGGGGCTATATTCGGCGATTAGCTTGGGGCCGTCATAGTCGAGCCGCTGGCCGGCGCTGCTGCTCGCGACCATCCGGCCGAGCGCGTCATAGGTGAAGTCCACCCCGGCCCCGGCATTGAGCA
>Ga0105248_10005144_pt1 | contig 14433 bp, 5 predicted proteins | sample KBSS34metaG_FD_81524 | JGI IMG/M metagenome (GOLD analysis project Ga0105248, IMG submission 81524) | Switchgrass rhizosphere microbial communities from Kellogg Biological Station, Michigan, USA - KBS S3-4 metaG | ecosystem: Host-associated > Plants > Roots > Rhizosphere > Soil | place...
CACGCCGCCAACGCCCACCAAAACGTACACCGATATCGTGGACGCGAATGGGGTGAAGATCGGCGATACCTGGACGTCGACCGATGGTACTTACGGCGATGATGGCTTCAATGCCGATGGCTCATCGAACGGTCATGTGTATAGCGCCGCCGACCAGCTGATCGGTCGCAGCTATCACTACACCGATGGATCAACCTTGACGCAGACCTTGATCGATGGCGCGGTCGCCGGTGACAGCTGGACACAACCGGATGGCTCGTACGGCACAGACGCCTACACGACGGATGGCTCGCGCTCTGGGGTCACGCATCAGGCCGATGGCACCGTCGTGACCAGCAGCTTCGATGCGAACGATAACGGTCAGCGGGTCTACACGTACGCGGATGGCTCGACCACCACGTATGTCGAGACCAATGGCGATATCAGCGGCGAAAGTTGGACGCAATCGGATGGCTCGTACGGTAGCACCACCTACAACGCCGATGGCTCCAATACCGGTGAGACACATCATGCCGACGGTACGGTGATCACCAGCAGCTTCGATGCGAACGATAACGGTCAGCGGATCTACGCCTACGCGGATGGCTCCACCCGGACATTGCTGGAAACGAATGACACCATCACCAGTGAAAGCTGGACCCAACCCGATGGCGCCTACGGTAGCACCACCTACAACGCCGATGGCTCACGCTCTGGGGTCACGCATCAAGCCGACGGTACGGTGATTACCAGCAGCTTCGATGCGAACGATAACGGTCAGCAGGTCTACACGTACGCGGATGGCTCGATCACCACGTATGTCGAAACCAATGGCGATATCACCAGCGATAGCTGGACACAACCGGACGGTGCATCGGGTACGGAGACGTGGAATGCCGATGGCGCGTATATCAGCGTCTCACACGGTGCGGATGGCAGTGCCCATACGTATGTCGAGCAAGCGAACCACGATGGCCATTGGCTGTATACGGAGGGGTCAGCCGGGGCGACGCTCGCTATGGATGCGAGCGACACCACGGCGACCTTCGCCTTTAGCCGCGGTTCGGGAGTGAATCAGCTGATCGAGAATGTGGCCTCGACCAACACCGATCACATCCAGTTTGCGAACGACATTGCGGCGAATCAGTTGTGGTTCGTGCGCGAAGGTAGCGATCTGGTGATTGAGGTGATCGGCACGGCGGACGCGGAGACGATCACGAGCTGGTACAGCAGCTCGGCCAATCAGGTAGCGGAGATCGATGCGGGCGATGGCAAGGTGTTGCTGGCAAGCCAGGTGGATAATCTGGTGAATGCGATGGCGGCGTTTGCAGCGCCGAGTGCGGGCCAAACCACGTTGCCGCAGAGCTACCAGGATCAGCTCAACCCGGTGCTCGCCGCCAATTGGCATTGAGTATTACACCGCGATAACTAACACGTAAAAACAATTGCCTCCCGGTATGCCGGGAGGGTTTTATTTAAGGTGGGATTTCATGGAAGACGGCAACGTCGTCCTCGACGGACAAGATGGTTTTCAATCAGCACCAATTAACCATACTTTGGAGGCGGAGCCTCCACCCAAACCAATCGATACAGGCTTGTTGTGTCTGGCGATGCTTGCTCGCTATCACAGCGTGGCGGCTGAACCGGATCAACTAGCACATGAATTTCAGTCCGATGGTGCACCGTTTGGCAAAACCGAAATTTTGCTCGCTGCTAAAAAACTTCAACTGAAAGCTAAAGCGGTACGCACAGATGCTTCGCGGCTCCCGCACACGCCGCTGCCGGCAATGGCTGTCGATATGGATGGCCTGTTTTTTATTGTTGCGCGTACTGACGCGGATAAAGTTTTAATTCATGATCCGCGTGCACAGCGCCCGCAACAATTATCCATCGAAGAATTAAATGTACGCTGGGCCGGCGAGCTGATTTTATTTACCTCACGCGCGTCGATGGCGGGAGATCTCTCCAAATTTGATTTCACGTGGTTTATTCCGGCCATCGTTAAATATCGCAAACTGCTCGGCGAAGTTCTTTTAGTCTCGTTTGGGTTGCAGCTGTTTGGACTGATTACACCGCTATTCTTTCAGGTGGTGATGGATAAGGTGCTGGTGCATCGCGGCTTTTCCACACTCGATGTTATTGCTGTTGGCTTGCTGGTTGTTTCTATTTTTGAATCGGTATTGAGTGGTTTACGTAGTTATGTGTTTGCACATACAACAAGCCGCATCGATGTTGAATTGGGTGCGCGCTTATTTCGACATTTACTGGCATTGCCACTAGCCTATTTTCAGTCGCGGCGTGTGGGTGATTCGGTCGCGCGCGTCCGTGAACTCGAAAACATTCGCAATTTTCTGACCGGTAATACACTCACACTGATCCTTGACGTATTTTTCTCTGTTGTCTTTATTGCGGTCATGCTGTTTTACAGCGGCTGGCTCACGTTGGTGGTACTTGTATCGCTGCCTTTGTATGTGTTGATTTCCGTGGGTATTACGCCGTTGTTACGCGTGCGTTTAAATGAAAAATTTAATCGCGGCGCCGAAAATCAATCGTTTTTAGTGGAAACCATATCAGCGATCGATACGGTCAAAGCGATGGCGGTCGAGCCACAAATGACACGGCGCTGGGATAACCAGATGGCCGCGTATATTGCGGCGGGATTTCGCACGGCCAGCTTAGGCACTGTGGCACGCGAAGCGGTGGGTTTGATCGGCAAACTGGTAACGTGCGCCACGCTATGGCTCGGTGCTCGCCTAGTCATCGATGGCGATCTCACGGTGGGCCAATTGATCGCGTTCAATATGTTAGCTGGACGCGTTGCGCAACCGATCATGCGGCTGGCGCAACTGTGGACTGATTTTCAGCAAACCGGTATTTCGGTGCAACGTCTGGGCGATATTCTGAATACGCGTACCGAGCTTGCTAATAGCAACCGCAGTGCTTTGCCCCCGGTGAAAGGCCATATTGAATTCGATAAAGTGAGCTTTCGCTACCGACCCGATGGCTCGGAGGTGCTGCGCGATATCTCCCTCGTCATTCAGCCTGGTGAATCTATTGGGATCGTCGGCCGCTCGGGCTCTGGCAAAAGTACACTAACCCGCCTGACACAGCGTTTGTATGTGCCCGAACGCGGGCGTGTATTGGTGGACGGCGTTGATTTGGCGCTCGCGGAGCCCTCGTCACTGCGCAGACAAATTGGTGTCGTGCTGCAAGAAAATATTTTATTCAATCGCTCCATTCGCGAAAACATCGCGCTCGCGGATCCTGGTGCGCCGCTCGAAGCGGTCATGCACGCTGCCAAGCTGGCTGGTGCACATGAGTTTATTCTCGAGTTGCCCGAAGGCTACGACACGATGGTCGGTGAGCACGGCGCATCATTGTCTGGCGGACAGCGTCAACGCGTAGCGATCGCACGTGCACTGATTACTAATCCGCGCATTTTGATTTTCGATGAGGCGACGAGTGCACTCGATTACGAATCGGAACGTATCATTCAAAACAATATGCAGGCGATTTGCCAGGGGCGTACGGTAATTATCATCGCGCACCGATTGTCGGCTGTACGACATACCCACCGTATCGTCGTGCTTGATCGTGGTCAGATCGTTGAGCAAGGTACGCACGCCGAATTGGCTACGCATCAGGCGGGCCATTACGCCCGCTTGCTCCGCATGCAACAAGGTTAAACAAGGAAGAATCATTCATGAGTCCACGTTGGGAAGCTTTTCGCGAATTACTACAACGCTACGCTACGCATTTTCAGTTTGCTTGGGCGCGCCGAGCCGACATGGATGTGCCGCATCGATTGCCGCACGAAGTGCAATTTTTACCCGCGGCTTTATCACTGCAAGAGACGCCAGTGCATCCGGCACCGCGTGTTGCCGCACAATTAATTATTGGCTTTGCCGCACTCGCCTTGCTTTGGTCGATTGTCGGCAAGGTCGATATTGTCGCCACCGCCAGCGGTAAAATTATTCCGAACGATCGTATCAAAGTGATACAGCCGCTTGAGACGGCGATAGTTAAAGCGATTCATGTGCGCGACGGCCAATCGGTCAAAGCGGGTGATGTCTTAGTCGAGCTGGACGCGGCTACTGCGCAGGCCGATACCGATCGCACGCGTGTCGATTGGCAACAAATGCAACTCGATGCTGCTCGTGCTCGTGCCATGCTTGAAGCCTTGCAACACAACAACACGATGGCGGCGATGACGGATCCGCTGAATGGCGTAGAGCCAGAAAAATATGCCGCGGCGCAGCGTTTTTTGGTTGGCCAATATGCGGAATACCACACCAAGTTCCAGCAGCTCAATGCGGAGCTCGCGCAACATGTCGCCGAGCGTGATGCCACGCAGGAGAATATACATAAACTCGAAGCAACACTACCCATCGCCGAGCAGCGCGCCAACGATCTGAAAGACTTGCTCGATAAAAATTATGTCGCGCGCCACGATTATCTAGAAAAAGAACAAAACCGCATTGAGATGGAGCGGGACCTGGCATCGACTAAAGCCAAGCTCACCGAATTGGATGCGGTGATATTGACGACGCAGCGTCAGAAAGAAGCCCTTACTGCCGAAACACAACGGACGCAACTGGATCAGCTACACGAAGCTGAACAAAAGATGGCGGAATATCAGCAAGATTTTATTAAGGCCAGCGATCGGCGTGCGGCAATGACCTTAGCGGCACCAGTGGATGGCACCGTACAGCAACTTGCTATTCACACCGTAGGTGGGGTGGTCACACCGGCACAACAATTACTGGTGGTAGTGCCGCAGGATAACGCGTTGGAGGTGGAGGCCTTCGTGCAGAATAAAGACATTGGTTTTGTTAACGAGGGACAGGAAGCGCAAATCAAAATCGAAACATTTCCATTTACAAAATACGGCACGATTCACGGCTCCGTATTGCATCTATCGAGCGATGCCATTCAAGAAGATGCCCGACAATCGACCTCGCCCAAGGAAAGCGGCACCGAGGTGAAACAACCCAACAGCGACAAACCTGTTGGGCTCGTATACGCGGCGCGCGTCAAGCTAGATAAGAGCACCATACTCGTGGACGGTAAAACTATTCATCTCACTCCGGGTATGGCGGTGACCGTGGAAATAAAAACCGGCAAGCGTCGCCTGATTGAATATTTTTTAAGTCCGCTGATGCAATACAAGGATGAAAGTTTGCGTGAACGATAGCAGCAAATACTTAGTCCGCACCGCGTCAATCATTTATACGAAACGGAAGGGCTGACGGTGGGGCGCATACTGTTTGCCTGGGAGCTGGGTGAGCATTGGGGCCATCTTTCTCGCGATTTGGCTGTGGCTCAATCGCTGCGAGCGGCGGGGCATACAATCCATTTTGTTACTCGCGATTCACGCATTGCATTCGACGTGCTAACACAGGCCGGCTTTGGTTTTACGCAGGCGCCATTGCCGCTGCAGAGCTCCAAATTATCGATAACGCCCACAAGCTATGCCGATATTTTATTGATTAACGGTTATGCCGATCGCAGCATTTTGTTTGGCCTCGTGCAAGGTTGGTTAGGCATCCTGGATGTCATTCGACCAATAGTCGTTTGCATTGATCATGCACCAACCGCTCTTTTAGCAGCGCGTATTCGCGGTATTTCGGTAGTACTGATGGGGAGCGGTTTTGAAATTCCGCCGGATATAAATCCACTCCCTTCCATTCGCCCTTGGGAGTCGATTGATCACGCGCGTCTACGCCACGCTGATCAAACCGTACTCGATACCGTCAACGCCGTATTGAGCGCACACCGATGCTCAACCCTGAACTATCTGGCAGAGCTTTTCGCCGGCCATCGCACCGCATTAACCACGTTTGCCGAACTCGATCATTATGGTGTGCGCGGCGATCACGAGTATGTGGGAGCCATAGCAACATTACCGCGCGTGCCGGTCGTGGAGTGGGCTGCCGAAAAACGGCACCGCATGTTTGCATATTTACGCATCGGTCCGGAGATTGAAGAGCTGTTGTCCGCGCTTCGCACGGTAGATGCCGATATTATTTGCGCCATTCCAGGGTTAACGCGAGACCTGCATCAGCGCTATGCGTCGCCCTCGCTGAAATTATTTCCTCACGCGGTGCAATTAGAGTCGCTATTACCTGGCGCCGATTTTGTTATTTCGTACGGTGGAGCGGGAATGATGGCGAGCACGCTGTTGGCGGGTGTCCCACTGTTAATCGTGCCGCGAAGCGTCGAGCAGTATTTGGGTGCGCTTCGTGTTGAGACGCTGGGTGCGGGTTTGGTTATTCGGCAGCAGCGAAAGGCCAGTGATTTTATGGATGCGGTTGAAAAATTGTGTACAAATGAAAAATATCTGATCGCTGCGAAAGCATTTGCGCAACGCTATGCGTGGTTCGATGGCGGAAAAGCAGTTGAAAAAGTAGTTGAGCTAATTGGTGCAGCGATAGCGGGCGAAAATAGGTTGTCAGCTTCGCGTAAGAATTAAATCTCAATGCATAAATTTTTTATTCACCGTATTGTCAAGGCGATGATATTCACATAGTTTGGTAGAAACGTTGCGCGATAATGCCGATACCCCAAATCAGCGCGGCGAAAAAAAAGAACGCCAGCTCTATCAATCCTATCTTTGCCCGCTAAGGATGATCATGGAAGTTTTAATACAGCGCACCGGTAGCGCAGAAGGAACCGATCGCTTGTCATTCTGTTCTTGGCTTGGCGTTGCTATCATCGTAAATCGCTTTCGTACTCCTGTATCCAGTGCGTTGTATTTTTATCTATTACACGAGTTATTTCACGAAATTTTTCGGCGCCTGGTATTGTGCGTTGATGGTTTGTATCTGTTTTTTGTCAGGATAAATTATTTATCGATCCCTGTGTTGGTTGATAATTACTTTAGTGATAATTTCTCGAAAAATCTTTGCCGCGTATCTGTCATGCTAAAACCAGTGTTTTCCCGTTCTAAAAACTTAATCACTTCTCTTTTATTTTGTTCACGAGCGCTAGCCACGGCCCGTTAATATGAATCGCAGTGTTTCTAATTGATAATTAGATTTATTTTTTGGGATTTTTTTGTGAAAAAATCAAAAATTTTCATCTTTTTAATGTTCGTTGTTCTGGCTACTCACCTGATTGGATGGGGTGTGAATACGTTCTCCAATGCGGCAATGAATAGATATATAAAAAAGGAGGCTTTAAATGGACATGATCTTCGGCAATTTTTTGCTTGTACATCCGTTAGCGAAAACTCACAAGACTTTCGAGATAGTTTGCAAAAAGAAAGAGCGGGAACGGTGACCAAGGTGGTTCCAGTGCTGAGGGCCATTGAATATGTAATGACTGCAATCAAGTGTTTATTAATTATTTTTGTTGTCGCCATCTCTACAATTTATTTTAAATATTTTAATGATCCTAAAAAGGAAAGCTGACATGACGGATGCCAGAACGCTATTTATCAACAACTACATACAAGATCATCCTGATAAGGGCGATTTTATTTGGGCTGGCTCCAAAACTGGAGATGCCTTAGATAGTGTTGCCTATTTGGTAGGCCCAGGAGGAGAGGCTTCAGATGCGTGGGAACCCATAGAGGAGATTCCGACCCAGCTTACAAACAATGCTTATCAATCTTGGGCGGTCGGTATAGTTGTTGGAGATCTTAACCAGGCGCTTATAGCGGCTGGATTTGATTCGTTGGCCGATGCTGAAAAAAATCAATACAGTGATCCTAATATTTGGAAAACTACTCCGCTGAATCCGCAAAATACTATTGAAATTAATGAAATGATGTTTAAAGGTATGGAAGCAGCATGGGAGGAAGCGCAGGAGCTCTATCCTGAACTCAAGGGCTTGGTCTTAGAGCAAGTGAGAAAAACCTCGAACGAAAACTCTGATGGTCAAGTAGTAAATCTGGTAACAGATATCACCACTACTGGCTTAACGGGTGAATTAATCAATGATCGACATTGTGAAAATCCGAATGGCCTCACATTGTGGGAACAAACAACCACTACGTCCTTTGACCGAATTCTGCAAACAATCTCTGGTGAGGGTGACGTAGACAACATCAGCGGTGCGGATATCACCTTCGCGCCTGGTGCGACTGCAACTCTTAATGGCACTGGCAATACAATTAATCTCGATGCATCAGATAGTCTGATTATTAACGATCCTAGCAAAAATGGTTCACAGCAAATTTCCACCAACAGCGATGACACTTCGCAAACCACCAATTTTTTTACAGATTTGAATGGTGCTGGCTTTAAAACGGAAAGCGATACGCTCACAGATGAATCCAGTTTATTCAGCGGGACCCCCATTAGTTTTGAAAAATTAGATCAATTATTTTTCAATACCGATGGCACAGTAGAGGGCGAAAGAACTCGGTACACCTTTAATGATGTCGGCGCGCTGACGCCTGATCAAGCAATGCAGGTATTGATCAATGACGGCTTTATGCAGCCCTCAGGAAGTGGCACGTCCGACACTGGTACAACGCAGACAGTTATCGAAGTTAATAATGTCATCGAAATCGAGGACTCATCCGGTTCTGCGACATCAAGTTACGGCGACGATGGCGGCTTCGACGGATCAACTCTTTATGGGAATCAAGGTTACTTACCTGCGAATTATGATCCTTCTTTCAACATAATTTTACCCACCCTTCCAAAATATGCGTATGTCGGCAAAGATTATTACGGCGTCGAGTTTGGTGTGTCGCACTATCGCAACGATCCGTGGAATTTTGCGCCAGCACTGACGAGTAAATATGCAACTCCGACATCGCTAAATGCGATGGTCGATACAACAGGTGATGACCCGCTGAATCCGTGGACTCAGTTGTTAATATCTGAAGCTCCGGGTGCAATAGGCTTACATTCCGTGCCGTACCTGCATTACTCGGTTCCAGGCTCTTATAGCGGTGCAACCCCCACGACGGACAGCCCCGACACTGCTGCGCTCGATCCAACTTTGGCAAGCAATACATGGCTGTGGTATTTGGGAAAATATGGCGATTACAACACGCTCCAATCTTATATTTCTGATCCCGCCGCGATGAATCGCTATCTCGAGGATTTTATTTTAAATCCCGATGTTTTTGTTGAGATCACGCCTACCGACGGCAATAGTTTGTTGCGATTGGATCCCGGTATCACTCCACAAGATATTAGCCTTGCTCCGGTCATAGGCTCCGATGGCTCAGCAGCATTGGCTATTCAAAGTGCCGGAACCATTGTGATCGATGGCGGTTTGATGGGGCAGATCAGCGACGTCGCTTTTAATGATGGTATATCTGCGGATAGCACACCCGAAAGTTTGGCGCAGCTTTTTGCCCGGGAGCATACCCAATCGCAAACGATTGTCGGCAGCAATGGTAGTTTGCTGTTCAGCACTACCGGTGGCGATTCAATTACTGGTGGAAGTGGCAATGACACACTTTCTTCTTGGGGTGGCCACTCAACGCTAGTAGCTGGCAGCGGTAACAATCAACTCTATGCGGGTGGTGGTGGTGACGTGCTGCGCGGCGGCAGCGGCAATGACACGCTCATGGGTTTGGTCGGCGGCGAGCAATTAATTGCAGGTAGTGGAAATACTGTATTAATCGATGATGCGAATTACGGCCCTGGCGATACGCTAATAGGTGGAGTCGGTGCTGATGCGTTCTATGTCAATAATCCCAACGATATTATTCAGCTTCAATCGGGATCTGGCAATGACACGATTTTCTCGTCGTACAGCATGCAGATGCCGACGTATGCACAAAATCTAACGTTGGTTGGAAGCGCAGATTTAGTCGCGTTGGGAAATGATTTGAATGATGTCATTACCGGTAATGCGGGTAATGACACACTCATTGCCGGTCGCGGTAGAGATACTTTAATTGCAGGGAGCGGCGATAGTGCTTTATATGGGGGATTTGGTTTCCAGAGCGTTGACTACATCTCAGCAGCGGGGGGCGGCGATGATCTTCTAATTGCCGGCAACGGTGCGGAAACTTTGATAGGTGGCGATGGTAGCGACACAATTCAGGGGTACATAAGCCCGCTACAGAATATCTACAATGGCTCCAGCGTTGTGGGCATAGGTTATGGTCCTGTTGGAGATAACGTGATTTATGCGGGTAACGGTGGAACCAGAGCGCGTCCCACACTTATCACCGCAGGGCGTGGTAATACAACTATTTATGGTGGTCTTGGAATTGATCATATTCAAGCGGGGCCCGATAGTCATGGTTGGAACGAAATTCACACCGGCGATGGTGGTACGGCAGCAAGTCCAACTACCGTTCAGATAGGTGGAGCTGATAATTACAACACTACAACTGTTTACGGCGGGCTTGGTGTCGATTTCATTGATATATATGCAAGTTATTCTGGCGGCATAATCGCTTATACAGGCGACGGAGGTACGACTGCCGCGCCTACCAAAATTATTGATCGCTCTGTATCAAGTACGGGCAACAAATTTTATGCGGGTGCGGGTACTTCCATTATCGATGCGCGTAATGGCGGCGATTGGGATTTACTGGTTGCCGGCGCAGGTCATACAACTCTTTATGGTGGAAGCGGCAATGCTCACGACACGTTGGTTGGAGGCTCTGGCGACGCCTTGTTTATCGATGGCGCTGGGACAACGACCAATAAATTCAATAGCGGTTTTGGCAATGTGGAAATTGTTTCTACAGGGGGTACCGAGAATTTAGTCTTTGGTCCGGACGTTCATCCTAATGATCTGACAATAACAGAAATAAAAAAATTAGATGGTTCCTTTGCGCTAAAAATTACCAATGTGGATGGCGGCTCGATTACCGTGGATGGAGGACTCTCTGCGGATATCGGTTTCGTAAACTTTGCGGATGGCACAAACTTAGCTCAATTCATCCATCAGGATGGCATCAGCACAACGCTCGTTGGTGCTGCTGGCAATTTATATTTTGAAGTCGATCCCACCATTACGGTAATCGGGGGCGCGGGCAACGATACGCTCGATGGGTGGGGCGATAGCGAAACACTCCAAGCAGGATCAGGGGCTGCCACGCTCAGCGGTTGGGGAGCGGGTGACGTTTTGATTGCAGGCTCAGGAACCAATGAGCTGAGTGGCTGGGGTGCTCAAGATACCCTTGTTGCGGGTACCGGAATCGATACCTTTTATATCCATAATTCGACCGACGTTATTCAAGCCTTGTCCGGCAATACCGATCAGGTTTTCGCTTCGGTGGACTTCACGCTGTCAGATAACCTGAGCAATTTAACCTTGATTGGCAACGCCAATTTAATTGCAACTGGAAATAGCTCGGCCGATGTCATAGCGGCTAACACCGGTAATTCCACGTTGGTGGCAGGTTCAGGTATCGCCACATTGATAGGCGGGAGTGGCGACAATGCGTTCATGGTGAACAATGCTGCGGATGTGGTGCAAGAACAATCGGGTGCCGGTAACGACACGATTTATTCGTCCGTTAGCTATGTGTTGGCAGAAAATGTCGAGAATCTAATCCTGAGTGGCTCCGCGAATCTCACCGCAACGGGCAGCGACCAAAAGAGTACGCTCGTAGCCAATAACGGCAACGATACATTGGTTGCTGGTACAGGCCTCACTACAATGATTGGCGGTAGCGGAACTGATAGCTTCATCGTCAATAACAGTATGGACGTGATATTGGCACAATCAGGATCCGGCGATGACAGCATTTTCTCTTCTGCGAGTTACGCGCTGCCCGCGAACGTGCGGAATTTGATACTGACCGGAGTAGGTAACTTAACAGCTTTTGGCAACGATTTTGAGGATGCTGCCGCTGGTAGCTCGATTACCGGCAATATGGGCGACGACACACTCATCGCAGGTAGTGGTCGAGACACACTGGTAGCGGGTAGTGGTAACGACAGTCTGGTTGCCGGCAACGGGGGCAATACGTTAATTGGCGGCATTGGTAGCGATACGCTAGTAGGAGGCAACGGCAGCGATAGCTTGGTCGCGGGTAGTGGTAACAGCACCCTCAGTGCGGGCAGTGGTAATGACACGTTAGTTGCTGGCAGTGGTAACGATCTTCTTATCGGTGGTTCCGGTGATGATACCTATGTAGTTTCAGGCTCCGGTAATACAACTATTTCTGCAGGGGCCATGATTGACGGCCAGCATTCGGTGCTTGTGTTTGCTGATGGTGTTAATGAGCCAAATTTGCAGCTGTCACATGTAGGGAACGATTTGATTCTAACCACGGCAGCCGGCTCTGTCACTTTGCAAGACTACTTCCAATCCGGTTTAGTTAGCCCCATTCAAACCGTCGTTTTTCAGTCTGATAATTCAACGATTTTGCTCAGCGATCTTGCTGCTCCGCTAAGGCAGAGCGGCCTCACAGTATCTGGCACCGACTCTCTGATTGGCTCATCTGGTGATGATCTCATTTTGGCGGCAGACGGCAATCACTTTATTGATTCAAAGGGAGGCAACGATGAGATTGATACCAACGCCGGCTATAACTACACCATTCGGTTTGGTCGGGGGTATGGACAAGACGAAATTCAAAATGGTGGTTACGGCAGCGCAAATTACCTCATTGAGTTTACTGACCCATCAGTTACGGAAAGTGCGTTGTCGCTGCAAATGCTTCCAGCATCACAAAGCAATAGTGTGTTTTTTGATAGCGGCGGTGGATTGGGCTTGCTAATTGGAATCAACGGCACCAGCGATACACTTTTCTTAGATCACTACACCAACTATCCGTTTATCTTGCAGCCCATTACATTCCAGTTTGCCGATGGCCACCAAGCTTCACTAACCAATTCGACTTTTAACGGCGAGCCTATTCCCACCATTCTCGGGAATGGCAACGATAACTTTGAACCCTACGCTTTAACAAACATGACGGTTGTTCACGGCAGTGGTGGTAACGATTTTCTTACGGGTGATCAGACGGGTGGTAGCTATGGGGCTGCTTATTATGGTGACAGCGGAAACGATACGCTTATGGCCGATGGAGGCAATGTACTTAATGGTGGCTTAGGCGATGATGTATTAAGCGATAACACATATTTGGGAGCAGGCGACAATATTTACCAGTTCTCGGCAGGTTTTGGTCACGATGTTATACAAAATAGTTTTGGGGGTATTGTTGAGTTCGATTTATCAATAGCACCCGAGGATGTTCAATTGGTTCGTCAAGGAAATGATTTAAAGATTCTCGTCGGCAACCAGTCAATTACTGTGCAAGGCCAATTCGGCACAACAGGTATTGGTATTCAAGACATTAATTTCGCCAGTGGAACCAGTTGGAGCTCCACTTATATTGCTAATCACCTATTGGCAGAGGCCGCTTCTGCTACTGGTAACGCTGTTGATACTTTGTCACAAAGCAGTGATGGTTCAATCAGCGTTAATACTGCATATGCCAACGGAGTAACTGCTGGATTTACGCAATACACTGACGATAGCTATCGCGCGTATCGAAGCGATAGTGCTGATGAAGTTGATATTGTTAACGTCGCGGTTAATGGCGCCACAACTTCAGAGCGGGATTATCTGAGTGACGGGATTATTCAAGAGAAAGATATGTCTAGCTCTGATGGATCCACAGAGATGGACTTTTATATCAATGGTATTAAAAGCAGCGATTCATGGACACGCAGCGATGGCTCGTTCGGTAGCGATATATTCAATATCGATGGGTCGTCGCAAAAAACCATCACAGACGCCTCAGGTAAAACAACTGTCGCTATAGTTAACTCGGTGGGGCAAAAAGTTTCAGACACATGGACTTCGGTAGATAACTCCTACGGTAGCGATGCGTTCAACACCGATGGCTCGTCGATAGGGGCTGCTCATAATGCTGACGGCAGTACTATCACGTACGTCGACGATGGCAAAGGATATCGGCAAACGATTTACACGGATGGTACCTACACAGAAGTCGACTATTACAACCATGGCATTGAGACTAATGACAGCTGGGCAGATACAAGCTACAGCTCGTTCGGTAACGACACATTTAGCTCTGATGGTTCCAGTTACGGAGTTTCCTATCATAGTGACGGCAGTCTGTGGGGCGCTTACACCATCGACGCTGAGGGCAATTACAACGACCTCAATTTGATTAACGGAGCTGCAGCGGACGAGGCATTAACTGGCACGGCCGGAGCCGATGCGCTCAACGCTGTTTCCTTCAACGATACCTTGATCGGTGGTCTTGGCGACGATGTGTTAATTGCCGGCACGGGCACTGTGTCGCTGGTCGGTGGTGAGGGTAATGATCTGTATCGCTTCCGCGCGGGTTTTGGTGCGGACACGATCGATAACACCGACAGCAATGGTGTCACCAGTGTCGATCAGATTTTGTTTGAAGACGGCGTATTACTGAGTGATTTGACGTTCACGCAAACGGGCAACGATCTGGTGATTCACGCGGGCAGTGGCTCGATCACGGTCAAGAATCAATTCGTAACTGGCGGCAGTGCGGTTAACGCAGTAGATGCC
>Ga0105248_10005146_pt1 | contig 14423 bp, 10 predicted proteins | sample KBSS34metaG_FD_81524 | JGI IMG/M metagenome (GOLD analysis project Ga0105248, IMG submission 81524) | Switchgrass rhizosphere microbial communities from Kellogg Biological Station, Michigan, USA - KBS S3-4 metaG | ecosystem: Host-associated > Plants > Roots > Rhizosphere > Soil | place...
AATTAACCGACAGGTGCGCAAATCCTACCAAATAGGTATGGAAGTAGACTGGAATTTTCTCAATATGGGCATCCCCCAGGCGGCCAATGCCGCTTCGGCTAAGGCTCTTGCCCGACAGGCATCGCTGCGAATCAACCAACAAATTATGGCTGTTTTGCAACAGGTGCGCGAAAGTTATTTGAACTCGCAGACCGCCGAAAGACAGATTGAAGTAGCCACCAAAGCCGTGCTTTCATCGGCTGAAGAACTGCGTCTGGCCCGGGTAAGATTGGCTAACGGCGTGGGCACCAACATCGACGTCATCAATGCTCAGCGAGACTTTACTCAGGCGCTGGTGGATAAGGCTGATGCCATTATTCAATTCAACATTCAGCAGGTGCAATTGCTGCGCGATATCGGCGTAATCAGCTACGACACGCTCACATCCGGACGTCTGGTCAAAGCCCAGTAAGAGCGCTATCGCAGAACTGGACCACACTCCGCGCTCAGCGAATGTAATAGATTTTGTTGGGCAATTTTTCGCAGTCGGTCGAGTACCCACCGGCCAGATCCGAATATTGATCGCCGATATTGACGACGATTTTGAAGCCCATGTCTTCAATCTGCTTACGGTATGCGCTTTTCATCGATGAGGCGTTTTGTTCGTTGCCATTAGCCCTCATATAGAGGCCATCATATGCGATACCATGCTTGAGCAGGTTTTCGATGGTGACACGGCGCAGTCTCTCCATGCGACCGGTGACAAAAAATATTGCCACGCCCCTGCTGCGGGCATATTCCAGAAGTTCTTTGGTCGGCTTCAGGGGCTGTGATTGACAGGTTTTTTGCCAGTTTTCAAATGCGCCCCAGTCTATTTGGTCTTCGTTTTGGCCCTTGATTGTCTCGAAAAACGGTCTGTTATCGAGCAGGGTTTCGTCCAGATCCGACACTATCGCCAGGCTGGCTTTCTCTGCGCCTGACTTGTTTTTATTTTCTTCCAGCGCGCGGTCGACGGCTTTATGCCCATCGTTACAGGCGGCGGCGAAGCGGTCTTTATACTCTTTGTCGCTGGTGTAATCGATACCCTTTTGAATCGGCGAGAGCGTCTGTTTGTTCGGGTCGACATGACTGACGAGCGACTCCAGCTCGGCCGATGGTATTGCCGAGACGGGCTCAAGTTGGTCTGCAAGTCCAACCAGTCCGGCCAGGCACATAAAAGCCAGGGCACAATAGCTACGTTTGCCCATTTTAGATTTGAATGACAGCACTCTAGCCGCCGCTCATCCGTACGCCCTTACCTGCTGAGTAGGTGGCGCTGCCCATAATGTTGCGATGCTTGGCGTTTGGTGCTTTGGCCTCGACTTCGCCCACCGAGACGGTGGCGGAGGCTCCTTCATAGACGCCCCAATAGGTTGACTTGCATTTTTTGCCTTTCGGCTTGATTAGTTCCATTAGTCGGTCCGATTCGGCCACGGCAAATAAAATACTGCCGGCGACAATCAAGGCAAAAACGTGAAAGGCAATATCCATATGGAATCAAACCCCTGTAACGAAGGACCCTTGCAAATCGAGCAAGTTTTCAAGGGTAGGGTAACCCATGGCCCCGGGGATGTAAATGGGAGGAATACTCAACATTAACACTGAGTTCAGTTGATTTTAGGTTTCAGACAAAAAAAGGGAGCCCGGGGGCTCCCTTTCAATAAAACCGAATTTGATTAAACGCGGGCTTTTGTTTTCTGTCTTTGCTTAGTGTTTGACGACGTCGGCAAGGTCTTTGTAGAGACCGGCAATAAGCAGTGTGATGGCTGCTGTTTTGGGGTTTTCTTCGGAATATTTGGTGAATTCCTGGGCCTTACTCTCGAATAATCCTAAGAGTCTTCGGTCCAGTGCTTTGCCATGTTCGTTGGTGCTTGTCGTCATAAAAGGGCTCGTTTCTAGGCGGCTATTTTGGTTGTATAAGTTTTGGTTTGCTTGAAAAAATTGTCCGGGCGCTGCAAGAGAGAATGAATTATTTATTAGTTTACTCGTGTGGCTGAAAAGCTCAATAGGTCTAGGGGAAAAATCTTTCCAACTGACAAGTTTTTATCTTTCTCGCTTACAGTGTATATCGAGTGGTACTACTAATGGTGTGCTTGAACTCCTTTTTTTTGTCACCGGATTTGATACTGAAATTTCTTACTGCTATTTCGTCGCAAATTAGGGGCTTTTTGTTCCAACCTTCGAAATTGACAATAGAAAAAGGGCCCGGCCAAGCCGAACCCTTTCACTATCTGACTAATTAACTAACGAGAGTGGCTTAATTAGCGTCTTTTGGACTTGGATGATTTTGCGGCCGGCTTCTTGGGCGCAGCTTTTTTAGCTGTGGCCTTGTGGGCGGGGCTGGCGTGTTCCCAGGCTTTTTGTTTGGCGCGGCCGTCAATTACATCCTTGAGTTCTTGTCCGGCGCGGAAAGCGGGGACTTTGCTCGATGGGATGCGCAGAGGAGCCAGGGTCCGCGGGTTGCGGCCTGTTCTTGCCTGGCGGTTGCGGCGCTCAAATGTGCCGAATCCTACGAGGGTTACCTTGTCGCCTTTGCTCATTGCTCCGGTGATGGAGTGAATGATGGCGGTCATGGTTGTGCCGACTTCAGTTTTTGTTTGTCCTGTAAGTTCGGAAATGTGGCTGATCAGGTCAGCTCGGTTCATGGTCATCGTCCTCCTAGTCTAATAACTAATCGAAAATCCAGATAGAGGCTTCCAAGCCGGGAATGTTATCACCACCTAATGTTATGTTTCAAGAGTGCTGAAGCCGCGCTAATATATTGGATATGTCCCAGGCACCTTATTCAATCCAGCCGACAGTCAAGCAGTTGCTTGCATCAGACGCCCTGGCCGAAGCACAGGTGCTTTGCGGCGAGAACCTTTTGGCCGAGCCTGTCAGCCAGGTGATAGTCAACATCGGCACCAGTCCGCGGCAGGGCAGTATGGTTGTCACGCGCTCCGATGTCTTAAGCCCTTCCGAAATTGCCGGTTTGTCCCAACTTTCCGCCCTTGTGCTAGTCAAGGGTACGCCCGACATCGTGCAGAGCAATGTTAATGTTGCCGCCGGTCAGGGCGTTGAAGCCGAGGCTGTTCGCGCCGCCTCGCTAAGCGATGCCGGAGTGAAGAGATTACTCAAGCGCTGTATCGATGCCTCAGTGCCACTAATAGTGGTGCCCAGTTACGGAGATCCTTCTCTTGTAATAGAAGATGTGCGTTTTGCTTTTCTGCGCGAACTCAAACTTTCGGCCGCCAGGCTTTATTCAATAATGCTCAGCATCGTCCTGGAAGAAGGACTGGAGGGCCTGATTGAAACAGCGTCCTCCTGGCTTAATCGACCCCTGGTTGTGGAGAACGCCGACTTCAAAGTCCTGGCATCGCGCAACATGGGCGTCACTCCCGCCAACCAGCAGAAGCATTTGTCCGAAGAAGGTATGAGCTCTCTGCGCCTCTACAAAAAAAGTATGGAGCAACTTTCTCCCACCGCCAGTCCTCTGACTGAGGTTAATCTCGATGTGCACATGAGCCCGGTCAAGCTGGGTCGCAGACTGGTTTTCCCTGTGCCCTTGAGCGAAGTGATTGTGGGCTACGTCTCGGTCATGATACGTCAACAAGACGATGTGGCGACATTGTCCGAGTACATGCATCCACTGTCGCTGGCCTGCAAAGTCGACTTCAGCCACCGCATGAAAGATTCGCCCTCCTTTAGCGTCACCCAGAAGAGTCTGCTCAAAGACCTGCTCTCGGGGCTGACTCTATCGGCCGCTGATCAAGAACGTCTGGACAGACACTTTGGTTTTGACCTCTGTGATGGATTTTTTGTTTTTGCCGTGGATGCCACTTATCCCGATGACGCCAAACCGATATCGCCGGTGGTGAACTATCCGGATGAGGGATTTATCTCCTGCGAGGCCGAGGGCATGCGCGCCTTTGTCGTGCCTTACAACGCTAAGACTACCGCCCCCTGGGGCGAACTGGCCCAAAACGTCGCCAATAAAATCAAAGAATTAAATCCCGGCGTCAATGTGCGTTTGGGTTCGGCCAGATTGATAGACACTGTCCTCGACATCCCCGACGCCTACGGCGAAGCTCGTCAGGCTCTGGTGATTGGTTCGATGATCAATGAAGGCGGAGACTTCCAGCTGGGCTATCAGGAACTCGGTGTCAAACGCCTGCTCTATCTCGTTATCGATCATCCTGAGCTGGACAGATTTTTGGAAGAAAATTTGAGTCCGCTGGAGAGCTATGACGAAGAGTGGGAGTCGGAGCTGGTCGACAGTCTGCGCGTTTATCTCGAGCATGGTGCTAACTTAAACTCCACCGCCCGCGGCCTATTTATTCACAGACACACGTTGAGATACAGACTGGAGCAAATAGCCGACATCCTCAAAGTGGATATCGATTCGCAGGAAGTTTTGCTCAACCTGCAGGTAGCTTTTCTCATTCGCGATATGAAAGTCGGGCTCAAAAAACGCTAGCAAGACAGGATAGGTTTTGCTTTTTCGGGGGAAATAATCCAGGCTATGGCCGACGCTCTTGCCCTCGAGGCACAGGATGTATGCAAACGATTTGACGGAGCCAAACAGGACGCTCTGGCGGCCATCAATCTGGCCGTAAAGCCGGGTGAATTTTATAGTTTTTTGGGTCCGTCCGGCTGCGGCAAAACCACCATGTTGCGCATTTTTGCCGGCTTTGAAACGGCAAGCAGCGGCAATGTGCTGATCGCCGGTCGCTCGATGAACGGCGTGCCACCAAACAAAAGACCGGTCAATATGGTCTTCCAGAGTTATGCGCTTTTTCCTCATCTTAGCGTTGTAGAAAACGTCGCTTTCGGTCTGCGGGCCAAACCCGCCCGCGAGGCGCCCAGTTCAGCTGATATCTTGGCTCAGGCCAAAGAAGCGCTGGCTATTGTGCGCCTCTCCAGTTTTGGCGATAGGCTGCCGGCGCAGCTCTCCGGCGGACAACAGCAGCGTGTGGCTCTGGCTCGGGCCCTGGTTATGCGTCCGGTTGTCTTGCTGTTAGATGAACCTCTATCGGCTCTGGATGTGCAAATCCGCGAAGAAATGCAGGAAGAACTCTCGCGCTTGCAGCGGCAACTGAACATCACCTTTGTCATGGTTACGCATGATCAAAGTGAGGCTCTGGCGCTTTCGTCGTCTGTGTCGGTTTTTAATCAGGGACGCATTGAACAAATTGGCAGCCCCAATGAAATTTACGCTGCCCCGCATACTGCCTTCGTTGCCCGCTTCATCGGACGGTCCAATGTCCTGAGCGGTAAAGTTGTGGATGTAGATTCTGCATCTGCATCTGCATCTGCCTCTATTGTGGTCGAACTGAGCGGAATTTCTAAAACCCTGCGATGCAACCTGGAGCCCGGTATGAGCGCACCGGCCAGAGGCAGCACTGTTGAACTTTGTATCAAACCCGAGGCGGTGGTGCCGGTAGTGCCTATGGTGGCAAATTCAAACGCAGAACAGGCCGCCGAAATTGAAAGCGGCGTCAATATCCTGCCTTGTCGTCTTGAGTCTTCTTCTTATCAGGGTAGCCTCGCGGATATTCGGTTGAACCTGAATGTTGGCGCCGAAAATGCGGGCGAATCGGGAGACTCGGGCGATTCCAGTCATACTGTGATCCGTGCCACGGTAGCCGCCGGACTGGTAGCGGCTGTGGCCTCCGCCGCGGCGCAATCGCAGCTCAAAATATATTTGGCCCCAGGCGACTTGAGACTATTGAAAAGCAGTCAGGCTGCAGCTGAGCCTGCTCTGAGTGAGGCTCTACATGCTTCCGTCGGCTGAGGAAAAACTTTCTCGTAGGAAATTTTTGGCCCTCGGCGGTGCCGCTTCAATTTTTCTTTCCTCTTGCAGCCAGGGGGACGATAGTAGTGAGCGCCAGGTTAACATACTCAATTGGGCCGATTACCTGCACCCAGACGCCATTTCCAATTTTGAAAAACGATATAAAATCAAAGTAGTGCAAGATACTTTTGCTTCAAACGAAGCGCTTCTGGCAAAGCTCCAGGCGGGTGGCACCAGATATGATGTCATCGTACCGTCCAGCTATATGGTCAAACAGCTGAAAAAGCTCGATATCATGAGCCCCATGGAGCACGACAGAATAAAAGGCCTTACCAATCTGTTGCCGCGTTTTCAAAATCCCAGTTATGATCACGGACTTCAGGTCAGTGTGCCTTACACCTGGGGCACCACCGGAATAGGCTTCCAATTGGATAAGCTGGAACAGGCTCTAGCAGGCACTGCCGATGCCATTAAAGAGGGCGGTGAAGGTCTCGATTTATCCTGGTACATGCTCTGGAATGAAAAATTTAGTGGCCGTCTGACCATGCTGGAAGATGCTCGTGAAGTGATCGGCACCGCTCTCAAGATGCAGGGACACAGCTACAATACGACCGATGAAGGCGATATTCGCACCGCTACCGAGCTGCTCAAAAAACAGAAACCGCTGGTTATGTGTTACACCTCGGACCAGGTTATCGTCGAGCTGGCTTCCGGAGATTCACTCATATCGCAGGTGTACAGCGGAGATTGCTATCAGGCTCGACGTGAGAACAAAAATCTGCGCTATGTCATACCGCGCGATGGCTGTTCCATTTGGACCGATAATTTTTGCATCCCTAAATCCGCCCCGCACAAAGACTATGCTTATCTCTGGATAAACTACATGCTTGAGCCTGATGTAGCCGCTGCCTGTGCCAATTTCACCCACTATGCGACTGCCAACGAAAAAGCCTTCAAAAAAGTAGATCCTGAACTTGTTGCCGATCCCCATCTCTACCCGGGTGAAAAGGTGCTTGAGCGCTGCGAAGAGATCGCCGATGTCGGCAGCGCGCTCTTTTACTATGACCGCATGTGGACCGAGCTAAAATGCTCTTGAAAAATCGCTTGGGAAATTACTGGAATCAGCTTTTGGCTGCCGTCAAAAAAGTCGACCCGGCATCGACCGGTTCGCTCGTCATTGTTTTGAAAATGCTGAAAAGTGAGGCCAACTCGTCGGGGCTGTAACGCCGCAGTAACATTCCTTTACGGGCTTTGTCGGTGTAGACGTGTGTACCGTCTTCCAGGCTCCAATATTCACCAGGGCCGCCGCCCACTTCGTCGAAGCAGCCGATAAATACGCCCGAGTCGCTCAAAATTTCATGGACCTTAGCCGTCATCGCCTGAGCCTGGGCCAGAGGGAAATGTTCAAAGATGGAGTTAGCCACGACAGCGTCAAAACTTTTGGCTTCGTAAGGCAAATTGGCGATGTCGCCTACAGAAAAGGCAATTTTTAAGTCTTCCTGCAGTGCCCATGTCTCAGCCAGGGCGATTGCCTGGGCTGACACGTCTATCCCTACCACTTCAAAACCCTGCCGCGCCAGATAGACCGAGAGCCAGCCGGAGCCGCAGCCCAGGTCCAGTACGCGTTTGGCCTTGGCGGCCTGTAAAATTTCGGGAATGCGAGGCAGGTAAGATAGGCTGGGAAGCTGAGTGTATGGCACTTTGACCATGTTCCAGGCCCTTTCCCAAAACTCAATATTGCCCTGGTAAGCACTCTGGTCTTGTTCTGTTGATTTGTCTTTCGCTTGCAAAATCGGCTTTAGCCTCATACAACGCCATTCTTGGACCGACAAAATGGCAATAAGAACTGAATGTTAGCACGAGGGGCGCCTGCATAGAGGTTCAGTAGAAGTGATGTAAAGGGTAACATTGCCGTTATAGTCTTCTATTTCGGTGATTAGGCGCTCCTGTAGAGTGGTATCTGATCTTGAAGGAAACCGTTTTGTTTGTATGCCTTACTAATTCGTGAATTTAAGGGCGTAAAATTTTGCTGACACCTGGGCTTGGGGCGTAAGAGTTAGGTAGTGATGGGCGAGTCCGGCCGCATACAACTTCAGATGATGCTGGTGCAGCAGTCCGGTCAGGGCGCGCTGCCCTTGAGTATTTTGCCGCCCGAGGCTTTTTTACCATTTATCAGACAGGTGGAGCGTCTCACAATTGAAGAGCGCCTTTCGCCCGTTATCGTTTATTGGAGCCGCCATGCGGTTTCGCGCCTTTTGCCCCTGGGCCGTGATTACGGTCTACTGGTGCGAGAATCCACATTTGTCGGCTATTTCTCGGAAGAGAAAAATGAGCCTCCGGATGAATGGTGTTTTTTAGTCGAGAGCCCACAGATTTGTCTGGTTGTATACGGGCAAGAAGCCCTTGAAGCCCCGGGTTCGCAAAAGTATCAGTGCACCGGATCGATGGAACCGGGCATCGTTAGAGAGTCTTTTAATCGCCTGCTGCCGATCTGGCAGGAGCTCAATCAGCAGGACTCCAACAGGGTCGAAGATTACCGCGTGTCCCTGGGACCGGGCGGCAGCGCCCCAAATTACGTACAGATGGTCAAAACAGCCTGGCCCGTGGTCAAGGCCCCGATTCAGCAGCAGGGTCTGATTATGCCTGCCGGTGGAGCCGGGGTGATAGGTGGCGAAAACAGTCATTATTATCCGCAGCAGGACGTCAGCGGCCAGCACATTTTGCATCAGCAGCTATCCAGCACCGGACCAAACAAGATTCAGCCGATAGCAGTGGACAGCATGCCGGACCCTCGAGACCCGCATGGTAACGGCCAGAACGTTACATCACCCATCGGTCTTGTCGGCCCCACCGGTCCAATCGGCGGGGGCAACGGTGCGACAAAACCCGTCCCACAGTCGGCGATCATGGGCGACAATCAGGTACCACCAGCGGTGCCACTTATGGGACCACAAGGTGGACCGATGAACCCGCTGCAGCCTCCCGCTCAAATAGACAATAACAATTTAGTGCTGGAGCCTCCGAAAAATAACGGCAACAGTACCGCCAATCGCAGCGGTGCAACCGCCAATGCTAATGCAAGTGCTAATGCTAATGCTAATGGCGGTTCCGGCAACGCACCGGGCGAAGGTCCCGATACCAAGCATCTAATACCGCCTGCCGCTCAAGCCATCATCAGCGATATCATCGGTCAGCTTCGTCATTCCAGCGACCTCAATAGTATTTTGCAATACGCCATTGAAACATTGACTAATGGCCTGGGCGCAGACCGAGGCCTGATCTGGAAAGTAGTCGGCGATCAGTTGGCTGTAACCAACGAATTTTCAATCATCGGCAACACATGCTTTGTCGACAATCAACTCAACTCACAAGAATCGATGTCTATCGTTTTGGAGTTCTTGTCACGATTCCCGGATGAATCCGGAGCCGGTGTTATCAGCATTCCGGATACAGCTCAGGATACCGATCTGCACAAAATGTCGCGCACACTATCATCGCTCCTTGAGCTTGGTGAAGTGCGCGGTCGTTTGATGGTCCAGCTCAGATCTCGCGGTATTTTCTCCGGCTTCTTAGAATTGCAACAGTGCGGTAGACCGCGTGAATGGAGCACCGAAGACGCAGTCATTTTGCAGAAAGTAGCAGAAATGCTCTCTGTGGTTGTGCAGCAATCTTTCGACCAATCGAAAATTGAAATGGACGCGCAGGAAATGAAACTGATCAACGAAATAGCCAGTCTATTTCGTGAGTCGAAGGGCGAAACCAGTCGCGATTCGCTGGTCAAGTCAGTATTGCTTGTGGCCGATCACATGGGCTTTATCAAGTCTCAGATTTATCTCTTCAATGCCGACTCCGTCATACTCGAACCTCAAATAGGTGAAGACGAAGAAAGCGCTGTCGACTTATCGAATAAAGACAATCCATTCGTCGCTGTTTTTGAATCGGGCCGCGGTAAAGTCGTGAACATGGAATACTCCAGAAAAGGAGATCCTTTCTTCAAACACGACATGGCCCTGGTTTTGCCTCTCATTTCGGAAGGTGCTAGACTGGGGGTCATCGGTCTCTGGCGTCGTCAACCCAAGCGACCGCAATTTAGACCACAGGATAGAGAACTGGGTCTGACAATTGCCGGTCACTTATCGAACGTTATCCGGGCAGACCAGGCCGTTCAGCAAATTCGTGCCGATCAGGCTAGAGAAGCGCTGATCAATAAAGTCTCGGTTGAAATTAAGCGGTCAATCAAAGAAGCCGATCAAATTTCTGACACCCTGGTCAAATCTGTGCGTGAATATTTCAATCTGGATCTCTGCATTGTCTCTCAATACAGTGAAACTTCCAACGTTTCTATAAAGTGCAAGTACACCGGCAGTGAAGAAGAGTTTCCGCTGCCGTTACCGCCTGCGCCGCCCGGTGAAATCAGGCAGGAACAACCACGCACATATGCTCAAGAATTCGCCGACAAAATATTTGCCGGATCGGAAGAGATGCTGCGCGACGGCCAGGTTGTTTTTATCCCCAGCGATGAGCTGAAAAACCAGCTGGGACCGGAACTTGATAGTCCGGAATGGGCCAATAGATCGGTAATATGCGTGCCCTTAGGTCAGGGCAACAACTTCAAGGCGGTACTGCTGATGGTGGCAAAGGATCGCACTCGACCTTTCCCCGACAAAGACATGCGTATGGTCATCGACATGGCAGACCGAGTGGGCGTAGTTATTTCACACTCTGAGCTCTTTGCCACGGTCGAGCGACAGGCAGTCACAGACCCGATGACGGGCCTCTTCAACCGCCGTTATTTCGAAGAACAACTTTCCAAGGAAATAGATCGTTTCCAACGTTTCGGGCACCCATTTTCTTTCATCATCGTCGACCTCGACTACCTTAAAAAAATCAATGACACCAAAGGGCACCACGTCGGTGACGCCGCCATTATCCACACCGGCAACGTTGTCCGGCGCAGTGTGCGTGAAATCGATACTGTGGGCCGATTCGGTGGTGAAGAGTTTGTTGTGCTCCTGCCTGAAACCGACCTCAAATGGGCCAAAATGGTGGCGGAACGTATATGTGCCGCCATCCGTGAAAAGGCCGTTGATGGTGCGGGCATCGTCACAGGATCCGTTGGTGTAGCAACCTTCCCCCATGACTCTGATCAAAAAGACAGACTCTTTGAACTCGCCGACCAGGCGCTCTTTTTGGCCAAGCACCGCGGCCGCAACCAGGTCTGCACCGTGACCGAAGACCTGATGCCGACTCTGGCCGAGGGTGGTGAGGAAAAACTGCGCGACGCCATGAAGCAGGATATTCGTATGGGTCCTGTTTCCGAAATTTCAGTGCCGTCTGTAGAGGAATCAATTCCTACTTTTGACGTTGAACTGATCAAAGAAAAAGGATTGCTGGGGATGCTTTCGCAGCTTATAAGCGCTGTGGAAGAGCGTTCTTCTTATGGCCCGGAACGCTCATCTCGAGCCTATAGTTATGCCAATCGCATTGCTCAATTTTTGCATTTGACAAAGGATCACACAGAAGTTGTGTCACTGGCGGCGGTGCTATGTAACCTGGGCAAAATGGCCGTGCCGGAAGAAGTATTGAAAAAACCGGACCCGCTCTCCGAAGAAGATCGCGTTTATATCAATCAAGTGCCTCATGCCGGGGCGAAATTTTTAGAGCCGGCCAAAACTCTGGGCAAGATTGCCGGCATCGTTGAAGCATATAAGGAACACTGGGACGGCAGCGGCTATCCCAACGGCCTCAAGGGCGACGTCATCCCCATCGAAGCTCGTATCGTAGCGCTGGTGGATGCCTACACCGCCATGACGAGCGAACGACCGTATCGCCAGTGCATCAGCCATGAGCAAGCCATTCGCTTAATACAGGACGGGGCCGGCAAGGAATGGGATCCGCGCCTGGTCAAGATCTTCGTTGGTCTGCTGAATAAAGAAAAATAGTCCTATATATAGGAACTAAAAACTGTAAGGGTCAACCGTTATCGGTTGACCCTTTTGCCCTGGAACGCCCGTGGGCTGGCGTTTTATTAAACCGTTACAGTAAACCTTGACAGTATTACAGTAAACTGTCAGAATACTGTCATGATAGCAAATAGCTCCTACTCTCTGACCATTGATGAGTTATGCGACGAGGTCGCCCGCCTGCTAAAGGAAAACGACCTTCTGTATAGCCATCTAGACAACCGCATCTCATCGGTGCCCGATATGCGGACTATTCGCTACTACTCCACTCTCGGTTTAATTGATAGACCTGCGATAGTGGGACGGGTAGCGAAATACAACAGACGCCACATCATGCAAATTGTGGCAATCAAAACCATGCAGAAGGCAAACCTGCCTCTTTCTGAAATTCAGGAACTTCTATATGGATTGAGCGAAGCTGAGTTGGAAGCCCTTATTGACGCTGCCATTCTTGATCACCAGAAGTTGACCAGACGCACAGATGCAGGCAGCGAGCAACATTCCCAAGTTCCCCTAGAGACCGTAAAACCAGTTTACTGGCGCGAAATAGTACTACAGCCCGGACTGAAGATCATGGCCGATCAATCATGGATCGCGCCGGAGGATCCCGAAGAACTGTTCGAGAAAATTTGCGCCGCCATAGATGCCTTAAAAGTCGCCGCCCCCGTATAACGGAGAAGCCAGATGAGTACAGCCGTACCTTTGCTTGAGAAAAATTATGGAAACACCCCCAGGCGTGGTCTGGGTTGCGTGGAGTTTTCCGCCAACCAGAAACGCATTAAGTTACCTCTGGCCGGCGTTGATATTAGTGCCAGTGTTGTTGACCGACTGGCACACGTAACAGTCGTTGAGACTTTCAGCAATCCTTATGATGAGTGCATGGAAGCCGTTTATATTTTTCCGCTCTCCGGTGGGTGTGTCGTCAGCACATTTCAGATGAAAGTGGGTGATCGCGTCATAGAAGGAACAGTAAACGAGCGCCAGGCGGCCCGGCAAGAGTATGCCCAGGCTATGCTCGAAGGCCGTCGAGCTGCGCTTCTCGAACAAGAACGCGACGATGTTTTTACTGTCCAGGTGGGCAACCTGCCACCAGGCGAGGACATCACCGTAACACTTACTTATTCTGAAAAACTTGCTTACTTCGACCAGGGTCTGACCGAAATCAGGCTACCACTGGTGGTGGCACCACGCTATATCGCCGGTACGCCGGTGGAGCGCTTAAGCGTGGGCGATGGGGTGGAGTTGGACACAAACGAGGTGCCGGACGCATCTCGTATAACTCCGCCCCGCCTGGCCGCCGGAGTGGCGGCCAATGTCGACCTGAAGATTGCGGTGACTATTGCAGCCGGTGAAACGCTGGAAGATTTGAGCTGCTCGCAGCACGCTACAAAAATCGGCAATAAGAAAGAAGGCATAACCGTTTCTCTGGCCCGTGAAGACGAGCTTCTGGACCGCGACTTCGTCGTGCGCTGGCGTGTGGCCAGCGATGAAGTGAAGTCTACCTATCTATTTCACAAGAGCGGCTACGGCATGATTTCATTGATGCCTCCAGCCGAACACGATATCGTCATGCCCGCTCGCGATGTCATATTTGTCCTTGACCGTTCCGGTTCGATGATGGGTCTAAAAATGGCTTCAGCCGCCCGCGCGTGCGGCTACCTGCTCTCAACACTTGGACCCAGTGATCGCTTCGCCATTCAGGCTTTCGACACTGCGTTTGAATGGATGACAGCGAAGGACGGCAGCTATTTCATCAGCGCCACCGAGGCCGGTCAGGAAACTGGTCAGAAATATCTGCGCTCTATAGAAGCCCGTGGTGGCACAGAACTACTGGGATCTCTACTGAACGCTTTTGCGGTAATGTCGCAGCGTCCAGCCGCCGGCACTACCGGCCGCATGCCTGTGATTGTCGTGCTCACCGACGGTGAAGTCGGCAATGAGTCGGCGGTCTTTAAATGCATTCAAAAAGAACTGGGCGAAAACCGCATCTTTACGGTGGGTATCGACACCGCCGTCAATGACGGCATACTGCGCAAAGCCGCTGCCCTGGGTGGAGGCACCTGTACCTTCGTCGAGCCCGGCGCTCAGCTGGAGTCCGCCCTCAGTCACGTGGGCCGCGAGATTGGCAGCGCCCTGATTACTGATATCGTCATTGAAGACGTCAATTCACACCTGGATAGGAAATCAATCACACCGTGCAATCGCTGCGATCTTTTCGAAGGTCGTGCCGTCACTGCATTTTTCAAATGTTCATCCGACAAAGTGCGTGATGTAAGCATGATGAAATTGAAACTAAGAGGCAAATATGCCGACGGCAAAAAGTTTGAAGTTGAAGTCAATGCCCAACCTACTCAAGTGCGCGCTCTACCTCAACTCTGGGCCAAGTCGGTAGTAGTCGATCTGGAAGACGAGTATCGAGTCGCGGACAGCAGACGGCAGATCGCTTTGAAAAAACAAATAGTTTCCATCGCCGTCGAGCATTCTATATTGACGAAATTCACTGCTTTTGTCGCAGTCGATCAAACCGAAGTCGTGAACAAAGACGGTAGTCTGCGCAAAGTAGTCCAGCCCGTGCAAAATCCCGCACTATGGGAAGAGCCGGACCAGGCAACAACTGGGTCAATGGGTGGCAACTTTGGCATGGCAGCCGCCGGCAGTGCCGGGGCAAT
>Ga0105248_10005148_pt1 | contig 14417 bp, 7 predicted proteins | sample KBSS34metaG_FD_81524 | JGI IMG/M metagenome (GOLD analysis project Ga0105248, IMG submission 81524) | Switchgrass rhizosphere microbial communities from Kellogg Biological Station, Michigan, USA - KBS S3-4 metaG | ecosystem: Host-associated > Plants > Roots > Rhizosphere > Soil | place...
CGCTCGACCCCTTCCAGAAGCGCAGCGCCGTGATCTGTCCGTCGACGTCGCTCATCACCCGCACGCCTAACTCGTACGGCACCCCATCACTCAGGTTTTGCAAAGCCGGCGTCTGGGTCGTCAACAGCGTCTGTGATGTCGGATTGCCGCCGCTTTGCGTGGTGAACCGCCACCAGGTGCCGGCATTGGCCTCGGTGCTGGCCGTCGGATTGACGGCGCGCACCTGCCAGTAATACGTCGTTCCGGCGGCCAGCCCGCCCAACGTCGCACTCAGATTAGTCGTCGAGGCCCAACTGCCGTCGCACAGATTGTTGTTCGTGGTGTCGAGGCACACCTCGTAGCTCGTGGCGTTAGTACTGGCGCCCCAGCTCGCGGTCACACTGAGCGGCTGCCCGGTAGCCCCGTCTGCTGGGGCACTTTTGCTGAACACACCCGGCGCCGGCGCCGCGCCGCGCGCTTCCTGCGCCCCGATGACGACGGTGGTTTCGGCACCGGTCCAGCGAATCAGCCGAACGTCGTCGATAAACGCAGTGCCGGAGAAATTGCTGCCCGTTAGGAAGGCGGCGGAGGTGACGGCACCGGTCGCATTGTTGGCGAATGGAATGCTGGGGACGCGGATCAGCAACGCGCCGCTCGAATTGTAGACCGCAAAATCATAGCGTCGCAGCGTGGCGTCGACGGTCGCGGTCACCAGATACCAGGTCCCGGCGGCCCACGGGACGGTATCGTGCGAAGTGCCATCCCAATAGCGCAAGCGGCCCGACTGCGCGAGGCCCACTACGCCGATCAAGGTCCCTGACGCGTAGAGATAGATGTCGTTGTCACCGGCGGCGGCCGTGCTGCGGCGCATCCACGCGGCGACCACGCCTTGCGGCAGCGCGGAAAAACTGGTGGTCGTCTCAGTCCACGTCCCTTGCTGCAAACTGCGAGTCCCGTGCACGACCGGACTGGCCACCGCACTCGTGCCAGCACCGCCGGACCAGACGAGCGTCCCGCTGCCGCCCGGGGGCGCGCCAGCCGCGAGCCCTTCGAAGCCATCATAGCCATCGAACGTCGCGGTTCCGCTGCTGTTGCCGGTCGCCGCCTGATTTCCGTAGTAGAGATAGAGCGTCGTGCCCGACGGCGGTACCGACGGAACCTTGACCCATACCAGGGCACGCGCGGTTGCGGCATCCCACGCATCGATCCAGAAGGGCACTGGTACCGTGCCGGTGGCATCCGTCACGCGCAAGTCGCGCCCGTCGCTCTGCGCGCGACTGAAATCAAACACCGCCGCATCCAGCGCAAGCTGCACCTCATAATTGGTCAGCGTCACGCCCGTGACATTGGCGATCGTCACCGGCCGCCGCAGTGGCCAGCTCGGATCGAACCAGCTGTCCTGAGTCGGCTGCGTGGTGAACCGCCACCAGAGGCCGAGGTCGGCGTCAGTCGATGTCGTCGCGTTTACCGCGCGGACTTGCCAGTAGTACGTCGTTCCGGTCGTCAGCCCACTGATCGATGCCGTGAGATTCCCGGTCGTCGTCCAGTTGCCGTCGCAGGTCGCATTGTTGGTGGTGTCGACGCAGTATTGGTAGCTGGTCGCGCCGTTGCTGGCATTCCAACTCAGCGTGGCGGTGAGAGGCTCACCCACGGTGAGATTAGGCGGCCCTGCCTTGCCGAACGCTGCGGGCGCGCCGGGCGCGCACGACCGGATGGCTCGATTGACGTTCAGGCGGCCACCGGTCACCGTCGTGGTTGCTAGAGCGGCGACGGGGTCCGTGTTGGTCAGGAGCGAAGTCTTCAACGCCGCCGTCGAGATGGCACAGTTCGAGAGAACCAGCATCGCGGCCCCGGACACATGCGGTGTTGCCATCGATGTGCCACTCAGGAACCCGTAGCCTCCAGGAACAGTCGAATAGATGTTGACGCCAGGCGCGCCGAGGTGGGTCGAATTCCGGCCGAAATTCGAGAACCCGGCGAGCTGGTCGTTGTTGGTTGTGGCCGCCACCGAAATCAGATTGGGCGCCACGTAGCTTGCTGGATAGAAGGGGTCCGCGGACGTGTCGTTGTTCTGTCCGGCGTTGCCCGCTGCGACAACGAACAGCATTTCGTTGGTATTGGCTTTGTTGATCTCGTTCAGCAACGTTTGGGAAAAGCCGCTGCCGCCCCAGCTGTTCGATAGGACTCGAACATTCGCCGCACCTGTCCCGGCGAAGAACGCTTTCGCCTGAATCGCGAACTCGATGGCGTCGACTGCGTCGCCAATCGTGCCGTTGCCGGTACTGTCGAGAAACTTCAAAGCCATGAGGCGGGTCGTCCAGTTCACGCCGACGACTCCGGATCCATTGTTGCCGACCGCTCCGATCGTTCCCGAGACATGCGTCCCATGGCCATGGTCGTCGGTGCCCGCTGAAATCGGGCTGCACTTTCTCGTAATGGCGTTGAATCCGTGCGAGCCTGCATCGCAATTGACGGTCTGACCGCCGATCGTCACGGTGAATGCGCTCGGGGCGGTCCACAGATTCGTGAAGAGGTCCGGATGGGAGAAGTCGATGCCGGTGTCGACGACGCCGACAACGTTCAAGGTCGTACCGGTCGAAACATCCCACGCACTGGTGGCGCTGATATCTGCTCCGGGCGTTCCTGCGACTCCCTGGACGACCTGGCCGATGTTGCGCAGTCCCCACAAGCTTGGAAACTGTGGATCGTTTGGAGTGGCCGTCATGTGGACGATGTAATTCGGCTCGGCGTACTCCACCTCAGGGAGCGATCGGAGGTAGTTGACGGTCGCGTCGACATCGAATGTCCGCGATCGCAGCCGCCTGACGCCGTGGCCGCCGACGACGCGGTCGTCTTCGATGTCGAGTTGGTTCTTGAGCTGAGCCAGGCTGTCGGTGCGGCCAGGTCGCAATTTGATCAGGACTTCTCGGGCCGCGGCTTCATGACCGGCGATCGTGATGGTGGTCCGGCTGCGCTGGCCGGAGAGCGGCGCGGCGAGCCAAAACACAGACGCGAGTACTGCGAACGCAGCGGAGCGTTTGATGATTCCCAAAAGACAGACCGTCCTGAATTGTGCGCCGAGGGGAGTAGAAGACTACCACACTTGATCCGCTCGGGATCCCATCACATAGCGTATTTCCGTAAGGAAAAGATCAGATCACACGCCAGTGAGCGAACGTGCGCATCGGTATTTCGGAGGCGTCGCCTTCAACACAGCAATCCGTCGTTTACTGCTGTGGTGTGATTCCGAGCGACGACGCGCAACCCTGTGCGCTCACGGGTTCCGTCCAGGCATTGAGCCCGGAGGTCGAACGGAGGAATGAGCGTCGGCTTCCTGACGCGAGGCCTACCGCGGTTGCGCGCGTGTTTTCGCAGGACTGGCGCCCACGGCATAGCGAAATGTCAGCAGCGACGATTCGATTGCGTGCAGCTTGGCATCGAGCCGCCACGTGCGAATCTCGTGTGAGCCTTCGGAGAGATTACGGACCACAAACCGGCGGCGGTTCGCGTCCCCTCCGACGTCAAACGGAGCTCCGCCGTCCACACTGACGCGAAACACCGGCGACACACCCGTCGATTCGCCCGTCAGCATTGCATATACGGCAACGCCGTTCGTTCCGTCCGGCTGCCGCTCAATGGGCGCCGCCGCTCGGGACGTCGGGAAGGTGATGACCGCTCGCGGCGGGCCAAGAGGTGTGTCGAGACCCGCCGCCGCAAACCCGGCGACGAGCCCTTCGAGCGGGACCGCTTCGGCGTCTGTCAGCGCCGCGCCCCCGTACGCCAGTCCGTACTTCGCCCAACATTGCCCCATCGTCAGATCGTCCTCGGGACAGTTGTACTGCTGCTGGGATTCATCGAGCGACGGCCATGCGGGAGTACTCGCCAATTGTTGCTTGATGAACAATCGATAGTCCCGGCCTGTGCCCTGCCAGTTCTTAATCCGGTGCTGTGAACCCTGCTGCTGAATCCACGTGCTTTGCGGCGTCACCGGCAGCGGAAGCACACCTGACCAGACCCGGTTGTGACCGAAGACAATATTTTGCGGCGGCAATCCCGGCATCGCACGGAATTTCACATCTTCCTGATAACTGGACGCCATGGCTTCGAATTCCGGCCACAGAATGTTCGTCACGTTCTGGAGTTCAGTCCCTTTGATGCGAACGTACGCGGCGGCGCCGCCAATCCCATAGCGGCACCCGACTATGCGTCCGCCGTCGATAGTCATCGAGGCCGCGTAGGGGGTCGCCGTCGATGTGCACTGGGACATTCCATTGCTGCCCACAAACAGCGGATCGATCATGTGTGGATGCGTCGGGTCGGACAATCCGTGGAAGAACTGGATGATGCCATTGAAGGCCGACACGTGATGCTCGTTCCTGAACTTCGGGGCGCCCCAATACTCCAGGCCCATGACGGCATTCGCCGCCGTCACATTGTTCGTGAACTGGAGCGGTGCATCGACGAGCCGATTTGAAGTTGTATCGGGCTCGCCGCCGGGAACACTGGGATAGTGCCCCTCTACCTGCGTCAAGCCGAACACATTCATCCCGATGGCGTTGTTCCACGCCTCGTTCCGGTCCATAACGTTCTTGAGCCCACGGAACCAGAATCCAGCGCCGGCCGAGCCCGGGTTGTTGAAACGCTTGGCGTTGTCCTCCTCGATGCTTGCCGCACCGGTATGGTTGCCGACGGAATACGCTGCGAAATTGCGGCGGAAAATGTTCCGTACTTCGTAGCCGTCTTCCGTCACGAAGCCCGCACCAGGGAAACCGACCGCGATCGTGTCTTCGATCAAGGCGTCGTGCGTGCCGTGCACCACGACGCCCCATTTCGCGCGACCCGATCCCTGGTTGACGTTCCCGACGGAGGACGAGCCAAAACCCTGGGCGTGATGCTGATGGTCGCTGTACCGCCCCTGTTGGTTGGTCCCGATATGACCGGTGGCCAGGACCGTGTTGTCCAATGGCACGGCACGAGTCCGTCCGAGGCCGACGAGCGTGTTGTACCGGACGTCCCAGGTAGCATGTTCACCGACGTTCGCGGTGTGGCCAGGGGTCCCGGTTTCCGGGCCGAGCGCTTCCGAACGGACCACGATATTACGCGTGAGATTTGCGACACGCGGCAGGAGCACGACGCGGTTGTCGGGATCGCGCAAGGCGAGATGCTCGAAGTCGAGCGGCTTCGACAATGTGATCGTCCGTCCATCGATGGCGACGATGGTTACGGACGGTTCACGACGCGGCAACGCTGGAAACGCGGTCTGACGGGTATCTGGCAGCAGCAGTTCGTCGCCAACCCGCCAGCCCTGGGGATCCGCTGCAAGTGTCAGCTCGCGGGCGCCAGCCGCGACGTCGCCGGTGAGCGTGGTCCACGCGGTTTTGGCGGCACCGACGCGAGTCTGTCGGTTGAAATTGAGCAGGCCATTGCCCCATTGGAACGGATCGCGCGCGATGTTGATTGGCACGTCACGCACGATCAACTCGACGTGCCGATTGGCCGGAATCGGGTCGGTCGTCGTGCCGACGTCCAGGACGCCGCCAGGCAGCACGAACAGGTGCGTGAACCGCAGGACCGTATCGCGCGTGCGATCGATACGCAGCGTGCCAGCGACCTCGATATAGTCCCATGTGGAATCTGTAGGGGGAGTGAACGTTTCGCCGGCGCGCACGACGAGCACTTTCGGCAGATCCAAATAGCGGGGGACGAACTCGTTTGCGATGAGGATGCGTTCGGCGCGAACGACGACCGACATGGCGTGCGGCGGCGGAGCCGCGACAGACGTCGCCGCTGCTGTCAACGCCAACGCCAGATTCAGGAGAGGGTTCATGGGGAGCTCCTCACGTTTGAGTCTAGCCGACGAGGACGATCGGCCACTTAAATTGATCGTGAAGTCTGGGTAACCGTTGGGGCGTCTCGAAGCCGGAACCGGGCACTTACAGCTCTGCAATCGGCGTCGTTTTGGCTGTGCTCTGTAGTGACTTTAGTCGCCGCCGAGGCTGACTTCAGTGAAGGCGCGATGCCGCAACGGACGCAACTCGTTGGCGGTCTGCGCGCTACGACACTTTATCCCCATACGGCCTCATGGCCGGTCATTTGCAGCCCATGCGTCCCAGACACGACATGAGAGACGAAGCGATGGCGCTTCAAGGCATTCGAATCCTTGAAGCGCGGCCAGGCTGGCACTTTATCGGGTTCAAAGATATCTGGCGGTACCGGGAACTCCTGTATTTCCTGACCTGGCGGGACATCAAGGTTCGTTACAAGCAAACGGTCCTGGGGGCGGCCTGGGCGATTCTGCAACCGATCGCGACCGTCCTGGCTTTTAGTCTGTTCTTCGGCAGGGTGGCGGCCAATCCGCATGCAGCGGTCCCGTATCCACTTTTTGTGCTCTGCGGCATTCTGCCCTGGACGTTCTTCGCCGGCGCCGTGTCGTCCGCCAGCCAGAGCGTGATCGGCAATCAGGGTCTCGTGACCAAGATCTACTTTCCGAGGCTGATCATCCCGATGGGCGCGATCGCCGCGTGCCTGGTGGATTTCGCGATTGCCTTGGCGCTGCTGCTGGCCACGATGGTCTATTACAGCGTCGCGCCGGCCGCAACGATTCTGTTTGTTCCCGTGCTGCTGGTGGCGCTGCTGGCATTGGCGATCGGGGTCGGAACTCTTCTCGCCGCCTTGACCGTCGAGTACCGGGATTTTCGCTACGTGATTGCGTTCATGCTGCAGATCTGGATGTTCGCCACGCCGGCCATCTACCTTCAGGCTGAAGTGGGCCTCGACCCGCGGTGGCGGACCATTCTCGTGAACCCGCTCAATGGCCTGATTGAGAACTTCCGGCTGGCCGTGCTGGGAGGTTCGCTCGACACATCCACATTGGCTGCCTCGAGTATCTCGAGCGCGCTCCTGTTCGTCGTCGGTTGTCTGTATTTCCGACGCGTCGAGCGCAAGTTTGCCGACGTGATCTAACTCCCGGACCGAATAAACACATGGCATCGGCGATTCGCGTCGAACACATCTCGAAGCTCTATCGCATCGGAGCGCTGCAGACCCAGGAGTATCAGACCCTTCGGGACACCCTCGCGCGTACGGCACTCGCCCCGGTTCGCCGGATCGCGCAGTTGTTCGGCGGTTCGACCTCGGCATCGCCGTCGACCGAGGACCATTGGGCCTTGGAGGACGTGTCGTTCGAGGTGCAGCCGGGAGAGGTGGTCGGGATCGTCGGTCGTAACGGCGCCGGCAAGTCGACGCTCTTGAAGATTCTTACCGGCATCACCGAACCGACGTCTGGCCGGGTCCATCTCCGTGGGCGAGTGGGGAGTTTGTTGGAAGTCGGCACCGGCTTTCACCCGGAGCTCACGGGACGCGAGAACATCTTTCTCAATGGCGCGATTCTCGGCATGACCCGCGACGAGATTCGCCGGAAGTTCGACGAGATCGTGGCCTTCGCCGAAATCGATCGATTCCTCGATACACCGGTCAAGCGGTACTCCAGCGGGATGCACATTCGTCTGGGTTTCGCGGTGGCCGCGCATCTCAATCCCGAAATCCTGCTCGTGGACGAAGTGCTGGCGGTGGGTGACGCGGCCTTCCAGAAAAAATGCCTCGGCAAGATGGACGAGGTGAGCCACACCGGGCGGACGATTCTTTTCGTCAGCCATAACATGGCCGCGGTCAAATCGCTCTGCACCCGCGGCGTGTTGCTGGACGCAGGCCACGTGGCATGCGAGGGGAGCATCGACGAGGTGGTCGACAAGTACCTGCTGGCCGGGTCTGACATGTCGGTCACCGGCTGCATCCCGGACGACGCACCGCGGGTGGGCACGGGTACGGCGCGCTTTCGCAGTGTCAAACTGACCGGCGATGCCGGAAAGGCTCTGACCGAGCTCTATTTCGGTCAGCGGCTACGCGTCACGTTCGTGTGTGAGATTTTCAACGACATTCCCGATGCCCACCTCGAAGTCAGTGTCAGTGCGCTCGATGGGACGCACGTGGTGTGCTCGATGAGCAGTGACGGTGGACAAGCGCCGCTGCCGCTGAAAGCCGGGCTCGAAACCGTAACCGTCGATCTCGACGTCGAGCTGCTGCCGCGCCAATACTCGATCGATCTCGCCGTCCATCACGAGGACGGCCGCACGATCGATCTGGTTCAGCGCACGTTGGACTTCACGGTGATGAAGGTCGCTCAGAACAGCGCGAATTCGTTCAGGTGGACCCGGGCGCGCGGCTACATCACGCCCCCGGCGGAGTGGCATCTTCACCAATCCGGTCGGCGCCTCAGCCATCAGACCGGCCAGTTATGTGCGCGGTCATAACGACTCAGCGAGGAACGTTCCAATGGATCTAGCGGGAGAAAAGATCGTCGTCATCGGTGGCGCGGGACTGATTGGGTCACATGTCGTCGATCAACTGGTCGACGAACCGGTCCGCGACATCGTCGTCTTCGACAATCTGGTGCGCGGCACGCGGCGCAACCTCGCGTCGGCGCTGCGTTCGCCGAAAGTGACGCTGGTGGAAGGGTCGATTACCGACAATGACGCCCTGGCGAGAACACTGAGCGGCGCGGCCGGCGTGTTCCTGCTGTCCGCGCTGTGGCTGGGCGAGTGTGTGGAACAGCCGCGATCGGCGATCGACGTCAACATCCTCGGCACCTTCAACGTGCTGGAGGCCTGCCGGAAGGCGGGTGTGCGCCGAGTCGTGTTTTCGTCGTCGGCCTCGGTCTATGGCGATGCGCTGGTGACGCCGATGACCGAGGAACATCCATTCAACAACCGCACGATGTACGGCGCGACCAAGATCGCCGGCGAGCAGTTCTGCCGCGTGATGTTCGATCAGCACAAGCTGCCGTACGTCGGCCTGCGTTACATGAATGTCTACGGACCGCGCATGGACTATCGAGGGACCTACGTCAGCGTCATCATGAAGGTCCTCGATCGAATCGCTCAGGGGCACGCGCCGGTAATCTTCGGCGACGGTACTCAATCGTACGACTTCGTCCACGTGTCGGATGTCGCCCGCGCGAATGTCCTGGCGATGAAGGCTGACGTGGTGGACGAGTTCTTCAACGTCGGCGCGGGCGTGAAGACGACCATCAATGAGCTGGTCGGGCTGTTGCTCGAGATCACGGGATCGACGCTCAAGCCGGAACATAAAACCGGGGAGCCGATGTTCGTCCGCCACCGCGTCGGCAGCACGGACAAGGCAGAGCGGCTGCTCGGCTTCCGCGCCGGCATGCCGCTACGACAGGGGCTCGAGACGGTGGTGGCGTGGCGAAACGCCGAAGACGGCGTGACCGCGCCGGTCTGAGCCCTGGACCGCTCACTCTATGAAAATCCCAATCTCCAAGCCTCTATTCGGTCGCGAAGAGTTCGACGCCGTCCAACGTCCGCTCGAGACGGGCTGGGTTGTTCAAGGACCGTACGTCGCGGAATTCGAGCGACGATTTGCCAGCTACGCCGGCGCCAAGCACGCATTGGCGACGACATCCTGCACGACGGCGCTTCATCTGGCGCTGATCGCTCTTGGTGTTGGTCCCGGTGACGAAGTGATCGTGCCATCGTTCACGTGGGTCGCGACGCCGAACGTCGTCGAGATGCTCGGGGCGACGCCACGGTTCGTCGACATCGAGCTCGAGACCTTCAACATCGACGTCAGCCGGATCGAGCAGGCGATTACCAGACGGACCAAGGTTCTGATGCCGGTGTCGCTCTTCGGGATCAGCGCGCCGATGGATCAGATCATGGCGATCGCGCGCCGGCACGGCTTGAAAGTGGTCGAAGATGCCGCGTGCGCCGTCGGCGCAACCTGCGGACCACACCATGCCGGCACGCTGGCGGACATCGGCTGCTTCAGCTTTCATCCACGCAAGGCGATCACCACCGGAGAGGGCGGGATGGTGACCACCAACGACGACGCGATCGCCTCCCGCATCAGCTCGCTGCGTGATCATGGGGCATCGAAAAGCGATCTCAGTCGCCACCTCGGGTCGAAGAGTCACCTGCTGCCCGACTTCGATATGGTCGGCTACAACTACCGGATGACCGATATTCAGGGTGCGTTGGGCGTCGCGCAGATGAATCGGCTCGCGCCGATCCTTGTCGAGCGCACCCGACTCGCTCGCCGCTACGATGAGGCATTCGCCGAGATTCCCTCACTACGTCCGCCGCGACTGCCGGCCGGTTACACGCACGGCTATCAGGCGTACGTCTGCCTCTATCAGCCCGAGACGCCGACGACCGCCAACGTCGAACGGCTGCATCAACAGCGAAACAGCATGATGGAGCAGCTCGAAGCGCGAGGCGTTGCGACCAGACAAGGCACCCACGCCACGCATCTTCTTGGCTACTACAGGTCGAAGTACGGCTTCCGTCCGGATACGTTTCCCAACGCCTGGATTGCCGACAACCTGACCTTGGCGCTGCCGCTGTACGCGCAGATGACCGAGGAAGAGCAGGGCTATGTGATCGAGCAGGTCAGCTCGGTTCTCCCCGTCGCGATGACGTCGTGACGCGGCAGGAGTAGAACGACATGTGCGGTATCTCGGGTGTGCTGCGGCTCGACGGCCAGGCCGTCGCCGCGACGACGGTCGCGAGGATGGGCGCGACGCTGGCGCATCGCGGCCCGGACGGCGACGGCGTCTGGGTCGATGGCCCTGTCGGTCTCGGCCATCGTCGGCTCGCGATCATCGACCTCACGCCGGCAGGCCACCAGCCGATGTCGAATGAGGACGGCAACGTTCTCATCACCTACAACGGCGAGCTGTACAACTTCCAGCAACTTCGCGTCGAGCTCGAATCGAAGGGCCACCAATTTCATTCCCGGACCGATACGGAAGTCATCGTCCATGCTTTCGAACAGTGGGGCGAAGATTGTCTGTCGCGGTTCAACGGCCATTTCGCGTTTGGGATTTGGGACAAGAACAGCAGAAAGCTGTTCGTCGCGCGCGATCGGTTTGGTGTCAAGCCGCTGTACTTTTTCTGTGACGGTGCCAAATTCATTTTTGCCTCGGAAATCAAAGCGATCCTCGCGCATCCCGGCGTCCCGGTCACAGTCTGCCACCCGGCGCTGAACGAGTACTTCACATTTCAAAACGTCCTGTCGGACCAAACGCTGTTCGATGGGATCCGGCTGCTGCCGCCGGGTCACTTCATGACGGTGGATACCGAGAAGGGCGAGGTGACGACCCGCGAGTACTGGAACTACAACTTCGGCGGCGATCCGTTGGAGATTTCCGCCGAAGACGCGGCTGACGAACTCTACCGCCTGTTCGTCCAGGCCGTGACGCGTCAGCTGATGAGCGACGTGCCGGTTGCGAGCTATTTGAGCGGCGGCATGGACTCCGGTTCGATCACCGCCGTCGCCCGCAGCCAGCTCGGACGACTGCTGACGTTCACCGGCGGCTTCGACATGTCATCGGCCTCGGGCCTCGAACTCGGCTTCGACGAGCGGGCCAACTCGGAGGTATTGGCCAACCTGCTGAAGACCGAGCACTACGAAATGGTGCTCCACGCCGGCGACATGGAGCACGTGATGCCGGAATTGATTTGGCATCTCGAGGACCTTCGCGTCGGGCAGTCGTACCCCAATTACTACGTAGCCAGATTGGCCGGCAAGTTCGTGAAGGTTGTGCTGTCGGGCGCCGGCGGCGACGAGTTGTTCGGCGGCTATCCCTGGCGCTACTACCGGGGCATGACCAGCAATGGTTCCGACGACTATTTCCGGAACTACTACGACTTCTGGCAGCGGCTGGTGCCCGACGAAGAGAAACCGTGCCTCTTCAACGACCGGACACGGCAGCGACTCAACGGCCATTCGACCTACGACGTATTCCGCGGCGTGTTGGCACCGATCGCGCGGCCGTTGAAGACTCGCGAAGATTTTGTCAACGCCTCACTCTATTTCGAGGCCAAGAGTTTCCTGCACGGGCTGCTGGTCGTGGAAGACAAGCTCAGCATGGCTCATTCACTCGAAACGCGGGTGCCTTTCCTGGACAACGACCTCGTCGACTTTGCGATGCGGTTACCCGCCACGCTGAAGCTGCGATCGCTCGATCGCTCGGCGGCTGTCGATGAGGATGATGTGGGCAAGCGCCATCGCCACGAACAGAAAACCTGCGATGGCAAGTTGATCTTGCGGGATGCGATGAGCCGGCTGATTCCGTCTGACGTGACGCGCCGCACCAAACAGGGTTTCAGCGCCCCCGATGCCAGCTGGTTCCGCGGCGAGAGCATCGACTACGTCAATCGGCTTCTGCGCGATCCGCAAGCCCGCATCTACGGATATCTGGAGCCACGGTACGTTGCGCGAAAGCTCGATGAGCATACGCAAGGCCGTTCCAATCATCGCCTCTTTATCTGGTCACTTATCAGTTTCGAGTGGTGGCTGCGGCGGTTTCTCACATAAGGACGCGGACTGACTGCCGCTGCACTGTCGTAGTTTCGTCGGCCCGGAGTGCGCTGCGTCCGGGTCGATGCCGGGTTGGGCGGCCAGAACGCGAAGATTGAGATTTCGACTCGTGGCTATCAGACTCGTCGAATCCGTTAGACACTCTTGGTTCTGGTCACCCGAGATCGAGCGCACTCAAGACAGGACCACGGAGCGATCCAGGTGAGCCACTCTCGCCGAGACCGGTACAGGATTCTTGTCGGCACCGTCGAAGTCGGCGGAACATTAACCGACTTCGCCGACGGATTTCGCCGTCTGGGCCACTCCGTGACCAGTGTCATTCGTCAGACAAACCGCTTTTACCCGGACAGCCAGTATGACGTCGACATCAGCGTGTCGGCGCCAGACATCGTGCCGTGGCCGCAATCGATCGCGCGGAGCCGATCGCTCGCCGTCAGGTTGCCCCGCGGTGCCGCGAATCGTCTGGCATCGTGGAGCCAGTGGCTGGCGTTGATGCTTCAGCATGACATCTTCGTCTTTCAATGGGGAGGGACGAGCCTGACCGACGGCAATCGGGAGTACCCCTTTCTGAAACGGCTGAATAAACGAATCGTGTCAGTGTTCAACGGAAGCGACATCCGATATCCACCGGCGCACCTGCAGCAGTTCAGCGGGCTGCCGACCAACGCCGAGTATCAGAAGGCGCTCCTGGCAAGAACCTCGGACGATCCCGTCGGGCCTGTGCGGAACCTGCGCATCGCGGAGCTGCACAGCGACTTGATTCTCTCCGTTCCTAACCAGTCATCAATGTCGGTCCGGCCGTATATGCACTTTCTCGTGCCGATCGATCTGTCAAAGTACGCATGCCACATTCCCGAGTCGGACGTACCGGTGATTGTCCATGCGCCATCCTCGAGGGCGCTCAAAGGCACCGACGCGATCCTCGCGGCGCTGGACACACTTCGCGCAGACGGCATCCCGTTCGAGCTGCGGCTGATGGATCGATTCACCAATCAGGAAGTCATCGCGGAACTGGCGAAGGCCGACATCGCCATCGATCAGCTCTACGCACCGTGTTACGGCAAATTTGGACTGGAAGCGATGGCGTCGGGATGCGCGCTGGCGACCTGCAGCAGAGAGGACTACGAACCGTTCCCATCGGGACGGCCGATTTGGCACGTCGACGCGAGCAACATTCTCGAGAAGCTGCGCCTGCTGTTGACGAACAAAGACTTGCGGATCCGGTTGGCCCGTGAAGGACGGAGTTACGTCGAGCGTTACCACGCCCACGTAGCCGTCGCCAGCCGGATTCTCGCTTCCCTTGACGGTGGCGAGATCGACCCCTACGACCATTACCCGACGTTCTGCGCGGTCGACTACCGGCCCGACGATATTTCGAGCATTCCCGAGGTGCTGAAGGAGATGACCCTGCAAGTCGTCCGGCGGCACGGCTTGCCGCCGGAGGCGAATCCACGGGAGATGATCAGCCGTGGGCTGCTATCGCAGGGCAGCCCGCGCGAACTCGACGAGATTCCGCGATGGAAGATCTCTCGTGCCGCTGTAGAGACCCGCTCTGAATTCTTCGGCGCGCCCGGCGCCAAGCCCGCATGATTAGCATCAAGTCGTATTCGCCAGAGTATTTTGACATCTGGAACAGCTTCGTGGAGACGTCGGCGAACGGCAGCCTTTTCGACCGCCTGGATTTTCTGGCCTACCATCAAGGGAGATTCCAGGCGAACGAGCATCATCTGTTGTGGCTGAAAGGCGACGCGGTCTTCGCCGTTATGCCTTTGGCGATCTTCGAAGAAGACGGACGCAAAGTTGGCAAGTCTCCGTATGGGGGAAGTTTCGGCGGCGTCATCTACAGGACGATCGACGCCGGCTATGCCGATCTGCTGATCAAGACACTGTTGGAATACGGCCGGCAGCTGGGTCTCGACAGGCTGCACATTACGCTCTCACCCTTGAACTACAGCCGGGTCCAAGCTCAGTATCTGCAGTTCTTCCTGCTCTCGAACGGGTTCGTCTATAGACAGAGCGATCTCTTCAGCGTCGTTCCG
>Ga0105248_10005149_pt1 | contig 14416 bp, 18 predicted proteins | sample KBSS34metaG_FD_81524 | JGI IMG/M metagenome (GOLD analysis project Ga0105248, IMG submission 81524) | Switchgrass rhizosphere microbial communities from Kellogg Biological Station, Michigan, USA - KBS S3-4 metaG | ecosystem: Host-associated > Plants > Roots > Rhizosphere > Soil | place...
ATTAGCTCAGATGGATAGAGCGTTGGCCTCCGGAGCCAAAGGCCACAGGTTCGAATCCTGTATCGCGCGCACTCAAACCCGCCGGAGTCGCTGAGGAAATCTCGGCGGGCTCCGGCGGCTTTTTTTTCGTCCACGAGCCCCCGCAGCACCAGCGCAGCACTGTCCGCAGCCTTTGCCGCCTCCGCCGCGGGCAACAAGTTCTCCTGATGCTCGGGGCGGCCTTCCTCACCGACAAGGCCAGGGGAGTGGCGACGATCGACGTCCTGGTCACGACCCGGGTGAGCAAGCCCAACGATGTCTTCGACAAGTATGGGCGCTTCGTCGGGGACTTGCTCCTTTCCGACGTCACGAACCTGAACCACTGGATGCTCGCCGCCGGCTGGGCCTTTCCGCACTCTACAACTCGCTCCAGGACGACGAGCTACAGGCCTTCCTTGCGGCCGCGAAGAAGGGCAAGAGCAAGCTGCTCAACGACTACTCTCGAGACCTCTCATTCTGGGACCCGAAGCTCCAGACACCGCACAAAGAGCCGCCCGGCTTCTGCTACGACGAAGCCCAGGACAAGGGCCCGGTGCAGTTCCCGAAGCTGTTCCGCAGGATCGTCACCTGGAAGTCCGATGCCAAGACAATCTCGTGGAGTTCATCGACGCGGATCAGCACTTCAACGCGACACCGGACGGGCTCGTCTACAAGGAAGCGCCCTCAACGCTCTTCGGGCCGGACGGGAAGAAGGTCACGAGCTGGTAGGTCAGGCTTTGGCAGCCTTGCACAGGCTCGCAAGGGCCGGGAACGCTCCTCACCCTCATTCAACACCGTCCGATAGAGATCACGGACCGCTGCGGGTCCCCGTGAAGACATACGAATAGGGCCACGCGTCGTGGGGACCGCATCCCGCCACGCCCCCAGGGTCGGAGTACACGCCTCCGCTGACCTGGAGCGTCAGTTGCTCGCCAGTCACCGAACCGTACGCGATGAAGAATTGCGCCAACCCGTCGCACGCCTTGGCATGTCGCCGGCACACGAGAGGAGCCAGCTCTGCGAGAACGAAGGTTGTATTGCTCTGAATGGCTGTCGTGAAATGCAGAGCGCCGAATTGCCCACAGGCGGCTCCAAAATTGGCCGCCACCCAAAGGTAGTCGCAGCCCGAGTACACGACCTCGATTTGCGCGGGTGCGTCCGCGTTCCACACGCCCGCATCGACCGGATTGACCAGCCTCTCCTCTGCTCTGCCGACGTACGTCCCCGCGAGTCCCAACGCGGCCGTGGAAAGATCGATGCATCCGTCACGGGCGATCTTCACCCCCGACGAGCCCCCCCTGGCCGACTCACCGCACCCAAGGACGACCAACCCCGCAAGAAGTGCGAGCCATCTCATGTCGAATCCCCCGCCGTCAGCATACCGCTGGACCGAAGACCGGAAGAAGGTCACGGTCTGGTAGGCCGTCACGACGGCATGGAGAGTCTTCCGGGGCGTAGCCGGCCCCTTGAAGCGGATTTCTCCCCGATGGGGCGAACGGCCACCCCGCGTCTTTCGCGGCCCGGAGACATACGGGCAACGAAGTCCAGGGCCATGCCACCCGCGAGGACACCGGGGCCCAGCTCCCAGCCCCTGGCGACGAGGCAGACGAAGGCCGCCAGGTCCGCGGCTCGGATCCGAATTCCGTTTCTGGTCAGCCGAACGTGGGGAATCTCGCCGCGCTCGATCAGGCCGAAGACCGTGGCTCGACTAACACCGAGCGCCTCCGCCACGCACTTCACCCGAGCAGACCGCGTCCGCTGCATCGATTCGAATGACCCGCCTAGGAGGTCGGCAGGCCGTCCAGAGCCGCCCCTTCCACTCGGGCCCTTTCGCCTGCGCATCCTCGCCAGGCTAGACGGCCAGCGGCCCACGTCGAAGCCCCGGCGTCCGAAAGGCCGTAAGGAGGACCTCGTACCATCCGGGGACATCGCAACATTTCCGGGATTCCCCCTTGGTCCGGGTCATCAGGTCCAACTCCGTCACACCGTCCCCGGTGCGTGGTCCGAGTCCAGGGCTCGGCTGGAGGCAACTTCGGCATCGTTACAACTCGCTACACCTGTCATCAAAGCTGCGACAAGGTGAAGCCATGCCGCCGCGCATTGCTTTCTCGAAATAGAGAAGGGCATGTCCACGTGGCCGTGGCCTCCATCCGCTTCTGGAACGAGCAGACTTCCCTACGTTGCTCGTTGTCGGCACGGACCCGAGTCTTCTGCGTCATGGAAGCCCAGGTGCTCGTCGTGGAGGACGACCCCGACATCCGCGAGGCTGTCGTCGGCCTCCTCCAGGCCGAAACGCCATGGCTGCGCGTCGCTTCCGCCAGCGACGGGATGGAGGCGCTGGAGTTGCTCGAGGAGGGCGCCGAACCACGCCTCGCCCTGCTCGACGTCATGATGCCGGTCATGAACGGCATCGAGTTTCTCGATGCGCTCCGTGAGCGGCACCTGGCGCCCGAAATGGCCGTGGTGCTTGTCTCAGCACACGTGCGCATCGCCAAGCACGTGCACTATCCGGGAGTCACCGGACTGCTGCCCAAGCCGTTCGGGCCGGAGGATCTGCTCGCCATCGTCCGCCACCACTGCCCAGCGCCGGCCGACGACGCGACAAAGCACTGACGGCATCCCACACTCGCGAAGTGCTCTCGACGGCCTTCCCGCCGAGGCGCTGTACCGCCGCGCCCTGGACGGCAGGCGCCGGGTGCTGGGCCCGGAGGCCGTCCCGACCCTCAACGTGATGAACGACCTGGCCCGCGGCTGCTGGTGATGCTGTGGCTGGTGCTTGGCAGCAAGTCGTGGCCAGGGCGTCGGCCTCGGGCTCGACATCGGTCCCGAGGCCGACTCGACCAGGTTGGCTCACCTGCTCAGGCAGCAGGGGCCCTGAGCTCTCCCTTGTCGACGAGCACCTTCCCGTCGACCGTCACGGTCGCTGCCGGGACGAATCCGATGAAGTTCCACGAGCTCACGTCGGGACCACCGGCCCAGCTGGTGTCGCCGGTCATGATGCTCACCGTCCCCCAGACCGGAGTGGCGTTGACCTTGCTGCCGGCTGGTGAGCGCAGGTTGGGATTGGTGCCAATGTTCACCACCCCCACGGCATCCTTCGCGCCGCCCGAGCCTTCGTAGTCGCGCTTGAATTCCTCCAGGGGTCCACTCTTGGCCTGCATCTCGACGATCTTCCCGCCCTTGACCGTCAGCGTCAGTCCGTCGATCGGCTTCTCGTGGTACCAGAAGCGGTCCACGACCACCTTTCCCTCGGCGCTGCCGGGGACCGCCACCAGGTAGACATCACCTGCGGGCAACCAGGCGACGAGGGTCTGGCCCTTCTTGGCCATCTCCGATGTCACCAGCCCGTCGCTGAAGAGCACCGGCCGACTTTCGATGGACATCGACACCGATGTGCCGTTGACCGCGGAGACCGTGAGGCGCTTGCCGGCGAGCCCGCGAACGATGGGAGCCGCGGCCTCCTTCAGCTTGGCTGGCTCGACGTTGATCCCGTTCCAGTAGAGGGAAGACAGCTGCGCTGGCGTGATACCAAACCGCTTCGCTCGCCAGTCGGCAGGCTCCATCCCGTTACCGAGGTTGATCGCCTTGATCCCGTGCTTGGTGTAGGCCTCGTTCGCCTCCTGGAAGGCCTTGCCACGCGCCGCGAGGCGAGCGGGATCGACATCGCTGCATAGCCCCGGATTGCTGCCGGACGAGACCGAGATGTCTGCGGTCATCGCGGCAATGAGCTTCAGCGTGGCGGCTGCGTTCCCCGCGTCGCGCTCGGCGGGAACCTCATGACAGGTGCGGCGAACCAGCTCATCGCTGCTGAGGGCGAAGAAGCTCGCCCCGCCGGCCTTCGTCACCTCGAGGGCGATCGCCCCGAGCAACGGGAGGTCCTTCGTACTTCCCGAGATCCGCACCAGATCTCCCTGGGCGATGCCAGCACTCTGGACGAGTCGCTTGGCGACCGCCTCCGGAGCTGGCGGGCTCGCCAGCGCGACTGCGCCCCATAGGCACAGCGCGAACGTCAGACGGTTTCGATTCATGGATTCACTTTCCTGGGTTTGATTGCACGACCACAAGGCGACTCTTTTCTGGAGATAGTCAAGCGACCGATGAAAACGACGGGGCACACCAACCCACGCATCGCGCAGATCTGCCTGTCCGGACGAAGTCGGAGCACCAAGCTGCCGCCGTTGCACGGAAACGCGGCAGATGGGTTTCCCGGAGCGAGGAACGCAAAAGAGTTCACGCCTTTGCTGGCGCCTCCGTTCGCGGCGGTTACCCTACGGACGCGCTTGGACGTTCCCGCTCATCGCTCGAGTCATCTGCACTAGGTCAGACGCCTTCGATTCGTAAATGCTTAGTCACCCGAATCCGAGGTCTTCCATGTTTGCTCGCAACGTGCATCTTCAGCTGAAGCCCAACACCGCTACCCAGTTCACCCAGACGCTGGAGAAGGAAGTTCTCCCGCTTCTGCGCAAGCAGCCAGGGTTTCAGGAGGAGATCGCTTTCATCGGCTCAACCGGGAACGAGGCCTACGCGATCAGCTTCTGGGAGTCGAAGGACAAGGCCGAGCAGTACGGCCGTGCAGCGTACCCGGAAGTGCTGAAGGCCCTGGGCAACGTCGTCAAAGGGACTCCGGAAGTTCTGAGCTACGAGGTGTGCAGCTCGACCATTCCCAAGATCACGACCCGCGGCTGAGCCGGTTGTCCGAGCAGTGTTCCAGGGCGGCGCAAGCCGCCCTTTCTTTTGCCCGCACCGTCGCGACGTGCCCGTCCCATCGCCCGCCACGCTCCGAGCATCCAGCCTCGTCCTGCCGCAGGCCTGCTCGCGGTGAGCTCGACGGCCCGCGCCGTGGCGTCGAGCATCGGCTCGGGTCGAGCTCACGACGTCGTCGCTACGTCTGTCGTCGCAACGGCCGCTCCGAGGCAAGCAGGTCCACGCGCCGCAGGATGGCCCGGAGCCCCGACCCCGTCACCCGTCCCTCGGCGAACCCCTCGACGGCGTTCCACAGCGCCTCACGGTAGCTGGCGCCGAACTCGTTTGCTCCCAGCTCGCGCAGCATCAGCAGCTTTGCGGCCGCGCGCCACGCCTTCGCTCTAGACCGCGGCTTCTGCTGACATGGACGGGTCGGGAGGCACCTGAGGAATCCACGGAGTTCCTCCTCGAGCTCGTTCAACCACTGGTCCCGGGGCGAGGGGCGGAACAAGGGCACCACGCTCGTCGTCGACATGGGCATCCTCCTCGGCGGGGCACCAGTGAAAGCCTGCCAGGAGACCGTGACGCTGCCATGGATGACCGCATCCGTCGCAACTGGTCGCCATCGCTCCTCCGATGTGGTGCAAACGTGGTACAGACTGCACCACATACAGGGACCCGACAAGGGTCACCCGTGTGGTACACTGCGCACATGCAAAAGCGGAGCACCAAAGTGCCGCCGTTGCCGAGGAAATCGACCATTCCGAGGAAGGGGACGAGCCTGCGTCTGCCCGTGGATCTCCTGGCGCGTCTCGATGCTTACGCCGCGCGCCACGGGGGAAGGAGAACGGACGCCATCGTGCATCTGCTCCGTTGGGCGCTCGAGCAGGCCGGTGGTTAGCCGCATCTCCTCCGCCGAGGACGGTTCCTCGAATCGTAGCTTCGAATCCTAGTTCCCCGGATCGTCGTCATCGTCATCTGGCTCGCGCTCGCCCCTTCTCCAGGGCAGAGCGTTGACCCTGCCCGAGACGCAGCGTCCCTGGGCGAAGCCATTGGGGCTCGCCGCGCGGTAGTGGATCCCGCCATAGAGACGAGAGATCCCGGTCTCGAGCATCGAGTCCGTGAGGCTGGCGAAGGTCCGCGGATCGAACCCGTCCACGTCGTGGGTGTGGTCGGTGTATCCGACGTCTCCGAACAGGACCTGCAGCGTGCGCCTCCTCCCGCCTTGAAGCGCTTGGACGACGAACGCGCGGACCGCCTCCGCGACTCAGGAGGTAGTCCAAGTCCTCGCGACGAACTCGGATGCCGTTGCTCACCCGGATAGCAGGCAGCTCGCCCACTCCACGATCCGGTAGACGGTGGCACGACAGACCTGGAGCTCCTCCGCCACCTCCGGCACCGTGAGCAACCGCCCTCCCCCGCCCCGCAGGACTGCGAGTCTCGCGCTGTATCCCACGGTGGTCCCACGCGGAACGGTCCCGGAGCGTCCAGCCACTCGGCGACTACTTGCGCGATCGCGAAGCCCGCCGACTTGCGGACACACCCCTTCGGCTCCTCGATACGGGCTTGGTTGTGCTTCCTGCTTCAAACAACTGCCGAATACCGTGTTCCAACAGTTCGACGGCCCTCTCCAGGGCGCCCAGTTGTCCAATCCGCGCTATCGCCACGGACAGGCGCAAGTCAAATGATGGGGGGCGCAACACTTGAACCGCGTCGAGAGCATTGCTCCGCGCAATGAACCGCGCTGGTAGCAACCCGACTCCATATCCCGACTGAATGAGGGCTAGCTGCAACTGTATGTTGTAGTGGATTTCAGCGGCAACCATGGGGGTGAAGCCGGCACGTTCCATCTGATCGATGAGGCTTGCCCGAAGCAAGCACCCAGACGGGTTGAGCACCCAGGGTGCCCTGCTCAAACTCTCCCAATCACCGTCAATGTTGCCTGCGCTGCTTTGAACGATCTCCATGCGGTCGCTGGCGACGATATTCGTCAGAAGCGGTGAAGGCGCGGTTTTGCCTTCGGGCAAAAACACGACAGCAACGTCGAGTTCACCGGCGAGCAGCCGGTCGAATAATTCACCGGTGAGCGCGCTCAACAGTCGCAGCCGGACCTTGGGGTATTTTTCAGTCAGCGCGCGAATGGGTTTGATGAGCGTTCCCTCGGACAACGCATGCGCGAGCCCGATGCGCAAGAGGCCGTGAGGTTCGGCGTCGCGCGCCGCAACAGACTTTATCGCTTCCGTCCGCTGCAACAGATCTCGCGCCTGTTCGAGCACCCTGGAGCCCAGCGAGTTCAGGCGCGGGGGCTTTACCGAGCGGTCGAGCAACTCGGCACCCAATGCAGCCTCTAGCCTTTGCAGCTGCCGGGTAACAGCGGATGGCGTCCGGTATAGACGACCGGCTGCACCGGCGATGGACCCGGCCTGGGCAAACTCTACGAGGGCGCGCAGATCATCGAGCACGGGAGCCTCCTGGACTACTCCTGAAACCTCCCCAGTGACTAGCAGCATCGTGCGTCACCAGCAACATCATTGTGATCATAATGCACTGGTGGAATTGTTGGCTCTCCGTTAGAGCAGGGCGCGCTGATGCATTCGCGAAGATCAACACGAGCATCTGGGGCAGTCGATCGCCTACGCGCGCAGCAACGGCGAGGTTCCGCCCTGGTCTAAGTCGGACCGAAAAGAGCGTCTTCATGGGCACTTTACTTCAGGATGTTCGCTATGGCTTGCGCATGCTGGTCAAGAAGCCCACGTTCACGATCGTGGCTGTCCTGACGCTGGCTCTGGGCGTGGGAGCCAACACGGCCATTTTCAGCATCGTGAACGCCGTGCTGCTCCGTTCTCTTCCGTTCCCCGACCCCGACCGTCTTGTAAGGATCTACTTTAACAACCCAGGGGTAGGATTACGGGCCGTTCCGTTCTCCGTACCGGAATTCGAAGACCTTGGAAGACAGACCGACGTGTTCGAAGATGTGAGTGTCATCGTCTCTGGCCCCACGAACTTGACCGGAACCAAACAGCCAGAACATTTGGAAATGGTCGAGGTTTCTCCCAACTACTTTTCCATGCTGGGGGCCACTCCCGAACTAGGACGCTTATTTGGCCACCAGGACTTCGCGCTCGGTTTCGCGCCTGTGGTCGTGATCAGCGATGCCTTGTGGCGCCGCTCTTATGGGGCTGACCCTGGCGTCCTCGGCCGCAGCCTGCGCCTCGATAACGATCTATACACCATCGTAGGCGTACTCTCTCCCGGATTTCGCCACCCCGGACCGAACATTCCAGCTGTGGAAGTGTGGATTACCTGCGGATTCAGTGCCGATCCGTTCCCGGCTCCAGCGCGTAGCCTGCGGATACTCCCAGCGGCAATCGGTCGTCTCAAGCCAGGCCTCACCCTGGCGCAAGCTCAGGCGCACCTCGATGCCATGACTGCTACTTTGCGTCGCGACTTTTCGACTGATTACCCTGCGCAAGCCAGATGGACGATTGAGATTGTGCCGCTGCAGCACTCGTTGGTGGGTAAGGTTCGACCGATGCTGGTCGTACTAATGGGTGCCGTCATCTTAATTGTCTTCGTCGTGTCTCTCAACATTGGCAGCCTGCTTCTGGCGCGCGCCTCGGGTCGACAGCAGGAGATAGCCGTACGCGCGGCGATGGGCGCGAGCGGGGGCCGAATGATTCGGCAGATGCTCACCGAATCGCTGTTGCTGGCTTTCATCGGGGGAATCGCAGGGCTCGCGACAGCGGTGATCACGCTGAAAGCCGTCTTGCGATTTGTGCCAGCGAACCTTCCGCGGCTAGGCGAAGTAAACATTGATTGGCGGGTGGCGGGATTTGCTTTACTGATTTCGGTCACGACCGGGCTGCTGTTTGGACTGGCTCCCGCACTTCATTCCTCGAAGGCAGGACTTGCTAGCACGATGCGCGAGGGCTCGAGCTACAGTGCGAAGGCCGGGCGCATGCGCGATGCGCTGATGGTGTCGCAGCTGGCTTTTGCCGTAGTGCTGATGGTCGGCGCGGGGCTGCTATTGGAAACGCTTCGCGATCTGTTGCGGCAGAATCCGGGCTTCAATCCGTCGCAAGTTGTGACGGCGAATATCTATTTGCCAAACCCGAACGACCCGAAACTCGATTCATATCAGACCTTCGCGCAGCAGATTCCGTTCAATCGCGAACTGCTGCGACGCGCGAACGCGATTCCCGGCGTCGAGTTGGCGGCGATCACGTCCAATTTGCCGGCCGCCGACACAATCAACAGCGATTCGTCGGCCTACGGGGCTACCAACCAGAATTCGCTGGCCATCGAAGACCGGCCTACGGAACTCTCGGGGGATTTGAACGTCGAAATCATTCGAATCAGTCCGGACTATTTTCGGGTGATGCAAACACCGCTGGTGGAAGGCCGCGTTTTCACCGAAGCCGACGAGAACGGCAAACTACCCGTGGTCATCATCGATGAGGCGACGGCAAGGCGCTACTGGTGGCCGGATCATGATCCGGTAGGCCGGCGGCTGCGTATCCGGTTGCGTTTCGGGCGGAACCCTCTGAATCAATGGAGCACCGTGGTGGGCGTGGTGAAAAATATCAAGCACGACGGGCTCGATGTCGATGGCGTGCCGCACCTCTATGTTCCGCTGAATCAATTTGTCGGGCGGACGTTGAGCTTGGCGCTGCGAACTTCGTTGCCGGCGGGTACGCTGGAGGCGCAAATTCGCCGCGCGATTCAGAGCCTGGATCCGGAGCTGCCGGTGTTCAAGGTCAGCTCCATGGATGAGGTACTGGATGCATCGCTGGCATCGCGCAGGTTCTCGGCGAACTTGGTGACGGGATTTGCGGCGGGGGCGCTCTTGCTGGCCTCGATCGGAATCTACGGCTTGCTGGCCTATATGGTGGGCCAAAGATCACACGAGATTGGTCTGCGGTTGGCGTTGGGTGCACAGCGAGCGGATGTCTTGCGACTTGTCCTGGGGAAAGGTGTCGTCCTGGCTGGCCTCGGAATTGGGGCCGGCGTGATATTTGCCGCTTCTACGGCCTCGATGATGGCAAGTTTGCTCTATGGCGTTCGCCCACATGATCCGGCCGTATTTCTAATGGTGCCTTTGGTTCTGCTCGTGGTTGCGATTGCCGCTAGCTACGTTCCGGCTTGGCGAGCGACCAAGGTGGATCCAATGGTGGCGCTGCGGGAATCGTGAGTCCCTTGCGGTGCTCACCCCCAGGCGGGCTATCACCTCGCGGACGGAGAGCAACCGTCCTGCCCCACCGCGGCTCGAAGCACTCGGCTGGGTCCCACGGGGGTCCCCTCGGAACCGTCCAGGAGGGTCCAGGGCGTCCATCCGCACTCAACGTCTCAGGAGCTTTCCACCACACGCTCCGCGGCTCGGCACCTTGACGGCGGACGACCACCCGCCACATCAAGCGCCCATGAACGCACTACGAGCTCACGAGCGAGGAGGGGCCGAGGGCCTCAGGTACGAGCAGGCGCCAGACCCGGTACCCGGCATCGGGGACGCGCTGGTGCAAGTTCACGCCGCCAGCTTCACGCCTACGGAAATGGACTGGCCGTCGACGTGGGTAGACCGTGCGGGGAAGGACCGTCGCCCGGTCATCCCCGGGCACGAGGTCTCGGGCGTCGTCACTGCGCTCGGCTACGGCACGACCGGCGTCGCCATCGGCGACGCCGTTTATGGGTTGACTGATTGGTACCGCGACGGAGCGGCCGCCGAGTACCTCGCGGTCGAAGCGCGGAACCTCGCGCCCAAACCCGCGACGCTCGATCACCGTGAGGCGGTGGCGATACCGATGGCGGGCCTGACGGCGGTCCAGGCGCTGTTCGATCATGGTCGGCTCGCGGCCGGGCAGACCGTGCTGATCCTCGGCGCCGGTGGCGGCGTCGGTACATTCGCGGTGCAGCTTGCGCACGCAGCAGGCGCGCGGGTCGTGGCGAGCGGACGGGCGTGGGCGCGCGAGCTGGTGCTCGGGCTCGGGGCGGACGCTTTCATCGACGCAGATCGCGACGACGTCGCACTGTCCGCGAGGGAAGTGAGCCTCGTGTTCGACCTCGTCGGCGGGCAGGCGTTCGCGCGCGCATGGTCATCGCTGAGGGACGACGCCACGGCGGTGTCGGTCGTCGAGACGCCTCCCGTCAGGAGGGATGGTCGCGGGGCGCGGGGGCTGTTCTTCGTCGTCGAGCCCAACCGGGCCCAGCTCAGCGAGCTCGGCCGGCGCCTCGCCGCCCGCGAGCTGCGCCCCGTCGTGGGTGCGGTCATGCCGCTGACCCAAGGGGGTGCCGCCTTCGCGGCCAAGCGGCGCGGCAGCTCGCCCGGGAAGATCGTGCTGCAGGTCGCGGCCGATCCGCAGTCATGACGCCTGCCGGTCGCCGGGGACCGGAGAGGCGGGATCTTTCGAATCCAGTGCGGTGCGCTGAGGCCGGCTGGACGGCGTGAGATGCGCCGGCCACGGCGGAGACCGCCTCATGATGCGCAGGTCCCTCGCTCTCGGCCCGCCGTGGGACGACTGACGGTCGGGTCCCGGTAGGGTCCCACGGGCGCCTGCGACGGCGCTCCACGGGGCCAGGCTCGCGACCAGCATGCCCTCGGAGCACAGCGTCGAGGAGGAAGTCCTTCTCGAGACGTCCGTAGCCCCTCGGAGAGCTCCGCATCTTCGTGGCGGAGCAATGTCTGAACAGCGGCGGCGCGCCCCCGCGGAGAGCAGCGCCGCGGTGCTGGGTCGCAGGTCGTAGAAGCGAATTCGCAGCACATTAGTCATCGCCTCTGCAACGCAAGTACGCGCAGCCGCATTGCGATCGTAGACGCCACGCACGTTCTGCTGCTGCTCCGACTCGGCTGAAGCACAGGTGCAGCGGCAATGCGGTTCCAGCGAGCCGCTGTCGCTTGCCGGGCGTTTCGCGATGTGTCCCCGATTCGCCGGCGCGACGGGGGCTCGACCACGGTCCGGTCGTCCTCCGTGGGCGGGAGATCGCGACGCTCGCGCGCGTCGAGCTGGCTTCGCGTCTCGTTTCGCGATCGCGGGAGGGAGCACCCCATGAAACGGTTGATCAGAACTCTTTTTGTTTTGTTCTACGCGTGGTGCGGCTTTACCGGGAGAGCGTTGGCCCAGTCGGCTGAACCAGAAGCGCACAGGTTCTTCGAACCCAAGGAGGGGAAGGACGTCACCTTCTACACGCCAGGGGGAGAGCTCACGTTCTACGGCTATCTGGATGTCTCGGTCGACGTGACGACCAAGGGCATCTCTGACTTCAAAGACTCAAACGGCAACGGTCCAACGGGGCATGTCGGCTGGATGCCCGCCCTGTCGACCAACCAGTCGTACCTCGGAGGGCGTGGGTTCGTGAAGCTTGGCGAGCCCCTCCGCTTCGTGTGGCAGCTCGAGACACAGATCGACATCACCGCGTCGAGCGGGATCGCCGAGACCAGCAGCAACCAGAGCAATGTGGTGAAAGGGGGCCTCACCTATCGCGACACCTTCGTCGGCTTTTCCACGCCCTGGGGCTCCCTCAAGTTCGGCAAGACGCATACACCGTACAGGAACTCGACATTCCGGATGAATCCGTTTTCGGGCATGATCGGCGACTACTCGGTGGTGATGGGCAATACTGGCGGTGACAATCGCGTCGAGTTCGGTACCAGGCTCGAGAATTCCATCTGGTACGAATCGCCAAAGATCTACGGGTTCAGCCTCGCCGTGCTCTATTCGCCCGGCCAGAACAGAGGGATCGAGAGCGACAACATCCCCGCGGGAAGTTCCGATTGCAGGGGTGGCAACATTCCCGGGAGCGGTGGCACCGGAGTTCCGGGCGGTGCTCCGATTTCCTGCAACGATGGCGGCTTCGGAGATGCCCTGAGCGCCAGCCTGTCCTATGAGTACGCATCGGGTGGTTGGAACTTCTACGTGACGGCTGCCTACGAGCGGCACTGGGCGGTCAATCGAAACAGCGACATCTACGGGATCTACGGATTTCCGCTTCCTGCCGCCATCAGTAACTACGACACTCTCGATGTTGCGGACGAAGACGCATTGAGGATTGGCGCGCAGGTGGTCCTGCCGACGCGCACCACGGTGGGCGGATTCTTCGAGGACTTTCACCGATACGTTGCGCAGGAACTGATGTTCCAGAACGAGCGGCAGCGTCTTGGTTTTTGGGTGACAGCCAGCCAGTGGTTGACCAAGGCGGACTCCCTGCATTTCGGCTGGGCTCACGCCTTCAAGACCCCCGGCGATCCGGGACAGCACAACACCGCGATCACTGACATCGGGAACGGAGGATTTGCTGGTGGATTGGACGCCGACAACGAGGCGAACATGCTCACGGCTGCGATCAAGCACAACTTCGGTCACGATATTTTGGTGTATTTTGCCTGGGCGTATACCATCAACAATCAATTTGCTCACTACGACCTAGGCGCTGGAGGTCGCGGGGTGACGACCGACTGCCATGATGGCGGTCTCCCCGCTTCGGGCGACACCACCTCGAGCCCCCACTGCTGGGCTGGCGGGAAGCTGATGGGGTTCTCCCTCGGCATGAGTGCACGATTCTAGAGATCGCACCCGGAGCGAGGGGCTCGGAGAGCGCGGCCGGCTTTCAGTCGCCGGGGATCGGCCGCCACTCTCCCTGCATCTGGAAACCGGCCCAGGCGAACGGCGAGGAGAATCGGCGCTCCTTCCGAAGCTCCAGCTGTGCCTGACGAAGCGCGGCGGCCGGCGCCAGCTTCTCCTCGAGGAGGGCGCGGTAGAAACGGTCCATCAGGGCGGCCGTGGCCTGGTCGGACACCTTCCACATGCTCGCGACCACCCGAGGCGCTCCTGCGTTCATGAATCCGCGGGTCAGACCGAGCAGCCCCTCGCCGCGGAGCTCCTTCCCCAGACCCGTCCGGCACGCCGAGAGCACGACCAGCTCGGCGTCGAGCCGCATCCGGTACACGTCCGCGAGGGAGAGAAAGCCGTCCTGCGGCTTCCCCGATTCGTCGTACATGGAGAGGACCACGCCCGACAGCTCGGGCCGCTTGGCATCCAGCAGCGCGTGGCTGGCCAGGTGCACCACCCGGGCATGGGCCACCTTCTCGCCCAGCGCCGTCGCCCGGCTCGCCTCGGAGCCCAGAGCCATGAAGACCCGCCCGGGCGGAGCGTGCGCTGCGATCGCCGCGGCCTCGCGTCGGGTCGCCGGCAGGGGCTCGAGATGGCGGAGCCCGCTGTCGTCGAGCGAACGGGCCAGGTCGCCCGAGAGCGAGGCGACCTCGACGGGAGGCCTGGCGGAGGTTCCGTCTCCTGGCGTCAAGGTGGGATCCGCGAGAACCGCAATCTCGATGGCTGGTGGCGGCCGCGCCTTCGTCGCTCCGCGGAGCACGGCGAGCACGGAGGCCGAAGGGACCGCGACGATCTCGTGTCGTTCGAGCAGGGCACGGGAGGTCCCCGGCTCTGGAAGCGCTCCGAACGGAATCTCCGCGAGCGCCCCGTCCGCGGCGACGATGATGCGCCTGCCGGAAAGGCCGGAGCCGACCGGCGCCAGGACCATCCTCGCGAGCGCCTCGGCCGCGGCCCGCCCATCATCCACGGCCGAGGGGTTGCTCCAGGCCCGGTACACCTTGGCGACGGCCGCCTCCACCACCGATCGTCGTGGGAGCTGGGCCGAGACCAGGCGGTCCGAGGACACTGCCCAGACGTAGCTTCGCTCGTCGCCGAGGAAATACTCGAGGAGGACG
>Ga0105248_10005150_pt1 | contig 14416 bp, 12 predicted proteins | sample KBSS34metaG_FD_81524 | JGI IMG/M metagenome (GOLD analysis project Ga0105248, IMG submission 81524) | Switchgrass rhizosphere microbial communities from Kellogg Biological Station, Michigan, USA - KBS S3-4 metaG | ecosystem: Host-associated > Plants > Roots > Rhizosphere > Soil | place...
CGGGCGGGTCGACGGGCCGGCCAGACTCCCACCATCCACATAGGAGAATCGATCGGCCGGAGTCACCGCGGTCGTGCCGTCGCGCGTGACGACCGTGATGTCAGCCGTCCCGGTACCGGGCGGGCTGGTCGCGCCGAGCTGGGTCGGCGAGATCTGGTCGAACTGGACGGGGGTGGCACCGAAGCGGACTTGGGTGGCGTGGTCGAGCCCGGCCCCGGTGATGAGGACGCTCGTCCCGCCGACCGTAGGCCCACTGGCCGGAACGATTGAGGTGACCGCCTCGTAGGTGTACTGACCGACCACAGTGGACGCACCGTCGGCCCTGGTCACAGAAACGTCCACGGTGGACGAACCGGGCGGCGCGGTGGCTTGGATCGTGTCGTCGGTCAGCACGCTGAACGCGCTGGCCGGGCTGGCACCGAACGTGACGGCGGTCGCCCCGGTGAGTCCGCTGCCGCTGATGAGTACGCTAGTTCCCCCGCCGGCCGGACCTACGCTGGGTACCAGGGCGCTCGGCGCGTCGCACAGGACCGAGGTGCCGATCTGGGCCGGGCCGTGCAGGGGGAACAGCACGGGCAGGACCCCGGTGTAGTGACCCGGACGGTCGACGTCCTCGGTCAGCGCGACGATCCGCACTCCGGGCCGACCGGTTTGGTTGTCGTCGGCCGAGATCGCGGCGAACGCGAAGCCGGCCGGGCAGCCGGTGACCGCGATCGGTGTCGACGCGCTCCAGTTGATCGAGGGGGTACCGTCCAGGCCGCCGCCGGGCAGAGCGGGCAGGCTCACGCCGACCGGTAGCCCGTTGGCGGTACTCACCACGATCGTCTGGCCGCTCAGTCCGCCGGCCGGAACGCTGAGCGGGCCGATCTCGTGGGCAACACCCTGCCCGGACGGTGGGTACGCGGTCACCCTGACCTGGGTGCCCACCGCCGCGGTGACCGCGTAGCTGCCATCGGATCCGGAGACGGTCGACCGGCACACGCCCCGCGCGCAGGCCTGGACCACAGTGGACGGTAGCCCGCCCCCGGACGCGATGACCGTACCGCTGATGGTGGCCGACGCGCCGACGTCCACAGCGTAGGCCAGAGTGGTGACCGAGCCCTCGCTGTTGCTGGCCGTCACCGCGAAGCTGAACTGGCTCACCGTCGACGGGACGGTGCCGGTCAGCCGACCGGTGACCGAGTTGAGACTCAGGAAGTCCGGCGCTCCCGGGACCAGCGTGTACGTCGGGGCCGGGTGACCGGAGGCATGGAACGTGTAGTCGAGGTCGCCGCCGGCTGGTACGAGCAGCGGTGGCGCCGCCGCTGCGAACGTGGGCGGGCGGGGGAGGGTCGAACCTATCGCGAAGGCCAGGAATTGGCCGGGCGCCACGGCGGTGACCGTGGCGTCATCGGGCATGTTCACCTTGGCCGGGGTCGGCCGGTCGGTGACCGTACCGTCGCCGAGTTGGCCGCCGTTGTTGCCGCCCCACGAGTACAGATCCCCGTCGGCGTTGATGGCGAAGGCGGACGTGAGGCTGCCGACCACCGAGGTCACCGGCGAGCCGCCGGGCAGCGGGATCGGCACTGGTACCAGGGTCTGGCCGTCGACAGCCGGGGTCAGCTGACCGAACTGGTTCGAACCCCAGCCGTACAGGGTGCCGTCGGAGCTGATGGCATAGGCGGCCACCCGGCCGGCACCGATCGCGGTGAAGCGCAGTCCGGCCGGCAGCGCGACCGCGACCGGCGTCGCCCGCAGGTCCGTCGTCCCGTCACCGACCTGGCCGATGCTGTTCTGCCCCCACGCGTACACCCGGCCGTCGTCGCCGAGGGCGTAGGTGTCTTGCAGCGCGGCCAGGGCGACCGGGTGCACTCCGCCGGGCAGGTCGACCGCGACCGGGGTGAGTCGGGTGGCCCGGGTACCGTCACCAAGCGAACCGTCACCGCCGAATCCCCAGCCGTACATGTGCCCGTCGGAGGCCAACACCATCGCGAACAGGCCCCCGGCCACCAGCGTGCTGGCACTCACCCCGGCCGGCAGAGCCACGACCACCGGCGTGGGGCTTGGCGTGCGGGTCCCGTTGCCGAGTTGCCCGTCACCGTTAGCGCCCCACGAATAGACGTGGCCGTCGGAGCCGATCGCGAAACCGTCGATGCCGCCGGCCGCGACCGCAGTCGCGACGACTCCGTCCGGCAGCGCGACCGGGGCGGCCCCGTCGTGGTTGGTGGTCGTCCCATCGCCTAGCTGGCCGAGGTTGTTCTGCCCCCAGGAGTACGCGATTCCGTTGTCGCCCAGGGCCAGGCCGAACCCGTTGCCGCCGGCGAGCTGCGTGGCCGTGACACCGCCGGGCAGGGTGAACGGCCGCGGCACGAAGTGACTGGTCTCGGTGCCGTCGCCCAGGCCGCCGGTGTTGTTGGAGCCCCACGAATAGATGGTTGTCGGTGGCGGCGTTGCCGCGGCCGGAGCCGGTACGGCGATCGCCCCGAGACCCGCGCTCAATGCTGTGACCAGAACGGCGATCAGGCCGCGCGTCCACCAGGACCGGTTCATGACACTCCTAGGTCAGTGACCACAATGGACGGTCGGCCGCACGCCGCGGCGCCCAGCCTCAATCTAGGCAGCGCGGGTGGGCGCCGTCCATGGGTGTGACCTGGATGTGGCGATGGCGGTGCGGTCGGTCGAGTTAACCCTGACGGACAGGTCACATCCGCCGGACTGACCGGCCGTGCCGTTCCAGGGTTTCGACGCCGGTGCGCCCGACGTCGCACCGTGGAGGTCCCTCCCTTGAGCAGAGCCTCGACCAACCCACGTACGCATCGCCGAGCGATGGCCCTGGGCGCGTGACCTCGCCGCCGCCTTCGCTCGCCTGGACGCCCTGCCCCGACCCAATCCCTGAATACACACCCGAGCACCGTCTACAAGGGACACGGAGAACGCCGGCCCCGTGCGTCGGCGCCCCACCCTGCCCACAGGAGCCACGAACGTCAGGCAACGGTCGCGTCCGGTCTTGGGGATGGCTCAATGCAACAGAGCCCCTGGCGGCGTCAACTCGACGGGTTCAGGGGAATCTCCTCCGCGGATGATCTCTTACGCCGCCGGCGCGTGGCCATCATCATCACCGCCGTGATCTCATCGGGAGGCGAGGACGCCGGCGTTTTGGGTTTGCGCCGCCGAATGACCCGTAGATTGACAAACGCCCATACCACGGCCAGCAACATCAGAAAGAGCGCCACAGCGTAGACCGGCCAGAATCGCCAGTCGAACATGTGGTCGTCCTTGCCGATGTCGGCGGTATTGATCCCAAAGTACCCGAAGATCACCGTGATCGGGGCGAGGAAGAAGCTCAGCGCGCCGATAATGGCGGCGCCCCGGAGCCGATCGGCCTCCTCCCGCTCCCGACGCTGCTGCTCCGCTCGCTCGTCGCGTTGGTGGCGCGCCTCCTCCTGCTCACGTTCCCGGCTGACGATCGCGGTCAGCTCGGACTGGATACTGCTGTTCACCCGCTCGAACATCGTCGCGACGGTCTCGGCTCGGGTCTTGAACTTCATCGCCACATGTAGAGCCTGCTGGAACGAGTCGACAAATGCCGTCGTGCTCCCGAGACCGAGGTCGGCCGCCGTCTGGACGTTGAACGTCAGGTCCAGTTCGAGGTCACCCATCTCGTCGGCGAGCGGAGCAAGCGACTCGCGCGTCTGCTTGCCGGTCTTGGCCTGCTTGTCCCGCTGGAACTCGGCGACCTGCTGGGAAGCGCGACGCCAGATCCGCTGGAACCGGGCGGCGGTGCCGACGGTCTGCGCCGCGATCAGCAGGGCACTGGCATTGACCTCACCCGACTGTCCATACAGGACACTGGCGTAGTGCGAGATGGCCGCGTACCGGCCAGGGCGGCGCGTATCGTCGGGTTGGGTGTTCAGGTCCGGGGGCCGCGTAATGGTCGCGAACTCCGACTGGAAAGGCCAGTGGACGCCGTAGATCAGGGCTCTGGCCTGGTCGTCCAGATCCGCCGGCATCGGCTCGCCCGGACAGCCCTGGTTGGTCGGATTCACCGGTCCGGCGAAGACCAACAGATGATGCTCCTCCTCCAGATGAGGCTGCGCCGCAACTCCCGCCTCAACGTCCGCCTGCGGGTCGTCGACCCGGCGTGCCCCCGATGCTTCGGCCATCGAGTCGACAATCTCGGCGATGGTCAGCCCTTCCAAACGGATCAGGTCGCCGAGCATGGCGTCGCATAACTCGCTGACTGGCCCGCCGGTGCCCTGGCTGATCGCCGGCTGGACCAGATCGACGATGACGGCCGTGACGACCTGGCGGACCGGAATGGGCAGCGCGAAGAGCACGACCTCGACCGAGAGTAGGTCCTCGAACCGCTCCCGCGGCCCATCGGGAACCTGTTTCTCGCCGCCTGGGTCGAAGCGCTGGCTGAGCAGCCAGGGCAGGCCTTGCTGATGCCGGTAGATTTCGCGGAAGGGCCGGGTCAGGTCGAATGACTCGAGTGGCGTCGGCTCGAGTCCCGGCGGAATTCGCCACGGCGTGCCAGAGATATCACATATGCGAATGTTAAATTGAGTCAACGCCTCGACGTGCCGGCCGGACAATTCATGCCCATTTTCTAGTCGATCTTTGGGCGGTTCGGCGATGACTCGATGCACCTCGTCGGTACGGTCAACAGACATTCAATGTCCCGCCATCAATGGTCCGGAAATTGTCGATTATGGCGCATTCCACGGTCGGTCGTCAACGTTCGTCACATTGGGACCCGCGGGGCCGCTCGCGGGCGCTGAAAGTCGTTCTGGCACGAAATATAGTGATCGTTGGTGGTTGATGTTCGTGGTCGTATATGTCGTTGTTGCAGTTGGTCTCGATCTTGTTCTTCATGTGGCGGGCTGTCGGTCCCGGTCTGTTGAGCCGGGCTCGCCGGTGGCATTGACGCCGAGCCCGCGACCTCCGTGGCGGCCTGTCAGGGCTGTGGCCATCTGTCCCGGGCGGGTGCACAGCAAGGCCGGTACGTTCCCGCACCCAGGACACCCCCGCGCGGCGGTCTCGGTGCGCGCCTCGATCACCACCGTGCCGAAGACGCGTTGGATCCGGTCAATCACCACGCTACGCAGGTGATTGAAGCAGGTATCCGGCGTCGTTGGTCACACCATGATCAACGCGCGACAGTACACATAGGACGTCTGGGTACCCCGAATCGATCACAACAAGACGGTACCGATCCTCGCCTGGGCGAAGCGCCACAACCTCGAGCTGTGCTTCACGCCGACCAATGCGTCTTGGGCCAATCCGATCGAGGCCTAGTTCGGACCGCTACGCATGTTCACGGTCAGCGGATCGAACCGCCGCAACCACACTGTGCTCGCCAAGGCGATGCAGGACTACCTGCGCTGGCGCAACAAGAACGCCCGCCACCCCGACGTGCTCGCCGCTCAACGCCGCGAACGAGCGCGCATCCGCAGCGAACACCAACGCCGCTGGGGACGACCCAAAACCACGCGACAGTCGACCCTGCCCGCGGCCGCCTGACCACCAACACCGGCAAGGTGTGTCGTCAACGCACCTGTGTGTTACCAGTCCCGGGCGCTGTCGACGCCAGCAATCAGGTGCTGGCGGGCATTGGCAAACGTACGACCGTACTCGACCTCGGCATCGTTGACGATGGCGTCGATAGCGTCGTACAGCTCCTCCCGTCCGATGACCTTGAAGCCACGAGGGAGCAGCCACTCGTAGTTGCAGTGATGCAGCCCGCCCGAGTGTGAGTGGTGCGTCAATCTCAGTGGGACGAGCTCGCCGATATCGTCGACCGAGTGCGGTTCCGGTCCGGACCAGTCCAGATCGAGGACGCCGGCCGTGCGCCACGCCGGGTCGAGATCTGTCACCTGGGCGGCGGTCCACTCGCCCAACTCTTCGGAATAGGCCGCGACCACGTCGCCCGGCGCGATCGGACGTGGCGGTGCGGCCCCCCTCTGCCTGGTCACGGCCGAATCGTAACCGAGGCAAGGTACAGCTTGCCCCTGCACGTGATGCCGGCGACGGCCCCGACGTCGCTCACGTTGTCGGTGGCGGTCAGCTAGCCCCGCCCGGTCGCCGGCGAATCACCGCCACCACACGACAGCCCACCCTGCCCGCCGTCGCCTGAACACCAACACCGGCAAGGTATGTGGTCAACGCACTAGCCAGGACGCAGCGTGTCGCTCAAAGCTGGATCGTGAGCGGCGGGTCGTCGGTGCCGGTGACAAAGAAGGTGCGGCGACACGCGATCACGCGCGGATCATCGACTCCGCCGCAGAACGTGTCGTTCGGGATGACGGCGGCGATTTCGACGACATGGTCGCGCGGTACCGGGACAAGCGTTGGCGTCACAACGGTCGGATCACAGAGCCACCCTGAAGGCGTGCTGACCAACGCTGGCGGCATCGGGGGCAATTCGATCCAGCCACCCGCAATGGTGCGGTCGCGGTACCAGCCCCGTTGGGCGGACGGGTCGGGTCCGCAGTTGACCAGCATCACCGCTGCGCTGGGATTTGCGAAGACGGAGGTGCTGGTGCCACTGGTGCCGCTCGGGTGGACCTGGTAGTCGATGATCACGTCCACGGTCGCACCGGTGCTGTCCGCGACGGTGATGGTCGAGGTGAATCGTCCCTCGGCGGTCGGTCGGCCGGTCACCTCAAGGATGCCGTCCCGCCGGATGTTCATCGTCAGGCCCGGCACGGATACGCCCGTGACGCCGAGCACGATCAGGTCGCCGGTCCATTCCACCAGGGCAGCGGTCCAGTAGTTCACGTCTTCCCCGATTGCCAGGTATGGCGTGCCAGGCATCGCCGCCACGGGGACGCCCCAGCTGACCAGGGCCATCGTTCCGCTGTCGGTCAGCGCGAACGACTCCATGACCTCGGTCGGCATGATGCCGGCCACCTGAAGAATTGGCGTGCGGCTGAGCAGGATCCACGGCGTCAAGACCACGAAGGCCGGCGATGGCGGGGGGAAGCGGACTCCCCACAGTTCGGTGCTTCCGGCCGGACGGTAGTAGATGCTGTGTGCGCCGAGCCAGAACCGACCCCCGGGAAAGAAGGGGATGGTCGTTCCGGCGGGCATCGCGAGACTCTTGAACGTCCGCGATGCGTCATCAAGGACCACCAGAGTGCCGGTGTCCCGATCGATGGCCATCAGGCTGGTGAGATTCGCGGCGATCTGGCTGGTTGGGCGGCCGATCCCGTCCCACCCGGAACCGTTCCAGGCCGTGACGCTCCCGTGGAGTGCTCGGAAGTACAGCCGTGTGCTGCCCGATGGTCCGCGCTCGGCCAAGGTGCCTTGACCGAAGTTCGAACCGATGGTGGACCAACTCTGTCCGACCCTGCGTGAGACGACGCCGGTCCGCGACAGCACGTACACATTCGGATCCAGGCGAGATGGTTCGTTGGGCTCGGTGATCACATTTCCGTCCCGGCTGGCCAGCACTTCTTGGACGCCGGTAGCGTCGGTCGCGCTCCAGTGGGGGTCCCAAAGGCTGGCCTCGTACAGCGAACCGCCGTTGGTCACCGCGAAGACGTGGTCCGCTGAGACGGCCAGACGCGTCACCGTCCCACCGACGGTCAGTGGCGGCTGGCCCAGGTCGAGGCCGTGGATGACATCAAAGTCCTGCCCGGTGAACAGTATGTGGCCGTCGCTCCTACGAACCCTGGCGACCATCGGCGAGTTCAGATTGGACGCCAAGCCGACTGACTCATCGACATCGGTGTCCCTCTGGATGAACGAACTAGAAGCGGCGGCCGGATGCACCGGCAACAGCAACACGACCAGCGCAGCAGCGGCGACGCCACCTATCCATGTTCGTGCGCGCATGACGCTCACCCCTCCGATGCGATTCCGCCGCAGTATGAAGAATGGTCGTCGATCCTCACGCCCAAATGACCGAATGCGGACTGTTGAGAGCCGGCCAAGCCCGACGCCACACAGCGTTCTTCTGTCAGGCGTGCCGCCGACCGCCCGAACTCGGCGATGAACCGCCCTGACGGACAGGGTCGATCCGCCGTCGGGCGCGGCACATCCTGTTCCTGGAGACGGGGCGCTCCCGGCCCAGCCAGGCCATGACGATGCGGTTGGCGACCGCGCTCGAGGTCGGTCTGCGCGAGAGCAACCAGCTTCTTCGAGCCGCTGGTCTGAAGGCCGTGTATGGGGAGGCGGCGATGGACAGCGCGGGTCTCGCGCCGTACCGGCGGGCGTTGGACGGGCTCCTCGTCGCCCACGATCCGTACCCGCCATGGTGCTCGACCGGCACTGGACGGTCGTTGTGGCCAACCGGTGCGCGCCCTCGCTGTTCGGGGATGCCCTGGTGGGCAACAACTTCGTCCGGGATGTGCTGACCAATCCGGCGTCGGCGGCGACGGTCCTGAACTGGGCCGAGGTGGCCAGGGCTGGCCTGGATCGACTGCGTCGGCAGGCCGACCGCGACCCGTTCCACGGTGAACTCCATCCGCGAGACGCCGATGCCGAGCGCTTCTTCCGCGGCGGCGATCCGCCAGGTTGAGGCAACGCGCGAAACGTATCGGTCCCGTCGGCGGCGACGTTCACAGTGGACGGTCACCCTCCGCGGGGCCGGCCCCGCGGGCCTCGCCATTGCCATCGTCATCGTCATCGCAGCCGGCCTCGTCTGCGATCGTCCGGCGCGCCGGCGCCAACGTGACCGAACAGCCGTCAGTCCCGCTGTGGAAACCGGCGTGGGCCCCGGGGTCCGGGTACAGGGTGGTGGCCGCCGCAGGCGGGTTCGGCGGCGCAGCCGAGCCATCCTGTTCCTTCGGGATCGTCGTCGGTGTCGCAGGCTTCCGGCGCTGACGGGCCGGCCGACGCGGTGCGGCCCGGGGTCAGGCCCCGGCGGCGGTGAGGATCGCGTCGGTGGCGAAGCCGGCGAGCAGGCCAGCGATCAGGCCCCAGGTGGTGATGTGCTTGGCGGATAGTTTGCGGCCGACGGCGAGCAGTTCGATGACTACGTACAAGATGGAGCCGGCGGCCAGGGCGAGGAACGCGATGGAGACGACCTCGTTGGTGAACCGCTGTCCGACGAGTGTGCCGATCAGGGTCGGTCCGCCGCCGATGAGGCCGAGGGCGGCCAGATACCTCCACGTGGGACGGTTACCGGTGGCGGCGAGCGGGGCGACGATGCCGAAGCCTTCGGTCGCGTTGTGCAGCCCGAAGCCGACGATCAGGACGAGGGCGAGGCTCATCTCGCCAGAGGCGGCCGAGTTGCCGATGGCGAGGCCCTCGGCGAAGTTATGTAGCCCGATCCCGATCGCGATGAGCAGGGCGAGCTGGCCCGAGCCGGTGCGCCACTCAGCGACCGTGACGTCGGTACCGGCCGACCCGCTGACGGCGGCTTCGGTACGGGAGTGCCGGGCGGCGATGAAGCGGTCGAAGTACACCAGGCCGGCCAGACCGACCACGAACCCGAACGCGAGGACGAGGCCGTCTCGTAGCGCCGGGCTGTAGTGGTGTCCGCTGAGAGCCTCGTCGACGGGCTCCCAAGCGTGCGCGAGTACGTCCCACAACAGGAACAGCAAGACACCGATCGCGCTGGCGTTGAGCAGTGCCCGGGTCCGGGGCGCCGGTGCGCTGAGCCGTCCGATCGGCAGGCCGAGGAAGATGGTGAAACCGGCGATGGCGCCCAGCAGCGCGATGTGTCCAGCCGACACGTGTACTCCGTGGTCTCGAACCCGAGGAAAATCGATTAGGTTAGCCTAACTATGCTTCCCTAACAACCAGGGCTCGGCACTGGCCCACCGGCCGGCTGTCGGTGGACGGGGCGGGAGGTTGTGCCTGGTGCCCGACGGTCTGCCGACAAACCCGCGAACACGACCCCGCCCAGGCCACGCTCGTCCGGTCGTCGCGCCGCCCAACGCCGGCATGGCGCCGACCGAGGGTGCGTCCTGCGGCGTCGCCATTGGGGCCGATGTCCACTCGTGCTCCCGCGAACACGGCGTCCCGCGCCGCGGATTGGGCCACGGGCCGTACTGTCATGCCGTTTTGGACAGGCCCACTGCTTCGATCATCGACGGCCGTGCGCCTGAATCATCGTGTGAGTCACAATCCGAGAAGTAGAACCGTCCCCAGCGGAAGTACGGCGCTGACGACCTGGAGCGCCAGGATCGCGGTGGCCGTCCGTGGCGCCTGAGGCAGCCACTTCGCCGCGAAGGTCGCGACGGTCACCAGCTGGATCACCGCCCACAGCTGGAAGATGTGGGCCGGTGTGCCCTCATCCGTGGTCCGCACCACGCCATACATCGCGACATAGGTCAGCACGTACGCCAACATGGCCAGCGGTAGTGCTATCGGTAGCCACGCGGTCGGCTTTTTGATCATTAATCCCATTCGCATGGTGGCCAGATTCTCCCTGAGAGCACCGACGGCGGTTTCCACGAACATCCATGACACGACCGGCAAGGCGCTGCGCCCGGCGGCAGTGCGCGCTCGGCAGAGATCACCGAACAACTGCGCCATGCCCTCCCCGAAGCGTTCGCGGAACGCCGCCGGATACAGCCGAAGCAGAACTCCGTACAGGGCCTGGTAACGGCTGTCCGACCGCTCAGCTGCCATGAGATGACGCCCCGGGCAGTGGCCGGATCCGCCGCGCGACGGCCACGACCTCGCGATAGCGGTCGAGCTCCGCGGCCAGCGCGGCCCGCCCCGCCCCGGTGATTTGGTAGTAGACCCTTCGCTGATCGTCCAACTCGGGGTCGGCCTTCTTGTCGCTCTCTCGGATCAGCCCGGCTTCGATCATGCGGCGGATAGATCCGTAGAGTGTGCCCGGTCCCATCTTCACTTTGCCATGTGAGTCGGCATCGACCTGCTTCATGATGCCGTAGCCGTGCCGGTCGCCCGTGGCAAGCGCGAGCAGGATGTGTAGCACGGCTGGGGTGAGGGGACCCTCCGACGTCGCACCAGACATGCCTGAAAGATATATCCGCCGCGGATATAGTGTCAACCGTGTCGCCGGGTCGTGTCGAGGCCGAGGGACCCACCGCCGGACTGGCCGAGCCGATGGATGGCACGAAGTCCATAGTGGACAGACTGATCGGGTCCAGCGTTTGATCCGTAGATGGGTGTGAGATCCCAGGGTCACCTGCGTGTCAGCGTCACCGGCGTCCGTCGGGGGCGGGCTGGTCGCGGGCAGTGAGATAGACGGTGCGATCAGTAGCCAGACCAGCCGGTGGTCGCTGGTGTGCCGTCCGGTCGCGGATGGATGTGTAGAGGCCCGACGACGATGCGGGCCCAGTCGCTGCGGAAGAAGATGGCCAACGCGATCGCGGTGGCTACGTTAACGGCGACCAGGAAGGTGAGGTACGAGGAGCCGGGCGCGCTCATGTCCAACGTGCGGGCCCGCCGGGTCGGTCAGGGCCGGCGGGTCGGGGGTGACCGTCTGGCTTTGCGCGATTTGCCGGGATGCCGGCGTCCGGGTGCCGGCCGGCGGCGGGCATCGGCCGTCTCCGACGTGAGCGGGCGGCCCGGGAGTTCCCGTCCGGGGCCGTCGGGGTGGTCGATGACTCGGTGGCGAACCTTTCCGCGACCGGCCACCGGACCTCGCGAACCCAGCCGGCCCCTTCCCACAGCCAGATCAGCCGGGCCGACGGGTCGTGTTGACCGCGCAGCACGCCGTGGCGGGCACAGGTTGGGTCGGCGCGACGAACGTCGGTCCGGGTGGCCCTACGTACTGTAGGGTATGGTCCCGGCATGACGATAGGTGAGGCGCGGCGGTCCGTGATGGGCCGGGCCCTATCCAGCAAGGTGCCCCAGGTCACGGTCCTCTTTTGGATCATCAAAATCCTCACCACCGGCATGGGTGAGACGACCTCGGACTTTCTGGCTCACCGGTTGGATCCGGTCGTGGCGGTCGGTCTGGTTGGGATCGTGTTCGCCGGCGGGCTGGCCGCCCAACTGTGGGCCCGCCGCTATGTCACCTGGGTCTACTGGTTCGCCATCGTCATGGTGAGCGTCTTCGGCACCATGGCCGCCGATGTGCTGCACGTCGGTCTGGGGGTGCCGTATGCGGTCTCCACGGCGTTCTACGCACTGGTTCTGACCGCGATCTTCGTAACCTGGTACGTGTGCGAGCGGACGCTGGCCATCGACAGCATCCGGACCCGGCGCCGGGAACTGTTCTATTGGGCCACGGTGTTGGCGACGTTCGCGCTGGGGACCGCGGCCGGTGATCTGACCGCGGTGACGTTCCACCTCGGGTACCTCGCCTCGGGTGTGCTGTTCGGTGTGGTGATCCTGATTCCTGCCTTCGCCCGGTCGTTCCTGGGGATGAACGCGGTGTTCGCGTTCTGGTTCGCCTATGTGCTCACCCGGCCGCTGGGCGCGTCGTTCGCTGACTGGCTCGGCGTTCCGCCCAGCCGTGGGGGAGTCGACCTCGGCACCGGGGCGGTCAGCCTCGTGCTGGCCGCGATCATCGCCGTGCTGGTCGGGGTTCTGGCCGCATCCGAGCGGTCGACCACAGTGGACGGACGATGAGCCTGGGACTGCTCGTCCTGCTGGGCGCGGTGTTCCTGGCCTGTGCGGTCGAGGCCGTGGAGGCGCTCACCGTAGTGCTCGCGATCGGACTGACCCGGGACTGGCGCTCGACCTGGCAAGGTGTCGGCACCGGACTCGCGGCATTGGCGGCGGTGGTAAGCGTGCTCGGGCCGGCGCTGACCCGGATCCCGATCTCCTCGCTCCGACTGGTCGTCGGCGGCCTACTGTTGGTTTTTGGACTGCAATGGTTGCGTAAGGCCATGCTCCGGGCCGGCGGTGTGCTGGCCACCCATGACGAACCGGCCATCTTCGACCGTGCGGTCGCTCAGGCCGCTAACGCGCCGCCCGTACGCCGGACCGCGGTGCATGACTGGTACGGGTTCACGGTGGTGTTCAAGGCGGTTCTGCTGGAGGGTCTGGAGGTCGCCTTCATCGTGCTGACCTTCGGTACCGGGCAGCACGCGACCGGTTGGGCGGCGATCGCCGCGGTGACGGCGATCGCGGTCGTGGCCGCGGGCGGGGCCGTCGTCCGGGGTCCACTGTCGAAGGTGCCGGAGAACGCCATGAAGTTCGTCGTCGGGCTGCTGCTCACCACGTTCGGAGTGTTCTGGGCCGGTGAAGGCGCGGGCGCCCGGTACCCGGGTGGCGATGCCTTCATCCCGGTGATCCTGGCTTTCATCGCGATAGCGGCGGTGGTGGGAGTTGCCGTGATCCGCCGCCGTTCGGGTGCTCGCATCGGAGCGTCGGCATGAACCGGCTCCGGTCGCTCGCCGCCTTCTGGTGGGACTTCGTCGTGGGCGACGACGCCTGGCTGGCGGTCGGAATCGTGGTCGCCCTCATCGCGACCGCTGTCGTGCAGCGCATAGGCATCCCGGCCTGGTGGGTGCTACCGGCCGCCACGATGGCCCTGCTGAGTTGGTCGGTGACCCGCGCCGCCACCAGCGAACCGATCGCGCCCCGGACGGTTGACGACGATTCGCTCGCGAGCGACACAGACAGCGCTTCCGGAACCGGCGCATAATAACCACCACCATGACCCGGGTAGAGGTCGTCGCGCATACAGATGCGAGCGGCACATGCGGCACTCGAAACGCAGGCCGGCGGTCACAATGAACGGGCCGGTGTTCGGCATCGTGGCCGCGAGTACATCGACCGATACCGGCAGCGCGCTCGACCTGTTCGCCGACGTGGGTGAACACGCACGGAGCCTTGCCACCGACCTTCTCGATCAGTTCGTCCAGCCGTTATGGGGCGGCGCAGTGGCGTGGCCGTGGGAATCGCGGTTGGGCAGAAGGCCGCCGGTTGGTCGGGTGCGCCGCGGTCACGGCTTCTCGAGGGAGTGCACTACCTTCCGCAGCAGTTCGGCGATCGGCTGGCACGTGTTCGCCTTCCGCTGGCTTTCGCGGTACCCGACCCGATGTTGCCGGACTCGATGACCTCAGCCTCACCCGGCGGTGTGCCGCACCCGGCCCTCATCGGCGTCGCATGGCGTCACAGTGACCGGTCCTGGGCCGGTCGAGAGCCTTGCCGTCGGCTCATTTCCACTCCGTGCCATCGTTTGCGCCAGGATCATCGCCGGCTGGGTCTGGCAGCGCGTCCCGACCCTCCCAGGTGCACATGCAGATCTCGTTGCCCTCGACGTCGGCGAGCACCCAGAATGCCGGCGCCTCGGCGTCGTAGACGATGCTTCCGCCGGCCGAGATTGCCGCCGTCATCCGGGCTTGCGCCTCGTCATGAGGGACGGCGACGTCGAAGTGGATGCGGTTGCGCTGCGGTCTTGGTTCGTCCATCTGCTGAAACCAGATGGTGGGGCCCTGCTCGTAGGGGTCGACGATCGGAGACGTGCCGTCGTCCTCGACACTCGGATCGGGGATGTAGGCGAGTACGGCCAGCCAGAACGGGCGGATCGCCGGGATGTCGAGCGCGTCGATCCCGA
>Ga0105248_10005151_pt1 | contig 14415 bp, 10 predicted proteins | sample KBSS34metaG_FD_81524 | JGI IMG/M metagenome (GOLD analysis project Ga0105248, IMG submission 81524) | Switchgrass rhizosphere microbial communities from Kellogg Biological Station, Michigan, USA - KBS S3-4 metaG | ecosystem: Host-associated > Plants > Roots > Rhizosphere > Soil | place...
AAGGAGGTCCGGGAACTCAGGGTTTCCAAAGATCTACCAGTTCGATGGCCCGAGCTGGTGATACGAGCGACATCGTTGGCGACCCGATCGGACGCGACGCCCTGATCAGTGAGCTCAAATCGGAAATGATCCCTTACACGCCCGAAGAGATAATCGCGATTGGGGAAAAAGAGATGGCGTGGTGCGAAAACGAGATGAAAAAGGCATCGCGCGAATTGGGCTACGGCGAGGATTGGCACAAAGCGCTCGAATTCGTGAAGACACAATACGTTGAACCCGGCAAACAACCCGAAATGATTCGGGGATTAGCGCTCGAAGCGATCAAGTTTGTCGAAGACAAGGATCTCGTCACCGTTCCGCAGCTGGCAAAGGACACGTGGCGAATGGAAATGATGACGCCGGAACGCCAACTGGTCAGCCCGTTCTTCCTCGGAGGCGAAACCATCCTGGTCTCCTTCCCCACAAACACGATGGCCCACGAACAAAAGATGATGAGCATGCGTGGGAACAATATCCATTTCTCAAGAGCCACGGTTTTTCATGAATTGATTCCCGGTCATCATCTGCAGGGCTTCATGGCGGCTCGGAACAAACCCTACCGGTCGATTTTCGGTACTCCTTTCTGGACAGAAGGCAACGCTCTTTACTGGGAGCTGTTGTTTTGGGATCTTAATTTCGCCAAGTCCCCAGAAAACAAGATCGGGATGCTATTTTGGCGAATGCATCGTTGTGCCCGAATCATCTTCTCGCTCAGTTTCCATCTCGAGAAGATGACGCCTCAAGAATGCATTGATCTATTAGTCAATAAAGTCGGCCACGAGCGTGATAACGCGACTGCTGAGGTGCGTCGATCGTTAGACGGCAGCTATGGACCGCTCTACCAAATCGCGTACCTGATAGGCGGACTGCAACAGTACGCGTTGCACAAAGAGATGGTCGATTCAGGAAAGATGACGAATCGCGCCTTCAATGACGCCTTACTTATGGAGAATCGGATTCCAATCGAGCTGATTCGAGCGAGTATCACGAATCAAAAACTCACGAGAGACTTCTCCACAAGTTGGAAGTTTTATGGAACTCCGTGACTCTCTGCGACTCGGCGGTAAAACTCATCACCGCAGAGTCGCAGAGACGGGGAGACGCAGACGTTAGTGGTTAGTTCTTTTTGAAGGAGTGCGGTACCACAATTGCAGTTTCACAAACATTGGCTGGTTGGCGAGCGCAGCTGTTCGGTAAAAGAGTAATTGCGGAGCCGGAGCTGTAGGGGTAAGAGCCCTAGTTCCGGCAGCATCACGCTCCTCTTTGGTCCAAGCCTGGCCGGGTTGGCTCATCTCAAGGAAACCCACCCCGGAATTCCACTGCTTTTCCCAGGCTGAAACCTGCTCACTAGTCAATTGCTGTGCTTTGTCTGTGATTGTGACCCCTTCGATTGGATTGGGGGCGACGACCACGTTCAGAACCTCGGCCACGTGATCGGGCCTACTCTTTCTGACCGTAAAGAAAGGTGGACTATCAACCTGGGCGGGAATTTCCGTGAGCATGCCAACAGTCACCTTGTTGTCCCCGTTCAGCGTTCGGGTGGTGGGAAAAATCAAGTACGGTGGTCCGAGAGTGCCGTCCGCGTATTGCTCGCGATCAACTACATACAAATAACCGTTACGCGCACCTTCGACGCTTATTCTTAATTTGTCGCCCTGCCCAAGCTTAGTTTCCGGCGAAATTCTCTCCGGCAAATATTCTTTGGCATCTGAGTCGTCGTGAACAATTATGCGTTCTCCTGAATCCCGCGCGGTGGCCGGTCGTAGTCTCCAGAGTGTGACCCCAACCACCGAGTCCGGCGCAACATCATTAACTGGTACTTTCGGAGTTGCAATGCGGTACGTGCGTCGCTTAGTGCTAGATTTGCTGTTTGACGTATAGGCCGTGTCCCAAAGCTTCCGAGTTGCATCATTGCCCTGCTGGGCCCTGACCACGGAATAAAAAACAGCGGCCGCCAGACACAAGAATAAAAGCAGAAACCCAATCAAGTTTATTCGTTTCATAACTACTCCTTCTGCCCCCAGAAGAATTGCCTTGTTACTTCCAATCGCCCTGCATCACAAACGCGGCCCAGAAATAAGGTTGTTGCCATTGTCGCGCGCGCAACATTTCGATTTGGGCCGCTCGTAAAGCTGCGGGCGGAGTCTTGTGTGCCCGTAACATCCCAGCATACAAATGGCCCATGAGATCAGCTGTTGCTCTGTCGTTTACGTTCCACAAACTGACCACGACTCGCCTCGCTCCGGCATACATGAATCCCTGAGTCAGACCCACCAGCCCCTCACCTTTAATGTCTTTTCCGAGCCCGGTTTCGCAGGCACTCAGGACAACCAACTCAGCTGGTAGCTTCAGATTGTAGATATCTATGGTTCGCAAAAATCCGTCTTCGGGCTTTCCCTGTTTATCGACTAGAGAAAGGACAATTGCGGAAAATCTCGGATTATTGGTGTCGAGATAACCGTGGGTTGCAAAATGCAGATATCGGTAGTTGCTCAGCTCACTGCTCAATGCCGTAGCTCTACTCGCTTGAAAATCAAGTGCTCTGAAATTCGCGCCACCACTTGCGACTGACAATATCTCCTGTGCTTCCTGACGGGTGAACGGCAGGCGTCGGACCACCATTTCAGCGGTCGAACTGTTATTTACGTGCTCGATAATTCTCAAATCACCCGAGGCATTTCGTTGAGCATCATTCGCATCTGTCTGACCACCACTCTTCTCTCTCGATCTCAACCTCACGTCACTAGCAGCAAATACGGGATCCGCGATCACTGCTACTCCTTTGGGCGCCAGAGGCCGATTTGCCAGAGCCCGACGCTGTATAGCTATGGTCGAAGCTGACGGTAAATTGACGACTTCATGGTCCAAAATTAGGGGCCGGTAGCCCGTGTTGGGAGTGTTACTTGTTGTTAACTGTAGACTGTCGCGAGCAATATAGCCGGAGACTGGGCGTGACGAAGTGACATTGGGAAGGGCGAGCGCTGCGAATGGAACGTATTGCAGGGCGCCATCCGCCACGATCAACAACCGCTTATTGCCCAATTTCGCTGCCGCCGGCTTTAGAATCATGTCGCTTAATTCGCTGGTTAGTTCCTGTGCACGACTGTCAGCTCTGGCGATCCGGTCAACGCGGTCCTGGGCCGTCTCGACCGCCTTTGCGACGCTACGTTCAGTCAAGGTCTGATAGAGTTCACGAGCGACACTTTCAACCCGGCTTCGGCCCGGCAGTTCATAGGCGTTGAGTGAATTGGTACTCACGACCCAGAGATAGCTACGATCGGTTCCAAGCGAGTATTCGAGCAGCAGTGAATCTGGATCCAGCTGCTGTTGTATTTCCTTAATTCCAAGCGGCTGAGGTTGAGTCAACGCCGCGTACGCCGGACTGGCCCTACGAATAGAAGTTTGAACTTGTCGAAACTCGTCCTCTAATGAATTGATCTCTCCGTTGAGAGCTTCTATCTCCTTTTGACTTGCTCTTAAAGCAGTAAGCTGAATCAGTCGTTGAGCTTTTGCATTTAACGACTGAGTAAGTAATTTTTCCCGATCAACCAGTTCTGGGCTTACTCCTTTGCGAATTACAACGCTCGATTCGTTCAGCGTCTCAAGCAAACTTCGCGCTCGGCCTCGCTCACTAACGTGCAACGCTTCAGCGTCGTGCCCTTTACCTGGATTCTGAGCATTGAGCTGCATCAACAAATCGATGTAGAACTCATAAACATTTTCTCGGGAAGCCAGATATGAAGAGCGCAGCTGAGGACTGGTTGATCGAGCACGAACGGTTTCTACCAAACCGATTGCCTCTTCCACATCGCGCCGAGCTTGCTCAAAGTCTTGTTTCTGTTGATGAGCCTTAGCGGCGTCCAGCAGCGTCGCGGCTGCGCTATTTAGATCTGAGATTTTTCGGAATATGACTACTGCGGCATTCAGCTGCTCGAGAGCTTGGTCCGGTTGGTTCAATAAAAGGTAAACATGGCCCAGGTTCGCGAGAGAGATTCCTTCCCGGCGGACATTGCCGGCCTCACGTTGAATTTTTAGGGACTCCTGATGATAGGAGAGGGCTTTTTCCGGCTGGCCGGTTGCAGAGTATGTCGCCCCAATCAAATCCAAAGTGTCGGCTTCCTGCTTCCGGTTACCCGTTTTCTTCTGGATTGCTTGAGCCTGCTGAAAGAAGTCGAGCGCTTTCGGGTAATCCCCTATCTTTCGGTATGAGTTCCCAATATTACTGAGAGTGTAGGATTCGGAATTGGTATCTTTGACGGCGCGTAACAGCGTTAGAGCTTGTTGCAAGTAGTCAATTGACTTTTCAGGTTCACCCCATTGGGTGTAGGCGACTCCAATATTGTTCAGGGTGATGCCTTCTGTTCTGCGATTGCCTAAAGCACGGAATACTGGAAGAGCCTCAAGGTAGTGATCAATCGCCTTTTCCCAGTCAGAACCATCATTGTTGATTTTTCCGATGTTATTGAGAGCCGACGCTTCGACACCCTGGTTGCCACTTTCCCTGGCTAAGATTAGAGCACGATTGTAATGAGCCAATGCTTTGTCTGGCTCGCCAAGCACATCGTAAGCTCCACCCAAAAAAGTCTCGAGCACCTCTTCTTGTCTCGAGTCGTTAAGCGTCTTGGCGAGAGTCATGCTCTGGTCCAAATATGGCAGGGCCGACCGAAACTCACCTAACTGCATGTGAAGCACCCCAAGCGCTCGGGCTGTGAGCGCTTGCCGATAAACTTCATGTGTCGACTGATAAAACGGGAGTGTCTCTTTCAGAGTCTCAACAGCGAGATGAAGCGAAGTGCCTGACGTCTCATTACCAAGTCTCGTACCTTCATCAAACTTCCGCTGAACTGCTACTGCAGTGACCTCCTGAGGGGTGGCTGGTGCAATTCTCACCTCGCGAATTTCGTACTTTCCGGCCGGTGCCCGTGGATTCGGGGAAAAGATATCGACTCTAAATTCACCCGACTCATTGGCAACGAGCAGCACCGGTTCTGGTCCCCATTTGTCGTTTGGACTGTCGGTTTCCGCAATCTTCTTTCCGTCAGGGCCGAACAGCCCGATTGAGATATCAATCTGTTGCTGTAAAACCAGCGCCGAGAGAAAGTCACCCGATTTGAGCGAAACACGAAATGAATCTGTTTGGCCGCCTTTTAGATCATGCTGCCCTGGAGCAAAATCGAACTGAGGCTTTGGCCGTTCGACGGGCGGATTCTGGGTCTGAGAAAAAGCAATGAAGCAAAAGGATAGTATTAACAGACAGGAGGGCACGAAACTTGGAGTAGCCGTCCTTAACCTTCGGTTAGGAGCTAGCAAGAACAAAACTAACTTGGCGAGGTCTTGTAACATCTTCGTTGCCGAATGAAAGGTGTCATCATAAAGGAAGAAGCCAGGAGAGAGGCGACCCCTCGAGTGTCAATGGTCACCTCTATCCCTGCTTTAAAATTTGCAGAAAATCGCTGCAAATAGCTTAGGACGACTTGGTGGCGGAGGCTGCTAGATCATCGCCAGCAGTTGAACCCGCCTGGGCAGTCCATTCCCCACTCTGGGGACCTGTTTCTTTGATAGACGGTTTACCAAGTGTTCCCCAAGTACCCTCAGCCTGGTTACTTGAGGGGCCACCATCGAGCGTGGTGACCGCAATGTTCCAGGTATTATCGTCGTAGCCGAACTGCGGAAAAGTAAAAGGAGCGGTCGGCAATGTTGTAGTTTGAGTGACGGAGAGGATCGTGTTGATATTGGGGGCGGTAAATTCATAGGCCGTTCCCGCTGAATTCTTGGTGATATGGCAACCGACCAGGTCTTGTCCATTGCTACCGCCTGAGATTCCATTAGCATGAAGTGTCCATACGTTAGTTGGCATTGTTAATCCTCCTTCGGATTGTTTGAGTTGACCCGATATCTCGGGCTACATTCCTCCTGAACTCCGCACGTTCCACCTGAGGGATCTGGGAACGTTGCTGCGAAAATCAGAGAGAACTCGATATATCGCGTCAAAGTTAGAAGGAACGTAAACTCGTCTTTCTATCTATTAACGCGAGAAGTATCCGGGAAAACCACCATTCACCTGATGAAAAACTGGGAAACTCGCAGGGTCAGCGAATCCTGCAAGTGAAAAGGTCGTGGCATATTTCAACCAACTTCAGATTGCGTTTGAATGCTGAAATAATAGGTCTCGATTCAAGGAAGGTCAATCGTCCGATGAATGTTGGGTTGGAGGTAGGAGCCAAAAATACTCGGTTCACTGTCCACCCTGCGAACGGATTTGCAGAGAAACTCAAAACAAGCTTTCAATAGTGTTCGAGCGCCAGCGGGTAAACTAAAACGTCTCCGTGAGAACGAAGCGTCGTTTCCTTCTTCTCCTCACTCTGTTCGACGACCGGTTTGCTTTCGGCATGACTCATAAGAAAGGCGGTTACCTTGTCGCGAACAGAAGCGTTATCAATCAGCCCACGCGTCTTCGGGTTGGCAAATTCTCGGACCGGCTCGAGATCGCTAAGCTCATTAGCGGCATAAATCAACCAGACCTTCTCGGTACCTTTTTCGTTATCAAGTCGAAACCAACTATTCTCAGGTATTTGAAGTTTCACATTTTCATTTAGCAGCGCTGAACCTTTATTAGATGTTGGAGCAGGAAATAAGACTACATACTCAGGCGTCTCGTTCGGCTGATGAGGGCCCTCGTTAATAACGTAGAGAAAGCCTGACTGCGAGCTCGTGAGATTCAGTCGCAGTTGGTAGCCACGCTCGAAGAGGATTTCTCTGGCAATTTGAATTGGCTCTTCGAAAGGCCGATTGTCGCGGTACTTCTGAACCGTAATCGAGTAGGTCAAATCCCTGGTTGGACCAATCACGGGCGTCGTCGGAATCTGAGACTGAGATTGAGAACGCGGTCTAATCCAAATGATCCAACCGGCCAGTAAAGCCACAAGTAAGACTGCAAGCGGTAGAAAAATAACGAGGGATCTTGCAGATCTTGGACCGGCCTTTGTTTGGGTTTCATCAGTGGTAATGTTTTGTTGGGTAGTGGGGATAGCAGGAGTCGGAGTCACCACCGAACTCGTTGCACGGCCTGGATCGCTGATGCCATCAAGTTGCCTTCGCAGTAGCCGGAGGTCAATCATCAGGTCCTTCGCCGTTTGGTAGCGTTCGTCAAGACGCTTGGACATGGCCTTATTCACAATACGTTGCACTTCGTCAGGAAGCGTTGAATCCAGCTGAGTTAAAGGGGGCGGATTCTTCTCCAGGATTTGGACGATGGTGTGGGCGCTCGTAATTCCTTTAAAAGGCAGCACTCCGGAAACCATCTCGTAAATCATCACCCCCACGCTCCATAGATCTGTGCGCTGGTCAACAATGTGAGCTTGAGCTTGCTCGGGCGACATGTAATTGATAGTTCCCATCAAATTCCCGGGTATGCTCTTGAATTCAGTGGCAGCCTCTGCGTCAGTTTCCTCTCGCGTTGCCGTTCCTCCGCGTGGCTCAGTCAACTTCGCGAGTCCGAAGTCGAGCACCTTTACGACGTGATCACGCCGACGAAGCATTACGTTCTCCGGCTTCATATCGCGATGAACAATCTTCGCCTCATGTGCCGCATCGAGTGCCGCCAGAATTTGAATACTGATATCGAGGATCTCAGCAAGCTTTAGTCGTTCCGCTCTTACGTAATCACGCAGCGTTTCCCCATCGACAAACTCGGTTGCGATAAACGACAACGAATCGATTTCGCCAAACTCGTAGATGGTGAGGATGTTTGGTTGATTTAATGACGAGGCAACGCGGGCTTCCTGACGAAACCGCTGCATCCTCCGTTTATCGTTCGCTACACTGACAGGAAGGATCTTAAGGGCAACTGTGCGGTCCAATCTCTGGTCCGTCGCCAGATAGACTTCGCCCATTCCACCCGCACGTAATTTCCTCTTAATGTGGTAGGAACCAAACTGTTGATTCTCATCAAGACTATCGAAAGTCTCCTCGCTGACATTGGGGTTCAAGACAATCGCTGCGTCATCAACTGCTGGTCTACTGATGAAACTTTCAGCTTCCGCTTTCTTATGACTGTCGATAAGTTTTTCGACTTCAGAGCGAAGTGCGACATCTGCGCCGCACTCCTCCTCGAGGTAAATTATCCGAGCGGGATCATTCAGCGACTTGGCTGCTTCAAAGATTCTGCTGATTTCATGCCAACGTTCGGGTTTCAATCCTTGGCACTCCCGGCAAGCTGCTGGTAAAGCCAGGCTCGCGCCATATTCCAATCGCGGGTGACGGTGTTGGGCGAAATTCCCAAAGCCTGAGCAATCTCGTCATTACTCAAGCCTCCAAAATAGCGCAGTTCCACCACCTTACTCCGGCGTTGGTCCAGCTCAGCCAAACTCTGCAAAGCATCGTCAAGCTTGATCAACTCGGCGGCCCTTGTTACCTGTAATGTCGCAGTCTCATCGAGTGACACCTGTTCCTGGCCACCACCTCGCTTGGCGTATGCATGGCTGCGAGCGTGATCAATTAGAATGCGACGCATGATCTGAGCTGAGATCGCAAAGAAGTGAGACCTGTTGGCCCAATGGACATTGCGCTGGTCCACAAGCCGTACATACGCCTCGTTTATTAATGCCGTAGTTTGGAGAGTATGGCCCTTTTTCTCGCGACTCATGTAGCGCCGGGCCAGACGGTGCAGTTCGTCGTAAACAAGGGGATACAACTCGTCGAGCGCGGACTGGTTTCCACTGCTCCAGGCGTCCAGCAGTTGAGTAATCTCATGCTGCGGGGTCGAGTCTTTTGTCATCAGTTTGAGATCTCACGGTCAGATCCCTGAATTGAATGCTAATGGGCTACTTGGGAGCAGAGAGTACTTCCGCCGCGAGTCCTAAAACTCCTTGTACCTGCTGGTCCCAATACGGCCAAACGTGACGGCCCGGGACTCGCCGATAGGTATATCGTACTTTAAGCTGAGATAACTCGTCTGAAAAATGATCGTTGACGGTTAACCAGGGATCATCGAGGCCGCAGTCAATATAAATAAAGGGCAACGCAGCAACCTTGTCAGGTGGCAATTGACGAACAATCTGAGCGAGATCATTTTCGCTGCGCGCCAAACTACCAGCGGCGCCAAAAGTGTCCATAATAGATTTGTCGTCAACTCGACTCGTCGCGTCAAATGCTCCGCTCATGGACGCCACGAATCCGAATGTTGCCGGATGCTTGAACCCAAATTTAAGCGCTCCATAGCCTCCCATTGAATTTCCGGCAATACCACGACCACTTCTATCTCGGATGGTGCGATAGCGACTCTCCACGTCGGGGATCAGCTCGCTTATTATATAACTCTCATACTTCTCGGAAGGATTCGTCTCACTATCCGAGTACCACCCATTATTTCCTTCGGGCGTCACAATAATAAATTTATGTTGAGCGGCGTAGTGAGCCAGGCCCGTGCTCTTGAGCCAGGAATCAAAGTGGTCACTCCAACCGTGCAGCAGGTATATCACTGGGTAGTGCTTGCGGCGAGACGTAATTAGACCATATCCCGCCGGTAGCACAACCTTGTAAGGTAAGACTCTTCCTGTGAGACTACTGGAGAATTGAATAGTCTCGATCTGGACGCCTTTGTTTGATTGATAATAGAGGGCGGCAAGTGCAAGGAGCAGAAGAAGTATCAGGACCAGCAATCGTCGTGACCGCATCAAGCAGTTGCTCCAGGGCTAAAGGACGTGTGGGCCATTCCAAAGTTGATTTGACTCATTCTAAGATAAGTCGGCTTATTGCTGCCTGCTTTCGAGAACCTCTCGCACCGCCCGCACGACTCGTTCGACGTCTGTCTCTGAAGTTTGCCAGTTGCAAACGCTCACTCTCATCGCTCTGATTCCGCGCCAGGTCGTCGCGCCAAAGAACGCTTCGCCAGTCTCGAGAATCTTTGCGATCACTTCTTCGGTATAACTATCGTGATCGTGATCGGTCGCACCGGGCCGAGGATCGAGGAACCTCACAAGGCCCTGGTTAATCGCCGGCTCCCAAAGCATCTCAGCTCCTTCTAAATTACCAATACCAACCACAATCGAGCGAGCATGTTTACAGCAACGGTCTACCAAATCTGCAACGCCTTTGCGACCGAGTTGACGTAAAGCAGCGTATACGCTGAAGGCGCGCGCGCGTCTGGACCACTCCGGATTCCAATCCATCTGGTCCCTGGCGTTGGTCACGTGGGTTATATAGGACGCACTACTGGCGAGAGATGCTCGATGTGCTTCGCTGTCCTTAACAAAAGCGAAACCACAGTCGAACGGCACGTTTAGCCATTTGTGTCCATCAGTGGCCCAGGAATCCGCTGCGTCGATATTTTTGACCAAGTGACGGGTCTCAGCATTAGCTCCAGCCCAGAGTCCAAACGCCCCGTCTACATGAACCCACGCTCCATGTTTTTTGGCGATCGGAATTATCTCCGCAAAAGTATCGTACGCGCCGATGTTTATATCCCCGGCTTGTAACAAGACGATAGTTGGCGAATCGAGATCAGCCTCAAGCTCTTCTCGCAACGCTTCCGGAATGAGTCGCCCCTCAGTGTCAGCAGATAGTAGTCTGATTTGACCAGAGCCTAAACCTGTTAACCGTACTGCTCGTTCGAATGAACCGTGACGTTCGGTGCTAGTCAGGATCCGAATTACCGGTGCGTTGAATAAACCTTGACGTTCAACATCCCATCCTCGACTGGCTAGCAACGAGTGTCGCGCGGCTGCGAGACATGTTACATGCGCCATTTGGCATCCGGTGACAATCGCGAAACTGACTGACGGGGGTAAACAGAGAAGCTCTTTTAACCACCCACCAGCAATCTCCTCCACTACGGCTGCTGCCGGACTGCAGGCGTAAAGAGCAGCGTTCTGTTGCCAGGCGGATGTTAACCAATCGGCTGCCAATGCCGCAGGCAAAACACCTCCAATTACCCATCCAAAAAATCGTCCTCCAGCTGATCCGAGTAAACCACCATTCACATCACGGGCCAACTCAGCAACTGCACGTTGCGGATCAATCCCGTCGTCGGCCAGTTGTTTTGTCAATTGGTCGCGTAGCTGGTAAACGTCCGCAGTAGCGGCAACCGGTGCCTGGTCCAACGATTCGAGATAACTAATTGCTTGTTCAAAGGCAGTATCGAGAGCTTTGCGAAAGTTAGGGTCGAGTTTCGTCATGCAACTAGTTTAAATTGTTGGACCTTCGCAGGCTATCGGAAACTTGCTCTCAAAGGATGCTGAATTCTAACCCAGGAGAAATGGCGCCGGTGGAAAGACCGGCGAGCTACGCAAACATCCATTTGGTAGTGTCCTAACTTGACAGCCTCTGTGCAACCTTTGTGTCCTCGGTGTCTCTGTGGTGAGCAAAGTCCTAAGGAAAGCACCACGGAGGCACTCAGGACACAAAGGTTGCACAGAGTAAGCGAAGTTAGGACACCACGATACTTTTAAGTGCTTAGACTTTTTTGAACTTTCTGTATATTCTCACGCAAACCAATTAATCACCTTTGGAGGAGATGATGTCAGACGATAACTACGATAAAACGACTGCGGTGAATCTTCTCAACCAGATTATGGAAGCCGAACTTGCAGGAGTAGTCCGCTACACTCACTACTCTCTAATGGTTTTTGGTCATAACCGAATCCCGATTGTTAGCTGGCTACGGGGCGAAGCGACCATCTGTTTAACTCATGCAAGTGAGGCCGGCGAATTGGTCACTCATCTTGGTGAACACCCGTCTCTCAAAATCGGTGGCTTACTCGAAACTCACAAACACGGGATCAACGACATCTTGCTTGAATCGCTCGAGGCGGAAAAGGCGGGATTGAAACTCTACAAGCAGTTGTACGAATTGGTCCGGGATCGCTCTGTACTGCTCGAGGACTACGCTCGCCGCCTGATAGCCGAAGAAGAACTGCATATCGGTGAAGTCAACAAAATGCTGCGGAAGCCAGGTGAGCTGACATAATTTCAAAAGAATTGACCGCTTCTTCGCCCCAATTCATCAGAGCACTTGTCAGAACTCCAGCTTCAAACTTCGCCGAGGGCCTAACTTCGGCGAATCTCGGAGCGCCTGACTACTCGCTCACCCTGGAACAGTTCAACAAGTATTGCCTTGCTCTTTCCGAGTGTGGACTTGAAGTAGTTACTCTGCCTGCAGATGATCGCTATCCTGACTCTACTTTCGTAGAAGACACAGCCGTCATCACTGATAGATGCGTGATATTAACCCGACCCGGAGCTATGGTTCGTCGCGGTGAAGTCGCCTTAATCGCGCCCGCTATCTCTGAACTTAGATCTGAAATACGGCAAATTGAATTTCCAGGAACTCTGGATGGTGGAGACATCTGTCAGGCAGGCGCACATTTCTTTATCGGATTGTCTGAGCGCACCAATCAAGATGGGGCGACGCAACTCTCTACCCACCTTGCTGAGTTTGGCTACACTTCAAGCGTCGTTGATATCCGCAACAATGATGAACTGTTGCACTTAAAAAGCGGCCTGACTTTTCTGGGTGATGGACGAATGGTGATATGCGAATGCCTCAAAGATTCTGAGAGTTTTAAAGCGTTCGAGTTGATCCAGGCTTCGCAGTCAGAAGGCTATCCATGCAATTGTTTAGCAATTAACGGTCGTGTGTTGGTTGCTGCAGGATTTCCAGGGTTCAAACAAAAGCTGGATCAGCTAGGTTACCTGACGATGGAGCTCGAGGTCTCGGAATTCCGCAAGATGGACGGCGGTCTAAGTTGTCTCTCGCTCAGATTCTAACCCTCACTGGCAATCAACTTTTTGATCTTCGGAGTCAGTAGAGCGAGAAGTCCAGCGGCGACTATCAATCCGATTGCAATTCCACCGTAGAGCTTTGTGAGAGTCCACGGATTAGCGGAATCGAAGAACCCGGACAAAAACCCTGCCATTTTATTGCCAAGCGCGGTTGCAAAAAACCAGACGCCCATCATAATTCCGACCAATTTCAACGGTGATAACTTAGTCACTGTACTTAGTCCAACAGGACTCAGACACATTTCTCCACAAACCTCGAGAAAATAGAGACCTACCAACCATAATGGGCTCACCTTTCCATAAGCCGTTAGCATTGATGCCGGAATCATCAAAAGAAAAGCGACTCCGATGAATAGCAGGCCGAGAGTGAACTTTACCGGGCTAGTTGGTTGACGGTCACCCATTTTCACCCAAATCGCTGAGAACAAAGGCGCCAGCAAGATCACGAAGAACGGGGTTAAGGATTGTAGAAAGCTCGATGGAAACACAAGGCCGAAAACCTTTGTATCGACGAGCCTCGCCGCAAAGAGATTCAGACTAGCGCCCTTCTGTTCGTATGCCGCCCAGAAGAGCATCGTGAAAACAAAAAAGATGAAGATTGCCGCGATGCGCTTCCAATCGCTTTTTGTCAACGGTTCTCTCGTCGCGACCGAAGCGCTCCCGGTTGTTTTCTTGCCCACTCGGTTTCCGACTCGCGCTAAGGTTTTCCTGTTTAGCAAATACACGGCGAGGCCAAACACCATCCCAACTCCTGCAGCTCCAAATCCCCAGTGCCAACTCCGTATGGGATCTTGGCCCATGCTAACCAGCAGCGATTTAAAGCTCTGGCCCTGGGCAAAGTAGCCACAGATAAGTGGCGCCAAAACCGCCCCCACATTTATGCCCATGTAAAAGATCGAGAAGCCGCTGTCACGACGCGGATCGTTTTCACCATAAAGGCCTCCCACCATTGCACTGATGTTCGGCTTCAATAGACCAGTCCCGATAGCAATTGAGCCCATTCCCAGGTAAAGAAAACTCATCGAGTGGAAAACCATTGAAAGGTGACCGAGCGCGATGATTACTCCGCCGATAAATACAGCCATTCGAGCCCCAAACAGGTAATCAGCAGCAAGACCGCCCGGCAGAGCCGTGATATAAACTGCCATCGTATAGGTGCCGTAAATTGAGGTTGCTCGTTTTACATCAAAGCCAAGTCCGCCCTGAGCCACCGGCGCGACCATGTACAAAACGAGGATGGCTCGCATACCGTAATAGCTAAAGCGCTCCCACAGTTCGGTAAAGAACAATGGACCCAAGCCTTTTGGGTGTCCCGCGACATCAACTGACCGCGTGGCAACGATTGGCTGATTAACGGGAATGCTGGTTGCGCTCATGTAGGGACTGGCCTCCAATTGGGAATTGCTGGATAAAGTCGCGGCATTATGAAGAAGGACGCCAAAACGATCAATGCTTCCGCGTCGTAGGTCAGCACTCCGCGGCTACTCCACCTCGCTGAAACACGAAATTGAATTCCCTGCCCCAATTACATAATGGACAAACCTTTATCGCCGATCAGGCATCACTGTTGTATTGAATCGGTTGTAGTCTGCCCAA
>Ga0105248_10005153_pt1 | contig 14412 bp, 10 predicted proteins | sample KBSS34metaG_FD_81524 | JGI IMG/M metagenome (GOLD analysis project Ga0105248, IMG submission 81524) | Switchgrass rhizosphere microbial communities from Kellogg Biological Station, Michigan, USA - KBS S3-4 metaG | ecosystem: Host-associated > Plants > Roots > Rhizosphere > Soil | place...
CCGTACACCTCGTCGCCCGCGACCCAGCGCAGATCCTGGTGGGACAGCCAGAACCGGCGGATCATGTCCAGCGCGAGCAGCGGCCTGGTCGCGAAGCCCCGCCGCCGCGGGACTCCCGCCTGGGCGCACCGTTCCCGATTGTCAGTCCAACTCGCGGGAAGGTAAAGCTCACGGTCGACGAACGCGCGCCCCTTCCCGGAAACATAGGCCGCGAACACACCGATCTGACAGTTCTCCGTCCGACCGGAAACAGTGCGCCGCCCGGCTGAGTAGCTCCTCCAAACCCGCCTCCCACCTCGTCACGTCCTTCTCGGATATGCTGTGTTCGGCGGCCGTCGCGGCTTCCTCGTCTGTTCTCACAAAACACGGGAATCACGCGGCGGCCGTCTCGCGCAAGAGGCGGCGGCCGTCAGACCACACGGCGATCACTGCGACTGGAGTACTAGCTATCTAGCGCGACAGGTTGTAGCATCTCGTGATCTTCGCGCGGCCCTGCCCGCAGCAGGGCACCGGCTATGTCGCCGAGGACGGCGGCGGCGAACCCGTCCGCGTCCGCGCGTCCTTTCCGAATGACGCGGAGATTCGCCGGACCGTGGACTGCTATCGCGTCCCGGTCGCCGGTTCGGCGCCGCAGCTTCCAGCGGTGCCGCCGCGTCGCGAGTTGCCGGCGCCCGCCGTCTGGCCCAACGTGGTGGAGATCCTCCGCGAACGTGGCTTCGGCTACGTCCTGGGACTCGACCCGCCGGTCCGGCGCCGGCGGCGGCTGGCGTGGCCCAGGGCACCGAGCAGGCGGCCGATGTCCCAGCACCGGCAGGCGGGCGGATGGCCGGGTTCCCGGCCTCACTGAATACGGCGACCCGTGGGGCGACCAGTGAGCCCCGTGGACCAGGACGGCGCCGACCTCGACCCGGCCCATTCTGGCACCGAGGAGCCTCGACCTGGTTCACGGCTGGCCCGGATGCGTCAGACCCTGGCGCGCCACGTCGTAGAGGCGGTCGCGGTCGAGGAGGGCGTGTGCATCCGGCCGGTGGCGCTGCGCCGGGTCGACCTCGACACCGGTGAGACGACGATCGTTCCGGCGCCGTGTGGGGCCACGCTGGCGTCGAAGTGCCCGCCGTGTGCGGCGCGGGACACGATCCACTTCCCCAACCAGGTCGCCACAGCCCGCAGGCATACCCGCTGTATCGCCGCTTCAGGACGCGAGCTGACGGGTCCCGGTCTCATCTTGCCAGCCTCTCAGCTACGATTCGGAGCAGCCTTCTACGACATACTCCGCCCACTGTTTACAAAGCCTGAGCGTTTACAAAAAGTGATGATTCGGCCGATGGTTCGTGGGTCAGCCCGTGGTGGCCCCAGCCGTTCTGGCGGGCCAGCCGCCGGTCGCTGTCCCGTACCCGACTGTTATCAGGTGATCATGACTGACCCCACATCGCCAGCGACGCCCCGCGCGTCGATGTCCGGGCGGTACCTCGCCGGGTTGGCGGCCCGTCTCGCCGACCGGCACGGGAAGGAGACCGCGGAGGTGGCCGCCGCCCGCGGCCACGCCGATCAGCTTCGTGCGCAGCTGGCCCAACGGGACACCCAGCTGGTGGAGTCTCAGCTGCAGCTCGGGCGTCTTCAGGAGCGGGTCGAGGGACTGACCGCGGACCTCGCGCGACGAGATCAGCGCGTCGCCGAGCAGGCCGAGACCATCGGTCAGCTGGAGAAGCGGCTGCAGGTCGCCGAGCAGGCGTTGGCGTTCATCTCCCACGAGGCACTCCCCGCGTTGATCGAGGGCACCCTTACGCCCGCGTTGCCGGCGGTCCTCGACGGCGACGCCGACATCGTGGCCCGCTACGACGGCATCGTCGGCCAGGTCGTCGAGCTGCGCGACGCACTGCGACAGGCACGGGAGGCGCTGCGGACCGTGGAACGACGGATCGTCGCCTGGGAGGAGGGTGCGCGATTCGTCATAGATCACCAGCTACCCGCCCTGGTGGCCGGTGATCTGGTTCCCGCACTGCCGGACGCCGCCGGTGAAGAGGCGGTCGTCGGGGTGCTGGACCGGATCGGCGCGGTCGTCGCGAAGCTGGTGGAGCAGGTCCACGATCGTTTCCGGGACCGCGAGGAGGCCCTGCGGGCCGCGACGGTCGGGCTCGCGCGCAACGTGCAGGCCGTGTCCCACCGGGTGCAGGAAGAAGCCACGGCCATGGTGCTGGCGCATCCGACGACACCGGATGTGCTCGAGAGCGGCTACCGCGTGGACCATGCGGCCGCGCAGCAGGCCCGGTACGCGCAGAACCTCGCGGTGCTGTGCGGCGAGTCGCCGGGCCAGCAGTGGCAGGAGCCAGTGGCCGTGGCCGACATCGTGACCGCGGCCGCCTCACGGATCATCGCCTACCAGCGGGTGCACGCATCCGGCGACCCGGACATCGCGGTTGTCGCGCACGCCGCCGAACCGATCATCAGCGTCATCGCCGAGCTGTTGGCCAACGCGGCGCAGTCCTCGCCGTCGACGAGCGAGGTGCTGGTCGCGATCCGGTCGGTGCAGCGTGGAGTGGTCTACGAGATCGACGACGGTGGCGTGGGCATGGAGGAGTTCCGCCTGAACCGGGCGCGGGAGATCGCCTCAGGACGCCGGCCCGTGCGGGTGGCGGATCTCGGCCAGACGCCGCAGACCGGCCTGGCGGTGGTCGGCGAGTACGTGCGCCGGCACGGGCTACGGGTCGATCTCAGCGAGTCGGTCTACGGCGGCGTCCGGGCGGTGGTCTTCGTGCCCGACGAGCTGACCGAGCTGTTGAATCCCACCGCGCGTCGTGCGCGCGGCCGCCACCGGGCCGGGTCTGCGGCCGTCGGCACGCCCCCGATACCCGGCGCTGTCTCCCCGCCCGCCCCGGCTTCGGCCTCCGCTGACGACCCCGTCTCGGTCGCGGCGGAGGATCGCCCGTCGACACCGGTGCTCCCGCAACGCTGATCGCCTCGCAAGGCCGTGCTCGCCAAGAAGACTCCGCCGTCCGCCATGCCATCCGGGAGCCCGTCCGCGCCGCCGTCGTCAGCCGACGAGGCCGGAGCGTTCCTCGCGGCGATTCTGAGCGCCGCACCGGACGCCGCTTCCGCTGGCGACGTCTCTGACACGGGCGACCGCACCCCGCCCCCGGCCCCACTCACTCCCGCAGAGGACACGGAATGACCGGCGATGCCACCGGCACGCTCCACACCGACCACTGGCGTGGGATCGACGCCAACCGCTGGATGGTGGAGGAAATCGAGACGACGCAAGGCGTACGGCACGCGTTCGTCTTCACCACCGATGGCTTCGTGACCGCCGTCTCCAGCAGCATGGACCGCGACGGCGCTGAGAAGCTCGCCGCCGCGTGCTCGGCCATGGCGTCGCTGGGCAGGGCGGTCGCCGCGGAACACGGTGCGGGTGGCATTCCCAGCCACGTGGTGTACGAGCTCAACGGCGCCAAGCTGATGTTCCGCGGCGCCGGCGAACGCACCTACCTGGGCGTGATCACCGAGGCCGTGATCGACCCGGCGCTCGTCGCCCACCAGATGACCACGACGGTACGCAAGATCGGCGAGAAGTCGTTGAGCTCCGCCGAGCGCCCGCACTGAGCCGTGGTCGACCCCACGGACTATCTCGGCCCGATTCGACCGTATGTGCTGACTGGTGGCCAGGCGCGCCCCAGCCGCAACACGGTCCGGCCGGAGACCCTGCTGGTGGCGAACGCGGACGTCAGCCTGCCGCCCTCGGCCACGCGTCAGCATCGGTCCCTGGTGCAGTTGTGCCGAGGAATGCTGTCGCTGGCCGAGGCCGCCGCCCATCTGAAGATTCCGGTGAGCGTCGCGGCGGTCATGGTCTCGGACCTGGTCGACACCGGCCATCTCGCCGTGCGCACGGTGGGGGCCGATCCGGATACCCCGAACTACGAGCTTCTCGAAAGGGTCCTGCATGGCCTCCGTAGTCTCTGATCACCGCGGGGCCGATCGTGACGAGGCGGACCGATACGTCTCGCCGACCGTGCGCCAATCGGTCAAGATTCTGGTCTCGGGCCCGTTCGGCGTCGGCAAGACCTCGTTGATCGACTCGGTGAGCGAGATCGTACCGCTGCGTACCGAGGAACAGATGACCCGGCAAAGCCTGGGGGTCGACTCGCTGATGGGCGTCGAGCGCAAGACGTGTACGACGGTCGCCCTGGACTTCGGTCGGATCACCCTCGGGGGCGACATCGTGCTGTATCTCTACGGCACTCCGGGGCAACGACGATTCTGGGACCACTGGGCCGGGCTGGCCGAGGGCGCGATCGGCGCCCTGATCCTGGTCGACACGCGCAGGCTGGAGGAGAGCTTCGAGGTCTTCGACCAGATGGAACTGAGCGACACGCCCTTCGCGGTGGCGGTGAATGTGTTCCCCGATACGCCGGATATCCCGCTGGACCAGGTCGTCGCCGCGCTGGATCTGCCCACCGATACGCCGATGACGTCCTGCCGGGCCCTGGACAAGGAGTCCTCGATCCAGGCCCTGATCACTCTGGTCGAGCACGCGATGGGATCCGCCCGGCTGGCAGGGGCGCAGCGATGATTTCCACCCACCATTCGCTGTCCGACTTCACGGGTCTGACTCCGCTGTCGGAGACCACCACCTGCGTCGACCCCCAGGCCGCCTACCGGGTGCTGCGGGAGCGGTGGGGGCAGGTCGCGCCGGTGGAGCTCGAACCCGGTGTACCGGCCTGGCTGGTCATGGGCTATCCCGAGGTTCTTCACGTGGTGCGCAACGAGCGCCTGTTCGCCCGCAATCCCCTGCACTGGCGGCTGCTGTCTGACGGCGTCGTTCGCCAGGACTCCGGACTGGGCCCGATGATGTTCCCGCGAGACAACGCCTACTTCGCGGACGGATCACGGCACCGCCGGCTGCGGGCCCCGCTCGACGAGGGCATCGCGGGCATTGACCAGCATGCCCTCGTGCGCTCGCTGCAGGCGACCTGCCGGGACCTGATCCGCGGGTTCGCGGAACGCGGCGAGGCCGACCTGGTCACCGAGTACGCATCGGTCATTCCCATGCTCGCGGTCTCCAGCCTGTTCGGAATCTCCACCGAGCACGGCCGTCAGCTGCGGGCCGGCCTGATCGCCCTGTTCGGCAGCGGCGAGGACTCGCAGGAGGGCAACCGCACCTTCGAACGCATTCTGACCGAGGTCATGCAGTCGCACGCGGCCAGCCCAGCCAAGGACCTCACCACCGCCTTCCTGACGCACCCGAACCTGCACGACAGCGACGAGGTCGTGCAGTCCATCGTTCTGATGATCTCGGCCGGCTACGAGACGACGACCTCGTGGATCACGCAGACCATCCGGCTGATGCTCACCGATCCTCGGTTCGCCGGGCGCCTGCACGGCGGCCGCCTGGGCGTGGACGACGCGCTCGACGAGGTGCTGTTCCGCGATCCCCCCATGGCCAACATGCCCGCCCGGTACGTGCTCGCCGACACCGAGCTCGCCGGGCAGCCCATCCGCGCGGGCGACGCCCTGATCCTCGGCCTGGGCGCGGCGAACGCCGACGCGCGCATGCACACCGACGACCCCTGGCTGGAGACCGGCAACCGTTCGCACCTGGCGTTCTCCGCCGGCCCGCACACCTGCCCGGCCCTCGATCCCAGCCGTCTGATCACCCGCACAGCCGTCACGACCGCCTTGACAGAACTGCACGACCTCACCCTGGCCATTCGTCCGGAGGAGATCGAGCTGTTGCCCTCGCCGTGGACCCGCTGCCCGGCGAGCCTTCCCGTGCGTTTCGTCGTATCCGACGTGCCCATCGTTGAGCAGGAGGTCTCGCATGGCTGACCCGACCACTGTCCCGCTGGTACCCCTGGACCCCTTCGGCGCCGATCACCACGGCGAACAGCGCCGGCTGCGGGAGGCAGGCCCGGTGGCGCAGGCCGAGCTGCCCGGCGGTATCCGGGTGTGGGTGGTCACCGACCACGCCCTGCTCGCCGACCTGGTGGCGGACGAACGGGTGAGCAAGAACTGGCGGAACTGGAACGCCATCCAGGACGGGACAATCACCGACGACTGGCCACTGGTCGGCATGATCAAGGTGACCAACATGGTGACCAGCGACGCCGCCGCACACTCCCGCCTGCGCCGGCCGGTGACCCGGGTGTTCACGCGCGGCCGGGTGGAACAGCTCCGTCCGCGTATCGACCAGATCGTCGCTGAGCTGCTGACCGAGCTCCCCGCCCAGGCCGGCCCCGACGGGTCGGTGGATCTGCGGTCGCATTACGCCTACCCGGTGCCGATGCAGGTGATCTGCGAGCTGTTGGGCGTCCCGCGGGAGTGGCGCTCCGAGCTGCGCCGGCTTGTCGACAGCATCTTCCGCACGGACACCAGCAGCGAGGAGGCGGTGGCCACCGAGCGGCAGCGCCTGACCCTGCTCGCCGAGTTGGTGCGGCTGCGTCGCGACGAGTCCGGGGAGGACCTCACCAGCGCGTTGATCACGCTGCGCGAGGAGGACGAGGCGGCGCTGAGCACCGAGGAGCTCATTGACACCATCTGGCTGCTGCTCACCGCCGGTCACGAGACCACGCTGAGCCTCATCACCAACGGCGTACGCGCCCTGCTCACACATCCCGACCAGAAGGCCATCGCCGTCGCCGGTGACGCCACGACCTGGTCCGGTGTGGTCGAGGAGGTGTTGCGCTGGGACGCGCCGATCGGGAACTTCCCCGCCCGCTATCCGCTCGAGGATGTCACGATCGCGGGCGTCACGATCGCGAAGGGCGACGCCATTCTCGCCGCGTACAGCGGTGTCGGGCGGGACCCCCGCCAGTACGGCCCCGACGCCGACCGGTTCGACGTCACCCGCGCCCCCCAACGGCATCTGTCCTTCGGCGGCGGCCCGCACGTGTGCCTGGGAGCCCACCTGGCGCGCCTGGAGGCGGGTATCGCCCTGCCCGCCCTGTTCGCCCGGTACCCGGACCTGCGCCTGGCGGCCGACCCCGCGACGCTGCCGCCGGTTCCGTCGTTCTTCTCCAACAGTGCCGCCGTGCTGCCGGTCCAGCTCGGCCAGGCCGCCGCGGCCCCGCCGGCCGCTATCTGAGCGGGGCTCGGGCTCCGAACGGTGCTCGGAAGATCGCGTCCTGGACCGGCGCAGACCACCATCCGCCGCCCGGTCCATCTACTACGGGAACGACGGACGTTGGCACGGCCGCGTCACCATGGGCACCCGCGACGACGGCACCCCAGACCGGCGCCACGTCAGCGCGAAGACCGAAGCGGAGGTCATCCGCAAGGTTCGCAAGCTCGAAGCGGACCGCGACGCCGGCCGGGCCAAGCAGCCAGGCCGCGCGATGACCCTTGACGCCTGGTTGTCGCACTGGCTGGAGAACATCGCCGCGCCAACTGTCCGGCCGAAGACGTACGCCGGCTATCAGACCGCGGTCCGGCGCCACCTGATTCCCGGGCTCGGCGCGCACCGCATCGACCGCCTAGAGGCCGACCACATCGAGAAGTTCTACGTCAAAGCTAGCCGGAAGAACCTGAAGCCCGCGACCGTCCACCAGATTCACCGGACGTTGCGCACCGCGCTGAACGAGGCCGAGCGGCGCGGCCGGATCGTGAAGAACCCGGCGACCGTCGCCAGGCCGCCCCGGCTGGTCGAAGCGGAAATCGAGCCGTTCACGGTCGTCGAGGCGAAGCGCATCCTTGCCGCCGCGGGCGGCCGACGGAACGGCGTCCGCTATGCGCTGGCTCTCGCGCTCGGTATCCGCCAGGGGGAAGCGCTCGGGCTTCAATGGCGAGACCTCGATTTGGACGCGGGAACCCTCACGATCCGGCGGGCGATCCAGCGCCAGACCTGGCGACATGGATGCAAGATGCCGTGCGGCGGCAAACGCGGCGCCGACTGCCCGGACCGCCACAGCGGCGGCTTGGTCGTCGTCGAGACCAAGTCCCGCGCCGGCCGCCGCGTGATCGGGCTACCGGCACCGTTGCGGGCCTGGCTCAAGCTGCACCGGTACGCGCAGGACCAGGAGCGAGAGGAAGCGGCAGACCTCTGGACCGACGGCGGATGGATCTTCGCCCAGCCGACCGGCCAGCCCATCGACCCCCGCGCGGACTACGAGGAATGGCCCGGCCTGCTCACCGAGGCCGGAGTACGCCCGGCGCGACTGCACGACGCCCGCCATACCGCGGCGACGATGCTCCTGGTCCTCAAGGTCCCGACCCGCGCAGTCATGGACGTCATGGGCTGGTCCCAAGCGAGCATGGCCACCCGCTATCAGCACGTGCCCACGGAGGTCCTGACAGGCATCGCCGATCTCGTCGGCGGCCTGCTCTGGCAGACGCCGAGCCCGGACGACGAGGGGGACGACGGCGCGACCGGCGTCCTGGCCCCGACGGGGTAGCAAGGGACAACTGAGACCAGAATTGAGACCACAGATGCCACCGGTGCCGCCGGTGGCATCTGTCTTGCCCGCACATAGAGACGAAGAAGGCCGCTCGCGCGAAGCGCAGCGGCCGGGGGTCTCGGGGGGCGGAGCCCCCTGAACTGGGGGTTCCAGGGGGTGGCCCCCTGGGCCAGCATGGCGCGGGAGCCCGGGAAGGTGGCCGAAGGCCACCGAACAAGGGGAACCCGATCGCGTGGGCAGGGGCGGGGTCGAACCGCCGACCTTCCGCTTTTCAGGCGGACGCTCGTACCGACTGAGCTACCTGCCCCGGGTGGTGCGAGGACGTAGGACAGAGGGGCACTCCGGCCATACGAACGCGGTCCCGACGGGATTCGAACCCGCGACCTCCGCCTTGACAGGGCGGCGTGAACTCCAGACTTCACCACGGGACCATGCGCTGTTGCGATCTTCAGTTGTGCTATCCGCCTGGGCTGTGGAGCAGCCCGTCAGGATCTGGAGGTCATGCTACACGACGGCGGGGCCGACGGAACGGGCGACCCGAGTGGAATCTTGCCCAACGTTCGGGGGTCCGGGGCACTCGCATCCCGCTACCCAGGCACGACACCCCGCGACCGGCCGTCAGGCGAACCGCCCGTACCCAGTGTGGCCGGCTTATGCCTCATCCGAATAGAGTGTCAGCTGACTGCCAGCTGCGGCCGCTGCCACGTGGGAGGCCGGCCGTCGGGGCGACGTCCGGACGGGGCGGGCGGCCGGCTCCGCGGGCCGCTGATCGGCGCCGTGACCGAACATCGGCGTCTCATCTCAGGCAGCGGCCACGGCGTCGATCCGCAGCGAATATCCTTGGTACGTCTATCGCCCGCGACGACCGACGGCGCAATATGTCCGGTCTGTCCCAGCGGGTGGATCTGGCGGCGCGCGCACCCGGTTCGCGTCCAGTGAGTGCGGGCGAGTCCGTGCCCCGGGGGAGGAGACCGATGCCGACGCCCTCCGCGGACCATAGCGGCAGCGCCCGATCGTCGTCGAATATCAGTGCCAGAAATCTGGAGCCGCTCGCGAGCTTCGGCGAGAAGCTCGCGACCCAGGTCGCGCGGCGGATCGAGGACGACATCATCGGCGCGGGCTGGCCGGTCGGCGCGGTGCTCGGCTCGGAGCAGGCGCTGGTCGAGCGGTACGGGGTCAGCCGCGCGGTCTTCCGGGAGGCGGTGCGGATCGTCGAGCATCACCAGGTCGCGACGACCCGGCGCGGGCCGGCGGGCGGTCTCGTGGTCCGCGCCCCGGACGAGGCCGCGGTGGCCACGGCGCTCGGCGTCTACCTGGAGCGCGTCGGCGTCACCGTCGAGTCGATCCTGCGCGCCCGGCAGATCGTGGAGTCGCTGGCAGCCACGCTCGCCCCGGTCCGGATCACCGAGGAGGGCATCGGCAGCCTGCGCGACGTCCTGCACGGCCAGGCGAACGAGGATCCGACCGAGCTCGTCACCCACCACCAGTTGCATCACGCCATCGCCGCGGCGACGGGCAACCCGGTGCTCGTCCTGTTCATCGACGTCCTCGACTCGCTGACGCTCCGCTACGCCGCCCACGAGTACATCGCCAACCGCCAGTCCCAGTCACCGCGGCGGCGGGCGGAGATCGTCGAAGAGATCAGCCGTGACCACACGGCGATCGCCGAGGCCGTGATCGCGGGGGACGCCGCTCGCGCCGAGCATCTGGCGACCGAGCACCTGCGTTCCGTCCACCAGTGGCTGAACCCCTCGGCCAGCAGCGGGACCGATCGGCCGATCCGGTCCTCCCGTCCCGGCCTGCGCTCGGTGGCGCTGCGCTCCGCCGGCGGCGCGGCGCCCAGCAAGCTCGCCGAGACGGTCGCCGGTCGCATCCACGACGATGTCGGGCGCGCAGGTCTCGCCGCCGGCACGGTCATCGGCTCGGAAAGCGAGCTCCTGGCCCGCTACGGGGTGAGCCGATCCGTGCTGCGCGAGGCCGTCCGCCTGCTCGAATACCACTCGGTGGCGCGGATGCGCCGCGGGCCGGGAGGCGGCCTGGTCGTCGGTCAGCCGGATCCGGCCGCGACGATCGAGGCGACCGCGCTCTACCTGGAGTACAGCCGCGCCAGCCCCGAGGATCTGCGGATCGTGCGCGACGCCCTGGAGCTCGGCTGCATCGACATCCTGGTGGAAAACCGGGACCCGGCACTGATCGCGCAGCTCACCGCGCTGCTCGATGAGGAGTCCGACCTCGGCATCGACACGCCGGAGAGCACGAGCGGCTCCCGGCCAACGCATCACGTGCACCTGGCCCTCGCCCACCTGACCGGCAACGAGGCGCTCGCGGTGTTCATCCACGTGCTCACCGAGGTCTGGCCCCTGCCGGCCATGGTCACCCCGGATGCCCGGGCTCCCCGCACTCCTGGCGGAGCCTCGGCGGCCTACGTGAACGGGTCGGCTCGCGGGACGTCGGCGGGACGGGCGGTGCGCGCGGCCGCGGCGGTGTACGGCGCGTCGGTGGTGCGTGAGTCCCGCTCCGTACACCGCGGGATCATTCAGGCCATTCTTGACGGCGATCGCGGGCTCGCCCGGCACCGGATGCGCCGCCACCTTGAGGCTCTGGTCGACCCCACGCTGCCGTCCCAGCGCGGTGAGCGCTCGGTGTACCAGGGCACGTAGGGCGTCGCCACCCGCGGCGCCCGACCGGACCAACGTCACTCCGGGACGAACACCCCTCCGGTCGCCGCACCGCCGTGAGATCGTCAGGTCCGGGCATCGGCCTGGGTCGAGCCCGCTTGCGTCCAAGGGGGTGGCTGACCTGCTCGTGGAACTGGTGGCGGTGCGGCATGGGCAGAGCGAGTCGAACGTGGCCTTCCCCGCGGCGCAGGCGGCGGGGCGCCTCGACTCGGGCATCCGCGAGCGGGACGCGGACGTCCGCCTGACGGGCCTCGGCCGCGCGCAGGCGACGGCGCTCGGCCGGGCGCTCGCCGCGGAGCCCCCCGTCGTCTCCCCGCCCGATGTCGTCGTCTGCTCCCCCTACCTGCGGGCCCGGCGCACCTATGAGATCGCCGCCGAGGCCGCGGCCGGCGCCGGGCGGACGCTGCCCACCCCGCGCCTCGACGACCGGCTCGTCGACCGGCTGCTCGGTGAGCTGGAGATGATGACGCGACTCGCCATCGAGACCCACCACCCGGAGGAAGCCCGACGGCAGCGCACCACCGGGACGTGGCTGTACCGGCCGCCCGGCGGCGAGAACTTCCCCGACATGGCCGAGCGGCTCGGTTCGCTGTTGGCCGACCTGCACGCCGAGCACGCCGGGCGGCGCGTGCTCGTCGTCGCCCATGACGCGGTCGTCGTCGTGCTGCGTCAGCTCATCGAAGGCCTGACCTGGGCCGACCTGGACCGGATCAGCGCCGCCGGCGGCGTGCGCAACGCCGGCATCACCCGTTTCACCCGCGACGGTGACCGCCTCGTCCTCGCCGAGTTCAACACCGTGACGCACCTGCAGGGCGTGCACGCCGACCTGGCTGACTGACGTCACGGCGCTGCGCCGCCCCCACCGAGCCGCGGCGCGGAATCGCTCCATCAGCGCAGGTCGCGGCACCAGACGACGCGAAGCGCGGACGAATTCTCGTCGAGCGCGGCCTCGCATCACGGCCGAGCCGCACGAAGTGATCATTCGGGCACGGTATCGTGGCTCTCAGGTCGAGAGGCGCTGCAACGGGCCCAGGTCCGCCACGCTCGGCCCGTACCACTCCGTAAGGGCGCCTCCCACGACAGGGAGGTGTCGCATGGCCGGTGCAGCGTCCGTCCGCGAGGGAGCGTCGATCCGTTCGGGGACGCGGGACAGCGCCGAGGAGCTGCGCGAACTGCTGGCGCAGCGGGTCGTCGTCCTCGACGGGGCCTGGGGCACCATGCTGCAGAACGCCGGGCTGACCCCGGCGGACTACCAGCTCCCGTCGCTGAAGGACCACCCGAAGGACGTCACCGGCGACCCTGACCTGCTCAACCTCACCCGGCCGGACGTCATCCTCGACGTGCACCGCCAGTACCTGGCCGCGGGCGCCGACATCACCACCACGAACACGTTCACCGCGACCAGCATCGGTCAGGCCGACTACGGGCTGGAGTCGCTGGTCCGCGAGATGAACGCGCGCGGCGCGCAGCTCGCCCGGCAGGCCGCGGACGAGGCCGGCGGGCGGTTCGTCGCGGGGTCGATCGGGCCGCTCAACGTCACGCTCTCGCTGTCGCCGCGGGTCGAGGACCCGGCCTACCGGGCGGTGACCTTCGAGCAGGTCCGTGCCGCGTACGCCGAGCAGATCCGGGCCCTCGCCGAGGGTGGCGTCGACCTGCTGCTCATCGAGACGATCTTCGATACGCTGAACGCCAAGGCCGCGATCGCCGCGGCCCACGAGGTCGCTCCCCAGCTGCCGCTGTGGATCTCGGTGACGATCGTCGACCTGTCCGGGCGGACGCTGTCCGGGCAGACGGTCGAGGCGTTCTGGACGTCGATCGCGCACGCGAATCCGCTGGTCGTCGGCGTGAACTGCTCGCTGGGCGCCGAGGAGATGCGCCCGCACGTCGAGGCGCTGGCCCGGATCGCGGACACCCACACGGCCTGCCACCCCAACGCCGGCCTGCCGAACGCGTTCGGCGGCTACGACCAGAGCCCCGAGGAGGCCGGCCGGCTGATCGGCGAGTTCGCCGCGGCCGGCATGGTCAACATCGTCGGTGGCTGCTGCGGGACGACGCCAGCGCACATCGCGCGCATCGCCGCCGCCGTCAGCGGCACGCCGCCGCGCGAGGTCCCGGCGCCGCCGGCGCGGACCAGGTTCAGCGGCCTGGAGACGTTCGAGATCGGGGAGAACACCGGTTTCGTCATGATCGGCGAGCGGACGAACGTCACCGGTTCGGCCAGGTTCCGCCGGCTCATCGAGGCCGACGACTACCAGGCCGCCGTGGACGTCGCGCTCGAGCAGGTGCGCGGCGGGGCGAACCTGCTCGACGTCAACATGGACGCCGACCTGCTCGATTCCGAGCGGGCGATGACGACCTTCCTCAACCTGCTCGCCACCGAGCCCGAGGTCGCCCGCATCCCGATCATGGTCGACAGCTCGCGGTGGAGCGTGCTGGAGGCGGGCCTGCGCTGCGTGCAGGGCAAGGGCGTGGTCAACTCGATCAGCCTCAAGGAGGGCGAAGAGGTCTTCCTCGAGCATGCCCGCCGGATCCGCTCCTTCGGCGCCGGCGTCGTCGTCATGGCCTTCGACGAGCAGGGCCAGGCCGACACCACCGAGCGCAAGGTGGCGATCTGCGCCCGCGCCTACGACCTGCTGACCGGGCAGCTCGGCTTCCCCGCCGAGGACATCATCTTCGACCCCAACGTGCTCGCCGTCGCCACCGGCATCGCTGAGCACAACGGCTACGCCAAGGCGTTCATCGACGCGCTGCCGCAGATCAAGCACCGCTGCCCGGGGGTGCGGATCAGCGGCGGGATCTCGAACCTGTCGTTCTCCTTCCGCGGCAACGACGTCGTCCGCGAGGCGATGCACTCGGCGTTCCTGTTCCACGCGGTGCGGGCCGGGCTCGACATGGGCATCGTCAACGCCGGGCAGCTCGCCGTCTACGAGGACATCCCCGCCGAGCTGCTCGAACTCGTCGAGGACGTGCTGTTCGACCGCCGCGAGGACGCCACCGACCGGCTCGTCTCCTACGCCGAGACGGTGCGCGGCGCGGGCACCCAGCGGGTTCTCGACCTGTCCTGGCGGGAGGCGCCGGTCGAGGCGCGGCTCTCGCACGCGCTGGTCCACGGCATCGTCGACTTCATCGAGGCGGACACGGAGGAGGCGCGGGCGGCGGCCGCCCGGCCCCTCGACGTCATCGAGGGGCCTCTCATGGACGGCATGAAGGTCGTCGGTGACCTGTTCGGCTCGGGGAAGATGTTCCTGCCGCAGGTGGTGAAGAGCGCCCGGGTGATGAAGCGCTCCGTCGCCTACCTGGAGCCGTTCATGGAGGCGGAGAAGGCCCAGCTCGCGGCGCAGGCCGCCGCC
>Ga0105248_10005159_pt1 | contig 14402 bp, 12 predicted proteins | sample KBSS34metaG_FD_81524 | JGI IMG/M metagenome (GOLD analysis project Ga0105248, IMG submission 81524) | Switchgrass rhizosphere microbial communities from Kellogg Biological Station, Michigan, USA - KBS S3-4 metaG | ecosystem: Host-associated > Plants > Roots > Rhizosphere > Soil | place...
CTCGTTGCCGCCGTCGGCCTCGTACATGATCGACTGCCCGGGGTCGTTCGAGAAGTCGAGGTCCCACGCCGAGCCGGCGGTGCCGAGCCCCGGGGTCCCCGTCGGTGACGGCGTCGCGCCGGTGCCGGGGATGACGGGGATGACCTTCACGAGCTGGCCGGTCTTCGTGAACACCTGGATGCGGTCGTTCTGGCGGTCGCAGACATAGACCATGAAGTCGGCGGCGATCACGACGCAGTGCGGGTGGCCGCCGTCGCCGGCGCCGAACTTGTCGGGAAAGTCGGTGACGACGTTGTTCACCGTGCCGGCGACGCCGCCCCACTGCCGCAGCCAGTTGCCCTGCGCGTCGAAGACGACGACGCGGTGGTTGCCGTAGCCGTCGGCGATGTAGATGCTGCCGCGCTGCCCGGTGATCGGATCGGGATTGGGGTCGACGTACACGTCGGCCGGCTGGTTGAGCAGCGTGTGGCTCTGGTTCGCCGACGCGTTGGCGCCCGAGTTGCCGCAGGCGTTGCCCGGCGGGTTGTCGCACACGCCGCGGGTGCCGATCTGCAGCAGCAGGTTGCCGGTCTTGGTGTACTTCTGGACGATGCCGTCGCCGTTGCCGGCGATCCAGATGTTGTCCTGGTAGTCGATGAAGCAGCCGTGGATGCCGTTCGGCAGCACGTCGCGATTGCCCCAGCCGGCGATCGTGTTGCCCGCCGGATCGAAGCCCATCACCGGCGGTGCCGCGACGCCTTTGACGTCCTCGGGTGCGATCAGGTTGCCGCGGGTGACGATGTAGACGTTGTCCTGCGAGTCGACGCAAGTGCCGGCGACCTCGCCGGGAATCCACGTCCGCGGCCGTCCGGTCACCGGGTCGGGCGTCGACGGGAACGGCTTCGGCCAGTTGCCGTCGACTTCGTAGCGAGTGACCTTGGGCTTGACCTTCTGCGCCTGGGTCTGGTCGGACCAGAGCGCAAGGCCCGCGGCAGCCGCCGTTGCCACGGCAGCGGCGACGAGAGAAGCAAGTCGTAGCGTTCGCATCGCGATGTCTCCTTCGTTCCTGTTCGTCTTCGTGTGCGACGGCTGCACACGACCGCTGGAGGAGAGCCCTACCCCCCGCAGCCGCCGAAGAAGTTCGAGCGCGACGCCCTCACTCCTCCAGTGCGCACCGTGCCGAGCCATCCTAGGAGCGCGCGGCGCGCGTGTAAACGCACCAACCGAGTAGGGCGCATCAGGAATGCGAGCACGCCGTCGGGCACGGCGTATGCCACGCGGCGACCTCGTCGCGCAACGTGGCTTCGTCACGATCTCGATAGCGCGGCGAGAAGTGGAACGGCACGACCTTCTTCGCGCGCACGCGCCGCGCGATCTCGCCCGCCTGCCGCGCCGTGAGATGGTTCTTGCGCAGCGCCTGGTCGCGGTCGCGGTCGAGGAAGACCGACTCGATGTGCAGCACGTCGACGCCGTCGAGCAGGGGCGCGAGCCGCTCGACGTTGTCGGGCGTGAAGCGGAGGTCGGTGACGTAGCCGATGCGGCGACCGGGGATCGTGTCGAGGACGAGCGCGCGCAACTCGCCGACGCTGCGCTGCTCGGCGTGCTCGCCGGTGCGGTCGCGCCAGGCGAGATCGATCGGCGTCTCGTCGGGCGCGCCCGCGAGCACCGCGTGCTTGAGCGTCCGCAACCACGCGCCGGTCGCGAGCCCCATCGCCGCGATGCGGTCGACCGCGACGCGCACCTGCGCCTTCTCGTCGATCGCGAACGCGAGCACGGGCATCTCGTGGTCGACGATGCACGCGCCGACGCGAAAGAGCGGCTCGTCGTGGAGGACCGCGACGACGGCGCCGTCGCCGCTCACCGTCGCGGCATCGCTGCGTGCGAAGCGGTGCACGCTGGCGAACGCCGCCTGCGTGCGCGCGCCGTCTTCGCCGAGCGCGTGCACCTCGATCGTCATCGGCACCTCGTAGCGGTGGACGACGTTCCACGTGTACGCGCGCAGCTTGTGCTCGACCTGGTCGACGAAGCCCGGGCCGCCCCAGAGCACGAGCCGCTTCATGCGGCCGAGGCCGAGCGCGAGCAGGTGATCGAAGCCGGCGAAGTGGTCCATGTGGGTGTGGCTGACGAACGCGTGCGAGACGCGCAGCAGCACGCGCGGCGCCACCCGCTCGATCTCGCCGAGGTCGAAGAGAAGCGCGCGCTTCTCGTCGCGGACATCGACGACGAGCCCGGGCTCGAACGCGTCGGGATCGACGAGGCGGGCATCGAGCGTCGTTCGCACGTTGCACACTATGGCCGCAAAGGAGTTCCAGTGATGGCAAAAGTGAGAGTGGCAGCGTTCGGCGTCTCCCTCGACGGCTACGGCGCCGGCCGCGAGCAGAGCATCGCGGCACCGCTCGGCCGCGGCGGCGAAGCGCTGCACGCATGGGTGTTGCCGACGCGGACGTTTCGCAGGGTTCACGGCGAGGGCGGCGGCTCGGTCGGCGTCGACGACGACTTCGCGGCGGCGAGCTTCGCCGGCGTCGGCGCCTGGATCCTCGGCCGCAACATGTTCGGGCCGGTGCGCGGGCCGTGGCCCGACGATCGATGGAAAGGTTGGTGGGGCGACGAGCCGCCGTACCATGTCCCGGTCTTCGTCCTCACCCATCACGCGCGCGCGCCGCTCGCGATGGCGGGAGGAACGACGTTTTACTTCGTCACCGACGGCATCGAGGCGGCGCTCGAGCGCGCCGGCATCGCCGCCGGCGGCGGCGACGTGCGGATCGGCGGCGGCGTCCAGACGGTGCGCCAGTACCTGCTCGCCGGTCTTGTCGACGAGCTGCATCTCGCGTTGACGCCGGCGCTGCTCGGCGGCGGCGAAGCGCTCTTTGCCGGCATCGACCTCGCGGCGCTCGGCTTCGCCGTCGCTCGCCATGCGGCGACCGACAACGCGCTCCACGTCGTCCTCGCCAAGACCGCGCGCACGCCGTCGTGACCGGCAACGTCGTCGCGCGCGCCGGCGCGTTCGTGCTCGCGATCGTCGTCGCCGCGTGCGCGGCGCCGCCGCAGCGCGCCGACTGGAACGGGCGAATGCGCGGCGACGCCGTCGTGCTGCTCGGCGAAGTGCACGACAACCGCGAGCTGCTGCGACAGCGCCTCGACGTGCTCGAGCGCGCGTTCGTCGCCGGCTGGCGGCCGGCGATCGTGATGGAGCAGTTCGACCGCGAGCGTCAGGGCGACATCGAGCGCGCGCGCCGCGAGCGCCCCGACGACGCGCAGCACGTCATCGACGTCGCCGCGCCCGCGCGAGGCGGCTGGAACTGGGACGACTACCGGCCGTATGTCGCGCTCGCGCTCGCTTACCGCGTGCCGCTCGTCGCCGCCAACGTGTCCGCCGCCGACACCGCCCGCATCGTCCGCGGCGGCTACGCCGCCGTGTTCGACGCCACGACGATCGCCGCGCTCGGCCTCGATCGCACGATCGATTCCGCGTGGCAGGCGGCGCAGGAGCACGAGATCGACGTCGGCCACTGCCATGCGCTGCCGAGCGATGTCTGGCCCCGGATGGTGCGCGCGCAGTACGCGCGCGACGCGTTCATGGCGCACATCCTGCGCGATCACGCTGCACAGGGTGCGGTGCTGCTCGCCGGCAACGGCCACGCCCGGCGCGACTTCGGCGTGCCGCGCTGGCTCGCGCTCGACCCGGCACGCGTGCTGTCGGTCGGCTTTCTCGAGACCGACAGCACGATGCCGGCGGGCGCGTTCGACGCGGTCGTCCGCGCGCCGCCGGCGGCGCGCGACGACCCGTGCGCGCGTTTCGCTCCCTCGGCGCGCAGTCCTCAGCGCCCCGAGCGGCCCTGACAGTGCGGAATCGGCAGCGGCTTCCCGCTGCCGTTCGGTGCCGGCACGCCGGCCGCCAGCCCCGCTGCGAGCAACCGCGTTTGCTGGTCGTCGGTGTCTTCGCAGAGCATGAGCCGATCCTTGACCAGATCGTCGATCGCGTTGCGCACCGCCGCGCGGTACATGCCGAACGACGGATAGCGCTCCCCGACCGAAGGCCGCGGATCGCCGCTTGCCGCGCGGTCGGCCGCGGTCTTCGCGAACGGGATGTACTGACCGGCCGACTCGCAGCCGTCGTTGGCCTGCGGACCGGAGCGCAGCGCCCAGCCAGTGTAGGTCGCGAGCGGCACCGTGACGTCGGGCAGCCGCACGCCGGCGATGTCGTTGCCGTCGCTGTCGGTCTTCGGCACGAAGCTCGGATAGATCGGCCCGTTCAGCGGGTTGTCCTCGTACGGCGGTGTGATCACCGGCGGATTGATCGTCGCGATCCCCGTCGCGTAGAAGTTCGGGCCGTAGTCGAACAGGTACCGTGTCGTCTTCAGACCGGTGTAGGTCACTCCCGGAATGTTCGGAAAGCCCACCGCCGACTGCGGCAGCGGATTGGCGAGCATCCCGTCGGCCAGACGCGGCACCCGGCTCGCCGGCGGCGCGACGCCGTTGGTCCAGTCGTCGAGCGCGAGGAAGAGCGCACGCTGGATCGGCGCCGAGTCGAGCGGATTCTGGAACTGCTGGCACGCGCCCTTGCTCGCCGCATTGCCGACGCCGTGCTGGTGGCTCGAGATGAAGTAGTTGCGCGCCCACGGCGACTCGGGCAGGTCGGCTTTCCCGTCTGGAGTCGTGTGCAGGAGCGACGCCGACTTGACCCAGTACTCGTTGGCCGAATAGATCTCGACCGCGAGCGGACAGGTGTTGTTCAGCTCGCACTTGCTGTAGCGGCTGTCGACCTTGCCGGTGATCGGGTCGGTCGTCAGCACGTTGGCGAACGGGAAGCGGTTCTCGATGAAGAGATGGTCCTGGCGGTTGCGCTCGGTGCGGCCGGGCTGCGAGAACCGGTAGTTGAGGTTGATGCCGGAGCCGGCTGCGATCCACTGCATCATGCCGTCGAAGACCTTCTTGTTGTCTTCGGCCTGGTTGAAGCCGAGGTGGGTGAAGTCGTTGAGGAACCGCCCCGGCTGCGACACGACCTCGGTGTAGATGCGCTCGATGTCGCGGGCGAGCGGATTCTTGTTGCCGAAATCGTCCATGCGCGCCGAGCGCAGCCACGAGTTCCAGTCGCGGACGGCGGCAAAGCCGAGGCCGTTCACGGTCGGGTTCTTCGCGGTGTAGGAGAACTCGTAGATGTCGTTGTTGACGAAGTTGCCGCTGGCGAGCTTGATCGCCGTTCCGTTCGCGTCGGTGTAGTCCCAGCCGGCGTCGGGAATCTGCACCGGCACGTCGTCGAGGTGGACGCGATGGGTCAGCTTGGCGAGCGACTTGTTCGTCGTCGCTGCCGGATAGTTGAGCGTGTACGTGGCGTTGCCGGTGACGATGTACTCGAACGCCGGCCCGGTGATCGTGGTGCCGTCCTTGTTCTTCGCGATCGGCAGCGTGATCGTCGTGTTGAAGTTCGGCGGGCCGCTGTTCGCCGTTCCTGCGGCCTTGTCCCAGCCGCTCCACACCATCGTGTAGCCGCGCGGCATCAGGAACGCGTTCGCGAGCACCGTCGGGTCGACGATCGAGCCCGGGTCGTTGCCGCCGGGGACGCGACCGAACGTGCTCCACGTCTTGCCGCCGCGGTTCGGCGGCTCGTACATCACCTTGTGCGCGCCCCTGCGCAGGTCGATCGGCTTCAGGATGTAGAAGTCGAACGCGTACTCGACCATGCCGCGGCTGTTGCGCGGTGCGAGCTCGATGTCGACGATCAGCGCGTTCTTCGGGTCGAGCGGGTCGACCTCGCCGTATGCCTTGCCGGCGAGCTTCTCGTACTGGCCGACGCCCGGCCACGAGAAGCCGCCGAAGGTGGGCGATTCCGTCGTCGTGATGTCGATCTTGGTGATGCGGGCCTCCGCGGTCCCGACGCAGCCGAGCGCGCCGGCGACGGCGAGCGCGAGCGGCGCGAGGCGGAAGCGCCGGTTGGCGGCGGCATGGAACGAAGGCTGGTTGCGACCGGGGGCGAAAGTCATGGTGTCTCCTCTCTCTTTCTCTGCTGTTGTTCGGCCGTGAGCGTTCGGCCGCGTGGAAAAACGGTTGCGTCTAGCCATCGCGCCTCGTCAGCGCGGCGAGGTCCCATTCGCCGGTCGCCTCGTCGTGGCGCAGCACGTAGAGCTGCTCGTCGTCGGCGTCGATGCGAAACCAGCGCCGGCGCGGCGCGAACCAGCGGTCGACGATCGCGCGCACGCCGACTCGGCGCGAGCCGAACCAGACGACGTGCGGCTCGGCGTCGCCACCGAGACCGGGGCTGCACTCGACGCGAAGCGCCATGTCGTCGCGAGCGTCAGGTCGCCGGGTACGAGAGCTTCGGGTACCAATCGGTGCCGCGGCCGCCGGGCGTGAGGTCGAGCAAGTTCCAGAGCGGCGTCGGATCGGGAGCGCCGCGCGGGTCCTCGCCCGGATCGCTCGTCTCGCCTAGCTCCGAGCCCCAGAAGTGAAGCACCTTGCCGTCCTGCTTGGCCCAGACGTCGAGCGCCGGCCACTCGCTGCCGTCGGGCGCGAGGCCGCGCATGTCGCGCGCGTAGTCGTCGCCGACCGTGGCGTAGAACTTGAGATTGCGCCAGCCGCGCTCGCGCGCGAACGCGAGCTGGCGCTCGACCGGCGAGCGGCCGAGCACCGCGAAGGCGACGCGCTGCGTGAGGTCGGCGATCGGGATGTCCATCGCGCCGAGAAACGACGTGCACATCGGGCACGGCCGCTCACGCTGGGGCCCATACATCCAGAAGTAGGTGATCAGCGTGTCGTGCCTGCCGAACAGATCGGCGAGGCCCACTGCCTTTGCGGACTCGTCCTTGAAGCGGTAGTCGCGCGCCTCACCGCCCGGCGGCAGTGCGCGCCGCAGCGCCGCGACGCGCTCGATCTGGCGGCGCAGCTCGATCTCCTCGGCGAGCAGCGCGGTGCGCGCCCGCCGGTACTCGGCGCTGTCGTTCGGGTACGGCTTGCTCGCGGCAGCGGCAAGCTGCGCTGCGGGCTTGAGCTCGCTCATCGGCCCTCCCTTCCACGACTCGGAAGGGCGGGTTCTAGCACCGAGCACAGCGCGCGCACCGCAAAGTCCACGCCGCCGCAATGGCGCATCGGCGATGCCGACGCAAGAGTCGTCGCGATGAGCTAGCGGTGCAGCCGCTCGCTCGCGCGCGCGAGGTAGAACCACTCCTGCCCGGTCTCCGCCGCCGGGTTGGGAAAGACGATCCTGCCGGCGAACGGCGCGACGACGGGCGCGCCGTCGGCGCGGTTGCCGATGCGCTCGCCGGCGGCGACCGGATCGAAGCTCGACCATGGCTTGGCGAACGCGTCGTCGTCCGCGGTCTTGTCGATGACCTCGACCAGGCTGAGCGTCTCCATCGCAGCCGCGGGCGCCGGATCGGCAGCGCCGCTGATGCCGAGGTGCGCGAGCGTGTTGACGATCGCGCGGTGCGCGACCTCGGGCGCTTCGGGATCGTCGTGGCGTCCGCATTCGAGCGTCACCGCGCAGCCGCCGACCGAGCGCATGTACTCGGTCGTGCCGATGCCGTATGCCGGATCGACGTCGAGCTTCGCCTCGGGCATCGACGCGGCGAGCGCGCGGCGTCGCTCGCTGCCGGCGGCGTAGGTCGACAGCCACCCGTCGACGGCGCGATCGACGCCGAGCCGAAGCGCGATCGCTTCCTCGCGCGCGGCTTTGGCGAACGGCTCGATCGCGCCGTCGTTGTCGAGCGGCCCGAGGAAGACGAACGGCACGCCGGGCGCGCGGAACGAGTGCAGGTCGAGCAGCACGTCGTGCGCGGCGAGCAGCGGGCACAGCCAGTTGGCGACGTGGTCCTCGTGCTCGCGCGGCGTCGGCGTCGGCTGCAGCTTGCGGTTGAGGTTGCGGTCGCCGGCGCGGCGCTTGTTCGCGTAGGCGAGCGCGTTGGTGACCGGCACCAGCGTCAGCCGGCCGGCGGCAACGGCGACCTCGCCGCGGTCGATCTCGCCGACGAGGCGCTCGATCGCGCGCGTGCCGCAGGTCTCGTCGCCGTGGACCGCGCCGAGGACGATGAGGCGCGGGCCGGGACGCGCGCCGCTGTAGGAGATCGACTTGAACGGTTGCATGGCCGCGACTCTAGCGGCGACGCGTATCCTCGCCGCGTGCGCCAGCTCGCGACCACGATCAGCGTCGACACGCGCGGCCGCGGCCTCGTCGAGATCACGCGCACGCTCGAGCCGTGGGTCGGCGAGAGCGGCATCGCGACGGGGCTGCTCACCCTCTTCATCCGCCACACGTCGGCGAGCCTCGTGATCCAGGAGAACGCGGCGCCCGAGGTGCGCGGCGACCTCGACCGCTTCATGGCGCGGCTCGTTCCCGACGGCGACGCGATCTTTCGCCATCGCGACGAAGGCCTCGACGACATGCCGGCGCACGTCCGCTCGGCGCTGACGGCGACGCAGCTCGCGATTCCCGTCGCCGCGGGCCGGCTCGGGCTCGGCACCTGGCAGGGCGTCTACGTCTGGGAGCACCGCACGCGCCCGCACCGTCGCGAAGTCGCGCTCCATCTCCTCGGCGAGTGAGCGGCGGCGCCGCCGCGCGTCACGGGCAGTGGACGACCGCGCCGACGACGCTGCACGCGCCGCGCGGCCCGAGCAGCGTCGGTCCGAGACGCTGCAGGCGCGTGCCGTCGCTCGTCCAGCAGCCGCCGCTGTCGCACGTCGTGATCGCGACCGGCGGCTGGACCGGTGCAATGCGCGCGGGCGTTGTCGTCGGTGGCGGCGAAGGCGGCTGCGGCACCGGTGCACCAGCGACCGGAGGCACCGCGACGGGAGGCTCGGCAAGGCGTCCCGCCCGTGGCGGATCCTCGCGCGCCGCGAGGCAGTGGCGGGCGACGTCACGGCGTGCCGCGGCGAGGCGCGGATCGATCGCCGGCGCGGCGCGACCGCTCGCGCCGCTCGCAGCGGCAGCGATGCTGCGGGCGCCTTGGCCGAGCGGCGCCGATGCGCTCTGCTCGACCGCCTGCATCGCGGCGAGCGCCCGCTCGCACTCGGGAGCGTGCAGCGGATCGCCGCCCGCGGTCGCGGCGAGCGCGCGCTCGATCGCCACGAGGCCGAGGACGAGAACGAGACAGCGCAAGCGACGGTGCATGTCGACCCGGGTGCGCGTCAGTCGGCGTCGTCGCGCGCCGCCGCCTTCGCGTCGGCCTTGCCCGCCTCGAACTCGGCGCGCCGGCGCGCGATCTCGTCGGCCGAGAGGCGATCGACGTTGCAGTAGTCGAGCTTCCAGTCGGCGTCGCCGCGCCAGCGCAGCGGCGATTGCACGGTGGTGCGCGGCGCCGGTGCCGATTCGAGCAGCGCGAGCGCAAGCTCGAGCGTCGCGTCGTGCGACGCGCGGTCGTGCGGCCGTCCGGCGGCGTTGCCGAGCGGAAAGTCGGAAAAGACGAAGCGCGGCACGCCGACGTGCTCGACGATGTCCTTCGCGCAACCGAGGACGACGCTCGCGATCCCGCTCGCCTCGAGCCGGCGCGCGATCAGCGCCATCGTCTGGTGGCAGACCGGGCAGTTGGCGACGAGGATTGCGGCGTCGGCGTGGTCGGACTTGCAGCGCGCCGCGACCTCGGCAGCGTCGACGTCGATCGTCGTGCGCTGGCTGCGCCGCGTCGGCGCCCCGTGGAAGCGTGGCGCGATCGCGCCGATCCGGCCTTTCGCCGCGGCGCGGCGCAACGCCGGCAGCGGAAACCAGGTGTTGGCGTCTTCCGCGGTCGTGTGCTGGCGGTCGATCGCGACGTGCGCGATGCGCAGGTCGTGGTCGTGTCGCGTCTCGCCCGAGTAGACGCTGAAGAACTTGGCGCGCGCGTTGTACGGCGCGCCCGGGCCCTGGTCGCCCTTGTCGGGCTGGAACGGCGCCGCCGTCGTGACGAGCGCGACGCGGCACGACGCGAGCGGCCGCGCCAGGCGAACGAACGGCACCTCGACGTGGTGTGCCCAGACGTACGGCGCGCGGTAGCCGAGCGCCTGGTAGTACGTGCGGATGCGCGCGAGGTAGGGAATCGCGACGTCGTGCGCGGCAACCGTCGTCGAACGATCGTCGCTGTCGTCCACCGCCGCCACCTCCTCAGGCGTGCGCCGACGTCGCGCCGGCCCAGCGTCGGATCGTGCCGGCGAGCTGCGTCGCCGCGACCGGCTTGGTCATGTAGTCGTCCATCCCGGCCTGCAGGCAGCGCTCGCGATCGCCGGCGAGGGCGTCGGCGGTGAGCGCGACGATCGGCGTTCGCGCGCTTCGCCCCGCCGCATCGCCGCGGATTCGCTGCGTCGCCTCGAAGCCGTCGATGCCGGGCATGTGGCAGTCCATCAGGATGAGGTCGTAGCGGACCGACGCGGCGGCGTGCGCGGCCGCGTCGCCGTCGCCGACGACGTCGACGAGGCAGCCCATCTTCTTCAGCATGGTCGCAACGACGAGCTGGCTCACGGCGTCGTCCTCGGCGACGAGGACGCGCGCCGAGGGCACGTCGCCGGCGCCGCCGCGCTCGGGCTCGGACGACGTCGGCGCGACCATGCGCAGCGGCACCTCGAACCAGAACGTCGAGCCCTCGTCGACGCGGCTGTCGACGCCGACCTCGCCGCCCATCAGGTCGGCGATCTCCTTGACGATCGCAAGCCCGAGGCCGCTGCCGCCGTGCCGGCGCGTGCTCGACGCGTCGACCTGTGTGAAGGCGTCGAACACCGAGTCGAACTGGTCGGCGGCGATGCCGATCCCGGTGTCGCGGACCTCGAAGCGGACGCGCACAGCGCCGTCGGCGACGCCGCGACTGCGCACCTCGAGCGCGATGCGGCCGCGCTCGGTGAACTTGACCGCGTTGTGGAGCAGGTTGACGAGCACCTGGCGCAGCCGCACCGGATCGCCCTCGACGCGCTCGGGCAGGTCGGGCGCGAACGCGCAGCCGAAGTCGATCGGCTTGTCGCGCGCGGTCGTCGCCATCAGGTCGACGGCGTCGTTGACGAGCGCGCGCAGCTCGAACGTCGTCGGATTCAGCGAAAGCTTGCTCGCCTGCATCCGCGACAAGTCGAGGACATCGTCGATCAGCGTCAGCAGCGCCGTCGCCGACAGGTGCGCGGTCTCGACGAGGCGGCGCTGGCTCGGCATCAGCGGCGTGTCGAGCAGCAGCTCGGTGGTGCCGAGGACGCCGTTCATCGGCGTGCGGATCTCGTGGCTGATCGTCGCCAGGAATTGCGCCTTGGCGACGTTGGCCTCTTCGGCGCGCCGGCTCGTCTCGGCGAGCTGCTCGGCCTGGCGTTCGAGAGCGCCGGTCTTCTGCTCGAGGCTCGTCACCAGCGTGCGCGCGGTGTGGATCGCACGGCGCACGCGGTTGCGCAGCCGCTCCGAGACGAGTCCGGTGAACGCGAGATAGGTGCCGAGCAGGTACATCGTCGCGGCGATCGTCAGCCGGTCGGGCCACGCCGCCTCGGCCGGCCGCCAGCGCCAGACGCCGATCGAGTAGGCGAGGTACGCGGCGACGACGACGTGGTTGAAGTAGATCGCGCGGCGAAAGCCGTCACCGACCTGGTCGGCGACGCGCACGAGGAGCAGGCACGCGAAGAAGAGATGCGCCTGCTCGAAGTGGCGCAGGTTGACGAGCCAGACGACGATGTCGAGGTGGAGGAAGACGACGCCGAGGTCGATGCGCGCGTTCGGCGAATACCAGGCGCGCAGCGCCAGCCAGCTGAAGACGACATAGGCGACGTTGGTCGCGAGCAGCGTCGCGAGCCACGAGTTCGTCAGGGGAATGCCGAGGCGGAGGTCCTGCATCGCCGCGATGACGCACAGGATCGCGAAGCCGACGGCGCGAATCGTCGGCAGCTGCATCGTGTGCAGCCGCCGCATGCTGGCCGCGCGCTGACGGGCCACCGCGGCGCCGTCGAGCGTGAATTCCGCGGCGCCGTCGAGCGCGGGTGCCTTCACGCTGCTTTCCGGGAAGTCGTGCGCGACGCGGGCGCGGCGCTCAGGGCCGCAGGCGCATCGCCTTTCGCCGGCGCCCGACGAGGACAAGATTGCCGGCGAAGAGCGCCCACGACTCGGGCTCGGGGACGGCTGCGATGTCGAGCTGCTCGGCGGCGGCGATGCGCTGCAGCAGTGCGCGGGCACTCATATCGTCGTTTCCTCCGGCGGCGGCTGGGTTCTTGGCGGTGCCGATTGTGAAACCGTCGGCTTTCGCATCATGGCAGCAAGGTCTGCCGCTCGGCTTCGGCGAGCGCGCGCCTGGCGACGCGTTCCAGCGTCAGGGCCTGCACCAGGATGCTGAAGATGACGACGGCGTAGGTCGTCGTGACGATCGTCGCGCGACCGCTGACCTGCGCCGGCAGCGACAGCGCGAGCGCGATCGAGATACCGCCGCGCAGGCCGCCCCAAGTCATGATCGTGATCGTCGCCTTGCGCTGCGGCCGCAGCCGTGGCACAAGCGCGATCGGGACACCGACGCTCGCCAGCCGGGCGCCGAGCACGATCGCGATCGCCGACACTGCCGCCGCGGCCTGCACCGCCGAGATGGTGAGCGACATCATGACGAGGCCGATCAGGCCGAACAGGAGCAGGTTGAGGAGGTCGTCGAGAACGTCCCAGAAGTCGAACAGGCGCCGCTGCGTCGCCTCCGACATCGCCTCGCGACGGCCGCGGTTGCCGACGATCAGTCCCATCACCACGACCGCGATCGGCGCCGAGACGTGCAGCGCCTCGGCGAGCGCGTAGCCGCCGGTGGCGAGCGCGAGCGTGATCAGGATCTCGACCGGGTGGCTGTCGACGCGGCGCAGCATGCGAACGCCGAGCGATCCGCCGGCGAAGCCGAACACGACGCCGCCGACCACTTCGGTGACGAAGAGGAGCGCCGTCGTCGCCGGCTCGATGCCGCCCGGTGCGGTCGCGATCTGCAGCAGCGTGAGGAAGACGACCACGCCGGTGCCGTCGTTGAAGAGGCTCTCGCCGGCGATGCGCGCTTCGAGGCTCTTCGGCACGCCGAGGCGCTTCAGCACCGCGAGCACGGCGACCGGGTCGGTCGGCGAGATCAGCGCGCCGAACAGCAGGCAAGCGAGCAGCGGCAGATCGAGCCCGAGCAGGTGCGTCGCCGCCCAGAACGCGACGCCGACGAAGGCGGTCGAGACGACGACGCCGAGCGTCGCCAGCGTCGCGATCAGCCACTTTTCGCGCGCGAGGTCTGCGATCTGGATGTGCGCGCTGCCGGCGAAGAGCAGCAAGCCGAGGACGCCGTGCAGCAGGACGCCCGCGAAGTCGAAGTGCGCGGCGGTCTCGACCGCGGCGGCGAGCCTCGGGTTGAACGACGCCGCGACGACGGCGACGAGCGAGACGACGATGCCGATCGCGGTGATGCCGATCGCATCGGGCAGGCGGACGAAACGGTGGTTGAGGTAGCCGAACGCCGCGACCAGCGCGACGACGATGGCGAGCACCTGAAACCCGGTCATCGGATCGTCGCGCCGGGCGTGCGGCGCTGGGTCGGCGCCGCGCTGCCCGGGCTCATTCGTCGAGGTGGATGTTCTTCGCCTTGGCGAGCGCCGTCCAGCGCCGGATGTCGGCGCGGATGAACTGGCCGAACTGCTCGGGCGTCATCGGCAGCGGCTCGACCGCTTCGACCGAGAGCCGCTCGCGCAGTTCGGGATCGCGCAGCACGGCGACCTGCGTCTCGTTGAGGCGGCGCACGACGTCGTCGGCGATTCCCGCCGGGCCGACCGAGCCGTACCACTGCATCGCATCGAATCCCTTGAAGCCCGATTCCTCGAGCGTCGGCACGTCCTTCAGCTGCGCGCTGCGGGCGCGGCCGGTGACCGCGAGGGCGCGCACCCGACCCGAGCGCAAGTGCGGCAGCGCCGCCGCAAGCCCCGGGAACATCGCCTGCGTCTGGCCGCCGATCAGGTCGGTGAACGCCGGCGCGATGCCGCGGTACGGGATGTGCAGCATGTAGGCGCCGATCTCGTGCTTGAAGAGCTCCATCGTCAGGTGCGTGAGCGAGCCCTGGCCGGCCGAGCCGTAGGTGAGCTTGCCGGGATTCTTCTTCGCGTAGTCGATGAACTCGGCGAGCGTCTTCACCGGCACGCTGGCGTTGACGACGAGCACGTTGGGCGTGCCGCCGATCATGCCGATCGGCGTGAAGTCCTTGATCGCGTCGTAGGGCACGCGACGCGTCGCCGGCGTCGTCCCGTGCGTCGCGACGTAGCCCTGCATGAGCGTGTAGCCGTCGGGGGCGGCGTGCACGGTCGCCATGCTCGCGATCACGCCGCCACCGCCGCCCTGGTTCTCGACGACGAAGGTCTGGCCGATCGCCTTGCCCCAGCGCTCGGTGACGACGCGCGCGATCATGTCGTTGCCGCCGCCGGCAGCGACCGGGACGATGTAGCGGATCGGCTTGGTCGGATACGACTGCGCGCGCGCGCCGAGCGGCAGCGCGAGCGCGGCCGCGGTCTGC
>Ga0105248_10005160_pt1 | contig 14401 bp, 14 predicted proteins | sample KBSS34metaG_FD_81524 | JGI IMG/M metagenome (GOLD analysis project Ga0105248, IMG submission 81524) | Switchgrass rhizosphere microbial communities from Kellogg Biological Station, Michigan, USA - KBS S3-4 metaG | ecosystem: Host-associated > Plants > Roots > Rhizosphere > Soil | place...
CCCTGCTGCCTTGGCTCTCGCGGGCCGCGCATGCGCAGAGCTTCCCAAACCGCTTCGTGCGCCTGATCGTGCCGTTTCCGCCGGGCGGTGGCGGTGACGCGCTGGCGCGCCCGTTGGCGCAGCGCCTGTCCGAGGTCTGGGGCCAGCAGATCATCGTCGAGAACCGCGGCGGTGCCGGCGGCAATGTCGGCGCTTACCAGGCCGCCAACGCGCCGCCCGACGGCTACACGCTGCTCCTCGGCGCGGCCTATCTATCGATCAATCCGGCACTTTATCCGGCCTCCGGCTATAATCCGTTCACCGATCTCGCGCCGATCAGTCTGCTCACGGTCATTCCCAACATCATGATGGTGTCGAATTCGTCGCCGGCCCATTCGGTCCGCGAATTCATCGATTACGCCCGGGCCAATCGGGGCAGCGTCACGTTCGCGTCGACCGGCATCGGCGCGTCGCCGCATCTGAGTGGCGAACTGTTCAAGCGCATGGCCGGCATCGAGATGACTCACGTGCCGTATCGGGGCGCCGGCCCCGCCATGAACGATCTCCTGCCCGGGCGCGTCAGCGTGATGTTCAGCAACCTGCCAGGCGTGATGCCACAGGTGCAGAGCAAGACCGTTCGCGGGCTCGGCATCACCGCGGCCAAGCGCATCGCGGCGGCGCCGGACATTCCGACCATCGGTGAGACGGTGCCCGGCTACGAGGTCGCCACCTGGTGGGGCATGTTCGCTCCGGCCCGAACGCCGGCCGATGTGATCGAGAAGATTCCCGCCGACACGGTCGCGGCGCTCGGCCACGAATCCGTCAAGTCGCGCTACGAAGCTCTCGGGGCGCCGCCGAGCCCATCGACGCCGGCCGAGCTTGCGGCGCTGCTGCGGGCCGATGCGGAGAAATGGGCGCCGATCGTCAAGGATGCCGGCATCAAGCCGGAGTAACGGGATCCCGGTCGAGCGACGGGCGGCCCTGGTCGTCTAGTAGATCCTGTGCCGGTCGAACGCGCGGTAGGCGCGCGATGATCTCGTGGAATAGCTCGGCGTCTCGGCGACCGTTTCCGGATCAACTTGTCCGCCCAATGCCGCCTGCGCCTTTTCCTTCGCCGCCGCGGCGTAGCTCGGCTGGCCCGCCGTGTCGAAAGCTGGCGTCGGCGCGCGATAGGGCAGCGGATCGGGCCGCGCCACCATGGCCTCGAACGTGGTGCGTTCCTGCTGTGCCACCGGCGCGGTCGCCTCCGGGCTGTTGTGCGTGAGCGCCGGACCGAGGATCCAGGTGCCGACAAACATGCCGACCGCGATTGCAGCCATCGCCGCGATCAGTGGTTCGGACCGGTAGGCCGAGGCTTTGAGCAGGTGTTGCGGAAAACGCATGGGTGTCTCCCAGTAGGAGAACGCCCGATCTGGCGACGTGTTCCCTGGCCCGCGCAACATTATTGCGCGCTCAGATCTGCGACGCGACCTGTTCGAGTCCGATCACGCGCGCGAGCTTGCGCACTTCGCTCTTCTGGTCTTCGCGGAGCCGCATCAGGAGCGGCATCGCCGCCCAGATCAGCTTCTGAACTTCAGGAGCGTTGGTATCGATGTTCACCTTGCCGGCGACGGCGTGCCTGGTGCCGCGCAGTTGCGTGCGCACCACGTCGCGGAGCGCGGCTTCGACCGCCGGCCAATACTCGACCTGATCCGAGGTGAGCCGCAGCCGGCCCTTGAGACCGTTGATCTGGCCGTCGTCGAGCAACCCGCTCTGGGCTGGCGGGGCCGGCGGCGGTGGCGGCAGCAACCGCTTCGGCTTTTCATGCGGCAGCGGCGCGGGTGCGACGGCCGCGGACTTGGATTCCTTGAGCTCGATGACGGGGGCGGGCTCCGGCTCGGGGATCGATGGTGTCGCGGCGATCACCGGATCGGGAGCGCGCTCCAACGTCATGTTCGGGTCCGCCGATGCCAGCGCGTAGACCGGTTGGTCCTTGACGGCTTGAAGCGCGGTCTGGACCAGGAGTCTGTTGGTCTTGGCGGCGCGATTGGAAATCTGCGGTTCTGCGAACTCGGTCGCTTGTGCGGCCAGAAAGGCCCGGGGGGTCCGTTGGGCGAAGGCGCTATAGGCGGCAAGGGTTACCGAGACCGCGCCGAAAATGACGAAACAAGCAACCTTGCGATTGGACAAGCGAGCACTCCCCCACACCGTGAACCAGCACGCAGTCTTGTCGCAAAGCCTGCTTAACAGCAGCTTAACCATACCAAGCCGGATTTCCGCTTGGTTCCCTTAGGGCTCTGCCGTCAGCGCGCGTGTGCCAGGATCGTTAGTCGCCTGTCATTGTGGCCGATGTTTGAGGGGGCCGGTTCCGCCGAAAAGCCCGCGGCCTCGAGCTTGGCTGTGATTTCGTGGCTATCGTAGCGCGACAACCCAACCCGTTTGCGAAGCCGCCAATAGTTCGAGAAATAAGTGCGGAACAGGCCCCGCACCGCTGCGCAGAAAAACCCCTCCTGCCGGCCGAATCGGAGCAGCGCCTGCGCATCGGCAAGCGCTGAAACCTTGCGCGGAATGACGTCGCCGACCACCAGGAGCCCTCCTGGCTTGAGCAGACGGCGGAACGTCTTGGCCAGCGCGTCGAACTCATGCGGGCCGAGGTACTGCGTTACCGAATGCATGACGATGACGTCGATCGAGCCTGCCAGCATCGTCGTTATGTCGTCGGGCTTGCGCACCGCGATCTTGTCGTTGGCGGCAAAGCGCGCGCCGAGCATGACACGCACGTTCGGCGCGGCCTCGCACAGAATGAGGCGCGACACCGGCTCGGCCACGCGGTCGGCCGACAGCGCCTCGCCGCAGCCGTAGTCGAGCATCACCCCGCGCTCCGGCGCATAGGCACGGATGTCTTCGGCGATACGGCGAAAGTGCGCAGCCTCGTGGCGGGCGTTGACGTAGATCGAGTGCTTGGTGTCCCAGAATGCGATCCAGTCGGACGACGGCATCGGCGCTGCTTTAGATGTGCCAGAGCCGCAGCAGAGGCCCCTGCTTGCCGTACACCGGATCGGAATCTGGCAGCGGTACGTGCGGGATCGTTTTCATCGCCTTGGCGTGCTCGCCCTTGCTGCCGCGGCAGAGGTCGTATTTTCCGGTTTTGGGATAACTGCCGATCACCATCAGGTCAGGGCTCGCCCACAGGCACTGGTGGCCGGTGCCGGCCGGCAGCACGCAGACATCGCCTTGCGTGAGCTCGATTTCCTGACCCTTGTTGCCGCCGAATCGGACCTTGGCGCGGCCGCGCGCGATGCCCATGCCTTCATGGATCATCGAATGGTAATGCACGTAAGGAAAGATGCCGTTCCGCCAGGTGTCGCCCCAGCCGTTGTCCCGAAACAGCTTCTCGATCACCGGCTCGGGATCCGCTCTGCCAATCAGGTCGATGACGTGACGATAGACCACGAATGGCAGGCGCGCGTTGTTGGGCACCGAGCCATCGTCGGCGAACATGAAGGTCTCGGGTGCGGGGGGCTTGGTGGACATTGCAGGAAACCGCCGGATCAGAATCGATTCTAGACTTACGCCGCGCGTGCCTTCCGTGCCCGCATCAACTCGACAAATCGCGTGAAGAGATAGTGACTGTCGCGGGGACCGGGTGACGCTTCGGGATGATACTGCACCGAGAACACCGGCCGGCCTTTCAGCGCGATGCCGCAGTTCGAACCGTCGAACAGCGACACGTGAGTCTGCTCGACGTTTTTCGGCAGGCTGTCCTTGTCCACGGCGAAGCCGTGGTTCATCGAGGTGATCTCGACCTTGCCGGTGGTGATGTCCTGCACGGGATGGTTGGCGCCGTGGTGGCCCTGGTGCATTTTCATGGTCTTGCCGCCGAGAGCGATGCCGAGCATCTGGTGGCCAAGGCAGATGCCGAAGGTGGGCGTGCCGGAGTCGATCAGCTTGCGGATCACCGGCACGGCATACTCGCCGGTCGCCGCCGGATCGCCTGGACCGTTGGAGAGAAATACGCCGTCAGGGTTGAGCGCGGCAATATCCTCGGCGCTGGTTTTCGCAGGCACCACCGTCACCTTGCAGCCGACGCTGGCGAGCAGGCGCAGGATGTTGCGCTTGATGCCGTAGTCGATCGCGACCACGTGAAACTCCGGCTTGTCCATCCGGCCGTAGCCCTTGCCCCATTGCCAGGGCGTCTCGTCCCAGGAAAAGCGCTGTCCGCTCGTCACCATCGGCACGAGGTCCATGCCGACCAGGCCCGGCCATTCGCGCGCTTCTTTCTTCAGCGCATCGATGTCGAACTTGCCGCCGGTGTCGTGGGCGATCACGGCGTTCGGCATGCCTTTCTCGCGGATCAGCGCGGTGAGCGCGCGGGTGTCGAGGCCGCTCAGCCCGATGATGCCGCGGGCGCGCAGCCACTGATCGAGGTGGCGGGTGGCGCGGAAGTTCGACGGCTGGGTGATGTCGGTGCGGATGATGACGCCGCGGGCGCCCGGCGTCGCCGCCATGTTGACGGTCTCGATGTCTTCGTCGTTGGTGCCGACGTTGCCGATATGCGGGAAGGTGAAGGTGATGATCTGCCCGGCATAGGAAGGATCGGTCAGAATCTCCTCATAGCCGGTCATCGCGGTGTTGAAGCAGACCTCGCCGACCGCCCGCCCGGTGGCGCCCAGGCCGAAACCCTCCAAAACGGTGCCGTCCGCCAGCACCAGCAGCGCCGTGGGTTTCCGCTCGGTCCAGCCGGAATCGTCTTGTTTGGGGCTCATATGCGGCCTAGATAGGCCTCCGGGCCGCCGCCGTCAAAGGCCGCGCGACCCATGTGAACAGCCGAGTGGACAGCCGGTTTTTTTGCACACAAAGGGGCCTCCGTGCTGCGCGAAACCATCAACAACGCCATGAAGGACGCGATGAAGGCCCGCGACGAGCGCCGGGTCGGCACGCTTCGCATGATGAACGCGGCGATCAAGAACGCCGACATCGCCGCCCGCGGGGAAGGTAAAGAACCTCTGAACGAGGCGGACCTGATGTCGCTGTTTCAGAAGATGATCAAGCAGCGCCAGGAATCGGCCGAGCTTTATGACAAGGGTGCGCGGCCCGAGCTCGCCGCCGCCGAGCGGGCCGAGATCGAGATCATCACCGCTTATCTGCCGCAGCAGATGTCGGATGTGGAGGCGGGGGCGGCCATCTCCACGCTGCTACAGGAGATCAACGCCGAGACCATGAAAGACATGGGCCGCGCCATGGCGGCACTGAAGGAGCGCTTCGCCGGCAAGATGGATTTCGGCAAGGCGAGCGGCAAGATCAAGGAACTGCTAAGCAAGAAGTAGCCGCGAGATTGGCTGCCCTGAATAGAGCAAGCGTCCGGGATAAGGACGCCAAAAATCCAACGCATAGGGAGACGTCCATGGGTTTCATTCGTCATGCGCTATGGGCTGGCGCGCTCGCTGTCACGGCTGCTATGGCGCCGACGGTCGGGTCAGCGCAGGCGGTCTTTCCGGCAAAGCCGATTTCGCTGGTCGTTCCTGCCGCGGCCGGAGGGCCAACCGATACGGTCGCGCGCCTCATTGCGGAATCGATGAGCCGGACCCTCGGCCAGTCCGTGATCGTCGAGAACGTTGGTGGCGCCGGTGGGACGATTGCCATGGCACGCGTGGCCAAGGCTGCGCCTGATGGGTACACCGTTGCCGTCTGGCACATCGCGCAGGCGACCGCGCCCGCCCTCTATGAAAACCTCCGCTACGATGTGGTGAACGACTTCGACCATCTCGGCCGCATCACCGATGTGCCGATGACGTTGGTTTCCAAATCGGCGCTTGCTGCCAATACCGCCAAAGAGCTTCTGGACTGGATACGGGCCCAGAATGGCAAGGTGACTTACGGCCATGCCGGCGTCGGCTCGGCCTCGCATCTGTGTGCGCTGGTTCTGATGAAGGAGCTCGGCTTGAAGATGGAGGGTGTCGGTTATCGCGGCACCGGACCGGCCATGAATGATCTCATTGGCGGCCAGTTCGATGTCATGTGCGACCAGACCACCAACACCACCAACCTGATCAAGGAAAACAAGATCAAAGGCTACGCCGTCACGACAAAGGCTAAAGTCTCGTCGCTCCCGGACTTGCCGACGTTGGACAGTGGCGCCATCCCGGGTTTCGAGGTTTCCGCATGGCACGCGATGTGGGCGCCCAAGGGATTGCCGAAGGACGTTTCCGACAAGCTCGTGGCTGCGCTTCAGAACGCGGTCAAAGATCCCAAGGTGGTCGAGCGCTTCGCCAGCCTTGGCACCGAGCCTGTGGCTGCCGCTCTCGTCACTCCCGATGCGCTGAAGAGTTATCTCACTGCCGAGGTCAAGCGATGGGACGCCGTCATCAAGGCAGCGGGTGTCAAGGGCAACTAGCGCTTGTAGGGAGTTGACGCTTCACATCCGCGCTCTTTTGCCTCCACACCCTGACGACAATCGGTCATCCGTATGAAAACCTATTCAATCGCGGCGATTCCGGGCGACGGCATCGGTACGGAAGTCGTAGCCGCCGGTTTGGAGGTGCTGGCCGCGCTCGCCAAACGTGATGGCGGCTTCGCGTTCAAGATCGACCATTTCGACTGGGGCGGTGAGTATTACAAGAAACACGGCCGGATGATGCCGGAGAACGGCCGGGATTTGATCCGTAAGCACGACGCGATTCTGTTCGGCTCTGCGGGCCATCCGGAGATTCCCGATCACATCACGCTCTGGGGATTGCGCCTTGCGATCTGCCAGCCCTTCGACCAGTACGCCAACGTACGCCCGACGCGCGTGCTGCCGGGGATCACGTCACCGCTGCGCAACGTCAACGGCGGAGAGCTCGATTGGGTTATCGTGCGTGAAAACTCCGAGGGCGAATATGCCGGCGTCGGCGGCCGGGTGCACCAGGGTTCGCCTTTGGAAGCCGCAACAGATGTCGCCATGTTCACGCGCGCCGGCGTCGAGCGGATCATGCGGTTTGCTTTCCGCCTGGCACAGTCGCGGCCGCGGAAACTGCTGACCGTCGTCACCAAGTCGAACGCGCAGCGTCACGCCATGGTCATGTGGGACGAGATTGCGGTTCAGATCGCAGGCGAGTTCAAGGATGTGACCTGGGATAAGATGCTGGTCGATGCCATGACCATGCGAATGGTCATGCGGCCGGAGACGATCGACACGGTGGTGGCGACCAACCTGCATGCGGATATTCTGTCCGATCTTGCCGCGGCGCTCGCCGGATCGCTCGGCATCGCGCCGACGGCGAACCTCAATCCCGAGCGATCGTTCCCGTCGATGTTCGAGCCGATCCACGGCTCGGCGTTCGACATCATGGGTAAGGGCGTGGCCAATCCGATTGGCACCTTCTGGTCGGCGGTGATGATGCTCGAGCATTTGGGCGAAAAGGACGCGGCCGGCCGGCTTATGAGAGCGATCGAACGGGTGACCGCCGACAAGCGCTTTCACACCCCCGATCTCGGCGGCAAGGCCAGGACGGCAGACGTCACGGCCGCGGTTGTCGATGCAATTCAGGGCGCGAACAGCTAGCGCCCCGTCCAGGTCATGAACTGAAATCCGCCGGCGTAGCTGGCTCAGGCCGCTACGTTGCCGAGGAAGCCCTCGACCTCGCGGCGCAGGTTTTCGATGGCGCGCTCCACCGATTCAGACGCCGTCAGCACGACTTCAGCGGACGTGCGCGTGGCGACAGCGGCGTCCGCCACCTCGCCGAGGACGGCGACGATCTTGCTGGTTTCCTTTGCGGCATTCTCGACGTTATTTGAGATTTCCCGATTTGCCGCACTCTGTTCCTCGATCGACCCTGCGACGGCCGTTGCATAGGTGCTGATCTCGCCGATGCATTCCTCGATGCTGCCGACGGCTTGGATCGCGCCTTTGGTCGAGGCTTGCACGGCCAAGATCTGTCCAACGACCTCTTCGGTCGCCTTGCTGGTTTGCAACGCGAGCGACTTCACTTCGGAAGCGACCACGGCGAAGCCCCGTCCGGCCTGGCCGGCGCGGGCCGCCTCAATGGTCGCATTGAGCGCAAGCAGGTTGGTCTGCCCGGAAATCTGCTGAATCAGCTTGGTGACATCGCCGATTTTCTGGGCCGCATTGGAAAGTCCGACAAACTCGTCGTTCGTTGTCCTGACTTTGCCGACGGCGCTGCGAATGATGTTGTTGGTTTGATCGATCTGCTGGCCGATCTGTGCGGCCGCATCCGACATTTGCCGGGTTGCCTCCGCGGCATTGCCGACGCTGGTCGACGCGCCCTGCGAGGCCTGCACGATGCCGTTGGCGCGCATCGACGTGCGTTCGGACGAGCCGAACAGATCGGTTGCGGTCGACTTCAACGCCGTGGTGCAATCGCTCACGGTTTTGAGCACGCTTTCAACGCGGTCGCGGAATGACGAAATGGCCGAATCGATCGAGTAGCGCTGGGCCTGCTCGGTGACGTCCTCGTGGGTTGCGACCCACCCGCCGAGCGGCAGCGGATCCCGCGTCACCTTGATCAGGCGTCCATCGGCGAGCTTGTCGACGCGGCTCGATGCTTTCCCGGTCGAATGTTTGCCCAAAGCGGCAAGCTTCTGCTCCACCGCGGCATCGGTCTTCTCGCCGGCCAGAATGCCGGACGAGACCCGATGGGCGATGATGGCTTCATGGGAGGTGCCGGGTTTGAGCAGTTCCGGCGGTAACGCATAGATGCTGGCATAACGCTCGTTGCAGATGACGAGCCGCTTGTCGGCGTCAAACATGCACAGACCTTGGGTCATGTTGTTCAACGCTGCAGTGAATCGGCTGTTCTGAATGTTCGCCTGCAACGCTGCAGCTTCGCGCTCGCTCAACTGGCGGAAATGAAGGATCGAAATGGCCAAACCCAGTCCGGCCAAGGCCATGAAAAGGCAAAACCCGACGGTGTAACTTCGCGACTTGATATCTTGCAGGAACCCGCCGAGCGGTATGTCAATCGCGAACGCGCCCATGAGGTCGTTCAAGCGCCACTGCGGCCGGCCGGCCTGCAGTTGATTGTGACAGTCCACGCAACTCTGCTCGGTCGCGAGCGATGGATAGATCGTTCGCAACATGGGTTGATTATTGACGGTCTTCAGTTCAGAGCTCGGATTGCGATCTGCCGTTGAAGCAAATGCTTCAATGGCCCGAGCCATGTCGGTGTCGACCGGCGGTGTTGCGATGTGCCGGTCCTGACGTCCCACCCAACGCAGCTTGAACGGGCTGTCAGATCCGAGTTTTTTGTTGAAATTCTCGATGGAGTGAGCGCGGAACGTGGCAGGGACAGGTGCGTTCTGTCCAAGCTGCGAACGGACGCCCGAATATGTCGTGACAAATGCGCTCACCAGCTCGAGCGCTACAGCTTCTTCGCCGGCCTTTTGAGCCACGAATGTTTTCAAGCTGACATTGTAGAAATAGGTGGCGACCGCGGCGCTGATGGCGGCGGAGAGAAACAGAAACAGCAGGAGCAGCGCCCCCGACTTGGAGCGAATAAAGTCCTTGAGGATTTTCATTCGGTACCGGCGCCCAATTTCGCGGCATAATCATACTTACCAAAAGGTTAAGGAACTGTTCGTCAGCGATAACGTCGGCTTCTGGAGGTATTTCGCTATGTTATCGAGTCTTGAGAAATCGCGCGGTCACGAACGCCTGCTGGTCAGCTTGCGCGTCGCCCTCCCAAGTCTGGTCGCTCTAAGTCTTGTCGCCCTGCTGTGCGGTCTGCTGCCCGCCGTTGCCCAGGACTATCCATCGCGCCCCATCAGGGTCATCACGGTGACCAGCGCCGGCGGCACCAGCGACATCTTCATGCGGGCGCTGGCGGACGAGATGCACAAGGGTCTCGGCCAGCCGATCGTGATCGAGAACCGGCCTGGCGGCGCGTTCAACATCGGCGCGCGGGCCTGCGCGGAGGCCGCGCCCGACGGCTATACGATCTGCATCCTTCCGGGCGAGCCGATCGTGTTCAACCAGTTCCTGTTCAAGTCGCTCGCTTTCGATCCGGCCGCGTTCGAGCCGGTCACGCAGCTGTTCACCATCGTACAGGCGCTGGTGGTGAGCAAGGCGCTCGATGTCAGCACGATGCAGGGCCTTATCGCACTGTCGAAGGCGAAGCCCGGCACGCTCAACTATTCCACCGGCTCGGTGCCGTTCGGCGTGTTCTTCGACCGCATCAACCGCGAGGCCGGCGCCGATATTGTGCGGGTGCCGTTCCGCGGCGGCGGCGAGGCGGTGAACGCGCTCATGACCGGCGCGACGCCGGTCGGCTTCCTTGGCCTCTCGAACGTGCGCGGACAGATAGAGGCGGGGCTCGTCGCCGGCCTGATGGTCGACAGCGACAGGCGCTCGCCATTGTTCCCCGATATGCCGACCATTCCCGAGGCAACGGGCAGGGAGTATGCCTCGCGCTCCTACTTCGGACTGGTCGCGCCGCCCGGCACGCCGAAGCCGATCACCGCGAAGCTGCAGGCCGAGATCGCGCGCATTGCCGCGCAGCCGGATTTCCTCAAAAAGAATTTCATCGAGCGCGGGCTCGACCCGGTGACCAGCACGCCCGAGGCGTTCGCCCGCTTCATCCAGCAGGATCGTGCGCTCGCCGCGCAGATCGTCAGGGAAGCCGGGCTCGAACCGCAGTAGCGGTCACGCGGATGTGCCGGAAATAGAATCGCGTCGTCTCATTCCAATCACCGTTCAAGACGCGTCATTGTACCGGTTCAAAACGACTGGTTTCGTAGGGGCTGGGAACGGCCTCACCCTAAGCGGCAAAGCTCGACCGCAGCTGTGCCGCCCAGCGTCGTTCGATACAGGTGACGACCCAAATGGAGCGATACCGGCCTAGGAGTGAGCCGTCGGCCCGGTAACGACTGAACTGCACATCGAGGTGCACCTTGTCTGGACTGGAACCAATCGGATTGCGAAAGTCCCAGACGCTGTGGTGCCAGCCATCACCAGCACGGGCGTAAAAGTCTTGGAGATAGGTTTCCGGATGCGTCCAGATCTGCATGCGCCCCCCGGAAAATCGGTAATGTGGAAAGTGCAGCGTCTCCGCCAAGGCGGCCGCATCTCCCGAATTGAGCGCAGCCAAATGTCGATCAAGCACGCTCAGGGCCGCAGCGATGGCATCGGCATGATTGGCAGAAGGCGATGTCAATCCGTCCTCTCGAAGTCCGCAATCGCCAGCGAGCCGGCTCAGTCCACCTGAAGCCCGTTCTGCTTGATGGGGCCGGCCCACCTGGCGATCTCGTCTGAGACAAATCGAGCGAGGTATTGCGGCGATCTGCGGTCGTGCGCGACAGCGGCCACGCCCATCTCGCGCAGTCTGGTCACAACTACGGGGCTGTCCATTGCCTCGCTTGTTGCATCGCTCAACCTTTTGACCACCTCGGCAGGAGCTCCGCTCGGCAGGAAAAACGCGTTCCAGGTCACGACGTCAAAGTCGGTCAGTCCCTGTTCGTGCGCCGTAGGTAAATCAGGCAGGACCGGCGAACGCATGCGCGACAACGTCGCGAGCGCCTTGACCTGACCTGCCTTGATGACCTGAACCGGGCCTCCGATGTTGGCGCAGTAGTAATCGATCTGACCAGAAATCACATCATTCAAGGCCGGCCCGCCGCCGCGATAGGGCACATGCGTGACGTTGGTCCCGATCGCCGCGTTGATTTGCGCACAGCCCAGGTGTGTGGTCGTGCCGGCCCCGGCGGAACCGTATTGCACCCTCGCGGCATTCGCTCTCACGTAAGTGATAAATTCCGAAAGCGTCGTCGGGGGAAAATCTTTGCGCACCACAAGGACCATAGGCTGTTCGGCAAACAAGGCGACCGGGGCAAAATCTCTGACTGCGTCATACCGCGGCTTCCGATAGATCGTTTGATTGTAGGCATGGGTGCCGATGCTGCCGAACAACAAGGTGTACCCGTCCGGCGGAGCACTGGCGACACGCTTCACGCCGATGATGCCGGCGGCGCCGGTCGTGTTCTCGATGATCACCTGTTGACCGAGAGTTTCGCTCATGCGCGCTGCAACGATCCGGCCCAGCACGTCGAATGCGCCGCCCGCGGCAAACGGGACCACCATCGTGATCGGCCGCGTTGGATAGCCTTGCGCATGTGTCGCGATTGGCCACGCGATAGCCAAGCCGACAATCGCTACGATGAACTCGCGCCGTCGCATGTGCGCCGCCGGGCTGAGGACAAGGCATTATACCGCTTCAAATAAACTCGCTAACAGGGGCAACTGGGACCTGGACACAGCACGAAGATGGCTTCCGACGCCCGAGTTGGGCTATTCGCGACCGGATCGTCAGGGAAGCCGGTCTCGAGCCGCAGTAGCGGTCACGACACCTGTAAAATGATATCCGCCAGCCACTGCGGCTGGTCGACCATCACGTCGTGGCCGGTGTTGTCGTTGACGATCGTCTTCCACGTCGCATCCGCCTTACATTCCGCCAGCGCCTTGTCGAACGCGGCCTGCGGATATTTCGGCGCGCGGATGTAGGTCTTCTTCGCGATCTTCTCCCGCGCGCCGGTGAGCTTGATCGGCTGGGTGGCGACGCCGTTCGGCTGGTCGGTCAGCTTCGACTTCACCCACGCCTGATCCTTCTCGTTGACGCCGAACGCCGACGGCGGCGGTGCGGCGCGGCCCGGCGTGCCTTTTGCGATTGCCTCTTCCATCGCCTTGCGGCTGAAGTCGGAGGCAAAGTCGGTGCCCTTCTGGCCGTTCTCCGGCTTGAACGCGTCGAGCCACACGATCGACGACACGCGGTCGCCGATCTGCTCGAGCGCGCCCGACGACGGCCAGCCGCCGTAGGAATGCGCGACCAGGCAGACGTCCTTCAGGTCTTCCCATTTGAACAGGTTGACGATGTCGGTGATGTGGGTGTCGAGGATGACCTCCTTGCTCAGCAGATGCGAGCGGTCGCCGTTGCCGGTCAGCGATGGCGCGTAGACCTTGTGGCCCTTGGCTTCCAGGAGATCAGCAACGCGCCGCCAGCACCAGCCGCCATGCCAGGCGCCGTGAATGAGCACGAAGGTTTTGCGCGGAGCGCCTTGCGCCATCGCCTGCGTGTGGCCGAGCGCGGCGGCGCCGGCGCCAAGCGCTGCGCTCGCGATGGCGGTGCGGCGTGTCATTCCGTCCAGGTTGCCATCCATGTCGGACATTCGATCCCCCCAATAATTTTCGGCGAAGCCGCCACGTTATAGATCGCCACATTATAGCCTCGGCGTTACGCGCGCTGCGGCGAAATCGTGGTGGGCAGCGGCCCGCTGGAGCAACGAAAATTGACGTCTCACGCCGCTTCTGGCCGAAGCGCGCCGCCGTTGCTCTGCGTTCCAACGAGCCGGCGATTTGCAATTCGAGTGCCGGACTGCGGATCGTGTGTCGGCAGGTATACGGTCGGACGATCTTGCGAGAAGCGTCCAATCGCATCGAGCGTGGCCCTGGACATGCGATCGGAGGGGCTCACCCCATCCACACGACCGGCCAGCATCAAGTCCTCATTGTAGGAGGTGTCGCCGGCAAGAAAAAACGCCGTGTCGCCATCCTGGACGATGACAGAGATATGATCGGCGGTGTGACCGGGCGTGGCGACCGCGACAACGTCCCCGGCCTGCGTGAGTGGCCGGCTGAGCGCGAAGGCCCCAAACGGCTTCGCCGCGAGCTCCAGCGGCGACGGATCGAACCATGACGGCCAACGATGCGGAAGGTAGCCGCGGATACGTCCAGCCCATCCTTTGGCCGTGCGAATTTCGCCGGGCGTAACGAGGATTTCGGTGTTGGGGAAATGCGCAAGCCCGCCATCGTGATCCATGTGCAAATGCGTCAGCACGACTTTTTTCACGTCGCGCGGTCCGATGCCGAGGGCGCGCAGTTGCGGACCGATCTCCTCTTCACGATCGATTTGAAACTCGACCTCCCACCGGACAAATGGATGAAACGATTTCCCGGTTTCAAGCAGATGGGCGCCCTGGCCGGTGTCGACGACGATGGCGCCCTCCGGGTGCTCGATCGCCCAAGCATAAGTCGGCAGCCACTCGGTCCAGCTCCGGTCGGCGAAAATAGCGAGTTGCCGCGTCACTCTGTTGTGCCCGTGTCCCTCGACCTGAGCGCGCTTTATTTTGACCAGCCCGGTGCGGATTGCATGGATACGCATGAAAAATCCTCCTTGGTTGCGGCCGTTTTGCCGAACCGGGTTTAGGCGCTTGTTGTTTTGCTCTGCGAATTCGTCGGACGTGTGACGAGGTAGATGCCGAGTGCGACCGGCACGATGCCGACAAGATCGGTTGGCGCGACGTGCTCTCCGAGCAGCAGCCAGCCGAACAGCATGCCAAGCGGTGGCATCATGAAGTGATAGGAGCTCGCCGCGGTCGCGCCCGACACGGTGAGCAGATGGAACCAAAGCAGATAGGCCAGCACCGAGACGAAAACGACGAGATAGGCAAGCGCTGC
>Ga0105248_10005162_pt1 | contig 14397 bp, 7 predicted proteins | sample KBSS34metaG_FD_81524 | JGI IMG/M metagenome (GOLD analysis project Ga0105248, IMG submission 81524) | Switchgrass rhizosphere microbial communities from Kellogg Biological Station, Michigan, USA - KBS S3-4 metaG | ecosystem: Host-associated > Plants > Roots > Rhizosphere > Soil | place...
CGTGTCGGCCGGCCCATCGATCCATAGATTGTCGCTGTTCAACGCCAGGAAGGGATCGCAATCGATCAGCGGCTCCGCCTGCACGAGGCCGCCTCCCGTTTCCAGAAGCAGCTTGCGCTCATCCGATATCGCGACTTCCAGCCCATGCGGCCGCGTCGCAAGATGCGCCTCCAGCGCATCGGCCAAATAATGCACGTTGACCACGATCTTCTGGACGCCGGCTATCCGCAGTTTGTCGAGGACATGGTCAAGCAGCGCCTTGCCGTTCACCTCGATCAGCGGTTTTGGCTTGGTCGCGGTCAGCGGCCGCATGCGCTTGCCGAGGCCGGCCGCCATGATCATTGCCGTGTGCGGCACTTCCGCTTCGACCTCTGCGCGAAGGCGCAATGCGCGGCGGGCGGAGCTCATGCAGCCTGTTTCCATGGCTCGCGCCGGTGCTGCGGAGCGATGTTTGAGTCGAACCAGTTTCGAACGGGCTCCAGCTGCGGATACGCGAGATCGCGCTCGAGCAGGCCCCACATTCGTGGTTGGAAACGACGATAGCCAGGCTTGTTGTCGCGTTTCCACAGCCGCGTGAAAACGCCGAGGATCCGCGTATTCCTTTGCGCGGCCAGGGACCAATAGGCTCGTTCCAACGCCTCGGCGTTGCCGGTGGCTGCGGCGTAGCGATCGATCATGGCCCGCTCGATCGCCGGAGGAACGTCGCGCCGAGCATCTTCGAGGACGGAGGCAAGATCATAAGCCGGGTGCCCGGCCAGCGCGTCCTGGAAATCGAGCAATCCAAGATGCGCAATGCCGGATTGGCCGGCTACGAGCATGATGTTCTCGGCATGGTAATCCCGAAGCACCGTGACCGGGCCAAGGCCATCGGCCGCAATGGGTTCCAGTACCTCGCGCCAGGCCGTTTGATAGCCGTCGACGTCCACATCCGCGCCTACGGCCGGGCAGTACCAATCTGTGAACAGCTTCAGCTCTTCCAGCCACTCGGCCACGCCATGCGGCTTCAGCCCCGGCATTGGCGGATGCCGGTGCAAATGCACCAGCACATCGGTCGCGAGTTCGTACAGCTCCTGCTCCCTCGCCGGATCCGTATCGAGGGTCTCGCGTAGCCGCGCACTTCCCAAATCTCCAAGCAGGAGCAGACCCCTGTCCAGATCGCAGGCCAGGATCTCGGGCGCGCTGAGACCGTGTTCCACCAGCCATTCCGCGACAGCGACGAACGGCCTCGGGTCCTCATGAGGCGGAGGTGCGTCCATCAGCACCGCGCTCCGGTTTCCTTCCACGACACGGAAGTAGCGCCGGAATGACGCATCGCCCGCAAGCGGCAGGATCGTCGCTTCCGCCCAGCCACAACCGGCAAGGAAATCAGGGGCATGCGGCGGTGGAGTCATTGGGGCGGCCATCGTCCCTCCCATGACGGGGGCACCTCCGCTGTCAAGATTCTGTCGCCGTTCGGTGCAAACTCAAGCGACAGGCCAAGCGCTTCCGGCCAGGCATTTGCTCCCGCACGCTCCGGCCATTCGACCAGCAGCACCGCGTCGGCTGCGGCATCCAGGCCAAGCTCCTCGATTTCCGAAGGATCCTCGATCCGATAAAGGTCGACGTGCCAGACTGGCGGGTCAAGGTCTTCATAGGGCTGGACGATCGCAAAGCTTGGGCTTGGCACATCGCCCTCATGGCCAAGCGCAGCGACGAAGCCTCGTGCAAGTGCGGTCTTCCCAACGCCGAGCGGCCCGGAAAGGGCGATCACGTCGCCGGCTTTCGCAACCCGCGCAAGCATTGCGCCCGCGGATGCAGTCGCCTCCTCATCTTCGAGGATCATCTCGTTCCGCGCGGTATCGAAAGGGTGACGGTCGTGCCCTCGCCCTTCTTGGATTCGAGCTCGACCGTCCCACCGTGAGCTTCAATGAACTGCTGGGTAAGCGGCAGTCCGAGGCCAAGCGCCGCCTCGCCACGGACACCGGCTTCCGTGACCCGGTCGAAACGATTGAATACGCGGGGCAGGTCCTCGACCTCGATTCCGGATCCGTTGTCGACGATCCTGATCACGGCCTGCGTCTTGTCGCCGTCGGCCGACAGCGAAATGCGGCCTTTCCGGTCGGTATAGGCAATTGCATTTTGAAGCACATGTTCGACGGCCTCGCGCAATCGCCGCGCATCGCCGAACACATGGCCGGCGGCCGGCAGTATCTGAACGTCCAGCTTCTGCGCCTTTTCCGCTGCGCGCGACTTGGCGGTCTCGACCGCAGCCCGGCAGAGGCCAGCAATGTCGACCCGCTCCTTTTCAAGCGCCACGCCTCGGGTGTCACCGGTCGTCAGGTCAAGCACGTCGTTGATCAGCTTCGAGAGCCGTTCGACGGACTCCAGGATCGCGCTGACATAATCCCGACCCTTCGTCGTGAGATCGCCCGCATACCCGCCCCCGAGCAATTCTGCGAAGCCGCCGATGGAGGTCAAAGGCGTCCTCAGCTCGTAGCTCATGTTTGCGACGAAATCGGTCTTTACCCGGTCCGCTTCCTCAAGCGCCGCCGCGCGCTCGCGAAGTGCGGCCTCGATCCGGGTAGAATCCGTCACGTCGACCATGGTGAAAAGCGCGTTTCCATCGGGCAGCGGAACGGCCGCGAACTGGAAATGGCGTCCGTCGGTCATGGAAATGCGCCCGCTCGCGGACTGGCGCTCGTTCGTGGTCTGCCGAACCATCTCACGAATTTGGGCGGCAGCGGTCGGGTTCACGAGCTTGCGCGCCATCGCAGGAACAAGCTCGTCAACGCGCGGGTGCGTCGCGAGCCAATCTTCGTCGAGTTCCCAGTCTTCGAGGAAGCGACGGTTCCACAAATAAAGACGCCCATCGCTTGCAAACACGCCGATCGCTTCGAACAGATTGTCGAAAGTCGCGGCCCGGACTCGAAGCAAGGTATCGCGCGCCGACGCCAGTCGAAGCTGCTCCGTTCGGTCCTCGAGGAACAGGCGAAGCCCGCCGTCCGGAAGCGGCTGCGCGACCACCCGGATATGGTCGCCGTTGGCAAGCATCCATTCTTCCTCAACGACTTCCTCCGCGCTGGTGAACCAGGCTCTCCGCTCTTCCTTCCAGGCCGGGAAATCGCGCGCCTCGGGGAGCCGCTGCTCGTCGCGCATTCTATCGATTACGCGGTCGAATTCCGGCTTTTCTGCGAGCCAATCGGGATCGAGCTGCGTCATTGCGGCGAAGGGACGGTTGAAGAAGCTCAGCGTGCGGTCTGCATCGAACTGCGCCGTGCCCGCCGTCATCCGGTCGGCAAGCTCGCGCTGCGATTCGATGTAACGGGCCAACTCTGCCCGCGCATCCTCCAGGTCCTGGACGTCGACCGCAAAGCCGGCGACCGCGCCTGAAGAAAGCGGCACGTCGACGATTCGGAGCATGCGCCGTTCGCCGTGAATGATCGCGGCCTGCATCCGCGATACTATGCGCCCGCTCTCCTGAGCCTCGCGGGCGCTGGCGATCGCGCTGTCCTCACCCTGGGCGTCGATCAGCTCGGCCGAGCGCTCGATCACCTCAGCGGCGCCACTCCCTTCAACGGCGTGGACGAACGCGCTGTTCACCAGCCCGAGCTTTAGGTCAGGGCCGCGGTACCACATCGGAAATGGCGCGGCTTCGATGACATGCGTCAAGGAGCTCAGCGCGCCTTCGGTCTGGCGAAGGCGAAGAGTTAGCTTGGCGCGCTCCTCTTCCCCCGCGCTCGTGTCGAAGAACCATAGCAGCAACGTTCCCGGAGGGTCGCCGGCCGGCGCCGGGCCGCCACGAACGTCGAAAATCCGAGCCGAACCAAATGCCCGGACCGTGCGCGAAACCCTTCCGGAACAGGCTTGGGCATCCGCAATATCCTCTGCCAGGGCGTGAAGATCGTCCGGTGCGATTCCGCTTTCATTGCCGACCATGTCGGTGAGCTTGACGGGCTTCTTGTCCAGCCCGAGATCGCGCAGCAGCTGATCGTCGACTTCGATGCGATTGTCCGCGCGAACGACCAGCGGCCGGGCGGGCATCATCTCCAGGAGGCGGGCGTTGACCTTGGCCGCCTCCAGCACTTGCTGGGCAAGCGCGAACCGTCGGGCGGCGACAATGGCGACCGCGGCCGCAATGCCAAGCCAAAGCAAGCCCAGCCCTGCCACCGCGATGATCACTACCGACTGACCGTTCAAGCGTGAATGCCCCCCGCACTCCTGCCTATGTCATAGGCGCTCATCTGCCCGCAGTTGAAGGGGAAATACGCTTCCGGCCATCCAGCAATAAAAAAGAGGCCGGACACAGGGCCCGGCCTCCTCTTTGCAACAATCGGAAGTCTTCAGAACTTCGTCACGACGCCCGCATAATAGAAGCGTCCGATGCTGTCGTAGATGGCGCTGCCGCCACCCAGACCGGTAAGCCCATAAGGCGGCTTCGTGTTGGTAAGGTTATCGACGCCCACGTAGAAGTTGTACTTGGGCCCGACGTCCACCCCGAAGCGCACGTCATGGTAGAAGCGCTGCGGATACCAGGTCCGATCGGCATAGTCGGCATCCGTCGGAGGACGGCCCTGGAACGAGAACCAGCTCTCGTAGGTGTTAACGACCATCTTGCCGATCCAGCGCATCTGGTAGCCGAGCGTGAATCGCCCATGCTGCAGCGACGTGTTCCAGTTGAACGAGTCCTTCGGATTGCCGACTTCCGAAAGCAGGCGGTCTCCGAAGCTCGGGTCGGCCGGGTTGATCCACTGGGTAAGCTCGAGGACGTGAGTCCAGTTGAGCTTGGTGTCCAACCTGCCAACGCTTCCGAGCTGGTGCCGGTAGGCGAACTCCATGTCGATGCCTCGCGCCTTCAACTTCGCGAAGTTGAACGGTGTCACCCGAAGCGAGTTGTCGAGAACACCGAACTGCTGGAAGTCATGCCCAAGCTGCGCTCCCGTTGCGCGGGTGAAGAAACCGCAGAACGGGTTGTCCAGCGAGGCCTGGTCATAGCACTGGTTCAAGATGAACTGGGCACTGAGGTTGCTGATCGCCTTCTTCAGCTTGATGCTGTAATAATCGACCGTCGCCGAGAAACCGGGCAGGAACTTCGGCTGGAACACGCCGCCAACGGTGACGCTGTTCGACACCTCCGCTTCGAGCTGGTCATTGCCACCGCTCTTGAACGGCAGCGAGCTCGTGTAGGTGATGACCGTTCCGGCCGGCACGCCCGCTGCGATACAATTCGCCTGGCGATTTGCCGTGCCGGTACCGACGTTGTTGGCCGAGCACGGGTCGCCAACCAGCGAGAAGTTCTGGCCAAATGGCGTGAACAACTCGGACTGGTTCGGAGCGCGTACCGCGCGGGCATAGTTGCCGCGCAGCCTGACGCCCTCGACCGGCGAGTAGATCAGATTGCCGTTGTAGGCCCAGACCGTGCCGGTGCTGCCTAGCTTGTAGTCCGAGACGCGAGCCGCGCCCGAGACTTCGAGCTCGTTGATGCCCGGAATTCCCTTGACGATCGGCAAGCGGATTTCGCCGAACGCTTCCTTCACCTCGGCCTTAGGCGCGCTGAACGACGGAATGGCGTTGTAGAAGGTGTAGCCCAGCTGGACCTGCTCGTCCTGGTCGTAGGACAGGTTGTCGGTGCGATATTCGGCGCCGAGCACGATCCCGACCGGTCCGCCCGGAAGGCTGAACCACTTGGACGAATCGCCGGAAATGAACGCCGTCGCGTCGAACTGGCTTGTCTTGCCGTGCGACGTCGTGTTGCGGAGCAGGTAAGCCTTCTGCGCATCGGTGAACTGGCCACCCAGCACGTTTGACGGGACGCACTTGGCAACGTCGTCCGCGAGGCGCGCCTTGGCATTCGGATCGGCGCGCGGATCGCTCGCACCATAATAGTAGTAATAGAAATAGGTGAGACCGCCGAAGGCGGCGTTCGGATCGATCTGCGAGCGGCAGACTATCTTGCCCGAGGGATCCTTGACCGCATCCATCGACAGCAACATGCGCTGCGTGTCCAGGTTGCCGAGGATCTCGGTCCGCTCCTTCAGCTGGCCGTAGTTTAGCGAGACTTCGTAGTTCCAGCTGCTTCCAAGGTCGCCGCGAAGACCGCCAACGATGCGGTACGTATCGCGACGGGCATCCTCGAACCGGGTGCCAAGACCAAGTAGCGTTTCCTGGACGGTGAACGCCGTGGAATTCGGGCAGGTTTGCCCGCGCAGGGTCCGGATGTTGCAGATGGTGTCATGCGCCTGCTGCGTGAGGTACGGGTTGTCGAGGCGGATCTGCTCGCGATTGCGGCCACCGAAAAATTGGAACTGGTCGCCAAGGGCCGAGCCCTGGATGAAGGCCGGACCGTTCGCGCCTGTACCCCGGGTATCGGTCCGCGAGAACTTGGCCTCGATAAACGGCACGACCGCCGGCGAGATCTCGAAGTGGCCGACCAGGTTGATGTTGTATCGCTTCAGGTCCGGAGTGATCTGGATCTGCTGGCCGTCGAAGAAGCCTTCGCCGTTTCCGCCGATGAACTGACCGTTCGGGCCGATGCCGACGCGCTGTCCAGTGACCGGTACGAGGTTCCCGTTCGGTTCAAAGATGTACGGGCAGTTGTAGTTGGTTGGTGTCAGGTTTCCGGTCGCGACGCCGCAATTGAAATTAGCGAAGTTGGCGCCGGCGCCAGGGCCGAAAAGGACCGTGCCGGTATTGCTGAAGGTGACCGACCGGAAGTCGCGATTGAGTACGCGGTCCGGAGTGCCGTCTGAGCCATTCACCGAACCGGCCGGATCCGCGTCAACGGTCGTTAGAACGTGACGGAACCAGTCGCGCGGTGCGCCCCAGGCTTGGTTGCGCTTCGCAAACTCGACGTTCAGCGCGACGTTGCCGCGGCCGTCGGCGAAGTTGGTGCCGCCAAGGGCGCTAACGAAATAAGAGCCGGCATCGCCATAGGTGCTGACACCACCCTGCCCGCGGAGCTGGAGGCCCTGGTAATGGTCCTTCAGCACGAAGTTGACGACGCCCGCGATGGCGTCCGAGCCGTACACGGCCGAGTTACCGCCGGTGACAACGTCGACACGGTCAATGAGATCGGTCGGGATCGTGTTCACGTCGACCGACACGCCGGTGCTCAGCACGTCGCCGCCGACATGGCGGCGGCCATTGACCAGCACGAGGGTGCGGGCGGTGCCGAGGCCGCGAAGGTCAAGCAAGTTGAGGCCCGAGGTTCCGAGGAACCGGGTCGAGTTGGCCTGCGTGAACGTGCTTGAAATCGACGGAAGCTCGGCGAGTTTGTCGCCGACAGAGACGTTGCCGGTCTGGAAGAATTCCTCGCCGCCGACCGAAGTCACAGGCAGCGGAGATTCAAGATTTGGTCGGCGGATACGCGAACCGGTGACGGTGATCGCTTCGCCGCTTGAGGACGTGCCCGGCGTCGGGTTGGTGTTCTGCTGGGCGTCTTGGCCCGACTTGACTTCCTGTTCGGTCGTCAGCGTCTGCGGCGGCGACTTGTCCGCCTTGGTTTGCTGCGCGGCAGCGGGACTGGCGATGATCGCAGCCAGCGAAACAGTAGATAAGATAAACGGATTTACTCGGCGCATAGGTCCCTCGTCCCCTGGAAAGGTTCTATTTCCCCCGCGGTGATTGGTGGTGAAATTAAGTCGAAAAGGGAAACGGATTTGCGCCAGAGGCACGCGTTTGGCGGCCTGTGTTACCTTAATGCAACATTCATGTTCGGAGGAGTCGGACAGACGACTCTGAGCCACCCTAACCGCACGGATTCCAAGCAAGTGCGCTAACCAAGGATAAGGTACAATTGCGGGCGAACTTGCCACAGAACAAGTTTGCCAAATGCGCCAAATCTCGTCGCGGGATGCTCGAAATGCGACATTAAGGTTACAATTTACAGAAAAACTAAATCACGCCTTCTGCTACAATTGAAGAACATCTGAAAATCGGCGAACCACCCGCCCCTCAGTACGAGGGGGAATACTTAATGACGAAATTTAAGTTGCTGGGCGCCACGGCGCTCCAGTCGACGGCGCTTATTGTCTTTGCCGGAGCAACGCCGGTTCTCGCAGCGCCAGTCACTAGTTCGGTCGAAGCAACTGCAACCGAGCAGACTGCAACGACGACTTCTACGCAGCCGGCAGCCGTAATCGCCACCAACAATGCGAATGCGACTACTTCGGAAAAGACCATCGTCGTCACGGGTTCACGCCTGCGTCGCCCGAATCTGGAATCCGTTGTCCCCGTTACATCGGTCCAGGGCGAGCAATTGTTTCAGCGCGGTCAAACGAACATCGGTGATGCGCTCAACGACTTGCCGCAGCTTCGCAGCACCTTCGCCCAGCAGAACCCCGGTCTTGGAATCGGCATCGCCGGCCTCAACCTGCTCGATCTTCGCGGTCTCGGCACGGCCCGCACACTGGTGTTGGTCAACGGACGCCGCCACGTTGCAGCGGACATCCTCAACAACGCCGTCTCGCCGGACGTCAACACGATCCCCAACGATCTTATCGACCGAGTCGATATCGTGACCGGCGGCAACTCGGCCGTTTATGGCTCGGACGCGATCGCCGGCGTCGTCAACTTCATTCTGAAGCGTGACTTTGACGGCCTCCAGCTGCGTGTTCAGGGCGGCGATACGGCCGCGGACTTTGGCGCGAACTATTACGCGTCGGCGATGTACGGAAAGAACTTCGACGACGGTCGGGGGAACATCACGCTCCATGCAGAATATGCGAACCAGGCTCGCATCTTTGCCTCCGACATTCCCTGGTTCCGCCGACAGGATGCATTCGGTGTCGTCGACGTCGACCCCGCGGGCCTAGCGCATGGCAGCGATGGCGTACCCGACCGTACGTTCCTCCGCGACGTCCGCAGCGCCAGCATCGATTACCGTGGCCTTGCAGTGGTTACGCAGCCGGCCTCCAACCCTGCCTGCGGCGTCGGACTTGCCGCCACCAACGGCGGGCCCAGTTCGGTTGGCGGCACGCCTTATAACTGCACCTACATCTTCACTCCGGATGGACGTCTTACGCCGGAAACCGGAACGCGGTTCAGCACCGGAGTTATCGGCGGCATCTATGGCGGCAACGGCCAGACCGGACGAGAGTTCAAGACGTTGTCGGTGCTTCCGAAGCTCGATCGCGTAAACCTGAACCTGCTTGCGCACTACACGGTGACGGACGCTTTCGAGCCCTTCGTCGAAGCCAAGTGGAACCGGGTCAACGCGCTTGGCAACAACGCCGGACCGTCCTTTATCCAGGGCACGTTTGGACAGTTCGACATCCGCGAGCGGATCCGGCTGGACAACCCCTTCATGAACCCGACCGACCGCACGACGCTTACCAGCGCGATCCTCTCGTCGGGCTGCAACACCAGCCTGACGGCAGCCTGCTCCGCGGCGCGCACAACTCTCAGCGGCCAGGGTGTTGGCGGGGCGCTTAACGCGTCCGACATCGCAATGATCAACGCGGGTACTTATCGCTATGTTCTCGCCCGGAACCTTCTGGACGCCGGCATCCGCGATGAAAAGTTCCAGCGCGACACGTTCCGCGTCGTCGGCGGTGCACGCGGCACCTTCAACGACGACTGGGGTTACGAAGTCTCAGCGAACTACGGCAAGTTCAAGCAGGACGTGACCACCTTCGGTTACCTCGACCGTCAGCGCTTCCTGCTTTCGCTCGATGCTGGTCGCGACCCTACGGGTCAAATCCGATGCCGTGCACAGTTCGCTCCCCAGGCAAATCAGGGCGACGCGTTCACGCGCGGCCTTACGGCTGCGCAGATCGCTGCCGAACAGGCCAAGCTTGCGGCCGACATCGCGGCCTGCGTGCCGTACAACCCATTCGGTTTCGGCACTGCAAATCAGGCAGCGGTAAACTACTTCTCGTACAACGCGCACACGAAGGCGAGCCTCAGCCAGTTCGATCTGCTGGGCTACATGAACGGCGATTCGAGCCAGTTGTTCGAGCTTCCGGGCGGACCGGTGAGCTTCGTTCTCGGAGGCGAGTATCGCAAGGAAACGGCGCGCTACAAGGACGATCCGTTCGTGGAATCCGGCCTGACCAACGCGGTTACGATCGGTGAATTCGATCCGCCGACTTTCAAGGTCAAGGAAGCCTATGGCGAAATCCAGATCCCAATCCTCAAGGACCTGCCGTTCGTCCATGAGCTGACGGCGAGCGGCGCTGGCCGCGTGTCGTGGTACGGCGGTGCGATCGGTAGCGTCTGGACGTTCAATGCCGGCGGTGAATGGGCTCCGATCCGCGACATCCGTTTCCGCGGAAACTACGGCAAGGCGGTCCGCGCGCCGAACGTGTCGGAAACCGGCTTCCCGGTCGTTGCGAACTTCGCTCCGGGCTTCACCGATCCGTGCTCATCGACGCAGATCGGCAACAATCCGAACCGGCAGGGCAATTGCTCCGCCGACCTCGGATCGTTGCTTGCGGGTCTTCCGAACGTCACCCGTTCGCTTCCGATCCTAAGCGGCAGCAACCCGGATCTTCAGCCCGAAGTTTCCTACTCGTTGACGCTCGGCGCCGTAGTCCAGCCGCGGTTCCTGCCGAACTTCTCGTTCAGCGCCGACTATTACAACATCAAGGTGAAGAACGTGATTGTCTCGCTTTCTGCGCAGGCAATCGTGAATGGCTGCTACGACCAGCCCACGACCGGCAACTCGCTTTGCGGCTTGTTCTCTCGTTGGCGCGGACCGGGCAATGGACCGAACGGCGAACTGCCGGGTGAAGTCCTGGGCAACTCGCTGATCTCGGCGGGCCAGAACTTCGCGAAGCGCATTCGCCGCGGTATCGACGTCAACGCCAGCTACCGTGCGCGGTTGGCCAGCAACATGGTGCTCGATACCAACCTCATCTACGTGCACGGATTGAAGAACAGCAATTTCCAGGACCCGTCCTTCCCGAACTTCGAGAACCGGATCCTGAACGAGCTGGGAGATCCCAAGGATGAGGCGCGGTTCGACGCCGACCTGAAGGTCGGTGCGGTAACGTTCGGCTATCGCGCCCATTACCTCGGCAAGATGGTCATCAATGGCGCTGCGTTCGAGGACTTCTTCGCCCTCGATACGGCTTGCAGCAGCGCGGGCTGCCCACCGAACAATGCCGACTTCGCCGACCAGAAATGGAATCCGTCGATCTGGTACCACGACATCCGCTTCCAGTGGGACATGGGCCAGCATTGGAAGGCGAAGAACATCCAGCTGTACGTCGGCGTGGATAACCTCTTCGACAAGCACCCGCCGCTGGGCAACACGGCGACGGGCTCAGGAAGCGCGATCTACGATATTCGTGGTCGCAATTACTACGCGGGTCTCAAGACCAACTTCTAAGCGGTCGAGACTTGCAGACAACTTGGAGCCGGGAGGAAACTTCCGGCTCCTTTTTTTGCTAGGAAGCGCTGTGAGCAACGCCATCGACAAGGCACGGGACCTGCTGAAACGCGGTGACGTCCGGGGCGCTGCAATCCTGTTGAAGCAGGCGGAACAGTCGGGCGATGCGCTGGCGGCGCGAGAACTGGCCAACTGGTGCCTGACCGGCCAGCTGATCCGCCGGGATCTCTCCGCCTCCCGCGTCTTTTTCGAACGGGCGGCCGGACTGGGAGATCAATATTCATCCGCCGTGACGAGAGCATTTCTGGCTGGTGGCGTGGGAGGTCCGGCTGATTGGGACAGAGCGATCGCATTGCTTCGCGAGGCTGCGCCGGTCGACTCGCAGGCGCGGACACAAGTGCAGCTAATCGAAGCGATGGACCTTGGCGTATCGGGGGCTCCGCAAGGTCCATTCAAACGGGAAACGCTTTGCAGCGCACCGGATGTGAGGGCGTTTCCTGGCCTCTTCACCGCGGCGGAATGTGCCTATCTGATCGAAGCTGCGACCCCGGCCCTGCGACCCAGTGTCGTGGTGGATCCGCAAAGCGGGAAGCAAGTGCCGAACCCGGTCCGAACGTCCAGCGCTGCCGGCATCCCGTTCGTGGACGAAAATCCCGCAATCCACGCGCTCAACCGCCGCCTGGCGGCAGCCAGCGGCACTGACGTCCGCCAAGGTGAGCCACTCCAGATCCTTCGCTATGCGCCGGGTGAGGAATATCGGCGGCACAGCGATGCGCTACCCGATGTGCCGCCCAACCAGCAGCGCGTCATGACTTTCCTGGTCTATCTCAACGAGGATTACGAAGGCGGTGAGACCGCCTTCCCGGAGATCGGAATCAATTTTCGAGGTCGCATCGGCGACGGTCTATTGTTCCGCAATGCTTCCGCCGACGGATCGCCGGACCCCCGGTCAATGCACGCCGGACTACCCGTGACGAGCGGAGCGAAATATCTCGCTTCGCGCTGGATTCGCGCCGCGCCGCTCGTCCTCGAATAGAACCGCTGCTTAGTAGCGGTAGTGGTCCGGCTTGAACGGGCCTTCGGTCGAGACGCCGATATAGGACGCCTGCTTTTCCGTGAGCGTGGTCAGCTTCACTCCGAGCTTGTCGAGGTGCAGCCGGGCGACCTTCTCGTCGAGATGCTTCGGAAGCACGTAGACGTCGTTCTTGTAATCGTCGCCCTTGGTGAACAGCTCGATCTGGGCAAGCACCTGGTTGGTGAAGCTCGAGCTCATGACGAAGCTCGGGTGTCCAGTGGCATTGCCAAGGTTCACGAGGCGGCCCTTCGACAGGACGATGATTTTCTTGCCGTCCGGGAACTCGACTTCGTCGACCTGCGGCTTGATCTCGGTCCACTTCATGTTGGCAAGCGCACCGATCTGGATCTCGCTGTCGAAATGGCCGATGTTGCAGACGATCGCCATGTTCTTCATCGCCCGCATGTGATCCACCGTGATCACGTCGGCATTTCCGGTCGCGGTCACGAAGATGTCAGCGCGCTTCGTTGCGTCCTCCATCGTCACGACCTCATAGCCCTCCATTGCGGCCTGAAGCGCACAGATCGGATCGATCTCGGTCACCAGCACGCGCGCGCCGCCGTTGCGGAGCGAAGCCGCCGAACCCTTGCCGACATCGCCGTAGCCCGCGACGCAGGCGACCTTGCCGGCAAGCATCACGTCGGTACCGCGGCGGATCGCGTCGACCAGGCTTTCCTTGCAGCCGTAGAGATTGTCGAACTTCGACTTGGTGACGCTGTCGTTGACGTTGATCGCCGGGAACGGAAGCTTGCCCTGCTTGGCGAGTTCGTAAAGCCGATGAACGCCGGTCGTCGTTTCCTCGGAAACGCCCTTGATGGTCTCGACCGTCTTGGTGAGGTAGCCCGGACGCTCCTCGAGGAAACGCTTCAAGGTAGCGACGAAGATCTCTTCTTCCTCGTTTGTCGGCGTGAACAGCTCCTCACCCTTTTCAACCCGATATCCCCAGAGCGCGAACATGGTCGCGTCACCGCCATCGTCGAGGATCATGTTACAGGTCGTGTCGCGGCCCCAATCGAAGATCCGGACGACGTAATCCCAATAATCCTCAAGCGTTTCGCCCTTGATGGCGAAAACCGGAATGTTCCGGGCTGCGATGGCCGCGGCTGCATGGTCCTGCGTGGAGAAGATGTTGCAGCTCGCCCAGCGCACGCTCGCGCCGAGATCAACGAGGGTCTCAATCAGCACGGCGGTCTGAATCGTCATGTGGAGCGAGCCGGTAATGCGCACTCCGGCGAGCGGCTTGGAGTCGGCGTACTTACGGCGAATCGACATCAGGCCGGGCATTTCGCTCTCGGCGATTACGATTTCCTTGCGGCCCCAATCGGCCAGCGACATGTCGGCGACTTTGTAGTCTGCGGTTTTGTTGATCGTTGCGGTGCCCATCTTTTGGTCTCCGATTAACATCATATCAAGAAATCTTGATACATTGATATTACCCTTCTTCTCTTATGGCGTCAATCTTGAAATCTCTGCGCCTGGCGGGAGACCCGAACCGGCTCCGGCTCCTGCTCCTTTTGGAGCAGGAGGAGCTCTCCGTGGCCGAATTGCAGGAGATTCTGTCCAAAGGGCAAAGCCAGATTTCGACGCATTTGGCACAACTGAAGCAGGCGGGGCTGGTGGACGACAGGCGTATGGGAAAGAACGCTTTCTACCATCTGACAGCCCCCCCGGAGTTGATGGAGTTGTTACGTCAGGCGGCGGGGGAGGTCCCTGAAGCGGCGCAGGATCAGGCGTCGTTGCGGCTCGCGCTACGCAAGCGGCGCGACAATATGCGGCGGTATTTCGACGAGTTGGCGGGGAAGTTCGGGCGGCAGTATGTGCCGGGTCGCTCCTGGAAGGGCATCGCGGAGGCGCTGCTAAAGCTAATGCCGCCAATGGTGATCGCGGATCTGGGGGCCGGTGAAGGTACGATTTCACAATTGATGGCCCAACGAGCGAAACGTGTCATCGCGATAGACAATTCCGAGAAGATGGTGGAGTTTGGCGCGGAGCTCGCGCGCAAGCACGATATCTC
>Ga0105248_10005163_pt1 | contig 14397 bp, 17 predicted proteins | sample KBSS34metaG_FD_81524 | JGI IMG/M metagenome (GOLD analysis project Ga0105248, IMG submission 81524) | Switchgrass rhizosphere microbial communities from Kellogg Biological Station, Michigan, USA - KBS S3-4 metaG | ecosystem: Host-associated > Plants > Roots > Rhizosphere > Soil | place...
GCTCGAGGTCGTCCAGGTCGGGCGGGTCGCCGGCGAGCCGCATGGCACCCGGATCGCGAGGGCCCAGCCGTTGCAGCGCGCGGGCGGCCGCGGTGACCGGGATGTCGGCCGGTGGGACGATCCGATCGAACTCGACCACGCCGGCGTCCCCGATCCGCACCAGGGCCGCGCGCAGGTCGGCATCCCGGGCCACCAGCGCGACCCGGGTCATGGGAACCGGTGTCAGCTCACGCCATGGCATCGAACGCCTCCAGCGCGGAGGCGTCGCCAGCGCGAGAGCTTGGCGAACGCCCATCAGCGTCCGCGTATCCGCGGGCCGCGGCCTCCAGGCCAGCCAGGGCCAACCATGCGTCGGCGGCGAGAAGTCCGGCCGCCCCGACCACAGGGCCAGGGCCGAACCCGGACCGGGCCGTGAGTTTGGCGGAGTCCGCGCGCACCCGCCGCCACCAACCGATCTCCGCGCGCCACAGGTCCCGCGCGTCCGCGACGTCCGCCAGGGCCCAACGGCCGGCGGGCGGTAATGCCGCGCGCAGAGCGTCCAATGTGCCCGCACCGGTCCAGGCCGGACCGAGCAGGCCCGTGGCCCGCGCCGCCGCGACCGCCGGCAACGGCAGGCCGCGGCCGAACAGTTCCACGGCGAGCAGCAGTGCGGCGCCACCCAGGGCCCAGTCGCGGGCGGCCGGCGCTCGCGTCGCGATACGGGCGGCCCAGGCCAGCCGCATGGCCAGGTGGACCTCCCGGGCCGTGTCGCCGCCAGGATCGCCCCAGCGGGAGGCGGTCAACACGGTCCGGAGCTCGTCGTGAGAACCCGTGGCGGCCAGCGACGGCCACGCGGTGGCGAGCGAGCCGAGTTCGTACGGGCGGCTCGTGCCGCGGCCGTCGAGGGCACGCAGGTGCTCGTCGACGTTGGCGATCTCGAACCAACCGGCGAGCGCCCGGACGGTATCGGCGCCGCCGGCCGGCAGCCAGCCGGCGAGCACGCGCAGGTGCCACAGCACAGTCGCCCGCACGCCGTGGGCGGCGTCGGCGAGCGCGTCGCCCGGTCGCACCCTTGCCCCGTACGGCGAGCGCGCGAGCAGGTCGACTGCCGCGCTGAGCGAGCCGGACGCGGCCACGGTCCGGGCGCCACCGGTGCCGACCCGGCGGTGGGTCATCGCCCGGGCGCGCACGCTGCCGGCCGCCCAGCCCGCGCTCACGGCGTGCTCCCAGTCCCGGCGCTGTGGCCGAGCTCGTCGATCTCGGCCTGTATCCGAGCGAGGATGTCGCCGACAAGCATTGGCCGCCGACGCGCGGCCGCGTCCCGCACCCGTTCGGCCTGGGCGTGCCCCTGTTCGCGGCGAGCCCGGGTCTGCTCCGTGGCGAGTCGGCGAAGCCTGGTCTCCGCCGCCGCGCGCTCGGCCGTCGAGGAGGCGCGGGCGCTCTCCACGAGCGCCCGGGCAGCGTCCCGGCCCTCGGCCCGTCTGCGGGCGGCCTCCGCGATCATCTCGTCGCGGCGCTCCGCAGCCCGACCGAGGTCGTCGGCGAGTGCGGCGAACACCGGCTCGAGCTCGGCCCGGGCCATTTTCCGCCGGTCGACGGGGACGCCCACGGCCGTCGCGGCTCCGGGTGCGCCGGCCGGCCGGAACCGGTCGAGCCACTCCCGCACACCCGGCACGTCATCACCGTCCTCGCCCTCTGGCCTGCTTCGACACTCGGCATTTCGACACTAGGCATGCCGCGGTCAGGTGCTGGGGTACTTGGCGAGAACCTCGCGGAGCCGGGCGACGAACCGCAGCGAGTCGTCGTGCTCGCGCTGCCAGACGTTGCGGCCGAAGATGAGCCCGGTCGCGCCGGCCTCCATCGACTCGCGGGCCTTCTCCAGCATCGCGTCGTCGCCGGCCCGCTCGCCGCCGGAGATGAGCACCAGCGTGCGGTTCGCCGAACGGACCACCGCGTCGACCGCCTCCTGGCTGGAGAAGTCCCGGTCGTACGCCGGGGGAACCGCAGCGCGCTTCTCCGGATGGGGGAAGTTCACCTTCACCACGTCGGCGCCGAGCTCGCTGGCGGTACGGGCGGCGTAGTCGACCGCGTAGAAGGAATCCTTGCCGCCCTTGGCCTCGATCGCCGCGCCCCGCGGGTACGCCCACACGATCAGCGGCATGCCGAGCTGCTGGGCGTCGGCCCGGACCTGGCGGAGCTGCGCGAAGTCCTGGTCCAACGCGGGCGTGCCGACGTAGAGCGTATAGCCGACCGCGTCCGCGCCGAGCCGGACGGCGTCGGCGACGCTTGCGTGCAGTGGCGACAGCGCCTGGGCATCGGATGGGATGTCGGTCTTGCCGTTGAGCTTGAGGATCAGCGGCACCTCGCCCGCGTAGTCCCAGTAGAACTTCTCGGCGAGTCCAATCTGGACGGCGATGCCGTTGAACCCGCCCTCGACGGCGAGCCGGACGATGTAGCGCGGGTCGCCGGCCCCGGGGTTGGCGAAGAAGTCCCGTGGACCATGTTCGAGGCCCTGGTCGTACGGCAGGAACAGAGCCGTCCCGTTGCGCAGCCCGTGCTGGAACAGGATCCGGCGCAGGCGGGCCTTCTTTCCGGTGCCCAGCCCGACGTCGCCCAGCGATGCTCGTTGGGTCATGGTGCCAACCTCCCTCGGCCGATGGTCGAGTTCACTGTGGTCGTGCCCCCGCGGACGGGGACAGTGCGCAACGGCCCCGGCTTCGGGACCTTGGTCCCGTCAGCCGGCGGGGGCTGCGATGAGGGACAGCCACGCCTCGAGCTCGGCCGGGTCGACGGTGTCGGCGCACAGGCCCACGTAGCCGTCCGGACGGACCGCCGTCAGCGCCGGGCCCGCCCAGCCGCCGATGCGATGCACGTGAATACCAGGCCGGTCCGGGTGCTCCGACGCGGGCGCGTCCTCGGGCACTAGTACGTGCACTCCTGGCGTGGCGGTGAGTTCATGAAGGCGGGTCGGCACGTCGCTGAGGGTCACCGTGGCATCCGGCAGCCGGTCGCCAGCTCGGACGGGGCCGGTGCGGGTGTGCTGCACCGACAGCGGGCTGTCCCGGTACGCGACCTGGAGCTGCCCGAGCAGCCGGATGACCTCGCCCGCGACCCAGCGTGGCCGGGTGACGAACGGCGCCAGCGGAGCGGCGAGGGGCATCAGTACCCCACGCACCAACGACGCGATCGGGTCACGGCCGGCCTCGGCCCAGAACGCGAGGTCCGTGAAGGCCGACACGTGGCGCGCGACCGGCCGGCGCTCCAGCTCGTACGAGTCGAGCAGTGCCGGACTGGTCGCCCCGGCGGCCGCGTACGCGAGCTTCCAGCCGAGGTTCGTCGCGTCCTGCATCCCCGTGTTCATGCCCTGCCCGGTGGCGGGGGAGTGGACGTGCGCGGCATCGCCGGCGAGGAAGACGCGACCCGACCGGTACGAGTCGGCCAGCCGTTGGGCCATCCGTACCCGGCTGGACCACGCGACCCGCTCGATGCGCGCCCCGATGGAACTCACCAGATCCTTGATGTCGTGTGGCAGCACGGGCGGCCCCAGCTCGCCGGGAGCGGTGTCCACAGTGGATTCATCGGCCGGCCGGGTCGCCAGCAGCCGCCAGGTCGCGTGCTCGCCATTGGGGAAGAGGAACACCAGCCCGGACCGGTTGACGTACACGTGCAACGCGTCCGCCGGTGCGGTGCCGTCCAGTTCGACGTCGGCCAGGACGACCTCGGTCGGGTACCCGGAGCCCCGCCAGGGCACGCCGGCCGCCGTCCGGACCGTACTGGTCGCGCCGTCGCAGCCCACCAGGTAACGGCACCGCGCCTCATCCGGTCCCGATGCCGACCGCGTCCACACCCGCACGCCCTCCGCCGGGTGCTGCGCGAAGCCTGTCACGGTGACACCGCGTTCGACCTCGACGCCGCGCTCGGCCAGCGCGACCGCGAGTGTGGACTCGACGTCGGCCTGGCGGGCGAGGGTCAGATGGGCGTACGGCGTGGTGGTCAGTCCAGGGGCACCGGTCGGGATGTCGACCGTGCGCGGGCCGAGGTGCATGAGGAGCCGGGGCGCGACGCGAGCCCGTTCGAGCAGAGCGTCCACGACGCCCAGCGGGCGCAGCACCTCGAGCGTGCGGGCGTGGACGAGCAGGGCGCGCGAGGGCCGCCACGCCTCCTCCCGCCGCTCCAGCACCCGGACCGTCGCGCCGCAGACGCGGGCCTGCAGCGCGAGTGCGAGCCCGGTCGGTCCGGCCCCGACGACGAGGACATCGACCGGGTCGGTCACGAGACCCCGACGAGGTTCCACCACTCCCGCGCCGGAGGTTCCACATCTCCCACTCCGGCGAGGACCGCGTCGCGTCGGATCCCGGGCACCACCTGGTGGCGGATCGAGTCCTTCTCGCTCACCACGATCAGCGCCCACCACAAGGCCCGCACATACGCTTCGGCGCTGGCCGGACCGTCCCATTCGTACAGTCCACGGTAGACACCGTTGCGGTCGTGGGCGAGCCACAGCTTCGAGACGAACCCGGGGAACCCCACGAACAGCACGGTGTTGAGCATGCTCTCCCACCGGAACAACCGGTGTCCCCATCCCCACCCACGCACCCATCGCAGGCGGAACGAGACGACCAGCACACACGGGTCGCTGGCCTCGTCGCGATCCACCGTGGTCTCCCGGTAGACCACCGCGGTGCTGCCGTCGGCGAAGCTCAGTCGCCGGCCGACATTGCGCCTGGGCAGGTGTACCGTGCGGCGCGCCAGCATCCGACCGGTGGTGACGATACACAGACCCAGTGCCGCCATCGCGGGGCGGAACGGCAACCGCTGCGATTCCCTCATCGAGTCCCCCTGAGCGTCATTGTGCACCAGCGGTCACGCCATTGACCGGAGCGTCGCGGTGAACCGCTCCTCCGCTCTCATCGCCCGCAGCCGCGCCTGGAGCTGGGCCACGTCGACCCTGGTGCACGCACGATCGGCATATTTCCGCCAGTCGATCGCGATCAGCCGCGCCCGCTCGCTCTCGGTGAAACCGCCCCAGATGCCGTATGGCTCGGTGACCGCGAGCGCGTACGCGGCGCACTGCGGCCTGACCGGGCACCCCTTGCAGACGGCCTTCGCCTTGGTCACCCGGTGCCGGGTCAGGTCGTCTGAGTCAAGATCGTTCTTGTAGAACAGGGTCGCGTCGCCGCCGCACGCGGCCAAGGTCCGCCACGGCCGGACATTCCGACGTGGTGCGGCCCTGCCCGGCCGTGCCCGGCCGACGGTGGAGCGGATCGTGTGCGCCTCGGATCGCATGACGATGACCTCCCTCAAAGCGCTGGAGGTCCACAGTGCGCGGTTGATGGGCGTCGCGCGAGGGTCGAAAGGCCTGGATACAACGGTTCGGACAGCCCTGACCGCCGCGCTGCATAGGCGAGATGATGAGCCCGACGACGGAGGTGAGTGGCCATGATGGACGAACCGATGGTCCCGATCGTGGTCGGGGTGGACGGCTCCCGCCCGGCGTGGGCGGCGTTGCGCTACGCGGCCGAGGAGGCCGTGGCGCGGGTGACCCCGCTCATCGTGGTCCACGCGATCTGCGGTGATCACGACAGCGACGACGTCGTGGTGGACGCGGTCGAGGCGGCCCAGGACGAACACCCTTCGCTGTCGGTGACCGGTTACAGCGTAGCCGGCGACCCCGTTCAGGCGCTCATCACGATGTCCGCGAACGCCGGCCTGCTCGTCGTGGGTCATCGCGGTCGCAGCCCGCGGTCGGGAGCCGACGCGGGCTCGGTGGCCGCGAGCCTCGTCGGCGCGGGCACGGTTCCGCTGCTCGTGCACCGACCGTTGGAGCGGCCGGGCGAGTTCGCCGAGCCGAGGCGGGTCCTGGTCGGTGTCGATCCCATGTGCGACGCGGATGGCTTGGCGGAGTTCGCCTTCGGCGAGGCCGCGCTGCGTGGGGCGGCGCTTGAGGTGGTGTGGCTGCGGCCCGCCGGCCCACATGACCAGGCCGCGACCGAAGCTCTGCGGCGCTGGTCGGAGAAGCACCCCGAGGTCGCCGTCAGCATGACAACCCGGTACGGCGTCGACTCGGCGATCGCGTTGGCGGCCGCGTCGCACTCGGCCCAGCTCGTCGTCGTGGCGACGACTGGACGCCCGGGTTCGCAGTGGTTGGCACGAGCGCTGGTGCATCGCGCCGGCTGCCCCGTCGCCGTCGTCGCGGTGTAGTCCGACCGTGGACCCGGTGAGGGCGGGACGTTCGGCACTCCCTCAGATGCGCGAACCGGGGGACGCTCGTGATGAAGGGAAGGGTGAACCCCATGCAGCTCAATATCGCGGTGAACGGCTTCGGGCGGATCGGTCGCAACTACGTGCGGTGCCTGTTGGAGCGCGGTCTGCTGGACCGCGGGTGCCGCCTGGTCGCCGTCAACGACCTCTGGGATCCGGCCACGCTGGCTCATCTGCTCGAGTACGACACGACGTTCGGCCGCCTGCGCTGGGACGTGGCCCACGACGACGCGAACCTGAGGATCGCGAGCCACATCGTGCCCACGTTCCGGCAGAAGGACCCGGCGAACCTGCCGTGGGCCGACCTCGGCGTGGACCTGGTCATTGAGTCGACCGGGAAGATGCGCGGCCGTGACGACGCCGCCCGCCACATCAAGGCCGGCGCGCGGCGGGTGCTGCTCTCCGCGCCTGGCAAGGATGCGGATGCGACCCTAGTGGTCGGTGTGAACGAGAAGACGTACCGAGCCGAAGAGCACGAGATCCTGTCGGCCGCGTCGTGCACGACGAACTGCGTCGCGCCGATGGTCAAGGTGCTGCACGAGTCGTTCGGCATCGTGCGCGGGTACCTCACGACGGTGCACGCGTACACCAACGACCAGGTGCTGCTCGACTCGCCCCACAAGGATCTGCGGCGCGCCCGGGCAGCCGCGGTGAACATCATCCCCACCAGTACCGGCGCGGCGAAGGCGGTCGGGCTCGTGCTGCCTGAGCTCGCCGGCCGCCTCGACGGCGTGGCGCTGCGGGTGCCGGTCGAGAACGGCTCGATCTCGGACCTCACCTGTGAGCTGTCCCGGCCGGTGACGGTTGCGGAGGTCAACGCCGCGTTCGCCGCCGCGGCCGGGGGATCTTTGCAGGGCGTCCTTCGCTACAGCGACCGCCCGCTGGTCTCGCGTGACGTCGTCGGCGACCCCGCGTCGTGCGTGGTCGACGGTGGCCTCACTCAGGCCGACGGCACCATGGCGAAGGTGTTCGGCTGGTATGACAACGAGTGGGGGTACACCAACCGGCTGGTCGACCTGACCGAGCTGATCGCCGTGGAGGAGCAGTCATGACGCACGCGAAGCACTGGTCGGTGGACATCTTCATCGACGAGCACGAGGAGACCCGGCGGACCCGGGCCGAGGCCCGGTTGCATACCGGTGACCCGTCCGGCATGCGCGGCGTGGGCACGTCGTCGCGCAACCCGCACGACCCGGAGGTTCCGGAGATCGGTGACGAGCTGGCCGTGGCCCGCGCGCTCGCCGACCTGGCCGCCAACCTGCACACGGCGGCGCGGCTGGACATCGTCGACAACAGCGACGAACCCACTGGTGAGTAAGGATTTGATGGAGGTGGCACGATGCGTCGCTGGACTGTCGGCGACGTCATGACCGGGAAGGTCGTCTCGGTCACGGCGGACACGCCGTACAAACAGATCGTGAAGTCACTGCAGCGGCATCGGGTGAGCGCGGTCCCGGTCGTGAACGATGAGGCCCACGTCATCGGCGTCGTGTCCGAGGCTGACCTGCTGCCCAAGCTGGAAACGCCCGACGAGACCATGTTCGGGCGCAACAAGCACCGGCGCCGGATCCGCGCGAAGGCCCGGGGTGACATCGCGTCCGAGCTGATGTCCGCGCCAGCCGTGACGATCGGCCCCGAGGCCGCGATTCCGGCCGCCGCCCGCGTCATGGACTCCGAACGGGTCAAGCGGTTGCCGGTCGTGGACGACCAGGGCCGCCTGGTCGGGGTGATCTCCCGGTCCGACCTCTTGCGCCCGTTCCTGCGCGGCGACGACGAGATCCGCGCGGAGATCCGCGATCAGGTGTTGCTCCGTACACTGTGGATCGACCCGGACACGCTCGACGTCGCGGTCGACGGCGGTATCGTCACGCTGACCGGCTCGACCGACCGGCTCAGCACCGTCGACATCATCGGCCGGATGTGCCGCGGCGTCGCCGGAGTCGTGGACGTGGTCAACGAGATCGCGCCGGACCGCGATGACACGGCCGAGTTGCATCACCACAATCCGATGGGCGCCACCGTCAGGGTGATGGCACCGTAGGAGTCGGTCGGCGCGCCGGGAAGGGTCGCTTGGCCCTTCCCGGCGCGCTGTGCACGGCGCGAGGCTACGGGCGTGCCAACGATCGCTGTCGAAGGATTGCAGAAGTCGTACGGCGCGGTGCGTGCCGTCGACGGGTTGAGCTTCACGGTCGAGGCGGGCGAGGTGTTCGCTCTGCTCGGACCCAATGGAGCCGGAAAGACGACCACCGTGGAGATCCTCACGGGACACCGTCGCCGCAGCGGCGGTGGGGTCGACGTCCTCGGATTCGACCCGGCCACCGGCGGCCGGGCGTACCGGGAACGCATCGGCGTCGTGCTGCAGAGCGCCGGGTTCGAGGAGGAGTTCACAGTCCGGGAGCTGGTGCGGCTCCAGTCGCGGCTTTACCCGCGGGTGCATCAGCCGGACGAGGTGATCGAGCTGGTCGGCCTGACCGACAAGCGCAACGCCCGGGTCAAGACGCTGTCCGGCGGGCAACGCCGTCGGCTGGACCTGGCGCTGGGGTTGGTCGGTGCCCCGGACCTGCTGTTCCTGGACGAGCCGACCACCGGGTTCGACCCGTCGGCCCGCCATCACGCCTGGGATCTCGTGGAGAGGCTGCGCGACACAGGGACCACGATCCTGCTGACCACCCATTACATGGACGAGGCCCAGCGCCTGGCCGACCGGGCGGCCGTGATCTGCGGCGGCCGGCTGGTCGCGCTCGGACCCCCCGACGACCTCGGTGCGGGCAGTCGCGTACACACGATCACGTTCCGGCTGCCTCGTGAACTGTCCCCTGTGGACCTGCCGGCGTTGGGCGGGGACCTCCACGCGGACGACGGGTCGGTCGCGATCCGGACAGAGGCGCCGGTGCGCGACATACATACCCTGTCCGGCTGGGCGCTCGACCGAGGCATCACGTTGTCCGGGCTCACCCTGACCAGGCCGAGCCTTGAAGAGGTCTACCTGGAGCTGACCGGGGAGTCCGAGCATGACAACTGATCTGGCGGTCGCGCCGACCCGCCCAGCCACGCGACCGGTCGGCGGATGGCGACTAGTGTCCACATTGACCGGACACGCCCTGGTGGCGTTCCTGCGGACCCCGACGGCGTCGTTCTTCACCCTGATCTTCCCGGTGAGCTTCCTGGTCATCATCGGCTCGACGCTCGGCGCCCGGGTCGTCGACAGCGGGGTGCGGGTGACTCAGTACCTGGTGGCGCCGTTCAGCGTCTTCGGCGTAGCCGAGGGTGCGTTCTGCGTGCTCGCCGTCGGCCTGGCCACCATGCGCGAGAAAGGCGTCCTCAAACGCCTTCGCGGCACCCCGACACCGACCTGGGCCGTGCTCGCCAGCCGCATCCTGGCCGCGATGGTGATGTCCCTGCTGTCGGTCGCCATCCTCTTCGCGGTCGGATCCGCCGGGTACGGGTTCGACCTGGTCTGGCGCAAGGTGCCGGCCGCGCTGCTGACACTGGCGGTCGGCATCACCTGCTGTGCCGCGCTCGGTCTGGCCGTCGTCGCGCTGACCCGCAGTGTGCTGGCGACCCAGGCCCTGACGAATGGTGTCCTGATCCCGCTCGCGTTCATCTCAGGAGTCTTCATCCCGTACGCTAGCCTGCCGGCCGGCCTGGACCTGGTGAGCCGCGCGTTGCCGCTTCGCCACTTCGCCGACGCCATGGCCGGCACGCTCGACCCGCTCGCGGCGGGCACCGGGTTCGCCTGGGGCGATCTGGGAGTACTGGCGGCCTGGGCCATGGCCGGGTGCGCCGCCGCCCTGTGGCGCTTCGACGTCGAGCCGCGCGGAGGGAGACGCCGGCCCGCACCGGGCCCGCTGATGGGCGCGCGGCAAGCCCCCGCCCGGGCGGATGTGGCCCCGGTGCGACCGGTTGCGCTGACGCCGCCGGGGCCGGCGCACCGGCCCTCGCTCCGGCGACTCGTCGCGGACCAGGTCGGCTACGCCCTGACCGGCATGCGCCGCGAGAGGCTGCCGGTCTTCTTCGCCGTCATGTTCCCGGCCCTGCTGCTCGTGCTCTTCCCGGCCGTCCTTCCACAACAGACGGTGCGTGGGATGTCGCTGGCCGACGCACTCCTGCCCGGGATGGTGGCGTACGCGGTCGCCGTGGCCGGATACGTCAACCTGCCCGAGGCCATCGCGCGTGCGCGCGGCGCGGGCGTGCTCGAGCGGCTGCGGGGCACACCGCTACCGCGCTCGGTCTACCTCGCTGGGCGGGTGGCCGGCTGCCTGCTGGTCGGGGCGGCGGCGACCGTGGTCCTGCTCGTTGTCGGGGTCGCCGCCAACGGCTTCGACATCGACCTGGCCCGCCTGCCGGCCGTGGCGTTGGTGGTGGTCGTCTGCGGCGTCTGCTTCGGCGCACTCGGGCTCGCGCTGCTCGCGCTGATGCCGACCGCCCGTACCGTCAACGCCATCACGCTCGGCACCCTGATGCCGCTGACCTTCGTCTCCGATGTGTTCTACGTCGGGGCCGAACTGCCCGGTCGATTGCAGGCCATCGGGGACGCGTTCCCGCTCAAGCACGCCGTGCACGCGTTCACCGCCGCGCTCGGCCTGGGCGCACCGGCATCGGGGTACGCCTGGACCGACCTCGCCGTCGTCGCCGCGTGGGCTGTGGTGGGGCTTGCGCTGGTGTGGTGGCGGGGGGTCGGCTGGCCGAACCGCTGAGGAGCGGAGCGGCGGTCAGCCGGGGTCGGCCCGCGCGGCCTCCACCGCGAAACGCAGTGCCTCGCACGCCGCGAGCTCGCGCCAACTGTCCACAACGGAGCCGAACATGTGGCACCAGGTCAGTGCCGCGGAGATCGGCCTCACCGGCCGCCCATCGCAGCGCCCGGCCACTCGCCGGCGATCCATCGAATTCTACGACGATCTCGGAACGGTTCTCGGTCCTCAACTTCGGCCCGGGACGCGCCGGGCCCCTGTGGCGGCATCCACAGGGGCCCGGCCAGTGACGGCTACTTCGTGGTGATCGCGATCTTCTTGGGTTCGGGCTGGGCCTTCAGCGGCACGGTGACCTCGAGGATCCCGTCCTTGTACTGCGCCTTGACCTTGTCGCCGTCGGCGGTCTCGGGGAGCTGGACCGACCGCTCGAACATCCCGTACCGGAATTCGGTGCGGTGCTTCGTCTGGGTCTCCTCTTTGCGTTCGGCGTGAATCGTCAGGAAGCCGTGCGACACGCTCAGGTGCACGTCCTTCTCCGGGTCCAATCCGGGTAGCTCCGCGCGCACCGTGTACTCCGTGTCTGTGAGGTGGTCCTCCAGCCGGATGACACCTGTACGCGGGGTGACGTCCTCAAGCCAGCCGGCCATGTCACTCCACAGCCGCGGCACCAGGGTGGACATCGTTGTCTCCTTTCTGCGTAGCTTCACCTTCATCGCACCTCCGCGGCGCCGGCACAACCAGGGTCGGGGGACCTGAAGATGGCGGGACACACGTCCCTCACTGTCGGCTTAGGACGCCGACGAGGGGATAACCCGGAAGACGGGGTACTGCCCGGCGATGCGCTCGAACTCGGCCAGCGGCGCGGTGCGGTCCACCGGTACGTGCGGCCGCGCGCCCGGCGCGAGGGCGAGGTACCTCCGCAGGATGGGCGCACGATCTCCGGCGTCGACCTCAACCAGGCGCACCCGTTCGCGCCCGCCTCGCTTCAGCACCGCCAGTCCGCCGCAGGCGCGGACGTTGCGCACCCAGTTGGCGTCTTCACCGAGCATCGACACCAGGTACCGCTCGCCCTCGTAGTCGGCCACCACCACCGGGACCTGGACCAGCCGGCCTGTGCGCCGTCCGGCTACTTCCATCGTCACCGCGCGGCGCGGCGACAGGATGCCCGCCGAGAACTGAACGGCGGATGCCCAGTTCATCGAGCGGGCCAGTAGCCCCGGTCGACCGCCCCGGTACATCCATTGCTTGATCCCGTACAGCCGGTTGGTCACACCGCGCCGAAGGGTCTGGGCCGCGTCCATCACAAGCCTCACTCTCTTGGATCGTCGTCAGCGCAACGCCTCGGTGAGCACGGCTATACACCGGGCGATGGCCCGATCGCGGTCAGGCGACGATGTACGGCGGCGGAGTGGGCTGGCGGTCGTCGTCGAGACGGCTGGACACCCGCTCGATGACGTCGACGACGCCGGGCACGGACCGGATGATGCCAATCAGGATCGGGATGGAGCTGCTCCGCTCGACCTCGCCCCGGATGGTGACGATGCCCTGGTCGACAGCGACGGTGAACTCGCGCGGGTCCATCCACATGGTGCGCAGGAGCACGCCCTGGCTGATCTCCTCGCGGAGATCCTCGTCCGTGCGAAGGTACGGCCGCAGCAGATCGGACCGCGAGACGATGCCGACCAGACGACCTTCCGAGTCGACGACCGGAAGTCGCTTGACCTGTTCGGTATCCATGAGCCTGGCCGCGACGGCGACGGAGTCCGACTCCGTGACGGTGATGGGCGGCACTGTCATCAGGTCGCCGGCGAAGTCCGCGTTGGCCTTCTCCCGGGCGATCCTGGTCCGTTTGCGCTCCAGCGGCCAGCCGTGCGGTTCAAGGCCGGCGATGTCGACCTTGTGGAGCAGATCGGCCTCGGAGACGACGCCGATCACGTGTTGGTCGAGATCGACGACCGGAACCGCGCTGACCCCGTTCTTGGTCAGGGTTTCAACGATCTGCTTGTAAGTGGTCTCCTCCGTGACCGTGGCCACGCGACGCGTCATGACATCGGCCACCGTGTGTCGCTTCATCACTACCTCCCTCAATGACCTATGTACTCACGGTGGCCGGTGCGAACGTCGACGGGGAGGGCCGAAGGTCCCGACTCGGGCGGCACCGGACCTGGTCCACAATGGATCAATCCGGTCGCGGTGCCAGCGGGACCAATGACCCGGAGACGACGGGAGCACCGACCCTATGCCGGCGACCGCCGAGAAACGACCATAAGGCATCGGAGCGGTCCGGTGGAGGAGCGTGACGCGATGAGATGGTACATGCCGGGGATGATGCGTTCTGGCTTCATGTTCATGGCGCTCAGTTCGGTGCTGATGTGGGTCCTGATCATCGGCGTGATCGTGGCCGTCGGGATGTTCGCGGCGCGCCAGTCGCGGCCGGCTCAGCCCACTGCGCGACAGCTGTTGGACCAGCGGTACGCACGCGGTGACATCGACGAGGAGGAGTACCAGCGGCGGCTGCGCGGCCTGGTTGGCTAGGCCGAGCGGGTCGAGACTACGCCCGTTCGCCACCTGAACCGCCGGGATTCAGTGAGAAGACCGCCTCGCGGATCGCCCGGATCGCTGCGTCGATCTGGTCGACCTTCGACTCCAGGACGGTCCGCACCGCGGCGTCGGAGATCCGGGCGGCCGCCCCCTGCAGGTCGAGGCCGATCCCGAACAGGTGGTTGATGACCCGGTCCTGCAGGTCCACCCCGATCTGGCGGCGATCCTCGCCGAGGCGGAGCAGCTCGTTGTCCTGCCTGGCGTCGGCCAGTTGCAGCACCAGCGCGGCGTGCTGGGTGTAGGTGGCGAGCATCTCCAGGTCGACCGGGTCGAACTGCGCCGCGTCGCGCCGGCGGCAGACGAACAGGACGCCGTTGAAGTCCACCTCAATACGCATGGGCCGGCACACACAGTGATGCACCGTCATTGTCCATTGTGGATCCCAGAAGTCGGACGATGTGTGACACAGCCTGATCCCGGTCGCTGTTCAACACCGCCGTCGCCAGTTCGGCCATCGCCTTCTGCCAGGCCTGGCGCTGATGGGTCTCGGTGAACAGGGACGCGTTCTCCAGCGCCACCCCGGCCGCGGCGGCGAGCGCCGCGACCAGCTCCTCGTCGTCGGCGCTGAACTCGCCGCCACGCTTGTCGGTCAGGTACAGGTTGCCGAAGACCCGGTGCAGGCCCTTGCCCTCCGGCAGCGAACCGATGGCCTGAATCGTCGCGTCGTCCATTCCCGTGTGGACAAACCGCACCAACCGACCATCGCGCACCACGCCCAGGGCCGCGTACTTCGCATCGACGAGACTCGTCGCGGCCTCGAGAATGTGGCGCAGGATCTGGTCGACGTCTACCGCGCGAGCGACCTCGAGGTTCGCCCGAAGCAGCCCGCGCAGTCGCCCCTGGGTCGCCTGGACGTCGCGGGCCC
>Ga0105248_10005164_pt1 | contig 14396 bp, 15 predicted proteins | sample KBSS34metaG_FD_81524 | JGI IMG/M metagenome (GOLD analysis project Ga0105248, IMG submission 81524) | Switchgrass rhizosphere microbial communities from Kellogg Biological Station, Michigan, USA - KBS S3-4 metaG | ecosystem: Host-associated > Plants > Roots > Rhizosphere > Soil | place...
ACACCGCCATCAGAGCTGGTGACGACGCGCTGGGGCTAGTCGCCCGTATGCCGGCCGGCCCTGGGCCCATCCCTGACGCCACGATCGCCGAGTTGACAGCGCTCGTGCCGCCTCCAGTGGCAACGTTCCTGCTGACCTCGGAGACAATGGCCGAGGCCATCTCCGCTCACGTCCGGGGCACGAGCCCATCCACCGTTCAGGTCGTGTCGCACATCGACCCGGCGGAAGCAGAGAAGCTGGCGATCCTGGAGCCACACGTGCGCCGTGTACAGGTCATCCATGTCGAAGGGCCGGAAGCACTCGACCTGATTACTGCCTATGAACCGCACGTTCATGCCTTTCTGCTGGACTCCGGCAGGCCGAACGCAGCGGTTGCGGAGTTGGGCGGGACAGGCCGAGCCCACGATTGGGCAGTGAGCGCGGCCTTCGTTCAAGCTACCGAGAGGCCCGTCTTCCTCGCAGGCGGCTTGTCTGCCGCGAACGTGGCCGACGCAATCAGGCAAGTCCGGCCTTATGGGTTGGACCTTTGCTCAGGGGTTCGGACTAACGGTCAGCTTGATCCAGAGAAGCTGTCTGCATTCATGCTCGCCGTTCGACAGACTGATGCAGAATTGTCATCTCATTCCGCCGCTGCCTGACGTGATCCCCTTTCCGTTCTAGCTCCCATGGAAAACTAGGATGATCGCGCCACTCTCTTTGCCTGATCCTTTAAGAAGCGATGAAGCTACTCCGACTTTCATGCAGTTGGTGCCAAAAACCGAGGGGCATGCGATCTCGGCAGGAAGCGGGATGGTCCTATTGCGCGCGGTGGTAGACCACAGATAAATCGTTTCGAGTTTCGCTCCACGTCATTGGATGGGGTGGACAAATCGTAGAGCGCTGGCTGTATGCAAGCTGGACTTGGTTGGCGGGAAGGACAACGATGATCGTACGGACGTGGCATGGTCGAACTCGTATCGAGGACGCAGACGCCTATGAGCAGTTCATGCGTGTGCGCGCCGCACCCGATTATGCATCGATCCCCGGACTAATAAGAGCTGTGTTTACCCGGCGCGACGAAGCTTCGGTATCTCATTTTCTCCTGATCACATTTTGGGATAGCATGGAAGCTGTCGAGGCCTTTGCCGGCCCCGATCCATCGAAGGCAAAATACTACCCTGAGGATGAAGAGTATCTTTTAGAAAAGGAGCCGCATTCGCTCAATCATGTCTTGTTCTTTGACAGTGAACAAGACGCTTGAACTCAAGAACCGCAAACCACTTCGTTTTCAGAACTGCCTGCCGGGCCGCGCTCGACGATGATGAGCACTACGTGTACGCTGTAGCCCTCTAAGGCCGCCTTTCGCATCGATTAGCGAGGGACGTGCGATGTTCGCCATCACTGTACGGATCTGTTGGCGCGATTCTCTGTATCAAGGTTGTGTTTTACGTTCAGGAGGGAGTCTAACGCACCGCTCGAATGCCCCGGGAACGACACGTTGGCAGCGCATTTTAGCGTCGGGGCGGATCGAAGCGTTGTACGACGCTGCTGAACGCAACCATCGCTTCGCAACGCTGGGTGAGCGCGGTGAGCGCCGGCCAGTCAGACATGGCGGCGATGTCAGGATGCGCCTCTCGAAGAAACTGCATGGCGCAGGCTACGGCGATGTCTGCGTGTCCCGGCCGCTCGCCAAACCAAAAGGGAGTCACCAGGGCGGCGCATTCCGCTTCAAGGGCGGTCAGAACACCGGACACCTGTGCTGTGCACCGCGCGATCCACACGTCCGAAGTCTCTTCATGCAGAACCCGCTCGTACACCAGACTGACCATCTTGTCGCACAGCCCGGTCGCAAGAGCGCAGGTCTTCAGCGCGGCGCGGCGATCCGCGCCAGCCCCCGGTAACAGTCGGCGGTCCGGGCCAGCCTGCTCGTCCAAGTGATCGAGGATCGCCATGCTCTCAATCAGAACCTCGCCGTTCTCGAGAACCATCGTGGGCACGCGACGAAGAGGATTATAGACGGCGAGTTTGTCGGCGTCGGCAAAGGTCGACCACGACCGATGCTCATATCCGAACCCATGGAGGTTCAGGGCGATCGCTACGCGCCGAACAAAAGGAGAATCATACTGGCCGATCAGGATCAATGTCATGGGCCAATCGCTATCAGCCGGTCGGCGTTGATCAAGTTGGAATTCGCCCCCGACCGTCGACGATCGACACTCCAAAGTTGACATCGTCAAGTATATTGATGCAAATTGATGTCATGAACGACACCATCGCCACCATTCGCAGTTTCAACCGCTTCTACACCCAGCTCGTCGGCGCGCTGGATGCGCGCTTCCTTGGCAGTGAAGCGACGCTTCCAGAGGCGAGATTGCTGTTCGAGATCGCGGTGCACGACGGGGCAAGCGCCAGTACCCTGCAATCCAGCCTGGGTATGGATGCTGGCTATGTCAGCCGCATCCTCGCCCGTTTCCAAGAGCGCGGCTGGATCATCCGGGATCGCGGCGTGGACGCCCGGTCGCGTCCGATCCGGCTGACCGAAGCGGGGCGCGAGACATTCGCGCTGCTCGACGTACGCCAGCGCGACGCCGTGGCTGGTATGATCGCACGACTCGATTCCGCCGCACAGACCGACCTTGTTGAAGCTTTGGCGCGGGCGCAACTGCTGCTCGACCCCTCGCTGTCATCGGGTTTTACGATCCGACCGTTCCGGACGGGCGACATGGGCCGGATCGCCGCCCGTCAGTCGGTACTCTATGCCGGGAGCCACGGCTGGGGGCGTGGACTTGAGGTGGTGGAAGGCGAGGTCACGACGGCATTCCTTCGCGATTTCAAGCCGGGACGTGAGCAATGCTGGGTGGCGGAAGTCGATGGTGTGATGGCCGGGTCAATCTTCCTGACCGACGAAGGCGGCGGTATCGCCCGGCTGCGGCTTCTCTATGTCGAGCCGTTCGCGCGCGGACGACGCATCGGCGATGCGCTGGTCGCGAACTGTATCGGCTTCGCGCAGGAGACGGGCTATGCAATGCTGACGCTCTGGACGCAGGCGGTGCTAGAGACCGCGCGGCGGCTCTATGACCGCCACGGGTTCGAGCGGGTGGAAACCGCCGTCCACCATGATTTCGGCGAACCCATTGTCGGGGAACGATGGCAGCTCAGCCTCACGCCGCCCCCTGATTGCGAGAAAGTCCGGAAGGTGGTCGGCGTATGACCGGCAAACTCGTCCACCGGCTTGCCACCGCTGCGGACCTCGTCTCGCTGAAAGGCCTGATGACACTTGCGATCGATCAGCTTCAAGCCGGCTTTCTCTCACCCGATCAGGTGGTTGCGAGCCGCGCGATCATGGGCCTCGATACCCAGCTCATCTCCGACCAGACCTATTTCATGGTGGAGGAAGAGGGCGTTCTGGCGGGCTGCGGAGGCTGGAGCCGTCGTGCGACGCTCTACGGCGGCGACCATAGCACCGCATCGCGTAACGCGGCATTGCTCGATCCTCAGTGCGATGCGGCCCGCGTCCGGGCGATGTATACCCATCCGGATTTCACCCGACGCGGCGTCGGTCGGCTGGTCCTTGCCCTGTGCGAGCAGGCCGCCACCACCGAAGGCTTTGCGTCGGTGGAATTGATGGCGACGCTGAGTGGAGAGCCGCTTTACACCGCCTGCGGATATAAGGCGGTCGAACCTACCACGGTGGATGTGGACGGGGTGGGGGTGCCTCTCATCCTCATGCGAAAGCCCCTGCGGGTTTAGAACGCGGCCCATCTCGGATGGGGCGACGTGATCTTGAAATAGGGAGGCGCGATCTTTCCGAGCGAGGGGAACGGCTTCATCGGAATTGGCAGCGCTGGTTATCGGAAGTTGAGATTTGATAGTCTACTGCAGCTTTGGGTCGCCCGGCAGTCCGTCGAGAAACGACAAGATACGAGGCGCGATCTGGTCCGGCATCTCTGCCTGCGGGTAGAGATGCGCCGCCGTCGATGCTGGTCTGGCTTGTTTTGCACGAGGATGTGCGCAGCAGTGCCCGCGTCCGCCGTGTCGCCGACCATCTCTCGGCGACGGTTTGCCTTCGCCGCTGCGTTTAGAAGAGTACTCGCGGAATCGCCGGCGTCCTTCGCCGCTCCCGCGTTTGAGAAAAGGAGGCAGTTATGAATGCAGTCGAGAGAGTGAGACAAGCGCTGCAAGCGGCAGATCACACGGATAGCATCGCGGAATTTCCGGCCGGCACGCACAGCGCAACGGACGCGGCGGCCGCAGTCGGGTGCTCGGTCGCCCAGATCGCCAAATCTATCGTGTTCCGCGCCGGCGACAATGTTGTGCTGGCGATCGCGTCGGGCGTGAACCGCATCGACCGGAAAAAAGTTTCGGCCGCGACCGGTCTTACCGTCAAGACAGCCGACCCCTCATGGGTTGAGGCGAAGACCGGCTTCGCTGTCGGTGGCGTATCGCCTATCGGCCATACCTGCCCAGTGACTACGATCATCGATGCTGATTTGCTTTTGCATGATCCACTCTGGGCTGCGGCAGGATCTCCTATGCACGCCTTTCGGACGAGTGCGGACAAATTGATCGCGATGACGGATGGGCTGGCGGCAGACGTGCGGCAGGACTGATCTTGTTCACGCCCGATCGCGGACGAGATAAGCGGTAGGCGCAACGCCCAACGTCCGTCGAAACATCGCGGCGAAAGCACTCGGGCTGTCATATCCATGTTCCAGCGCGACTTCGAGCACCGAGGCGCCAGCGGCGAGCCTTGGCAGGCTCAGCAGCAGACGCGTCCGGCGCAACCACTCGCCGAAGCTCATGCCAAGCTCGCGGTGGAACATACGCGCAAGCGTGCGACCACTGACATGGATGCTGGCTGCCAAGCCCTCGAGCGTAATCGATAGAGACGGATCGGCAATCACCTGCTCGCACAGACGCGCAAGGCGGGGATCGCCAGGCAGCGGCACATGTAACTCGAGCCTCGGCGCAATTTCGATCTCGTCGAGGATCAGTTCCATCACACGATCATCGCGACCGTCTGTCGTATAATCGAGCGGAATGCGGATTGCCGTCACGATCGCCTCGCGCAGGAACGGGGACACGTCGATTACTTCGCAATGATCGGGCAGGCCCGGCCGTCCGGAAGGGTCCACGAACAGGGTACGCATCATCACATCCCCCGCAATCCTTATCGCGTGATCTACGCCCGCCGGCATCCATACGGCACGGCCAGTGGGCACTATCCAGCTTCCTCCGTCGCTGATGACGGTCATCACCCCGCTCAATGCGTGGATAAGCTGAGCGCGCGGGTGACGATGAGAGGCAATATGCTCGCCATGCGGATGGTCGCTCGCCAGCGCCGCGACGGGCCGTCGTGAGCGATGGCAATCCTCTAACGTCCGCACACTGTCCATAATGCGACGAATGTTGGCAGTTTCGCAGGAGAAGGACAAGACGGCAATGCTTAGGCCTGTTGCTCGATTCCGAGAGCAACGAACAACAGACTATGCCTACACTCCGCAGAGACCCGTCCGCCCTCTTTCTGTTCGGCTCTTCGTTGTCGTTGCTCTCGGGGTGCGCCACCGACCCATCGGCATCGCCGCGGGCGACAGTGACGCCAACCGCTCCATCTTTCATCAGCAGGGGCCTCGAGCCTTCGAGCGTCCCTGCAAAGTGGTGGCACCTGTATCGCGATCCCGCACTCGACGCGCTTGTCGAAGAGGCACTGACCAACAATCGCAACTTGCGGGAGGCCGCCGCCCATTTGCTCGAAGCTCGAGCCATCCTCCGCCAAGTCGGCGGCCAGCGCCTGCCCCAGGCCGTAACGTCCGCCGACGCGGGTGGGGGGAGCACGCTTCAGGACCAGATCGCCGGCGCCTACAAAGACAGCGATCACATCCGCACAGGCTCGCGGTTTGGCGTTGGTGTCGAGGTAGCGTGGGAAGCCGACCTGTTCGGGCGGCTCGCAGCTTCGGTGAAAGCAAGTCGCTCAAACGTCGACGTGGCCCGCGCCGAAGAAGACGGTGTTCGCGTGCTCGTGGCCGCAGAGGTAACGCGTCATTGGCTGCGCGCCTGTGGCTATAGCCATCGCATATCTGTGGCGCTTCGATCGCTCACACTAGTGGGGCAGGGGCGTGAGATGGCTGAACGTCTGCGCGCTGCGGGCGCCGGCCTGCCTGTCGATGTAGCGCGGGCCGATACACTGGTTGCGGAAGCGCGAGCGGCGATCCCGCCATTGGAGGCTGGGCGAGCGGAAGCTCTGGCGGAATTGGCCGTACTCACAGGACATCCACCGACCGAGGTCCCTGCCGCCGCAGCGGCATGCACGCACCTGCCGACTATCGACGCGCCGATCCCAGTCGGCGATGGTGTCGCGTTACTGCGCCGTCGTCCCGACGTTCGTGCAGCAGACCGGCGTCTGGCGGGAACCACTGCACGGATCGGCATTGCAACGGCGGACCTCTACCCCAGAATCTCACTGGGTGCGAACATCGCCAGTTCGTCCGCAACGCCGGGTGATCTGGTGGCGCGCAACAACATCATTTGGCGCATTGGCCCGCTTCTGTCGTGGAGCTTCCCGAACATCAGTGTGGCACGGGCGCGCATTGCCCAGGCGCGCGCCCGCGAAATCGGCGCGCTCGCACAGTTCGATGCCACCATCCTGACGGCCCTCAAGGACGTCAATCAGGCCGGCGAAGAATATGAAGCGGCGCTCCGGCGGCGGGAGGCGCTCCGGGTAGCAGCCGGCCGTAGCGCCGAAGCAGCGCGACTCTCGCGGCTTGGACGCGCGGCGGGAAGTGCGACAGCGCTGGAGGCGCTTGATGCCGAACGCGCCAACGTCGGGGCGCAGGCAGCGCTTGCGACGGCCGACAGTGATGTCGCCGCCACTCAGGTGGTCCTGTTCAAGGCCCTGGGCGGCGGCTGGGAAAATGCGCCAACGATCATACTGCCTGCACCCGTCCGCGCCTCCCCCTCCACTTCGACACCAAGATTCTTCGATGAGTGATCCGATGACAGACCCTGCCGTTCAGACATCTTCTCTCGCCACAACAATGCGCCGACCGACCCGCCGGCAGCTTTCCATTGGCGGGGGCAGCCTCGCGTTGATTCTCCTGTTCGTGTTCGGTCTGCACTGGTGGACCGTAGGTCGCTATCTGATCGAGACCGACAACGCATATGTGCGTGCTGACGTGGTGACGATCACACCGCGCGTCGCAGGCTATGTCGCCGAGGTTCTGGTCGCTGACAATCAGCGCGTCCGCGCGGGTGATGTCCTGGCCCGGATCGACGATCGAGATTATAGCGTGAAGGTCGTTGAGGCTGAAGGCAGAGTGGCCGCAGCGCAGGCGGAGGTGGCCGTACAAGAGGCGCGCATCGCCAATCTTGATGCGCAGTCGCAGCAGCAACACAGCCTTATTTCCGGGAATGTCGCGGGCGTCATGGCCAGCGAAGCCGACTCCCGACGTGCCGGTCTCGAATATAGCCGCCAGATGTTGCTCACGCGGCAGGAGGTCACAAGCGCCCAAAATCTGGAGACGGCCGAGGCGGATGCCAAGAAGGCCAGGGCCGGTCTTGCCGTTGCTAAAGCCAATCTCGCCGCCCAGCGCGACCGCCTGCCGGTGCTGGCCACCGAACGACAGGGAGCTGTCGCCGATCTTCACAAGGCGCGTGCAGCCCTCGCCCAGGCGCAGGCCGCGTTGACGCTCGCCCGTAATGCTCTCGGCTACACGCTACTCCGCGCACCCACCGCCGGTATAGTTGGCCAGCGAAGCGTGCGGGTAGGTCAGTATGCCGAGATCGGAGCGCCGCTGCTCGCCATCGTGCCGAACGATGCCTACGTGGTCGCCAATTACAAGGAAACGCAGGTTGCTCCTGTGCATCTGGGCCAGCCGGTGGCCATCGCGGTCGATGCGTTCGAAGGCGCGGCTCTCAAGGGCCATGTCGAGAGCTTCGCGCCAGCCTCGGGTGCGCAGTTTGCGCTGCTGCCGCCTGACAACGCCACCGGCAACTTCACCAAGATAGTCCAGCGCATGCCCGTCCGTATTCGTGTGGATCCGGGGCAGGCGCGCGCAGCGGACCTGCGACCTGGTATGTCGGTCGTCACGACCATAGACACGCGGGCAGCCGCCCTATGACGACCCAGACAGGCTCGGCTAACGAGCATGGTGTATCGCTCCGCGCCTGGGTGGCGGTCATGGGAGGCGTGGTCGGCTGTTTCATGGCCGGCATGAACATTCACGTCACCAATGCTTCGCTGCCCGATGTTCGCGGCTCGCTGGGAGCATCCTTCGAGGAGGGGGCTTGGATCACCACCGCCTATCTCGTCGCCGAGATCATTGTCATTCCGATGACCGGCTGGTTGGTCTCGGTGTTCTCGATGCGGCGCGTGCTGATGATCGGCACCAGTGGGTTCGTCCTGTTCTCTCTTACCTGCTCGATGGCTCCCAACATCAACACCATGATCGTCGCGCGGGCACTGCAGGGGGCATTCGGCGGGGTGCTGATTCCGCTTTCCTTCCAGATCATCGTGACGGAACTGCCCCGATCGAAACATCCGTTCGGCATGGCGCTGTTCGCGGTTGCCAACAACGTCGCTCAGGCGACCGGCCCGGCGCTAGGCGGCTGGCTGACCGAGGCCTATAACTGGCGCTGGATATTCTACCTCCAGATACCTCCCGGGCTGCTGCTTCTAGCCGCGATCGGCTGGTCAACGCCGCGTACTCCCCCCGCTCTGTCGCGCTTCAGAGAGGGCGACTGGGGCGGGATCATCGCGATGGCAGTCGGCCTCTCCGCGCTCCAGATCATGCTGGAGGAAGGGGGGCGCAAAGATTGGTTCGCATCGAGCTTCATCGTCAATGCGGGGATCGTCGCCCTTGTCGGTATCATTGCCTTCATTGTCATCGAGCTGAGGCGCAAACAGCCCTTCATCAATCTCCGCCTGCTTGGGCACTATAACTTCGGTCTAGCGAGCCTGATGCAGTTCACCTTCGGCGCGGTCGTGTTCGGGGTCGTGTTCCTGGTCCCTAATTATTTTGCTGAGGTCCACGGCTACAATGCCAGGCAAATCGGTTTGACCATGATTCCTTATGGTCTGATACAGCTCGTCATGTCCTTCGCCACGCCGAAGCTGATGCAGTGGGCGAGCGTGCGGGTCATCATCGTGCTCGGCTTCGTCATCATGGCCACCGGATGCCTGATGAATATCCATCTCGACAGCGATGCTGCCGCCAACGTGATTGTGCCGTCGCTGGTGGTGCGCGGAATCGGCCAATCGTTCATCGTTGTGGCGCTAGGCGTGATGGCGGTCGATGGACTGGAGAAATCCGAGATCGGCTCCGCATCGGGTCTGTTCTCGACCGTCCGCAATGTCGGCGGCGCGATCGGCATTGCTATCGCAAGCCAGATCATCGTCGAACGCGAGAAGCTGCATGCCCAGCGCATCGGCGAGGCGGTCAATCCTTTCTCGGGGGAGTTTCGGGAGCGCATTATCGCGATGGTGCGGTTGCTGAGCCACGAGCAGGTCGATCGCACAACCGCGTTGCATGGCGTCGCCGCAGCATCATTGCGTGAACGGGCACTTGGTTTGATGGAGCAGTATGTGCATCACGAGGCGTTGTTGCTCTCTTATAGCGACGCATTCCTGATTGCGGGTTTGGCCATGTTGCTCTGCGGAGGAGGCTGCCTTCTGTTGAGACAACGAGGAAGTACGCCACCAAAAGAACAGGCGGCGTGATGTCCAGCCTTGTCTACCGAGCGGGGCTATCTCGGTATAATTGGACAGATCATCGGCGCCACGGTCATGCCGGCACCCAAGTAGAGGAACACCGAGGCCGAGAAGACGGCAGTCGAGGAGGGCGAGTGTCCGAGGCCCCCAAGCCGGCCATGGCCAAGAGCGGCGTCACCCGCTCAAGCGTGACTGTCTCCGGGGAGATCGCAGGTTGTCACCGTACCCGCATCGCTGTCTTCAGGCGTTTCGCAACTTGAGCTGCGCGCGCCTTCAGTCAAGTGGAAGGCCGGTGCCTTCCTGCAATTGAGCGATCTGCGAGCCAGCGGCGGCATTCCCATTAGGCTCCCAAGCGGGACAAATCCCCTAGTGACAGTGGAGTTCGTGGGTGGATGAGCGTCTGCGCCGAACTTGGTCGAAGGCCCAGGTGAGCAGGGCAACCACACCGAACGTAGCGCCCAAGGCGCACACCCCGCTCCATCCGGCTTGAGCGTAGGTGACGGTCGCCCCAACCGCGCCAAGGGCACTGCCGATCGAGTAGAACACCATATATCCGCCCACGAGCCGGCTGCTGGCCTGTGGGTATCGCGCAAGGATGATGCTCTGATTGGTAACATGGACGGCCTGCACGGCCAGGTCGAGCAGGATCACCCCTGCCACAAGAAACATGACCGAGTTCGACAACAACGCGATGAGTCCCCACGACGCTGTGAGAAGCACGAGCGATAACCCCGTGGTCCATTGGGCGAGCCCGCGGTCCGCAAGCCGGCCCGCTCCTGAGGCGGCGAGAGCACCCACCATCCCGACCAAGCCGAACAGTCCGATCTGGGTGTGGGAGTAGGCGAAGGCCGCACCGCTGAGCGGCAGCACCAGTGCAGTCCAGAAGGTGCTGAATGCCGCGAAGATGAGAAGCGCAAGCACGCCGCGCAGCAAAAGAACGTGGTCATGGAGAAACAGCATGGGGACCGATCGCAACGCAGTTGCGTAGCTCTCGGCACTTGCCGGTGAAAGCCGGCGCGGCAGGGCTTTCAGGAGCAACCCGGCCACGATCAGCGTCAGGATGGCCGAGGTGAGGTATACCGTACGCCAGCCTCCAAGATCGGAGAGCAGTCCGGCAAGGAAGCGCGCTGCGAGGATACCGATGACGACGCCGCTCGTCACGGTTCCGACCACCTTTCCGCGTTCGTTTGGAGCGGTCAGAGACGCGGCAAATGCGACCAGCACCTGGACCACCACCGCGAGCAGGCCGGTCGCCACCATGCCGAAAAGCAACATGCTCGCCGTTCTGGCCATCGCCACAACCGCGAGTGCGGCCACGGACAAGAGGGTCTGGCTGACGATGAGGCGACGCCGGTCGACGAGGTCGCCGAGCGGCACGATGAAGATCAGTCCCAGCGCGTAGCCGACCTGCGTCAACGTGACGACCAGACCAATCACGGCGGAAGCGATGCCCAGATCTCGCGCCATCACATCAAGAAGGGGTTGCGCATAATAGACGTTCGCGACGCTCAGACCCGCCGCCACGGCGAACAGGCATGTGGTTGCATGTGACAGCCCGCCCGGCTGTCGCTGTCCTGTCTCGGTTGCACTGCCATGTTCCACGCACACACCCCACCGGTCCGGTCCTTTGATAAGACCAATTGCACCTTCACGAATCTAGTTCTAATTTAGAACGAGATTCGTGAAGGTGGGGAGGTCGGCATGGTCAAACGGGCGAGCTTCGGCAACGCGCCTTGTCCGGTGGCACGCGCGCTCGACGTGATCGGTGACTGGTGGTCACTCCTCATTATCCGGGACGCGTTCGATGATGTGCGCCGGTTCAGCGAGTTTGAGGCCAGCCTGCGCATCGCCAAGGGCATTCTGTCGTCCCGCCTGCGTGATCTGATCGAGCGGGGCATCCTTGATACCGCTCCGGCCTCAGACGGAAGCGCCTATCGGGAATATGTGCTGACCGAGAAAGGGCGGGGCTTGTTCCTTGTCATCGTGGCGCTGCGGCAGTGGGGCGAGGACCATCTCTACGGCCCGGACGAGCCTCGCTCATCGTTGGTAGACGCCGAGATCGGGATCCCAGTACCGCGCCTGGAGCTTCGCTCAGCCGATGGTGATCGCATTGAATGGGACAGAACGAGGGTTCGCAAGGTGAGTGAGGTCCCTCAGTTTCTTCCTCCGGTTTGAATGAGAGTTTTCCGGTAATATGACTCTTGTGTTGAAGGAGCATGCCGTGAAGAAGAATCGCAATGCCGAAGAGCAGATTGCCTACGCATTGAAGCAGGCAGAGACGGGGGTGCCGGTGGCGGAAGTGATAATGGGGATTTCCGAACAGACGTTTTACCGCTGGGAGAAGCTGTATGGCGTGTGGATCGGCGCCGAAAGTGGGGCCACCCCGTAAAACGCCTGCGCGGGTAGCGGCGGAGTGCCCACGTTCAATCCTAGAAGCACTGCGACCCTGACTATGATCCGCGCCATTCTTTGCCCTCTTGTTTGCGTTTTGATGCTTGGCTTGGGTCGGAATCATGCTCCCAGGGCGCGGCATAGTAATGTTCGACGGCAACCTGTGATATCGCGATCATCCATTGCCAGCATGCTAGGACGGAGAATGCTCGACCGTGGCCCAAGGCGTTGCCGCGCTGGCGTACCGGCCCGCCATGTTTCATCTTCAAGTTGGTCACAGGAGAATCCTTCCGATCAGCGATGCGGCTAGGGTCAGCATCACTATGCACACAATAGAATTGGCTGCGGTCACATGTTGCAAGGCGGGTACCGTCAGCAACGGGAAGCCGATCACAACTCCGAGCGCCACGATGGCGAGTGGCAGGATGTCGCTCCGCTAAGGGCGGCTCTGACGTAGAGCCGTGAGAAGGCAAACGGCAAGCAAGGCAGCGATGAGAGCGCGCGCGGAGGTTAGGAAAAAGGGTGAATAATCCGCTACGGCAACACGTGTCGCAGGCAGTGATCCACTGAAGATTATCACGCCTAAAAGGCCGCTACGCCAACCGGCAGTTGTTTTTTCCATAGGTCTCGCTTTCAGAGAACTATGGATAGTATGCTCTACCCCCTACGCAGAAGGGACAACGTCGCATAATTTCTACAAACTGTTCGGGATAAATTTGCCGTACAGTTGACCCACAAACATCGAACAGTTGCGCTTATGTTCTCCTGTCCGGCATACGGCTCCGCCCGCATCGGCCCGGGCAGAAAAGACGGTGTTGGTGCGATAGCCGATTGCCGTCGTCAGCATCGGTTCGGCGGTCGGCCGCTTCGTGCGGTAGCTGATCACGCCGCCCGGTGCGCCGAAGCCGTACATAAAGCCGGTCAGGCCCTTCAAGGCGGTGACGCTCTCGATCGGCTCAAGCGGAAAGTCGCCGCCCCAGTAAAGCAGCAATGGCACGTCATCGATATAATAGTTGCGCACGCCCAGCCCTCGGATCTGCGTGCCCCCACCAATTGGTCGAGCCGGATGGCGCGGACGAGTAGACAGACGGATCGTTGGCGAAGATTTGCGCTATGCTGTTGGCATGACGTCGGGCGATATCGTCTGCATCGACGATCGTCACCGAATAGGGCGTGTCCAGCAAGGCTTTAGCGCCCAAAGCGCTGCCCTTGCTGACTTTGTGCTGGCCCTCGTCGGGCCTCGGGCCGGTGACGATGATCTCTGCATCGGCACGCCTAGCGTTTTCTGACGGATCGGCTTCCCGTGCCGAGACAGCGGAGCCAACGGCAACTTTTGTCAGCATAGTGACGCACAACAGCGACCGGACGAATTTGCGCGTCATGGATGCTCCCCTTGTCAGCAGCGCGAGCCTCTATCAAGAATGCTATTGCGAGTCAATCGCAGTAGCGGCTATAGCGCCCCGACTGTGCAGCAGGGGGGAATGATGAAGCGGATGCGTTTGAAGAGGCTGATCAATGCATTGGCCTGTGTTTCCTGCCTCACCATTCCGGCAGTGACGAACGCGCAGCAGGCAGCGGAAACCGAAGGCGGACGGGGCGACATCATCGTCACTGGAGTCAAGAATTCGGATGTCGCGATGGCATCGAAAGCCGACATCCCAACGCTGGAGAATGCGCAGGCGATATCGATCGTCACGCAGCAGATGCTGCTCGAACGCGGGGTTCTGCGTCTCGGCGATGCGCTGGCAGGCGTTGCCGGGGTGTCTCGCAACAATACCTACGGCTTTTTCGACGGCTTCAACATTCGCGGGTTCAATGCCTCGTCGGGCGCGACCTATCTCGATGGGCTGCTTGACGACACCGGCTATGGCACGTCGGAGATGAGCGGCCTGGAGCGCGTGGAAGTGGTGAAGGGGCCGGCGTCGGGCCTGTTCGGCCAGGGGCCGCTATCGGGCATCGTCAATCTGGTCAGCAAACGGCCACGTGATGATGCGTTTTTCGATCTCGGTTTCAGTGCGGGCTCCTATGATCTGATCGAGGTCCGCGCTGATGCGAATGGCCCGCTGACGGCGGACGGCGCCCTGACCGCGCGTGTGGCGGCCGTCTATCGCGACCAGGATTTCTTCGTCCATTCCTCGGGGCAAAAGCGGGTTTTTCTTTCCCCCTCGCTCAGTTGGAAAATAGGGAGTCGAACCAACCTGACCCTGCTCGGTCGCTATCAGAAGGACGACATCCGCCCCTGGTCGCCGACCACCGCCTATGGCACCGCGCTGCCCAATCCCAACGGGTCGCTGCCGATCAGCTTGTCCATCAACGACAC
>Ga0105248_10005166_pt1 | contig 14395 bp, 14 predicted proteins | sample KBSS34metaG_FD_81524 | JGI IMG/M metagenome (GOLD analysis project Ga0105248, IMG submission 81524) | Switchgrass rhizosphere microbial communities from Kellogg Biological Station, Michigan, USA - KBS S3-4 metaG | ecosystem: Host-associated > Plants > Roots > Rhizosphere > Soil | place...
CGCCCGGGCTTTGCCGACCCGGACGGCGATGGCCGAGAAGAGGGGCGTGCCCGCGAAGGCTGCGCCATAGGCGATCAGGATGAGGCCGCTGGCCGTCGCGCGGTTGAAGCCCAGCTGTCCCATGTAGAAGAACAGCGCCACGGGGCTAAATTGAGTCAGAGCCAAATTTCCATGCCGTTCCACACGCAGGGCGGTGAGCGCGCCGCGCCCGCCCTCCGACCTCAGCCGCAGATCCCCGCCAGATAGCCAATGCGCCGCATGCCTGCGCTCTTCAGGGTGTGCGCTGAGCGGCGAACAATGGGAGGCGTTGATAGACCGGATCCTCGGCCGACGCTCGCCCCAAGGCGATCCCGTCCTCGGCCGTGGCCGCATCGCCGCCTTGCGGCGCTCCGCGCGCCTCGGCCCAGTCGAGAACGAGGGAGCGCCGAAAGAAGCGCCAGACGCCGCCGCGCCGTTCATACCGATCCAGGTAGCGCCCGTGGGCGATGATCTCCTGCCGGCCGTCGAGCGTCCGATGGTAGGCTGTCGCCGACAGCTGGCCGTCGGCGCGATCGCCGTCGAACAGGAAAAGGCTGTTGTGGATCAGGTGCGTGGTCGCCGACCAGCGCGCCAGCATGGACGGAAGCCAGGCCACATAGGCGTCGGGCCCGCCGCAGAACACTGGCCCGTGATCGTCGATGGCGTCGTCGTGGTACAGGCTTCTGAGCAATCGGTAGTCGCGCCGGTCGACAGCGTGACAGTAGGTGCATGCGAGCTGCTGGAGCGAGAAGCTGTCGAGCATCTCCTGCAGCGTCGCCGCAGGCGGCGTCATCGAGGCTGGGCTGCCGGCCATGGCCTCACACCCCGAAGCCGCCGGAGACCGAGATGGTCTGGCCCGTGACGTAGCGCGCCCGGTCGGAGGCGAGGAAGACGGCGGCGTGACCGATGTCTTCCGCCTGGCCCCAGCGCTTCAGGGCCAGCAGCTTCTGGGTCTCGCGCACCCAGTCCTCGCCGAAATGGCCCTGGCGCGTCAGCTCGTGGAACATGCCGGCGTCGATCACGCCGACGAGGACCGAATTGGCGCGGATCTCATGCCGGCCCTCTTCCTTGGCGACCCCCTTGATCAGCGACTCGTTGGAGGCTTTCGGTGCAACCGACAGGGCGTCTTTCGCCGGCCACCAGTCATGGCCCGCCGAACCCAAGTGGACGAATGAGCCGCCGCCATGCTGGCGAAAGTGCGGCAGCAGCGCTTGTACGGCGTTGAAGAAGCCGAAGACCTCCACTTCGAAGGCGTTGCGATATTGGTCCTGGGTGAGCTCGGAGACGTAGACCTGCGGTACGAGAGGGCCGGCGCCCCACACCGCTGAATGGATGCGTCCGTGCTCGGAGGCCGCTGCGGCGACCGCGGCCTTCACCTGGGCCGCATCGCGGACATCCACCTGGTGGATGCTTGCCTTCACGCCGTGGCCGCGAATGATGCCGGCCGTCTTTTCTGCGATATCCTGCTTGGAGCGGTAACAGATCGCGACCGCGGCGCCCGCCTTGGCGAATTCGATCGCGACGCCCTGGCCGATGCCGCCGCTGCCGCCGAACACGATGGCGGCGCCATCCGGAAAGTCCGAGCTCATGTGCTTGTTTCTCCGATGATCGTTGAAAGGGGCTAGGGCTCAGGCCCGGACGCTTGGGTGCGCGGGCATGTCTCGGGTCGTCTGCAGTCCCGCCGCCACGGCCTGGAACTCCGCCGCTCTCGCGCGCGGATTGAAGAATTGCCGGTACCAGTTGCGGGCTTGCTGAAAGGGCCCGTCGGTCGGCACGCGCAGGATCTGGATGGCGGGGTCCTTGGTGGCCCAGATCACGAAGTCCTGGGAGAAGGCCGCCAGGCCACGGTCATGGTAGGCGGCGTTGAGCGCGCGGTCGTCGGTGCTTGGCGGAACCTGCTGTCCGCGCGTCATCAGGCCGTGCCAGATCTGGGTGGCGCCGTCCTCCACCGGCGTGTGCAGGATGATCTGCACCGCATCGGTCTCGCCGCTGTAGCGGGCCAGCAGGATCCCCGGCCCTGTGTAGACGGCGTCGCTCTCCAGCATGCCGTCGGCGCTGGTCATGGTCTCATGACCCCCGCCCGAGCGCTGCCTAGCGAACACGCCCTCGAAGACGTTGTCGAAGTAGGCGAGCTTCTGGCCGTGGATCGGACCGAAGTGGCGAGTGTCGGCGATGTTGTCGACGATCTCCTGCGGGTGGACGGGAAGTTCGCCCAAACTCTCGAACTCACACCGGATCCATTGCGGATCATCCCATTCCGGCAGGTCCGGAAGAGGAAAGTCGGGCGCCAATCCCTCGGGATCATGCCAGGCGAAGACGCAACCGAAGCGCTCCTCCGTCGGGAAGGCGCGGACACGCGCGGCGGTCGGGATGGGTCCGTCGAAATAGGGGATGTCGTCGCATCGCCCGTCCGGCCCGAAGCGCCAGGCGTGGTAGGGGCAGCGGATCGAATCTCCTTCCACCCGCTTGGCGGCGTCCCCGGAGGTCTGCTCGGCGGCCAAGTGGGCGCGCATGTGCGGGCAGAACGCGTCGAGCAGTACGCTCTGCCCCGAGCCGCCGCGATAGATGACCAGGCTGCGGCCGAACATCCGCAGCGGCGCGGGAGCGAGGGTGACGTCCGCCGCGCGGGCCACCATGAACCAGCCGCGCGGAAAGGTGAACGTTCCCAGCCCATAGTCAGCTGTCTTCGCCATGTGATCCTCGCGTTGCGCGCCAAGGGAAGGACGAAGGGCCTGATCGTTCAACGTCGGATGCGCCAAACCGATCGTCAGGTGATACGGATATGGGCGTTAAACGATAGGTTTTGGGAGGTTGCGTGGTCGACCCGAATGGACTCGGCGGCTTGTTGAAGCCGCTCCGTGAAGAGCTGCGCCGCAGGCGCCTGACCGCGAAGGCGGTCGGCAAGGCGCTCGGCGCGGCGGAGCCGACGGTGCGGCGCTGGTTTCGCGGCGAGGGGCTTTCGCTCGAGCGCTTCGATGACCTGTGCGCACTGGCGGGCGTAACGATCCGCGATCTGGTCGGCGCCTTTCCGGAAAGGGGCGCCGCGCGGTTCACCCTCGCCCAGGAGCGCGCGCTGGCCGCCGACCGGGCCTTGGCGTTTCTGTTCTTCTCCATCCTGAACGAGGCTCAGCCCGAACTCTTCGAACGCGATTTCAAGCTGCCGCACGCCCGGGTCGAGGCCTATGTCCAGCGCCTTGTCCGCCTGGGACTGGTCGAGATCGGCGCCTCGGGCCGCATGTGCGCGCTGACGACCCGCAGCGTCAGCTGGCGGGTCGGCGGGCCGCTGGCCGTCGCCTTCGACAGGACCGTGAAGCATTTCTTCCTGTCGATGGACTTCGGCTCCGAGCAGGCCGCGTACGTATCGGACATGGTTCGTCTCAGCGACGCCGGCCGGGCGCGGGTGCACGCCTTGTTTGCGGCGCTGCGGCTCGAGATCCACAAAATCGCCGATCAGGACCGCGCGGCCGAGCTCGATCGCTACGACTGGAGCGCCGTGCTGATGCTTGTGCGGCCGTTGGATATGGCCGAGGTCGCGCATCCCGCCTGAGCCACGAGCGGCCCGGAGCCCGACGCTCCAATGTTCCAGCAACGCCCGCGCCCGGGTATAGGGGCGACCATGGATTTCAGCACGGCGAGCCCGGCGGAGGCGTCCCAGCTGTCGCGCCCGCAGCCGTGATGCTCGCTTTGAGCCAGCGGCCCGGCGTCGCACCGGTCCAGGCCTTGAACGCGCGACTGAAGGTCGTGGAGTCGCTGTAGCCCGCAAGGGCGGCGACCTCCGCTACAGGCAGCCCACCTCGCCGCAGGAGATGCTCCGCGAGCTCGCAACGGCTCGCGTCCTTCAACTGGCCAAGCGAGGTCCCCTCCTCTTGCAGGCGGCGCGTCAGGGTGGCCCGGCTGATGCTGAACTGCGCGGCCAATCTGGCGCCGGTGGGCAGGCCGGCGCCCTGCGCCAGCGCCGCGCCGATGACTAGGCGAACCCGCTCCGACAGGCTCGTCAGCTTCGATTGCGGCTCCTCCGGATCGAACGGAAACCGCTCGAGCAGCCGCTCGAGCTCAGCGGGCGTCCGCACCACGGGCCGGTCCAGGTAGCGCGCTGGAAATCGCAGGGCGTTTTCCGCCGCCCGGTAGGTGAGGGGATGCGGCATCAGCCGGGACGCCGTTTCGTCGCTCAATAGCGCGGGATAGCGGACAGCGACCTCGAGCAAGGGAAGATCCTCGCCGATGAGCCAGCCGAATAGGCGGTGATGGCTCGAGAGCCCGGTCAGGTCGGAGACGAAGGCGCTGATGTTGCGATGTTTGCGTACGGTGGCCATCCGCAGCTCGGCGACGTCGCCTTCGACAATCAACTCGAGCTTCGCCGTCCGCGGCATCAGCATCGCCGAAAAAGTCGCCGTGCGATCTATGGCCGCCCGCAGGGTTACGCAGGTGATCACGCAATAGCAGAGCATGTCGAATTCCGGCTTCGTCAGCGGCGCCCGACCCTCCTGGGCGCTGGCGTGTTCGTCGAGCGCCCAGGTGCACTCGGCGTAGAGCCGCGCGAACTCGTCGCGCGTCAGCGCGCCGTTCCAATCCGGCTCGAGCAATCCAGCTGCTGAGTGCGCCAGACCAGCGCGCCGCACGATCGCCTCGACGTCGCGGCCGACGTCGCGCACGCGCAGGAGGAGCTCGCTGGCCGTCGCCGCCGAGGGCGCACGTCGGGCCGGTTTCGAGATGCGCTTACTCACTTGAGGCATCCGGCCATGGTCTTTGAGCCAATCTGCCATGTCGAGTTCGCGCCTGCACGACGATTTTCTGCAGGCGGCGTCAAACAGGGCTGACGGCTTGCTTCCGATCACCGCGGCAGAGAGGTGCACCCGCACGATGATAGGCGCCGAAGAGTTCGCGACCCGCCTTGATCGGCTCGAGTCGATCGACGCCATCCGGCAGCTGGCGGCCAAGTACGCGCTCGCCCTGGACATGCGCGATTCCGACGCCTGGGTGAATCTGTTTCCGGAGGACGTGAAGGTCGGCGGCGGCAAGACCGGGCGCCAGGCTTTGCGCGACTGGTTCGACGAAACCCACTCGCGCCAGTTCGACGGCACGTCGCACCATATCGGCGGCCAAATCATCGAATTCGACGATCCCGACCACGCCCTGGGCATCGTCTATTCGAAGAACGAGCATGAAACCGGAGCCGAGTGGGTGATCATGCAGATGATCTACTTCGACCGTTACGAGCGGATCGACGGTCGCTGGTATTTCCGCCGGCGCTTGCCGCTGTACTGGTACGCCACCGACCTCAACAAGCCGCCGATCGGCAGCCGCAAGATGCGCTGGCCGGGCGAGGCGCCGTACGAGGGGAGCTTCCACGACCTCTTCCCATCGTGGAAAGCCTTCTGGGCGCGGGACGGACAGCCCTCCGACGCGCCCGTCGCCGAACCGGCGCCGCTCGAGCGATTCATCGAGACGATGCGCCGCGGCGAGCCGCTGCCCAAGCCGCGCGTGCGGAGTTGAGCCCGCCGATGCGGGACATCTTCTCTCCCGTCACCCTGGGCGAGCTGGAGCTCGCCAACCGCATCGTCATGGCGCCGATGACCCGCGACCGCGCGGGCCCAGGCGACGTCCCCACGGCGGTGGTGGCGGAGTATTACCGCCAGCGCGCCGGCGCCGGGCTCATCGTCACCGAGGGGACCCAGCCGTCGCCGGCGGGCAAGGGCTATTGGCGCACGCCCGGTATCCACAGCGAGGCCCAGGTGGCGGGCTGGCGCTCGGTGGCCGAGGGCGTGCACGCGGCGGGCGGCCGTATCGTCGTCCAGCTGATGCACTGCGGCCGCGCCAGCGTTCGGGCGAACAAGGATCCGCATGCGGAGACGGTGGCGCCCTCGGCGATCCGGTGCCCGGACCCGATCCCCGGGCCCGATGGGGTCCCGCAGCCGACGGACATGCCGCGGGCGCTGGAGATGCAAGAAATCTCCTCGGTCGTAGGCGAGTACGTCCGGGCGGCCGAGAACGCCCGCCGCGCCGGGCTGGATGGCGTCGAGCTGCACTGCGCCAGCGGTTATCTGCCGATGCAGTTCCTTTCCTCCAATTCAAACCAGCGCACCGACCGCTACGGTGGCGCGGCGGTGAACCGCGTCCGCTTCGTGGTCGAGACGCTGGAGGCGTTGGCCGGCGCGATCGGTCCGGGGCGGGTCGGCTTCCGCATCTGTCCTGGCGTCACCCTGAACGGCATGGCGGACGCCGATCCGGTTGAAACCTATTCGACGCTGCTCAGGGCCCTCGACAGCCTGGGGCTAGCCTACATCCACCTGATCCACCTCCCGCTGGCGGGGGCCGACCCGTTGGATCTGGTGCACGCCAACTGGAGCGGGCGGATCATTGAGAACAATGGCCTCAAGCTCGAGGAGGCGCGGAAGTTGCTGGCTGGGCGGCGGGCGGACGCCGTGTCCTTCGGTCGGTCGTTCATCAGCAACCCTGACCTGGTCGACCGCTTCCGGCGCGGCGCGCCGCTCGCGCGCCAGGACCGCGACACCTTCTACACCGGCCAGGGCGACGACCGCCGTGGCTACACCGACTATCCGACCCTGAACGAGACAGTGGAGGCGACGTCTGATGGCTAGGCTCCTCGAGGGGCGCTCAGCCCTGGTGACGGGCGGCGGGCAGGGTGTGGGGCAGGGCATCGCCCGCGCCCTGGCCGCGGCCGGAGCCAGGGTTGTCATCGCCCAGCGCAACGCCGACCAGGGAGAGCAGGAGGCGACCTTCCTGCGCAAGGTCCACGGCGTGGACGCGCACTTCATCCGCACCGACGTCACCAAGGCCGACCAGGTCGACGCCATGGTCAAGGGCGCGGTCGACCGGTTCGGCCGGCTGGACATTCTGGTGAACAACGCCGGCGCCAGCTTTCCGAAACGGCTGGAGAACCACACCGACGAGGAGATGGCCGCATCGTTCGACCTGAACTACTGGGCGGTGTTCCGGGCGATGCGCGCGGCCTTTCCGGTCATGAAGGCGCAGAATTACGGCCGGATCATCAACCTGGGCTCGCTGAACGGCGTCAACGCCCACATGTTCACCGTGGCCTACAACGCCAGCAAGGAAGCGGTCCGGGCGCTCAGCCGTACGGCGGCGGTGGAGTGGGGGCCCTGCGGCGTCACCGTCAATGTGATCTGCCCGTCGGCCGCGAGTCCGCAAGCCAAGGACTATTTCGCCGCCAATCCGGAGATGCTGGCGAAAATCCTCGAGCAGGTTCCGGCGCAGCGGATCGGTGATGCGGAGCAGGACATCGGCCCGGTCGCCGTCTTCCTGGCCAGCGAGGCGAGCCGCTACCTGACCGGCGCCACCCTGTTCGTGGACGGTGGTTCGCATGTCAACGGCGTCGCCTGGCGCCCTGCGGTCGAGGACTGAGCCCGTGCAGCGTCTGAAGGCGCGTCGCCTTCCTGGCCGGCGACGACGCCGGTTTCGCCACGGGCGGCATCGCGACCGTCAACGGCGGCGCCTACTTTTCTTGAGCGTCGAACCACAGTGAGGAAGACGTATGCAGCTGGACGGCAAGACGGCCATCGTCACCGGCGGGGCGCGGGGCGTCGCCAAGGGCGTCGCCCAGGCGTTCGTCAAGGCGGGCGCTCGGGTGATGATCATCGATCGCGAAGAGGCGCTAGGCCGCGAGACTGCGCAGGAGCTGAGGGCGCTCGGCGCTGACGTCTGTTTCGAAGCCTGCGACCTGAGCCGGCACGGGGAGCTCGCCCGGATCGTCGAGGCCGCCGTGTCGCGCTTTGGCCGGCTGGACTGCCTGGTCAACGCCGCCCAGGCGTCGCGTCAGCTGCCGCTCGCCGAGACCAGCAACGAGGACATGAAGCTGGCTTTCGACACCGGCTTCTGGCCGACCTTCATCCTGATGCGCGCGGCCTATCCGCATCTGGTGAAGACCCGCGGCTCGGTTATCAACTTCGCCACCGGCGCCGCGTTCGACGCGATCCCGACGCAGGGATCCTATTGCGCGGCCAAGGAGGCGATCCGCGCCATATCCAAGGTTGCAGCGAGCGAATGGGGGCCTCAGGGCGTGCGGGTGAACGTCATCTGTCCCTTCGCCAACTCGCCGGGCGTGCAGGCCTGGGCCCAGTACGCACCCGCCGACTACCAGACCCAGCTTGGGAAGGTCTCGCTGCGGCGGGTTGGTGACTGCGAAGCCGATATTGGCGCGGCGGCGGTGTTCCTGGCCAGCGAGGCGGCCGGCTATGTCACCGGCCAGACGCTGATGGTCGATGGCGGCCAGACCAAGGCTTTTTGACGGAGAGGGGCCATGACCAGCCTGCAGGCGCTTCTGGATGAGCGCGACATCACCCAGGGCCTGGGCCGCTTCGCGCGCCTGATCGACGGCAAGCGATGGGACGCGCTCGGCGAGGTCTTCGCTGCGGACCTGACCTTCAACTACGGGGCCGGAGAGCAGGCGGGCCTTGAAGCTCTGCGAACGACGATGCGTCGGTTCCTCGACGTTTGCGGCGCCACCCAGCACCTGATCGGCAGCATCATCGTCGAGATCGCGGGCGATCAGGCGGTGAGCCGCGCCTACGTCCAGGCGCGCCACCAGGGCAAGGGCGATCCGGCGGGAGCGGTATTCGACTCCAGCGGCGAGTATGTCGATCGTTGGGCGCGACGTCCCGAGGGATGGCGGATCATTCGCCGGGAGGCGGCGTGGCAGATGCACACCGGAGATCCTGCGATCCTGCAGGCGGATCGCGCCGAGCTCGGCTGAGTCGCCGAACGAAAAAAGCCCGCCGTAGCGGGCAAGTTCAAGGGAGGAAACTCGCCCTGAAAGGGCGAGAAACCCTCTTGCCCGAGGCGGGTGGGATTGGCAAGGATAATACGCAACATATGCTGACGATCGCTAACAGGCCTTATTATGCGCGATAGAATGGAAGAATATTAGCGCAGGTCGCTAGGTGGGCGGCCCGCGATCCCGCACCGGGAACCGCGGCGCTCGGCGGGGAGGTTGCATGGATCGCTTGACGGGCAAGGTCGCCATCGTCACGGGCGCCGGACGCGTGGGAAACATCGGGCTGGCGATCTGCGAGGCCTTCTTGCGCGAAGGCGCCCGGGCCGTCATCGGCGTCGACCTGCGTGAGGACGAAGCGGACGCCATCCGCGAAAGGGTTGGCAGCGCCTTCGGAAGTGGGCGTTTCGAGCTTCTCCGGCACGACGTCACAAGCGAATCCGACTGGATCGAACTCTCGGCCTACGTGACCCGAGCCCATGGCGGCCTGGACGTGCTTGTGAACAATGCGGGCGTTTCCATCCACGGCGGCGTCGCCGACACCTCGCTGGAGGATCTGCGCAAGGTGATGGCCGTCAATCACGATGGCCTTTTCCTCGGGATCAAGGTTTGCGCGCCGGCGCTGGCCGAAAGCGCCTTTCCGGGCGGCGGGGCCATCGTCAACAATCTGTCGATGGCGTCCTACATGCCGAACGCCAACAATATCGGCTACCACGTCTCGAAGGCCGCCGGACGCATGCTCACCATCTGCGCGGCGGTCGAGTTGGGCCCGCAGAAGATCCGCGTCAATTCGGTTCACCCGGGGCTCACGATGACGCCGCTGATCTACGAGGGCCTCAGGGACTATGTCGCCGCCGGCCTCTGGGACAGCTCCGAGGCCGCCGAGGCCGCGCTCAAGTCGGCGAGCCCCCTCAACCTGTCCAGTCAGCCGGAGGATACGGCCCACGCCGTCGTCTACCTGGCCTCCGAGGAGGCTCGCTTCGTGACCGGAGCCGCCATCTACCACGATGGCGGCATCGGCCTGCGCTACTGATGGAAGGGTGCTGAATGCGAGGCATCGTCTTTGATGGCGAGCGGCTGCGCCTGACCGACGCGCTCGCGGTGCGCGCGCCCGGCCCCGGCGAGGTCAAGGTCCGCGTGCTGCGCTCGGGTCTCTGCCACAGCGATCTCAACATGGTTCAGGGCGGTCTCATTCAGACGCCGGTGGTGTTGGGGCATGAGGCGGCCGGTGAGGTGATGACCATGGGAGCGGGGGTGGCCGATTTCGCCGTCGGCGAGCCGGTGATGGTCAGCCCGCAGACGCCCTGCGGCGTCTGTCGCGAATGCCAGCGTGGCGCGCCCGCCAACTGCGACCTCACCTGGGGCATGCCCGCGCAGCAGCCCTTCACCTGGGAGGGGCGGCCGACCTATTCCTTCTCCAACGTTTCGTCCTTCGCCGGCGAGATCGTGGTGAAAGCCCGTCAGCTGTTCCGCACCGGAGCCCTTCCGCCGGAACAGGCGGCGCTCATCGGCTGCGCGGTGTCGACCGGCTACGCCGCGGCGCGCGTGCTTGGCGAGGTCCGCCCGGGCGACCGGGTGGCGGTGATCGGGGCCGGCGGGATCGGCGTCAACGCGATCGCCGGCGCGCGCCTCGCAGGCGCCGAGGTGATGGCCGTCGATCTCAATGGCAGGAAGGAAGCGGCCGCGCGGCAGGCCGGGGCGTCGCAGTTCCTGCTGTCGACCCGCGACATCGACGCCGAGACTCTTGCGCGGATGATGCGCGAGGCGTTCGCGCCGATCGATGTGGCGATCGAATGCAGTGGGGCGCCGATCGCGGTGGAGGCGGCCGTCGGGGCGGTGAAGCGGGGCGGGCGGGTCGTGTTGATCGGCCAGACCAGGCCCGGCGCCCGCGCCAGCTTCGGTCTCGACGACCTGACCATGGGGCGAGAGATCCTGGGTCGGCTCAACGGCGGCGCGCGGCCGGAGCGGGACTATCCCGAGCTGATCGCTCTCGCCCAGGCCGGCCGGATCGATCTGGCGAGCCAGGTCACCCACGTCTGGCCGCTTGCCGAGTTCGAGCAGGCGATCGCCGCGCTGGAGGCGGGCGAGGTCACGCGCGCGGTGCTCGATCACACGATATAGGTCAGAGCCCGAGCCCGGTCAGCCAGCGCTATGGGGCCGCCGCCGGCGGTCAGGCGACCGTGGCGATCACCTCGTCGGCGAACCGCTTGAGGTCGTCGACCTTGTCCGAGAGCGGCTGACGATCCTCTTCGACGGCGTAGAGATTGCGAAACGCCACGATCATGTCGGTCACCCCGAGCGCCGCATGACGCTTCACGCTGTCGACGGTGACCGGCCCGGTGTCGGTCGCGAAGATGCGGAAGGGCCGCCCCAGGCTGCCGGCTTCCTCGCGGAAGCGGTCGAGCTTCGCGAGCAGACCCTCGAGCTGCCCGGGCGCGCCGCCTGCGTACATGAAGCCGTCGTTACGCGCCGCCCGTTTCAGGGCCGGATCGGAATGACCGCCGATCAGGATCGGCAGCGGCTTGCCGGGCGTGGGGTTCAGCTTCACCGCCGGCAGATCGTAGAATTCGCCGTGGAACTCGAAATAACCGCCGGCGCACAGTCCGCGGACGATGGCGATGCATTCGTCCATGCGCTTGCCGCGGGTGACGTAGTCCGCCCCCATCGCCTGGTAATCCTCCGGCCAGACGCTCAGGCCGACGCCGAAGTTGAAGCGGTCTCCCGTGAGGGCGGCGATCGAGGCCGCAAGCTTGGCGGAATAGAGCGGCGGCCGCACCGGCAGCTTCACCACATTGGTCGTGAGCTGCAGCGTCCCGGTGACCGCACCCATGGCGGCGGCGAGAATGAAGCTCTCGATAAACGGCTTGTTCTCGAGGAAAGCCCGGCCTCCGTCCTCGGTGTAGCTGTACTGTGTCGCGCTGCTTTCAGGGTAGATAAGGCTGTCTGGAATGGTGAACCCCGTGAAGCCGTTCGCCTCCGCCGCCTGCGCCAGGGGCAGGTAGTTGGCCACGGCCGTCATGGACTCGCCGTAGTGAAAACGCATTCGCTTCGGCCTCCCTGGCGCCCGCGCTATGCGGCCACGCGACAAACCCACCGGCGCAGACGTTACGCAAGTGCGCGCATATTTCCCACACAAAACACAATTTGCGACGCATGTAGTTTATGATGTTCCGCAGTTTTTCAGCCGCTATGGGTTGGCAGATCCTCCCTGTGGTCCTGCCTGGCGGCGCAGTTGGGCTGCGCGTCGATATCGTGAGGGCGCCGTGCCAAACCAGCCCTGGAACGCCCGGCGGAACGCGTCGGCGTCGCAGAAGTCCAACCGCGCGGCGACTTCCTCGATAGGCAGGGCGGAGCGGCGCAGGAGGTCCAGACCCAACTCGCGACGACAGCTGTCCTTGATCTCGCGATAGTTCGTGCCTTCGGCGGCCAACCGCCGGCGCAAGGTGGCGGGGCTGGCGCCCAGGGTCGAGACGACCTCCTGAAATGGTGGAAGTCGCTGGCGGTCCCGCAGGGCGCGCAGCGCGAGCCGGCGCACGGCATCGACAGCGGCCTGCTTTGCGCCCTCGGCATCCTCGACCTGGAACAGAAAGCTCTGCCGAGCCAGCTCTGACAGTTCGCCAGCAGCGCAGATGACTGGGTGGTCCAGGTAAGCGACTGGAAACACGAAACCCGTCCAGCCTGCGTCCAAGGTCACGGGACTGGGCAGACGCGTCAGGTCCAGCTCGGCGAACCAGGGGTCGGCGGTCTCGAGACAGATGCGTCGCAACGGCAGCGGCTGGGCGATTAGCGCGCTGAGCACCCGGTGGATCTCCGCCACGCCATAGAGTGCGATCGCGCTCGCCATGGCCGGGCCGACGCCCCGCCGCGTCTCCAGACGCAGCTCCGCCCCGTCCGCGCGCGGTCGAAGCGACATGTGCCCGCAACGACCGTCGAGCGACTCGAAACAGTCGATGCAGCGGGTGATGGCGTCGCGGAGGGTCGTGGCGCTGGTCAGGCAGTAGAGGACGACGCGCCAATCCGACTGGCCGAGCGCCGTGCGCCCCTCGCGCGCCGTGAGTCCGTTGACCGCGCGGCTGCAAAGCGCGTTCAGCACCTGGGGTGCGATTCCACGCAGGGCGGAAGCCCGGACCTCTCCTGTCGACGGCAGCTCCGCGTCCTTCAGGATCGGCTGGAGATCGCCGAAGCGCTGGGTGTAGAGCGTCAGCAGGCGTGCTGCGATCTGTTCGCCCAGCAGCCAACCGTACTGGCGCCCCGCCGTCTCGCGCATCGAACTCCACCCCGGAAAATTCGCTCATTGTGGACGCGGAGAGCGGTGGCGCGCAATACCACGCAAAATATGGAACATGAGCGAACCATGGCGTGGCTTGCGCAGAACTTCCACGCTCGAATGAGCGAAAACAGGGTGGCGCATAATCCTGGGAATGAGAGCATCTGCGCGGTCTCGACGCGCGTCCGGCTTGGCGCGCGAACAAGAAAAGGCGTCCCACGAGTGGCGGAGCGGGTAGGGAGGGGCGGATCCAGGCGGGGTGGGGTTCTTGCGGCCGTCGGCGCAAGCACCCTGTTGCTGGGCGGCGCCGATTCGCCGACCGGCGGGGAGCCCGGCGTCCGCGCCTACGTCCTCAGCAACCTCTATATCGCCAATCCCGGCGAAGCCGGCGCCTGCAAGGTCTACGCCGATGGCGGCCTCGAGGCCTTCTACAAGATGCTGCCGCCGGCTGAGCAGGCGAAGTACGCGACGCCGGACAAACGGCCCGCCCTCGAGCAGGCGATGGGCGCCTATTTCGGGTTTCGGCGGATCGCGCTGTTCAGGGGCGAACCCGGTGGGCGCGCCCAGGCGGCTCGGTTGCCGCCGTCCTTCTCCCGCGCCACGCCGCTGACGCCCGAGCTGGCCCGCGAGATCGGCGCCCTGAACGGCTTCCCGAAGGGCCGCGGTCGCTTCGCCTTTCAGAAGCAGACGGTTGCTTATAGCGCCTGCACCAACCCGGAGGACTTCCAGGTCCTGGCGAAAGGCTTCAAGACCTACGACGGGCGTCAGGCTGCGGGTCTGGACCTGGACGGCAGGGTCAGCCGCGACGACTTCATCGGACCTGACGGGCAAAAGGGCGTGGATAACCAGCTCTGGCGGGCCGTCGGCTGCACGAAGGCCTTCAATGAGCAAGGGGATCCGAAGGTCGCGGCGAAGACTTTGTTTTCCGCCCGCGCCGCGACGCTCATCGAGATTCGTGGGGTCGCGGACCGGCGCAACGATCCCGACGTCACGGTCAATTTCTATGCCGCCGCCGATCCTGTCATCCGCGATGCTCGCGGCGGCGCCCTGGCCCACGCGAGCTTTGCGGTCGATCCCGATCCGAAGCTGCGGGCGACCACCAAGGGCAGGATCGTCGACGGCGTCCTGACGACCGAACCGGTCGACCTCGTGATCAACTATAAGGAACAGATCATCGACGCGCCGCGCGACATCCGCGCCGCACGCCTCCGCGCGGTCCTGAAATCGGACGGCGCGATCGAGGGCAGCCTGTCCGGTTATTACACGCTCGAGAGCTTCTACAGCTCCATCGAGCAGATGACGCAGAACGGCGCCAATCTCAGCGGGGTCAATTGCCCGGGCGTGCGCCAGGCGATCGACCG
>Ga0105248_10005167_pt1 | contig 14394 bp, 13 predicted proteins | sample KBSS34metaG_FD_81524 | JGI IMG/M metagenome (GOLD analysis project Ga0105248, IMG submission 81524) | Switchgrass rhizosphere microbial communities from Kellogg Biological Station, Michigan, USA - KBS S3-4 metaG | ecosystem: Host-associated > Plants > Roots > Rhizosphere > Soil | place...
AGCTGTCGCACGGATTGCGAACGATGCGCCCGCTTCCGCGGCATTGCGGGCAGGTCTGCTGCAGCATGAAGAAACCCTGCGAGACCCGCACCTGGCCTGAGCCCTGGCAGGTGTCGCAGCTCACCGGCGTGCTGCCCTTGGCCGCGCCGCTCCCGTGGCAGCTCTCGCACTCGACGAGCTTGGTCAGGTCGATCTCGAGCGTGCGCCCGAACACTGCCTCGGCCAGATCCAGTTCGGTCTCGTAGCGAAGATCCGCGCCCCGGTAGACCTGCGAGCGTCCGCCACCGCGCCGCGCGCTGCCGAAGATATCGCCGAACACGTCCCCGAAGATGTCGCTGAAGTGCTCGGCACCGCCCATGCCACCTTGGCGCGCAGCGTCGATCCCGGCGTGGCCGTGCTGGTCATAGATGGCGCGCCTGGAGGAATCCGACAGCACTTCGTAGGCTTCCTTGGCCTCCTTGAAGCGGTCCTCCGCGCCCTTGTCTCCCGGGTTGCGATCGGGATGGAACTTCATCGCCAGCCGGCGATAGGCGCGCTTGATCTCGGCCTCGCTGGAACTGCGAGGCACCTCGAGCACTTTGTAGTAGTCGGCTTTGGCCATGCGCTGGCCTCAGGCAGGCTTAGCTCGCGCGCTGGTCTTTGCCACTGCCCTTGTCCTTGACTTCCTCGAACTCGGCGTCGACCACGTTGTCCTTGTCCGCGCGCGAGGAGGACTCTCCACTCCCGCCGGCCGAGGGGCCCGAGGCACCGGCCGCCTCGCCCTGGCCTGCCGCGTAGGCCTGCTGTGCGATCCCGGCCGCCGCTGTGGCTAGTGCCTCGGTCTTCTTGCCGATCACATCGCCATCGTCGGACTTGAGCACCGCGCGCAGATCCTGCATCGCGGATTCGGCCTTGGCGCGATCCTCGCCGCTGACCTTCTCGCCCAGGTCCTTGAGGGACTTCTCGACCGAGTGCAGCATCGCATCGGCGCGATTGCGCACCTCGACCAGCTCGCGGAACTTCTTGTCTTCCTCGGCGTGCGCCTCGGCATCGCCGACCATGCGCTTGATCTCATCCTCGGAAAGGCCGCTGGAGGCCTTGATGACGATGCGCTGCTCCTTGCCCGTCGCCTTGTCCTTGGCTGACACGTGCAATATGCCGTTGGCGTCGATGTCGAAGGTCACCTCGACCTGCGGCATGCCGCGCGGGGCCGGCGGAATGTCGGCCAGATCGAATTTGCCCAGCGACTTGTTGTCCTGCGCGCGCTCGCGCTCGCCCTGCAGCACATGGATCGTGACGGCGGTCTGGTTGTCATCGGCGGTCGAAAACACGTTGGCCGCCTTGGTGGGGATGGTGGTGTTCTTGCCGATGAGCTTGGTCATGACACCGCCCAGAGTCTCGATGCCGAGCGACAGCGGCGTGACATCCAGCAGCAGCACGTCCTTCACTTCGCCGGAGAGCACGCCGGCCTGCACCGCGGCGCCCACGGCCACGGCCTCGTCCGGGTTGACGTCCTTGCGCGGGTCCTTGCCGAAAATGTCCTTGACGTACTTCTGCACCAGCGGCATGCGGGTCTGGCCGCCCACGAGGATCACTTCGGCGACGCCCGAGGCATCGAGCCCGGCATCCTTGAGCGCCGTGCGGCACGGCTCGATGGTGCGCTTGACCAGGTCCTCCACCAGCGATTCGAGCTTGGCGCGCGTGAGCTTGACGCTCAGGTGCTTAGGTCCCGTGGCATCGGCCGTGATGTACGGCAGGTTCACGTCGGTCTGCTGACTGGAGGACAGCTCGATCTTGGCCTTCTCGGCGGTTTCCTTGAGGCGCTGCATGGCCAGCGGATCGCGCCGCACGTCCACGCCCGATTCCTTCTGGAACTCATCGGCCAGGTAATGGATGATCTTGTTGTCGAAGTCCTCGCCACCGAGGAACGTGTCGCCGTTGGTCGAGAGCACCTCGAACTGGCGCTCGCCATCGACCGCGGCGATCTCGATAATCGACACGTCGAAGGTTCCGCCACCCAGATCGTAGACGGCGATCTTGCGATCGCCCCCCTGCTTGTCGAGCCCGTAGGCCAGGGCCGCGGCAGTGGGCTCGTTGATGATGCGCTTGACGTTGAGCCCGGCAATGCGCCCGGCGTCCTTGGTGGCCTGGCGCTGCGAATCGTTGAAATAGGCCGGCACCGTGATGACCGCCTCGGTCACGGCCTCGCCCAGGTAGTCCTCGGCGGTCTTCTTCATCTTCATGAGCACGCGCGCGGAGATCTCCGGGGGCGCCATCTTTTTGCCCTGGGCTTCCACCCAGGCATCGCCGTTGTCGGCCTTGACGATCTTGTAGGAGACCATGCCGATGTCCTTCTGCACCACATCGTCGGCGAACTTGCGGCCGATCAGGCGCTTGACGGCAAACAGCGTGTTCTGCGAGTTGGTGACTGCCTGGCGCTTGGCCGACTGGCCCACCAGCACTTCGTCGTCCTTGGTGAAAGCGACGATCGAGGGCGTGGTGCGATCACCCTCGCTGTTCTCGATGACGCGCGGCTTGCCGCCTTCCATGACGGCAACGCAGGAATTCGTGGTCCCCAGATCGATGCCAATAACTTTGCTCATGACTTAGCTCCGAAAGATCTGTTTCTTAAGTGTCGGTAGGTTGGGCCGGTGGCGCCTCAATTCAAGCGCCGTTCGCAGGCGCCTTGGCCACCACCACGCGCGCCGGGCGCAACAGCCGGCCGTTGAGCTGGTAGCCCGATTGCAGCACCTTAAGGACGCTGTCGGGGGGCGCGGTGGCGGACTCCTGCACCATCACGGCCTCATGCAATGCCGGATCAAAGGGCGCTCCCACAGGATCGATGCGCTGAATGGAGAACTTGTCGAAGGCCTTGGCGAGCAGCTGGAGTGTGGCCTGCTGCCCGGCAGCCAGGCTTTGCGCATCGGCCGTGGCCGCGTTTTGGCCTGCGAGTTCCAGGCTGTCGCGCACGCCGAGCAGTTCGGTCGCGAAACGCTCGAGCGCAAAGCGCTGGGCGGACTCGATGTCGCGCTGCGCGCGCTTGCGCACATTTTCCAGCTCCGCCAGGGCCCGAAGCTGCACATCGCGCGCGGTGGCCGCGCCTTGCTCGGCTGCTTCGAGCGCGCTCTTGAGCGATTCGAGGTCGTCCTCGATTTCGTCCGGCGTTTCCAGTGGCGAGTCAGAATCCACGAATAATACTCTCTTTAAAACAATAGGTTACTGAGTAAACATGATGTTGATTTTTGGTCAACATGGCACCGTACAGTCGCCCTGTTGGGGCTAGCGGCGTGAATTCAAGGCCGTGCCCAATAATTTTGCCGTGATATCGACTATCGGGATGACGCGCTCGTAGGCCATGCGGGTCGGGCCGATGACCCCAAGTACCCCCGCCACCCCATCGCCCGTGCTGTAGGGAGCGGTCACGACGCTGCAGTCATCGAGGATCTGGTAGCCCGATTCGTGGCCGATGAAAATCTGCACCCCCTCGGCGCGCAGGCTCTGATCGAGCAGGTGCAGGATGTCGCGCTTCTCGGTGAATGCCTCAAACAGCCGCTTGAGCTTATCCACGCTCGAGAGCTCCCCCAAGCCCATAAGGTTGGTCTCGCCTGCGATCACGTACTCGATGCCCTCGCGAGACTCACTGTTGCCGGACACCTGCTGCGCGATGGCGATGGCATCGAGCATCACCTGGTTGATGGAGGCGTGCGTGTCCTTGAGCTGTCGCAGGAGCTCGGAGTGCATCTGATTCAAGGAGCGGCTGCGGCAGTGCTCATTGAGGTAATTGGCGGCGCGCCGCAGCTCGTCCGGGCCGTAGCGGCGCTCCAGCTGGATGATGCGGTTTTGCACCTCCCGGTCATTGAACACCAGGATCACCAGCACTCGATTTTCGGTGAGCCCGACAAACTCGATCTGCGTGAGCAAGGCGGCCGGGGCCAGCGGCAAGGTGACCACTCCAGCCAGATGCGTGATGCGCGAGAGCAGCCGGGAGGCCGCCGCCACCAGCTCCTTGGGTCCCTCGCGCGTGGCCTCGAGATGCTCTCGAAGCGCGCGCAATTCCTCGGACTCGGTCGCGGGCAAGTCCGCGCGCATCAGCGCGTCGACGAAGAAACGGTAACCCCGATCGGTCGGTATGCGGCCCGCCGAGGTGTGCGGGGAACTCACGAAGCCGAGCTCCTCCAGGTCCGCCATGATGTTGCGCACCGTGGCCGAACTCAAGGACAGTCCCGAATCGCGCGACAAGGCGCGCGAGCCGACCGGCTGCCCGTCACGAATGTAGCTTTGCACCAGTACCCTAAGCAGGTGCTGGGCGCGCTCATTTAACGATTCCGGCAGGGTGGATTCGACGCTCATATCACCCGGAAAAAGGTTGTTCCAAGTCGCAGCCTACAGCATTAGACCTAAGGGCGCCGTTGGCCGCCCTGCGGCGGCATGTTACAACTGTGCAGCATGAATCCGAAGCCGCTTTCCTGCGCCCTGATTGGACATTTTGCCGAGCCGCGCATCGCCGAAAGCGCCGCGGCGGTCCTCGCCGTGCTCAAGCAGCGCGGCGTCCAGGCGCTGGTCCCGGCCGATGAGCCGGGTGAGTTTGGCGATCAGGCGAAAACCGTGGCGCGAGATGAACTGGCCGAGCGGGCGCAGTACATGGTGGCGGTGGGCGGGGATGGCACGCTGCTGCAGGCCGCACGCCTGGTGGTCGGGCGCGAGGTTCCGCTGCTGGGCATCAATCGGGGCCGGCTGGGATTTCTGACCGACGTGCTGCCGCGCGATGTGGGCGCGAGCATCGAGGCGATGCTGGACGGGCAATGCGTGCTCGACCGGCGCCGCCTGCTCGAGGCCCGGCTGCACCACGGCGCAGAGACGGTCACCCGCCTGGCCCTCAACGATGTGGTGCTGCTGCGCCGCGTGGCCGGACACATGCTGGATTTCCAGACCCACGTCGACGGGCGTTACCTCAATACCCATCGGGGAGATGGGCTGGTGGTGGCCACGGCGACCGGATCGACCGCCTACGCGCTGTCCTGCGGCGGCCCGATCGTGGACCCGCGGCTGGACGTACTGGTCATGGCACCGATCGCGCCTCATACCCTCTCCGACCGGCCGATCGTGGTGCCCGGCGACAGTCAGATCGAGGTGCACCCCATGGGCCGGGGCACCGGGCTTGCGGAGGTCACCTGCGACGGGACGAGGCTCGGAGACATGCAGACCGGGGACCGCTTAGGGGTCTCGGCGGCGGGCGGATCCATTACCCTCCTCCATCCGCCGGGCTATGAATTTTTCCGCCTGCTGCGCTCGAAGCTGCGCTGGGGCCGCGGCGGCGAGCCGCGCGAGCGGTAAGGAACTCACGGGAACCGCCACATGCTGCGCCATCTGCAGATTCGCGATCTGGCGATCATCGATGCAGTCGAAATCGACTTCATCGCCGGCCTCACCGTGCTGACAGGCGAGACGGGCGCGGGCAAGTCGATCCTGGTCGATGCGCTCGAGTTGCTCGGTGGCGGCCGGGCGGGCGCCGAGGTCGTGCGCGCCGGCGCGGAACGCGCCGATTTGAGCGCCACCGTGGACATCTCCAAGGTGGGCGGTGAACTCAAGCACATCCTCGAAGAACAGTCGATCCCGCAGGAGGGCGAGCTGCTGTTGCGGCGGGTCATCGGCAACGATGGACGGAGCCGTGCCTGGATCAACGGCCAGAGCGTGCCGGTGACGGTGCTGCGCGCGGTTGGCGAGTTGCTGTTTGACATCCACGGCCAGCACGAATTCCAGTCGCTGATGCGCAGCAACTCGCAGCGCGAACTGCTCGATGAATTTGGTCAACTCGAATCGAAGGTCGGGCTCGTGCGCGCAGCGCACGCGGCCTGGCTCACGCTCATGAACCGGAGCGTGACTGCGGAGGCCGCCGCGAGCGACCGTCACGCGCGCCTTGATCTGCTGCGCTATCAGGTGCAGGAACTCGAAGCGCTGCGCCTCGGTGAGGACGAAATCACCACCCTCAACGAAGAACACGTCCGCATGGGCCACAGCGACAAGCTGGTGCAGACCGCACGCACCGCCCTGGACGGGCTCTATGAAGCCGAACAGGGCAACGCCCATCAGCTGCTGGCGCGCGTCGCCACGGCCATGCGCAATGCCGGTGCTCTCGATGCCCGGCTCGCGGCGCTCCAGCCCACGATCGATGAGGCGGCGGAGCGTGTGCAGGAAGTGGCCCACTCGCTCGCGCGTTATCTTGAAACACTCGAGTTTGATCCGGCGCGCCAGGAAATCGTCGAGCGGCGCCTGGCGACGATCGAGGAGCTGGCCCGCAAGCACCGGGTCGAGCCGCGCGAACTTCCGGCCTGGCACGGCGCGCTACAGCGCGAGCTCGCCAGCATGGAAAGTGCCGCCGCGGACATAGGCTCGCTCCGTACGCAGGCCGCCGCGGCCATGGCCACCTACCAGGAACAGGCACGCAAACTCACCGCCGCACGCACCAGCGCCGCGCGCACTTTCGCCAGCGCCGTCACCCGCCGCATGCAGGAACTGGGCATGGCGGGCGGCCACTTCGTGGCTGATGTCACGCCGCTCGAGAGCGCGGAACCCGCCACTCACGGTGTCGACCGGGTGGAGTTCAGAGTTACCACCAATCCGGGCCAGCCGCCGCGTGCGGTCGCCAAGATTGCCTCCGGCGGCGAACTGGCCCGATTGTCCCTGGCAGTGCAGGTGTGCTGCGCGCGCACTGCGGCGCCCTGCATGGTGTTCGATGAAGTGGACGCGGGCATTGGCGGGGCGGTGGCGGAAATAGTCGGGCGCGAATTGCGCGGACTTGGGACCGGTGCTCAGGCCCTGTGCGTGACGCACCTGGCGCAGGTTGCCGCGCAGGGCCACCAGCACCTGCGCGTGGCCAAGCTCACCGATGGGCGCAGCACGCGCATTGCCGTGACCGCATTGAGCCCGGAAGCGCGGATTGAGGAAATCGCCCGCATGCTCGGTGGTCTTGAAATCACCGCCAAGGCGCGCTCGCACGCGGTAGAGATGCTCGAGCGCGCGGCCTCAGCCCAAGCCCCCGTCGCGCCCAGCGCTGCCACGCCCAGGCGACGCCGCGGCACGCCCAGCTAGTTGCGCCGCCCCGCCGCCACCTTGCGGTGCGGGCAGTCGGTGCGACCACAACGCCCGTAGAGAATCAGCGAGTGCGCGCTGATCGTGAAGCCATGGGTTCTGGCGATGTCGTCCTGGCGCGATTCAATCTCGGTATCGACGAACTCTTCGACGTGGCCGCAGTCCATGCACACAATGTGGTCGTGATGGGCGCCCTGGTTCAGTTCGAAGACTGCCATCCCGTCTTCGAAGTGATGGCGGGTCACTAAGCCCGCGGCCTCAAACTGAGTCAGCACGCGATAAACGGTTGCCAGCCCGATGTCCTCGGCCGAGCCGATCAGGCTCTTGTAGATTTCTTCGGCCGACAGGTGGCGGGTGGCGCTGCGCTCCAGGATTTCCAGGATCTTGAGGCGCGGCAGGGTGACCTTCAGACCGACCTTGCGGAGATCTTTTCCTTCCATGGGATGGCCCGACCGGTATGATTGGAAGCATGCAAATTAACACATCAAGGGCGGGTACCACGCTCTTGGCCGCGATCGGCCTGGCGCTGCTTGGCGCCTGCGTCTATGAGATGCCCATACAGCAGGGCAACTTCCTGGATGCGACCACCCTGGTCCAGGTCAAGAAGGGCATGACCCGGGCCCAGGTGCGCTACCTCATGGGCACGCCCATGGTCCCCGGGGGGTTCGACAACGACCGCTGGGACTATGACTACTACCTGAAACTGCGCCAGTTGGACCACCCGCGCAAGGCCAGGGCGACCGTCTACTTCAAGAATGACCTTGTCGATCATGTCGACAGCGACGTGATGCCCGTGGCCACCGATGCGGGCAACACTCCTCCCCCCGCCGATTTGTCACCGACGTAAGTCCTAACGGGCCGCCTTCGCCCGCTGGCGGCGCCGGACCCTGGGATCGGCCTGCAGCCCCCGGTAGACCTCAATGCGATCTCCATCGCGCGGCACTGCAGAACGCGGCTGAATCACGCCCCACAGGCCTGTCGCGGCCGCGTCCCAATCGATCGCGCCTTCGCGGTATTGATCCTTCAATTGGCGGCGCGCCTGAGCCAGGGCATCACTGATGGTGGCCGCCGCCGGCAGCTGCAGCCAGCACATTATCGGTTCTGGCAGCGCATCCAGGGCTATAAGGCAGCGCTTGAGAACTTCCTTAGCCAAGGCCTTGCTGCGCGCGGGCCACGAAGGCATGCACCATCGAGGTCGCCACACCCTCGATTAGCGGCTCTAAGAGAGCCGCCTTGAACGCGTTGGAAAATTCGAAATCCAACTGCAACTCGATCCGGCAGCCGTTGCTGGCAACCGGGCTAAAGGTCCACGCGCCTTCCAATGCGCGCAACGGGCCATCCACCAGCTCCAGCAGGATTTCGCTGTGCGGTCGCGGCCGGTTGCGCGTGGTCAGCTGGGTGCTCAAAGGGCCGCGATGCACACGTAGTCGCGCGACAATTTCCGTTTCCGACTGCAGCAGAATCTCGGCGCTGGCGCAGCCCGGCACGAACTTCGGATAGCTCGCGACATCGTTCACCAACGCGAATACCTCGGGCGGCGGCCGCGCAATCAAGGCGGTTCGTGTCAGGTGTCTCATGGCGCATGAGTCTGGAGTATCGGCCCGGCCGACTCAACCTCAGCAGGTACAATAAGCGCATGGCAAAACCGGAAACGCCGCAGCGCCTGATCGCCGAGAATCGCCGCGCGCGATTTGACTATTTCATCGAGGAGCGCCTGGAGGCGGGCCTGGCGCTTGAGGGCTGGGAGGTCAAGGCCATGCGCGCCGGTCGCGCGCAGCTGGCCGAAGCCTACGTATACTTGCGCAATACCGAGGCGTTTTTGATTGGCGCGCACATCGCCCCGCTCAACACGGCCTCGACTCACAAGATTGCCGATCCCGTGCGCACTCGCAAACTCCTGCTCAAGCGCAGTGAGCTTGATCACCTGATCGGCGCGGTCGAGCGACGCGGATTCACGCTGGTGCCACTTGAGCTGTACTGGAAGCATGGGCGCGCCAAGCTGCAGCTGGGCCTCGCCAAGGGCAAGAAGCAGCACGATAAGCGCGCGGTCGAGAAGGACCGCGACTGGACGCGCGACAAGGCACGGCTTCTGCGACGCGGTTAGCACCTGTAGGACCGCACGGGCAGCACGGCGGCCCGGCAATGCTATAATCGCGATGTTTCCTTGAAGGGGGCGACCGGTTTCGACGTGGGTTACGAACCTTCAGGGGCGTGCCGAGGCGCAGTGGCCCTCGTTAATAACTGCTGCAAAAACTTAGTTGCCAACGACGACAACTACGCTCTAGCCGCCTAATCACGGCTGACCTCAGACTAGTTCGTGCCTATGCGGCTATATCTGGGGACGCGCTCATAGGATCGCGGTTCACCGTGCTACGGGGTGACACCGTTAAGAGACACCGTCGCTGGTTTGGCGTCTTCCCTGCTGCTCGGGTAGCGCTGAACGAGAAACAAAGAGTCAGCTACGCGCGTAGATCCTGAAGTCTAGGGCTTGCGGACGGGGGTTCAATTCCCCCCGCCTCCACCAAATCGTAGTAGCGGTTCCGCGAGTCAAGCCATGAGTGTGGCGATTCGGGGCCGCACCCGCGCGCGCTCAGTCGCCTTAGACTTCGGGGTAGCCATGTGCACCCCCTCCTGTGCATACACGGGCGCTCGTCAATGTCGAAGCACTACTAGGCGCCGATCGAAGTGTACGCGCACGCGACTATCCACTCTACATCGCCCAACTGGACATCGAGACTTCGTGAATTAGGGCTTTCTAGTGCCTGTGTTTGTGGCTTCGGCCGTCTCGTTCCACAAGTAAAGATAGCTCTCGTCGCTCGCCGTCGCGATCGAACGCCGTGCCTTCCGGCCCGCCCGATTTACCGCGGATCGAAGTTTTTCTTTGCTTACGCCCAGCTCCGTCAAGGGCACTTTAATCGCGCTACCCGGCCGGGTCTGCGCCAAGTCCGCAAGGATCCGAGTAACGATGTCCTTGTGCTTCCCGTTCCGGCCCTGCGGAACATCAGCCTGCGACATCTGCGCGAAGTTCAGATCGCCGCTTCGCTTGCGAATTGTAGCCACGGCATGCTCCTCCCCTAAAGTTAACGTAACGATGCCGAGTCGTTATCGTAGCGCTAACGTGCGGATGAGCGCAACAGTCCGTGCCCGCGGACATTTAATCGTGCCGTTGCGCAGTGCGGTAAGTGCCTTGGAAAGGCCAAAATAAAGAGGCAGCCCGTATAAGTGGGGCACTGATAGGGTGGCTTCATGAAGCCTAAGAAAGCTGCCAAAAAACGCTCTACCTATTTCGCAGTGGTCCCGGTCGCGACCGTTGCGCGTCTCCCGAGCATTCGCATGCGGAAGGCTGGCGCCGCGCCGCCACGAAAACGCGGTCGTAGCTCCTGAGTACATCCCATGAACTCAGTATTACCGGGATACGCCAGCGCAGAAACAGCGCTTGCTACAGGAGTTCAGGCTCCTGAGCCGACCGGCACCGATTGGTCTTGGTTCGGACTGCCGCCTAAGTTGCTCGCTGCATTCTCTGCAATCAGTCTGGCGCTGGTCCTGGCGTTCGTGGCCACCCTGGTCAACCTGCGTAACGTTTACGGCACTGCGGAGATGGTTTCGCACACGCACGCCGTCCTCGGCTCCCTTCAGCGGCTCCTGGCCGCCGTCGTCGATGCGGAGACCGGGCAACGCGGATTCATCATTACCGGAAGCGACCAGTATCTAGAACCGTATCTTCGGGCGCGCGCCGATATGCCGGCCACTTTTGCGCGAGTGCGGACGCTTACTATCGACAATCTCGCCCAGCAGGACGACATACACAGGCTGCAGTCCCTGACCGACCTCAAACTGACTGAGCTGGCGGAGGCGATCCAACTGCGTCGCGCATCCGGCTTCCCCGCAGCGCAAGCCCTCGTGAAGACCGACGGCGGCAAGCACACGATGGACGCGATGCGCGCTGTTATTGCCCGCATGAGCGATCGGGAAAACGCTTTGCTGGGCAGCAGAGTCACGGAATCTAGTAGAGATTACCGGCGCGCTCTGTACACCTCCTCCCTCACGGCCGTCATTTCGCTCCTTGCCCTAGTGGCGATATTTTCCGGCTCAGCGCAACTGGGACTGGCCCGTAACCGAGCAGCGCGGCTCGCGGAGCGCCACCGCGTGACACTGACCAGTATCGGCGACGGCGTAATTGTGACTGACAATGACGGGCGTGTAACGGAGCTGAATCCGGTGGCCGAGGCACTGACCGGCTGGACTCTCGCCGAGGCGGTGGGCCGGCGTATCGAGGACGTATTTGTCATCATCCATGCGCAGACCCGCCAGCCCAGCGAGGTGCCGGTCGGCCGTGTCCTTCGTGAGGGCATAGTCGCCGGGCTCGCTAACCATACAGTATTGATCTCAAGAGACGGTCGGGAGATTCCTATCGATGACAGCACTGCGCCCGTCAAGCTTTCGGACGGACAGGTCGCGGGCGTCGTAATGGTATTCCGGGACGTGACGGAGCGTTATCGCGCTGAGCAGATCAGCGCCGAGTTGGTCGAGCACGAGCATCATGCGCGCGTGCGCGCCGAAACCGCCAATCGTGCCAAGGATGACTTCCTCGCCATGCTCGGGCATGAGCTGCGGCATCCGCTGTCCCCAATCGTGATGGCCCTCGAGGTAATGAAGAAGCGCTCCGCGGACGGCACTGAGCGCGAGCGCGGGATTATTGAACGCCAGGCCATGCACCTGACGCGGCTAGTGGAAAACCTGCTCGATGTGTCGCGAATTACGCGCGGCAAATTGCCGATCGACCGGGCGCGAGTGGAAATTGCTGATGTGATTGCTAACGCCGTGGAAATGTCCGGACCTCTGTTCGCACAAAAGCAGCACGTCCTCTCTGTAGCAGTGCCGCGAACTGGGTTGCCGGTGGACGGGGACGCAATACGCCTTGGCCAAGTGCTGGCCAACCTGCTGAACAACGCTGCCAAGTACACGCCTCCCGGCGGCAGAATCACGGTGACGGCAACGCGCGAGCAGGGTTACGTGGTAGTCCTCATTCGCGATACTGGCGTCGGGATCGCGCCCGATGCGCTGCATCGGATCTTCGATCTTTATGCGCAGGAGCGAGCGGGGCGGGAAAGTACAAACGACGGTCTCGGCTTAGGGCTGGCCATAGCGCGGCGTCTCGTGGAGGCCCATGACGGCACTATTGAAGCGCACAGTGAGGGCATAGGTGCTGGAAGTGAGTTCGTGCTTCGTTTGCCGGTAAGTGCCGAACAATCAGGGGAAGCGCCGGAAGCAGCAGGCGCTTAGGGCAACAGCCACTCGTGACGTGTGGACGCGCGCCCTGAGTGCAGGTTTCCACCGCCATTGATCGGCGACGCCGTCCGAGGGAATAGATCAAGCGTTTGACTGCTTTGCGACGCCGCGGCCGGCCAGAAACGCGTGCCCCGATCCCGCGCAGTCTGAAGGATTCGCCGGGGTGAGATTGACCAGGCGGCGCTCCGCACCCCTTGCGATAAACGCGAAGTCATAAGCGCCGTCGCTCTCCGCCATCCATCCTTCCGGGGGCTGCCGCAGCAATTTCAAGAGCGAGCCGGCCAAGTCTTTGCTGATTGCAGATGCACGCGGACAAGGGCACAGACCACTTGACAGTCGTGACTTGAAAAATCCTTTCCGCTCAAGACCGCTAGACTATTGGGCGGTTGCCCCGCCTCCACCAGGAAACAGTACGGCACCATCTGCCGGTGGTACGCGAATCTCACTAAACGCTGCCGGTTCCGGTAAGGCCGACGGTACGCAATCCTCCTCCCCCGCCGTTCACGTTTATCGTCGCCGCCTTCGCTCCCTTGCTCGTTGGCTTGAAGGTGACATTGATCTTACAGGTTGCGTGACCTGCCAGAGATTTTCCACAAGTGTTGGTTTGAGCAAATTGGCCCGCGGCGCTGCCAGTCAGTGCCACGCTGGTGATGCTCACTGCTTTGGCGCTCGTGTTGGTCACGGTCACCGGCTTCGCAGCGCTCGAGGTATTGATCTTCTGATTGCCGAACGCGAGCGAGCGTGGCGAAAGCGTTATTACTGTTCCCTGCAGTAAGTACGGCAGGTCTGCACGTCCTGTGCGGCTGTCGGTGCCGTAGGCCAGGATGTTTCCGGAATCATTTATGAATCCGCCGCTAGTCAGGGACACGTAAGGTTTCAGTGGGTCCGTGGGGTCGACTAGCGCGTTCAGATCCTGCATCTTGCTGCCGTCATTTCGCCACAGGAAGGCGTGCACTTCTGCGTTTCCCGAGGTGTACGCCCAACCCGTCACACGGCCCGAGGCGTCAATGTCATTGCCTTGACTCGTTGTCCCGCCCAAGGTACCCAGATCCTTCATTGGCGTGCCATTGTTCATCCAGACGGCCGCGCGTTGCTTCTGGTAGAACTGCACGTACCACGATCCTGCCACTTGCCCTGAATCATTGAGTGCAGACGCAATGCTCTGGGACCCACCCGGAGGTGTGCCGAGGTCTTTCATGCCGGCGCCATTGTTTTTCCAGAGGAAGGCATGAGGGTGCTCACGACCAGACAAACTGCTGTCACCAGCGACGTCACCGCGCGCATTGATGCAACAGGCGCCGGTGCTAGTGCCTCCAAAATCTCCCAATACGAGCACGGGCGAGCCATCTGCCTTCCACACAAAGGCGTGCGCGCCACCTTCCGCGTCACCCGTCGTCCCTGCAATCTGCGCGGACGCATTGATGACAACGCCTTCGCCGAATTCGTCTGGCAGATTCCCGAGATCCTGGGTGGGCGACCCATCGTTTGCAAAGAAAAACAGTCGCGGGCCGTTACCACCAGCCATCGTGCCGATTCCAGCTAGCTGGCCAAAATCATTCATGCCGGTAAAGTTGATCGTGCTGCCCTTCAGAGTGATTGGGATCCGCGTCATCCCTTGCGTTGTACCTGAAGACTCGAAGGCAAAACTGCCGGTGCTATCGGTCGCACTGCCGGCCACGAGACCCGAGGCATTTATGGCGATGGCTTTGCTTGTTGATCCGGACTCCTTCGGCCCTAGATCCACCATACCGCTTCCGTTGTTGCGCCAAATGAATGCGTGCATGTGCCCGTTGGCGTTGCACGCTGTGCCAGCCACCTCATCAGCATTATTCAGTCCGATGATTGAGGGCACTGACGAATTACAGCCACCTAGGTTGCCGAGCGGCTTGATGCGGTACATGGCCTGCGCCGAAGCCGCCTGGCAAGCTACTAATGCCGACACGCCCAGAAGCACGTTCGCCACGCGAGTTAAGTTGAAGCTGCGCATTTCTCTTCTCCCGATGCCTCGGCCCGTTCGTTGGGCTGCGTTCGTGCGTC
>Ga0105248_10005170_pt1 | contig 14389 bp, 14 predicted proteins | sample KBSS34metaG_FD_81524 | JGI IMG/M metagenome (GOLD analysis project Ga0105248, IMG submission 81524) | Switchgrass rhizosphere microbial communities from Kellogg Biological Station, Michigan, USA - KBS S3-4 metaG | ecosystem: Host-associated > Plants > Roots > Rhizosphere > Soil | place...
CGCGAGCCAGATGCCGCTTCCGCAGATGTCGCAGAGCAACGGCATCACCGTGGTGCCCGACGCCGACCTCGCCAAGGACCGCAAATAGCTCACAGCTCGGGCGGGCGCAAGCCCACCCGAACAGGGAAGGAGTCTTCGTGACCCAGGCCCTCGTGGGCGCGCTGTCGACGACTCAGACGCGGCTCGCCGCGGGGATCGCCGAGGCGGAGGCCGAGCTCGTGCGTGCCCGCAGCCGGTGCCGCGAGCTCCGCGAGACGCTGGCCCTCGCGCGCGCGCGGGAGGCGGCCGCGGTCGTGACGCCCGTGCGCGAGCCCGATGACCGCGAGCGGCAGAAGCGCGTGCGGATCGCCAAGCTCACCGAGGGCATCCTCGCGTCGTACACCGTCCCGGGGCCGCCGTTCCCCCGCCGGTGGCTGCCCGCCTTGGTCTCGATCATGCGGCTCGACACCGAGCGATTCCCCGAGATCTTCACGCGGAACACCGTCCTGCAGTGGTCGGGCGGCGGGTCGCTGGCGGGACTGCACCTCGGTGGAACGCAGGCGGCGCGCATCGCGACCCAGCTCGCGGCGCACATCAAGCCGGGCGGGATCCGGGTGGACGAGCTCACGGGATCGGATGAGAACCTCGACGTGCTCGCTCGAGCGACCTTCTTCGCCGACGGCGTGCAGCCGCCGACGCTCGAGACCACGATCCACGGCGTGTTCCGGTTCGACGACCTCGGTCGGATCGCGTTGCTGTATCTGACGCCGTACGACGCCGACGCGCTGGACGCCTACCTGCCGTAAGGCTCAGCCGGCGCTGCGCGCTGCGCTTTCCGTGGCCCAGCCGGGCCGAGGCGCATCCCTCCAGAGCCGTTCGAGGTCGTAGTACGCGCGCTCCTCGTCACCGAAGACGTGCACGACCACGTCGACGTAGTCCAACAGCCACCAGCCCGCGTCCGCCTCGCCCTCACGCCGGACCGGGCGGAGGTCCAGATCGTGTCGCACGCGGTCCTCGACCGCCTGGATCACGGTCTTGATCTGCCGGTCGGACGACGCCGAGCAGATCACGAAGTAGTCGGTGATCGCCAGGAGCTCGGCAACGTCGAGCACGACGACATCGGTCGCCTGCTTGTCGCGGGCGGCCTCCGTCGCTGCGAGGGCGATCGCCCGCGATATCGATCCGACGTCCGTCATCCGTGATAGTCCTGACCGACCGTCACGGAGACGTCGGCCAGTCCCGATGATATCTGGGACACCACGATCTTCCCGACCCCGATGGCGTCGAGCGCCGCCGCGGCCGCGGCCTCGTTCTCGGTCCCGTTGGCGACCACCTGGGTCTCCTTGTAGTCGAAGGTGTCCGCGTTCTCGCTCAACACGACGCGGAAGCCCGCCGGGATCAGCTGGGCCGCGACATCGCCGCCCACGCCGGGGCTCCCATTCCCGTTGCGGACCTCGGCGCGCTGGGGTGGCGTCGTCCCATAGAGCTCGGTCATCAGGTCGTCGAGGTCGGGCTGGGCGACCGACAGGATCGACCCGCCGACCACCTCGGACGGCATGATCTCGACCCGGGTCTCGCCGGGCGCGAGCAGCGCCGCGGCGGCCTGCGGGTCGTCGGTGCTGCTGAAGTCGGTCGGCGACATCGTCGGCTGCGCCGCGAGGAACGCCCGCAGCACGTCGGCGAACCGCGCCGCGGTGTCGTCGGACCGCGTGCGAAGGAGCGAGACCACCTGCGCGCCGCTCAGCTGGGTCGGGCCAGGGCCGAGCGCCTCGGAGCCGGCCGGATAGACGTCGGAGAGGTCGACGTTGAGACCCCCGAGCCGGTCGACGACGCCGCCGAACCGGTCGAGGTCCATCGCGGCGTAGTGGCCGTCCCACGCGCCGCCGATGTTCGACACCCCGAGCCGCATCTGGTCCCCCGGCAGATCCTGGATCCGGTCGGAGCTCATCTCGCCGGCCCCCGGCATCACGAAGGTCAGGTCGGGTGGCACGACCACCGCGGCGCTCGCACCGGCGTCGGCGCCACCGATGGTCGCGACGAGCGCGCTCGGGGCGCCCGCGATCGAGAAGGCGAGCAGGTTACCGGACTGCACGGCGCCGCTCGGCGCCGTGGTGGGTGGTGGCGCGGGCGAAGCGGACGGCGTGCCGCCGCTGTTGCCGGCGAGCATCGCGATCACGACCAGCACCGCGACCAGCCCGAGCACGACGGCCGCCTGGATGCGCCAGCGCTTCTCCACTCGGGCCGAGCGCGTGGTGCGCGAAGGCTGGAGGTCGTCGCTCATCGGTAGAGCCCCGCCGCACGGATGTGCGCCTCGACACCTTCGGGCACCAGGAACCGGATCGGCCGGCCCTGGTGAACGCGCGTGCGGATGTCGGTGGAGCTGATCGCGAGCGCCGGGATCCGCATCACCGTGACGTCGGGTATCGCGTCGAGCGCCGCGACGTCGTAGCCCGGCCGCGTCGCCGCGATGAAGTGCGCGAGGTCGAAGATGATCTCCGGCTCCTTCCATCGCATGATCTCGAGCATCGCGTCGGCGCCGGTGATGAAGAACAGCTCCGCACCGGGAACCTCGTCACGCAGCGCGCGCAGCGTGTCGACGGTGTACGTCGCGCCACCGCGATCCACCTCGAGACGCGAGACGTGGAACCGCGGCTCGGGCTCGATCCCGATCGCGGACATCGTGTACCGATCCTCCGCCGATGCGACGACGTCGTGCTCCTTCATCCACGGACGGCCGGTGGGCACGAACACGACCTCGTCCAGCGCGAACTGGTGCAGGGCCTCTTCGGCCGTCACGAGGTGACCGACGTGGATGGGATCGAACGTGCCGCCCATGACGCCCAGGCGTGTTCCCATCGGGCGGAGTCTAGGGCACGGACCCCCTGGAACCCGTGAGGCGACGCAGCATCGGCATATGTTCCGCGTAGTGGTCCACGGTGCACTCGCGGAAGACGTCCTTGATGGCGTCCGTCGCGACCGAGCGGCCGGTGAACGCGGCGCGGAGGCGATCGCGTGCGTCGTTCAGCTCGCCCCGCGCCTCCCCGAGCGTCATCCCTCGCGACCGGGCGAGGAATCCCGCGTTGACCTCCTCGGTGGGCACGTCGGCGTCGGTCTCCCACGGCGAACCCCACCCGGCGTCGTGTTCGACGCACTCGGCGCCGCGCTCGAACCACATCGCCACGTGGAAGCAGATGTCGGCGACCGACCACCCCTCGTCGTTGCGCGCAGCGGGATCGGCGGCGTCGATCAGGGCGCCGAACGCGACCCACCCCTCCGCGTCGTCTTGCAGCATCGCCCCGACGTCCGGGTCGGATCGCACCCCTTGGAGCCACGCGGAGAGGTCGTGGACGTGCTTGGCGTAGTGGTTGGGGCCGGATTCCTCGAACCAGCTCCAGGCGTCGGGCGTGACCTCGGGCAGCGCCGTCCACGCCGCTCGAGCTCGCACGCGGGCGGCCGCGATGGCGGCCTTCGCATCGGTCACGGTCAGCGCGGCCGCCCGCGACGCCTGCCGTGCGTTGATCGCATCGACCGGGTCCGTCGGCGCGTCCGGATCCCAGGTGCCGGCGCGCATGGCTTCGAGGACGTCGGAGCACTCGTCGAGCCAGCCGGCGACGTGCGCGGTCAGCACGACCGGCGTCCATCCGTCCGGCGTGACGGTCGGGTCGCTCCAACGGTCGTCGGGGATCCGTGCGACCACTGCGTCGAAGGCGGCGGCGCCGGCGGCCTCGTCGGCCAGTAGGCGGTCGCGGTCAGGCATCTGCGGGCTCCTCCTCGCCCTGTGGCTCGCCCTTTGGCTCACCCTGTGGCTCGCCCTTTGGCTTCCCGGGAGTCTGCGCCGCAGCGGGGTCGGCCTGGTATTCGAACACGCGGCCTCGGATCGAGACCTCGTCGCCGGGTCTTGCCCCCTCGGCCGCGAGCGCGCGGTCGACGCCCTCCTTCTTGAGACGGGCCTGCAGGCGAGCTACCTCCTCGTCGTCGTCGAGGTCCGTCTCCATCACCAAGCGCTCGACCTTGGCGCCCTGCACCTCCCAGCCGGTACCCAGCCTCGTCACGACGAACCGGGGGCGGCCGGGGCGCAGGACCACGGTGGCCTGCCGCGGCGGGTCCGCCGCCGCGGCCTCCTGGGCCAGGAGCCCGAGCCGCACCAGCAGCTCATCGATCCCCTCGCCGGTCATCGCCGAGACGACGGCGGCGTCCTGACCCAGCCCGGCGGCGCGAACCGCCGCATCGTCGACGAGGTCGGTTTTCGTCCCGACGACGACCGACGGGCGAGTCGCGAGCGCAGGATCGTACGCGGCAAGCTCACCCCGCAGGACCGCGAGGTCGGCGGCAGGGTCGTCGGCGGACAGATCGACCACGAGCACCAGCGCGCGGCATCGCACGACGTGCCGCAGGAAGCGATGCCCGAGCCCCTTCCCGGCAGCCGCGCCCTCGATCAGGCCCGGCACGTCGGCCACCACGAACCGATCCGCGTCGGCGCCGGCGACGCCGAGGTTCGGCGTGAGCGTCGTGAACGGATAGTCGGCGATCTTCGGCTTCGCGGCCGTCAGCCAAGAGAGCAGGGTCGACTTCCCGGCGTTCGGGAGCCCGACGAGCCCGACGTCGGCGACGGTGCGGAGCTCCAAGCGGAGGGTCCGCTCCTCCGGTGTCTCCCCCGGCTCGGCAACGCGCGGCGCGCGGTTCCTCGCCGTCGCGATCGCCGCGTTGCCGCGGCCGCCGCGGCCGCCTGCAGCGACCACCGCCCGGACGCCCTCGCCGACCAGATCCGCGACCAGGCCCCGCTCGTCGAACACGACCGTGCCGTCGGGAACCGTGAGCACCAGATCCTCACCGGCATGTCCGTCGCGCTTCGTCGACCGTCCTGCCTTCCCGCTCCCGGCGCGTTGGTGAGGATGATCCGCGAGCCAGCCGAGATCGTGCAGGCCCGTGTCGACCTCCAAGATCACGGAGCCGCCGTCGCCGCCGTTGCCGCCGTCGGGCCCGCCGCGAGCCTTGTACGGCTCCGAATGCATCGAGGCCGAGCCCTCTCCCCCGCGTCCCGAGGTGACGTACAGGGTGCACTCGTCCACGAACGCCATGGGCTAAGGGTAGGTGGTCGCCACGCGCATGGGGGAGCAAGATAGGCGGATGCCCGAGCCGACCAAGGTGTGGATGGTCCAGTTGGACCGATCCCCCGAGGACATCGAGGGCACGCTCACGCTCGAAGACCAGGCGCTTCGGTTCGACTCGCCGAGCCTCGGGATCAGGTCGATCGCGCTGACCGCCGTCGAACGCGTCAAGCGGATCTGGGGATCACCGGTCCTGCTCGTGCGGTCGATGGAGGAGGGCGACAAACGGGTGACCGCCTTCTACTTCCTCAAGCCGCCACCCTTGCACCCGGACGGCGACACGCCCGATACCGCCCCGCCGACGTTGATGGGACCGTTCAACCGCAACCGCCCCCCGTCCAAGCGCAAACAGCGGCGGCATAACGCCGGCTACCTCGCGAACGCATCGAGCATCGTCGGCGACAGCCTCGAGGTGTGGGTCAAGGAGACGCGGGCCGCGGTCGCCGCCGCTCGCGCGAACCGCGACTAGGCCGAGACGAGCTCGACGACCGCGTACGTGCGGCCGCGCGACTCGTGGAACCGCACCTGCCCGGGCCGCGTGGCGAACAGCGTGTCATCGCCGCCCTTGCCGACGCCTTCACCGGGATGGATCCGGGTGCCGCGCTGGCGCACGATGATCGAGCCCGCGGTGACCACCTGGCCGCCGTAGACCTTCGTCCCGAGGCGCTTGGCCTTGGAATCGCGCCCGTTCCGAGACGAGCCGCCGCCCTTCTTGTGTGCCATGAGTGCTCCAGGGTACCAATCAGTGAGCGTCAGCCGAGCTTGACGCCGGAGATCTCGATCAGCGTGTATTGCTGACGGTGGCCGGTCTTCCTCGAGTAGCCGGTCTTGGGCCGGTACTTCACGACGTGGACCTTGTCGCCCTTCTTCTCGCCGACGGCCTTGGCCGTGACCGACGCCTTGGAGGCCGCGTTGCCGGTGTGCGCCTTCCCGTCGTCGTCGACCACGAGCAGCGGCGTGAAGGTCAGCGTCTCGTCGGGGCCGACCAGCTTCTCGACCTCGATCACATCGCCTGCTTGCACCTTGTGCTGCTTGCCGCCCGCCTTGATCACCGCATACATGGGGAGGATTCCTTTCGTATGTAGACCAGGTGCTCCACCGGAGGTCAGTGCACGTCGTAGGTGAGGATGATGCCCCGGCCTTCGCAGGTCGGGCACGTTTCTGAGAACGACTCGACCAGCCCGGAGGATACCCGCTTGCGGGTCACCTGCATCAGGCCGAGCGGGCCGATCTCGAACACCTGTGAGCGCGTCTTGTCGAGCGCCAGCGCCTCGCGCATCGTGTCCTCGACCTGCTTCTTGTTCTTCTCCAGGAGCATGTCGATGAAGTCGATCACGATGATCCCGCCGATGTCGCGCAGGCGGAGCTGGCGAGCGACCTCCTTGGCGGCCTCGAGGTTCGTGTTGACGACCGTCGCCTCGAGGTTGGTCTTGCCGACGGACTTCCCGGTGTTGACGTCGACGATCGTCATCGCCTCGGTCCGTTCGATGAACAGGTAGCCGCCGGACGGCAGCCATACCTTCTTGTCGAGCGCCTTATGGATCTGCTCGACGATCCGGTGCTCCTCGAACACCGGCAGCGAGCCCTCGTGCATGGTGACCTTCTGCGCGAGATCGGGTGCGACCTCGCTCAGGTAGCCATCGATCTTGTCGTAGACACGGCGCGAGTCGGTGACGAGGCCCTTGAACTCCTCGTCCGTGAACAGGTCGCGCACGACGCGGACCGTGAGCTCGGGCTCCTCGTACAGAACCGTCGGCGCCTTGCCCTTCTTCGCCTTCTTCTGGATGTCGTTCCAGATGTCGAGCAGGCGGCGGAGGTCGGCCTCGAGCTCCTCCTCGGTCGCGCCCTCTGCGGCGGTGCGGACGATCACGCCGTGCTCGGGCGGCTTCACCCGCTTCAGCATCGACTTGAGGCGCTTGCGCGCGTCGTCGCCCAGCCGGCGGCTGATGCCTTGGAGGTTCTGGTTCGGCGCGAGCACGATGTAGCGGCCCGCGAGGGACAGGTTCGCGGTCAGGCGGGCGCCCTTGCCGCCCATCGGGTCCTTGGTCACCTGGACCATGACCCCCTGGCCGGCTTTGAGGAGCTGCTCGATCCGCGGTGCCGGCCCCTCGATGTCCTCGGGGCTGTAGTTGACCTCGCCGGCGTACAGGACGCCGTTGCGGCCGCGGCCGACATCGACGAAAGCGGCCTCCATGCCGGGAAGCACGTTCTGGACCCTGCCCAGGTAGACGTTGCCGACCATCGAGGTCGCGCCGGCGCGCGTCACGTAGTGCTGGACGAGGATGTCTTCCTCGAGGACGGCGATCTGGTCGCGCTCGCCGTGCTCGGTGATCGCCATGAGCTTGTCGGTGATCCGCGGCGGCGGTGCCGTCTGTTCGCGGCGGCGGCGGCCGTCACGGCCGGTGCGGCTCCGCGTGGTGCGGATGCCTCTCGTGGGGCCGCCCGCGGCGATCTGTTCCTCGATCGTCTTGGGCTTCTTGGTCTTCGGGGCGTCCTTCGGTGCGGGCTGATCGGGCCGGTTGCCGCTCCGGCGCCGGCGCGGCTTCGCCGCGCCGGCCTCGTCGGTGTCGGGCGTCGCGTCGTCGCGCTGGGTTTCGGCCGTCTCCGGCGAGTCGTCGGCAGGCTTCTTGCCCCCGCGTCCGCGGCCGCCTCGGCGCCGGCGCTTCTTCGGCGCCGTCGTTGCGTCGCCGTCCTCGGACGCCGACTCGGCCTCGGGAGCCTCGGCGTCGCCAGCAGGTTGTGCCTTCGGCTGGCGGGGCTTCTGCTGACGCGGCTGGGACTTCGGTTCGGCCTTCTCCTCGGTGGGCGTGTCCGAGTCGCTCGCTTCGGCCGTCGCGGCAGCGTTCCCGCCACCTCCGGTGCCGCGTCCACGGCCGCCTCGGCGCCTTCGACGGCGTGCGGCGGTCGACGGACCGGAGCCATCGCCGGAACCATCGCCAGGACCCTGGCCAGAACCCTGGGTGGAACTCGATCCGCCCTCAGGGGCTTCCTCGGACGACGCTCCCCCGTTCTCGGTGGGGCGAGGCTGGCGAGGCTGCCGTTGCGGCTTCGGTCGCTCGGGCGCCTCGGTTGTCGCGACGTCCGCGGCCGGCTGCTCCCGTCGGACCGGGGGCTTCCTGGTGGCCTCGGCGGCCTTCCTCGGCTCGGTCTTGGCGGGCTCGGTCTTCACCGGCTCGTCGGTCTTCACCTGCACCTTGCCCCAACTGGAGTTGCGGCGGCGCGGTGTGCCGTGCTCATCGTCGGTTCGCGTGGATGCGCCCGACGGGTCCGCGGTCGTTGCCGCGGGGTTGTCCTGATCCATGGAACGGATCACTCCTCTCGCGTCGTGCGAGGGGCGTGTGTCGGATCGGGAACGTTCGCCTGTTCACACCGCGTGCAGCGGGTGGTTGTGGCGGGTGCTGCCTGTGAGCCCGCGCTGCGAGTTGTCCCGCGCGCCGGGCGACGTGCGTATCGCACCAAGTACGTTCCTCGTTCCGGCGTTCGCGACCTGCTGAGGCGCCCGGGTGGCTGCCGTCGGCGATCGCGCGCCGCCTCACGTTGGTTCGTTGCACCGCACAGATCCTCGGGCGGACCCGGCGGTCACATCTGCACCGAGCATACCAGCGGGCACGCGAGGATCTGGGAAGGTGGCCCATGTGGGCTATCCGGCCCACACCCGTGTCCCCTGCCCGAACCCGGCATCGGCTGGATAGCCGCGGGTGACCCTGCGGCCGATGCTCCCGAGGTGAGCGCGACCGCCCCCCTCGGCGCCTCGGAACGCATCCGCGTGCTCGTCGTCGACGACAACGATGGGTTCCGAGAGTCATTGGTGTTCCTGCTGTCCGGTGAGGACCTGGAGGTGATCGGCCAGGCACGCACCGGCCCCGAAGCGGTCGAGATGACCGTCCGCCTGATGCCGGACGTCGTCTTGATGGACGTCCGTATGCCCGAGATGGACGGTATCGAGGCGACCCGCCGGCTCAAGGCCGCGCGGCCGGGTGTCGGCGTGGTGGCGCTGAGCAGCATGGAGGAGCAGCGCGCGGTCCGCGAGATGCTCGTGGCGGGCGCCGCCGGCTACGTCCTCAAGGATTCCGACGGCGATGCGATCGTGCACGCGGTGCGCGAGGCCGTGAGCGGCGGCGCGCCGTTGTCCCCCGAGGTCACCCCCGTGGTGATCGAGGAGTTGACCGACGCGCTCGACCGCGAGCGCCGCCGTGCCCGTCAGCTCGAGTTGGCGCAGGAAGCTCTGCTCGAGCGTGCCGCCCACCGTCAGCAGTTGGTCGGCCGGGTGGGGCACGAGCTCCGAACACCCGTCACGGTGATCCTCGGGATCGCGCAGACGATGCGGCGCGGTCAGCTGCCGGCCGAGGATCTCGAGGAAGCGCTGGAGACGCTGGTGGATCGCGCCGAGGGTCTCGCCCGGCTGGTCGAGCGGTTCGAGGGCGTGATAGAGACCGGCCTCACCGAGTGGCTGAACGTGACGGACCTGGTGCGCGAGATCGCGGCCAGCGACCCACGGATCCGCGTGGAGTCGGACGTGGTGCCGGCGATGACCACCTCGAACCGCGCAGCCGGCATGCGGATCCTCGACGAGTTGGTCGCGAACGCCCTGGCGTTCAGCCCGCCGGACGGCATCGTCACCCTTCGCGTGACCCAGGGCACCAACGTCGAGGTTCGCGTGATCGATCAAGGCCCCGGGATCGACGAGGCGGCCCTCACGCGGATCTTCGAACCACTCGAGCAGGCCGAGCATCTGTCGACGCGTACGCATCAAGGGATCGGGATCGGGCTGTCGCTCGCCCGCCTGTCGGCGCATGCGCTGGGCGGCGACGTCACGCTCGAAGAGACCGGCCCCGACGGCTCGACGTTCCTCTGGTCGCTGGCGGTGAGCTGACGATCAGGTGAACCGGCGCATATGGATGCTCTCGAGCATCCCGATCGCCGCGAAGCTCACCAGGATCGACGTCCCGCCGTACGACAGGAACGGCAGCGGGATCCCGGTGATCGGCATGATCCCGATCACCATCCCGACGTTCACGAACATCTGGATCGCGAACATCGACGCGATGCCGGCGGCGACGTAGGTCCCGAACGGATCCTTCGCGAGCCACGCGATCCGGATCGATCTCCACAGCAGCAACGCGTACAGCGCCAGGACCGCGAGCGCCCCCACGAAGCCGAACTCCTCCCCCGCGACCGTGAAGATGAAGTCGGTGTGCTGCTCGGGGACGTAGTCGAGGTTCGTCTGCAGGCCCTGCAGGTAGCCCTTCCCGAGGAGACCCCCCGACCCGACCGCGATCAGCGACTGGTCCAGGTTGTACCGGACGTCCGAAGAGACACTCTGCCGGTCGAGGAACGCGGTGATGCGTTCCTTCTGGAAGTCCTCGATCGCGCTCGTCTGGAACACCAGGACGATCGCGACGACGCCGACGACGCTCAAAACGAGCAGATGACGCAGCTTCGTGCCGGCGACGATCAGCATGCCGACCACGATCGCGGCGATCCCGATCGACGTGCCGATGTCAGGGCCGAGGAACACGAGTGCGAGCGGGACGGCGGCGAGCACCAGCACCTTGACGAGATCGCGGAGCGTCGGCTCCGGGGTACGGATGTTCGCGAGCACCGCGCCGAGCGTGATGATGATGGCGAGCTTCGTGAATTCCGACGGCGTGATCTGCAGCGGACCGAGCTGGAACCACCGCTGCGCCGTGCCGGTCGAGTCGGTGGAGCCCAGGCCCGGCACCCGCACGAGGATCAACGACGCGATCGAGCCGATGTAGATGAACCCGGCGTAGATCTTCCAGAACCGGTAGTCGACGCTCGCCACCGCGATCGCGACGCCGACGCCGAGCACCATCGTGATCGCTTGCTTGTTCACCCGGTCGAACGGGTCGAAGCCTCCCTGCCGGAGCGTCTGGCTGGTCGCCGAATACAAGAGGAACAGGCCAACGACGGACAACACGATCGAGATCGCGATCAGCACCCAGTCGATATGTCGGACCGGCCGCCGTTCCTGCGCAAAGGTGCGACTTGCGACGAGATCCATATCAGCGGTCCGGGGTCACGCAGCTCGGGCTGCTCGCATCGCCGATGTGTGGATAGAGGCCATCGATGACTTGACGGGTGATCGGAGCAGCGGTCTGTCCACCGAATCCGCCTTGCTCGACCATCGTGACGATCACGTAGTCGGGCTTGTCGGGGTTCGGCCCGACCATCGAGGCGAACCACGACGTGTCCTGCTTGTTGGCACGCTCAGCCGTGCCCGTCTTGCCCGCGACCATGACCCGGGATAGAGGGAACCCGGCGAACGCACAGCGGGCAGTCCCACCGGTGACCACGCTTCGCAGCGCTCCGCGGATGTAGCTCAGTTGGTCGGTCGAGTAGGGAACCGTCTGATCGCAGTCCCCCCGGATCGTCTTCGCAACGGACCCGTCCGGCGAGAGGATCTGATCGACGAGGTGCGGCGTACAGAGATGCCCCCCGTTCGCGATCGCGGCGTAGGCGCGAGCCAACTGGAGAGGTGTCACCTGCACGTACCCAGACCCGATCATCGTCAGGATGTCGCCGCCCGGAACCCAGCCATAAGGGAAAAGCGGCTTCCCGAAGCCATCCTTGGCGGTGGAAGCCCAGGCGGGGTCGGGGACCAGCCCGATCGATTCGGACGGGAGATCGATCCCGGTCGGTTGCTCGAATCCCCACTGCCGGAGATCACCCTGCAGTGGATCGGCGTTCGTCCCCAGCGGGTTGTTCGCCCATGTGTAGTAGAAGCGAGACCCGAAGGCATCGAAGACGGTATCGCAGGACACCTCCAGGGCCGTCCCGATGGACATCCACCCGGTGTCGGCGGTCGTCCAGTTCACGAATTGCGCGCCCGACGTGTCGCCCGGGTGCGTGTACGTCCCGACGCAGTGATACGAGCCGTCGAGCGACGCGTAGCCTTCCTTCACCGCAGCAAGACCCGTGATCGGCTTGAACGTCGATCCCGGCGTGTAGGTCAGCTGCGTGGCGCGATTGTTGATAGCACCGATGTTGCTGTTGGTCAGATAGGCGTTCTGCGCCTTGGTCAATCCATGCTCGTACCACAGCGGGTTGTAGGTGGGGGTCGACACCATCGCGACGACACCGCCCGTATGCGCATCCATCACGACGACTGCTCCCGCGTTGGCGCGGAGCGCATACCCGTTCTGATCGGTGTACGCGCTCCGTGCGTGCTGCATACCCGCGAGCAACGCCTCCTGAGCGAGGCGTTGGATATGCTCGTTCAGCGTCAGCTTGAGGTCGTCTCCGGCCGTCGGATCGGTCTGGGAGACCGTCCCAAGGTCCTCGCCGTCGGAGTTCACCAGCAGCCTCTTGGTGCCCTCTTGACCGCGGAGGTATTGCTCGTACGATAGCTCCAAGCCGGCTTTGCCGACGATGTCGTTCGGCCCGTAGCCCTGCTTCTTCCATTCGTCGAGCTGCGTCGCGTCGATCAGCCCGGTGTAACCGAGGACGTGTGCGGCAGTCGTGCCGAAGGGATAGGACCGAACGAACGTGCTTTCGACCGAGACGCCTGGGAACTCCTTGGGGTGCTCAGAGATCGCGAGCTTGACGTCTTCCGGGACGAACTCGGCTACGGGGATCGCCTGGGTCGGCAGGTACTTCGGGTCCTGGAGCGTGCGAGCGATCTCCTTGACCGGCACACCCGTGATGCGGGACACACGAAGCACGACCGCTTCGCCTTGGTCCCCGAGCTCGCTCGGCGTGATCCGCACCTCGCGGCTCTCCTGGTTGCCGACCAAGACGACGTCATGCCCCGGTGTGCTGGTCGCATCCAGGATCCTGCCGCGGATCGGCGCGGTGTACTCGGTCCTGACGGACTGGGCCTTCGCTTCCTTGTTGAAGCCCTGCGCCGCCAGCACCTGGAGGAACCAGAGCCGGGTGGAGAGAGCCAGGAACATCACCACCACGAGGAGCGCGAGCACCCGGAGGCGTGATGTGGCTTTCTCCATCTACAAGCGCACCACCCTGCGTGGTCGGGATCCCTCGACGATCCTGCGCAGCAACGGGGACAGGATCGGGGTGAGGACGGCGTTGTACGCGGCGGTCAGCAACGCGACCTTCACAGCGTACGTGAAGCCCGCATCGAACTGCCCCAGCAGGTATGTGACGATCTCGTAGAAACCGACCCCGAGCGCGGTCGCGACCGCCACTACGATCGTGGGCACAAGCGGAGACGGCGACACGATGTACTGCCGCGCCATCCCCACCGCGTAGCCAAGGAGCGTCAGGGTCAACGCGGTGATGCCCATCGGTTGGTCGAGGAACATGTCTTGCGCCAGACCGCAGGTGAAGCCCACGATCGCGCCCTCGCTCGGTCCCTCGTTCAGGGCGATCAGGATGGTCACGAGGTAGAGAAGCTCCGGCCGGACGCCGAGCAGCTGCAGCTGTGAAAACACCGTCGACTGCAGGAGGACCGCGGTCACGATGATCGCGATGATCGCGATGACGCGACGCATCAGCTCCCGCTCCCGTCCACCGTCGGGAGCACCAGCACCGTCTCGAGCGAGGAGAAATCCACGGCGGGACTGATCGATACCTGTGCGTCCGGCTGCACCCCTTCATACACCTTCGACACGGTGCCGATGAGGATGTTCGGTGGGAAGCGCCCGTGCTGGTCCCCCACGTGGTAACTCACGGTGAAGACGGACTCCGGCGTACCGGATGGGGGGAACTTCGTCGTCGCAGGGATGTCCTGCATCGTGAGGTCCTGATCTCCGTTGCCCTGGACGAGACCTATCGCCCCGGAGGACGCGAGCTTGCCCGCGACGTTGAAGCTCTGATCGATCAGGAGCCGGACGTCCGCGGAGTTGGTCGTCACGGACGCCACGATGCCCACGAGCCGGGCTCCGTCCTGACTTCCCGTGACGACCGGCTGGTTCTCCTTTATCCCGGCGTCGGAGCCCACGTCGATCGTCATCGAGGAGGAGAAGTTCGAGGGACTCTTGGCGATCACGACCGCAGGGATCCCTGTCGGATAGATCCGCTTGAGGTTCAGCAGATCCAACAACTCCTGGTTCTGCAGCTCGATCTGGGACGTTGCGTCGATCCGCGCTTGGAGATCGGCGACCTGCGCCTTCAGATCGGTGTTCTCCTGGGCGAGGCTGGGGAGGTGCGCCACCCCGGAGAAGAAGTTCCCGACCGGGCGGGTGGCGTTGGTGACGGCCTCCTGGAGCGGCGCCATGAAGGTACGGGCGCTCCGGCCCATCGCGGCCAGGGGGCCCGAGTCGCCCTCCCGGTAGTCGACGGTGATGATCGTGAGGGACAGCACCACCAGGCCGACGACC